>JFJP01018665.1_pt1 | contig 17423 bp, 14 predicted proteins | sample 431651 | NCBI WGS metagenome assembly JFJP01 (sample SAMN02602958, study PRJNA72255) | Microbial mat metagenome, whole genome shotgun sequencing project. | biome: fresh water; feature: sink hole; material: water; isolation source: purple microbial (photo- and chemosynthetic) mats found in...
GTAATCAAGGACACTCGCAAGGCCGCACCGAAAAGCAATAATCGGGCCAAAACACCACCTTCAAACAAAAATTAAGATGCGTCTGCCCTGACCCCCCAGCAGGGCTAGCTTGACGTCTGGCCTGTTCTCCGGTAAAAACTGTCGAATGATTGATTTTCAAAATGTCAGCAAGCGGTTCGGCACACAGGTGGTGCTGCAGGATGCCAGTTTCCGGATCAACACCGGCGAACACGCTGGCGTCGTGGGTCCCAACGGCACCGGCAAATCCACGGTGGCTTCCATTATTGCCGGGGAAAGCAGTCCAGACGGCGGCAACGTGATCCTGCCCACCGGTGGATCCATCGGGTTCCTGCATCAGCAGGTCTCCGAAGCCCACAGCAGCACGCCGCTACTGATGTTTGCCGAAGGGGGCGTTCCCGCGCTAAAGTCGATCGAAGCCGAGATATACCGGATCGAGGCGGCCCTCGCCAGCGCCAGCGATCAGGAGCGGCAGGCCCTGCTGACCCGGCTCGGCGACCTGCAAAGCGCCTTTGAGCATGCGGGCGGCTATGACCTGCGGCACCGTACGGAGGCCGCCCTCAGCGGTCTGGGGTTCCCCGAGCGCGATCTCTCGCGACGGGTTGGCGAGTTCAGCGGCGGCTGGCAGATGCGCGCCGCCCTGACCCGTGCGCTGGTTGCCAATCCCGACATCCTGCTACTGGACGAACCCTCGAACTATCTCGACCTGCCCGCCGTCGAATGGCTGCAGCGCTATCTTCGAGACTATAAGGGAACCCTGGTCCTGATCTCGCACGACCGCTACCTGCTCAATACCCTGACCACGGTCACCATCGAGGTGGCCAACGGACGTACGGAACGCTACGCCGGGAATTACGACCATTATGTCCAGGAGCGCACCTCGCGTTACGAGACGCGCATGGCCGCCCAGAAAAACCATGATAAAAAAGTCGAGAAGGCCGAACGCTTCGTGGAGCGGTTCCGCTACAAGGCCACGAAATCCGCCCAGGTCAAGAGCCGGATCAAGATGATCGAGCGGATGGACACCGTCGATGTCCCGCTTCGGATCACCAGCCGCGGCACGATCAAGATTCCCCCACCCTCCCGCTGTGGACAGGAGGTGGTGCGGCTGGAGGGAGCCGGGCTGACGTATGACAACCAGCGCTGGATCCTGAAGGATGTCAACCTGCGAATTGAGCGCGGGGAAAAGGTTGCCTTGGTCGGGCATAACGGATTGGGTAAAACCACACTCCTGCGCATGCTTTCGGGAATCCTGCAGCCGAGCGAAGGAAAGCGAGTTCTGGGGCATAACGTCATTCAAGGCTATCAATCCCAAGAGTTCACCGACACCATGGATCCGGATCGTACGGTGTTTGACACCGTCAAGTCAGTCGCCCCCGAGCTTCGGGAGCAGGAACTGCGTGGCTTGCTCGGTGGATTCGGGTTTTCCGGCGATGCGATTGAGAAGCGGGTCTCGGTCCTGAGCGGTGGCGAGAAGGTGCGCCTGGCGTTCGCCCGGCTGCTGGCCAAACCACCGAATTTCCTGCTGCTTGACGAGCCCACCACGCACCTCGATATTTCCGCCCGCGAGACGCTGGAAGATGCGTTGCGTGGGTATGAAGGCACGCTTTGCCTCGTCAGCCACGACGTGACCTTCGTGGAGAATGTCGCCACGGGGATTATCGCCATGCAGCCCCCGGGCATCAACCGGTTCCCCGGAAGCTATGCCGAATACCGCGAACGGATGAACCGACCCGTTGCCGCCGCGCCAGCCGCTGCGGCGCCGTCGTCGTCCCCTTCTTCCGCCGCACCGGGGCAGGCTGCGCCAGCCGTTGCCGACAAGAAGGAACTGCGCCGCCTCCGGGCGGTTGATCGGCAGACGGCCAACGAACAGACCCGCGAGCTGAAACGCACCATTTCTCGAGCCGAGAAGCAGATCGACATCTTCGAGGCAGAACAAGCAAAAATTGTCGAAGCCATGGCAAGCCCCCCGCCGAATTTTGATTTTGCAGAGACCAACCGCCGCCTACAGTTGATCCAACGCGAGATCGCAGACTACACCCGCCGCTGGGAAATCGCCTCCGAGGAGCTCGAAGAACTAAACCGATGACGGCGTGCAAGCATAGCCCGGATGCCTTCGAGAATGTCTATATCCATGTTCCGTTCTGCTCGGGAACCTGCATCTACTGCAATTTCTATTCGGCGCGTTTCCATGCCGACAACGCCGATCGGTACCTTGATGCATTAGCGCTGGAAATCAAATCAGCCACCTCCGCATGGCCCGCACGACCTGCACCAGTCACCCTTTACATGGGCGGTGGAACCCCCTCCCTGCTGACGGCGGCGCAATGGGAACGCCTGGCAACGATTCTGAATAACACCCTTGATTTCAGCCAGCTCACCGAATGGACCGTCGAGGCTAATCCGGGCACACTCAGCAACGTCCCCCGCTGGCTACAACTCGGCGTGACCCGCATCAGCCTGGGGGTGCAGTCAATGAAGGACGCCACCTTGAAACGCATTGGCCGACGGCACACAGCCGAAGATACAAGGGCCACCGTCAAGCGGCTGCGCAAGGAGGGGGTGAAGCATATCGGGCTGGATCTGATTGCCGGACTACCTGGGGTGACCGATGCCGAATGGGATCAGACGCTGGAGGAAACATTGGCACTGGCCCCCGACCATATCTCCGTCTATGCCTGCAGTATTGAAGCGGGTAGCGAGCTTGCTTCCATGGTGGAAAGCGGTGCCGTCCTCCCGGTGAATGACGACAGCATGGACGCCGCACTCCTGGCGGCGGACGAACGGCTCGCCGCGCACGGGTTCGAGCATTATGAAATCTCCAACTTTGCTCGACCAGGAGCGCGATGTCGCCATAACGTGAACATCTGGAAAGGGGCTGATTACATCGGGTTCGGCCCGGCGGCCGCCTCTCGATCCGGACGGCAACGCTGGATCAACCACGCCGATCTGGATGCCTATTGCAAGGGATCCCCCGAGCCCCCCTGCGACCGAGAGACACTGTCAGAGGAAACCGATGTCACGGAACGGCTTGTATTCAATTTCCGATTAAGCGACCCGTTTTCGCTGGATGAATTCGTTGCCAAGCGCAGGTCGATCGCGCCGCCATGGGTATCTGCCTGGCAGGGAAAGCTAGCGACACTTGCCCGCGATGGATTGCTCCGTCTTGAGCCGTCAGGCTGGTGTTGTACCGAACGCGGACGCCGGCTGGCTGACATGATTGCCGAGACGCTACTGCCTTGACTCACGGATCAAGCCGGGATCAGCGCATCGCTGACCACCACCTGCAACAACTCACGCCCCACGCGCATGAAATATGTCGTCGCCTGCGGCAATTGCGCGATGCGATCAGCGAGAAGCACCTCCGGAAGGCCCAGCGAAAACACCAGATCGGGAGGCAATACGGAACTCATCAAATTACCGGCAACCGTATTGACCAGCTCGGCCGCCATATCGCGCATCATGGAATCCGTCAGCGCCTCCGGCTCGCAGGCATACCCGGCAATGGCGATCGCACGGGCCTGATCCTCACTCAGCACAATACGGACAATCCCCTCCACCGGACTGGTCACGGCCACATCCACGGTCAACATGGAGGAGTCGACAACCGGAAGAAAAAGCATTTCCTCAAGCGAGGTATGAATCGCCATCCGCGCCTGTAGCAACCCCACCTTGGTCGCCGATGCGTCAGTATTGCATCCCGCGGCAGGCAAGGCAACGACCGCTTGAGCCTGAAGTTGTTCCCACATGATCAGCTCCGATCCTTTGCTGGATCCACGTTAAATGATTCCGGAGGAAAAGCCTGCAGCACCGAGGCCAGCTTGGCGGGTGAAACGGGCTTCTTGATCACCGCACGGACCCCGATATTGAGCAGGTACTGTTCCTTGGCCGGATTCCCCGCACTACTGATCACCACCACGGGGATCTGGTTAAACCGCGGGCTTGCCATGATCCGGCGAGCCAAGGCCTCGCCATCCATATTCGGCATGACCAGATCCGTGAACACCATCTGGATCTCGCCAGAATGCTCCTGTAGGCACAACATCGCCTCGTTGCCATCCCCCGCCTCGATAAACTCGGCACCGTCCATGAACCGTGAAATCTCAAGGCAACGCTGAACAAACATGCGAGCCGTTGCCGAATCGTCTACAATCAGAATTTTACGAGCCATACACATCCTCCAGGAGACACTTTCTAAGCAATTGATTCCGTAATCGCCGCGTACTCGTTCTCCAGATCAAGCAGGATCCGTTGAACATTCTCGGGGCTCAGGTCAAAATAAAGCGCATGATCGGGATGCAAGGGATAGAGCAGGCTGTCCGATCCAGTTCCCGCCCCGCTCAACATGGCAAAGGCATCCCCCAGGTGCACGGCAAACACCAGCGGCTTCTGCCCGTCGGGCGCCTGGTCGGGTTTGTGATGGAACCCGATCGCTGCCTTGTAGCACTCTGGTAGCCGCCACTGTACAGCCAAGGCCACGCCCGCCTCGCAGTGGTCGTACCCGAGGCGGGAATGTTCCGCCTCCAGATAGCTGCTCTGGTCGCCAGCCACGGAAAGCGCCATATCGCGGGCGGCACCATCCAGGGCAGCGGATAGCACGGCCTTGCCGATATCATGCAGGATTCCGCCGGTGAACGCCTGATTGCTATCGACCGTCACCCGGGCACGGGCATAGCGACAGATCAGCCGCCCCGCCAATGCCGCCTTGATGCTATGACGCCACAGATCGCCCGCCGCGCTCTCATAGCCCGCCAACGGCTGGTCAAAGAACCCGTCCGAACTCAGCTCCATGGCCATACCGACAACATACCGCTCGCCCAGCAGCGATACGGCCATCCCCAGCGAATCCACTTCCTGGGTGCGGCGGAATGCCGCTGAATTGGCGGCCCGCAGCAAGCGCGCCGTCAGCACGGCATCAAGCTGGATGATCTTCAAGACATCCTGCAAGGTATGCTCCGCCGCCGTCACCCCCAGCAGCGTGACCAATGACGGCGACAACGGCTTTACCGCCCTCAGCCCGGCCTGTAATTGCTCATTCATATCGTCCATGTTCCTTTCGCCGGTGATGAGAGCTCCACCGTCCCGGCATCCACGCTAACCGTCACCGTCCGGCTGATAAACCCCTCGATATCCTCCGCCATCGGCCCGGACCCCATCTGCCATAGCGCCTTCTTCACGGCCAGCACATTGCGACGTCCGATATCAAAGGATGTAGCGGCCCCCAGCATATTGGCCCCGCCAGCGATCTTGACGTACACATCACGCATCGTGACCGCCCCCCCCACCCTGCAAATCTCATTGAACAGTGCAGGAACCCCGCTGTCTGCAAAATGCCCAGGAACCATCTGTTTCTTTTTTGCATCCAGCGCCGAATCCGGCAACGCCACATGCACCATGCCGATACAGCGCGTCTTGGGAACGAGAAAGACCACCGCGACGCACGAGCCGAGCGCCATGGTCTTGACGAAGTCTCCCGGCGTGTTAGTCGCGCCAAGGCCCCCGATCCCTATCATTACCGTTGCCATAATCAGCCACCAAACACATCCAGCACCGCATCCGCCATCTGGCTCAGCGGCACCAGTCGTTCAACCCCACCCCGTTCCCATGCCACCTTGGGCATGCCAAAGACGACGCACGAGGCCTCATCCTGAGCAAAGGTACGGGCACCCGCATCACGCATGGCCTTCAACCCGTCTGCACCATCACCACCCATGCCGGTGAGCATGACCCCGACGGCATTTCCTGCCGCATATTGAGCCACCGAGCGCATCAGCACCTCGACCGAAGGGCAATGCCCGTTGACGGTGTCACCCGGCTTTACACACACACGGTAAACCCCGCCTGACCGAATGAGGGACATGTGCATCCCACCGGGGGCGATCAGAACCCGCCCCGGTAATACGCGGTCGTCATGCTCAGCCTCCTTCACATCCATTGCACACAAGGTATTCATCCGTTCCGAAAAGAGCTTGGTAAAACCAGCGGGCATATGCTGGACGATCACAACCCCCGGGGTCATCGCGGGAAACCGGGTGATGACATCCTTGATCGCTTCCGTGCCGCCCGTGGAAGCTCCGATGGCGATGATTTTATCCGTAGACTCCGCCAAGGCGGATGATCCAGCCCTCAACGGCCGAGGCGGCGCGGCGGCAACGTCTACACGGTTACGCTTCCAGTGCGACACGTTAGCCGTGGAGGCGATCTTGATCTTCGTGCGCAATTCAACCAGCATGGAATTCAACCCGCGGGCAAGATCTGTTTTCGGCTTCAACACAAAATCAATGGCACCGGCCTGCAAGGCATCCAGGGTGATCTGCTTTCCCCGCTCGGTCAGGGAGCTGACCATGACCACCGGGATGGGATACTGGGGCATCAGGCGCCGCAGGAACTCAACCCCGTCCATCTTGGGCATCTCGACATCCAGCGTCATCACATCGGGCTTATGTTCAATGATCCGATCCCTGGCAATGAACGGATCCGCCGCCGTCGCCACCACCTCGATCATCGGATCCATGGCCAAGCCCTTGGCCAGGATTTCCCGGACCATCGCCATGTCATCAACCACCAGCACCCTGACCTTGCGCATTATGACTTCCTCCTGTAGATGGCGGGCTGGACGTACTCGAAGTGCGAGTCCTCGCGGCCCAGCGTTTCGGAATGGCCAATAAACAAGTATCCTCCCGGTTCCAGCACGTCATGAAATTTCTGAACCAGCCGCTGTCGTGTCGGCGCATCGAAGTAAATCATGACATTCCGACAGAAAATCAACTGGAATGGTTTCTTGAACGGAAACGCAGGGGACATGAAATTCAAACGGCGAAACGTCACATCCTTGGCAATGTCGGCCGCCACCTGCACCCGCTCTCCATCCAACGGGGTAAAGTAGCGGGCGCGGAGATCCGCCGGCGTCTTGGCTAGACGTTCCACGGGGTAGATGGCGCGTTCGGCATGCCGCAGGACATGCGACGAGATATCGGTGGCAAGGACGCCCGCCTTCCAATCGCCATAAGTTTGACCGAAGAACTGCCGGAGCGTGATCGCGATCGAATAGGGCTCCTCGCCGGAGGAACAGCCAGCACTCCAGATGCGGATGTCACGCTCGTGCCGCTGCGCCAGTTTCTCGCGTAGCCCAGGCAGGATCTGCTCCGACAGGAACCGGAAATGCTCCGGCTCCCGAAAAAAGAAGGTGTGGTTCGTCGAGATATGATCAATCAGCTCTGACAGCCCTTCGCCGGTCGTGTCTGATTTCAGGAAATCAAGATAGGCGGCAAAGGTATCGATCCGGCGACTCCTGAGCACCTTGAGCAGACGACCCACCACCAGATTGCGTTTCTGGTCGGTCAGATTGATGCCGAAACGGTCATACACCAATTCACGGATCGTCGTGAACTCGGACTCCGTCAACAGCGTACCACTGGACTGCTCATCCCTCATGATCAGCCCTTTCCTCACGCATCGCAATCAGGCTGGCGACATCAATAATCAGACTTACCTCACCGTTGCCCAGCACCGTACAACCAGAAATCCCCCGGGCATGCCCCAGATAGGAGGACAACCCCTTGATCACGGTTTCCTGCTGCCCGACAAGCTCGTCAACCAGCAAGGCGACAGGCTCGCTTTCCGTCTGCACCACCACAAGAATTCCCTTGGAAAGCTCCTTCTCCGCGCCCGCCTTCTTGAAGATCTTATGCAAACGCAGCACGGGGATCAGCTCACCCCGGACAAGAATGCTCTCAACGCCATCCGGCGTAATGGTGAACCGGGCCTTTGCTGGATGCGGAATACACTCGCGAATGACCAGCAGGGGCAAGGTGTAAAGCCCCGACCCCACACGCACCAGCATGCCGTCGATAATCGCCATGGTCAACGGGATCTGCAGGATGATGTCCGTGCCCTGACCCGCTACACTCTTGACACGGACCTTGCCATTGAGCTTCTCGATGTTCTTCTTGACCACGTCCATGCCAACACCACGTCCCGAAATATCGGTAACCTTGTCCGCCGTCGAAAACCCCGGATGGAAAATCATCGCGAAGATCTCCTCGTCGGTGTGCTCTTCCGCCACCCCCTTCAGGAGTCCTCGCTGCATCGCTTTGGATTGGATCTTGGCGCGATCCAGACCCCGACCGTCGTCACGGATAATAATCCAGACCTCACCGCCCTCATGGCGAGCCTCGATAATCACCGTCCCCTCGGGTTTCTTACCCAGCTTGACCCGGTCTTCCGGCGGCTCGATGCCATGATCAACCGAGTTCCGGATGATGTGCACCAGAGGATCGCCAATCTGCTCGATCACATTCTTATCGACCTCGGTATCTTCTCCAACGAGGGAGAGGACGGCCTGCTTGCCGCTTTTCTTGGCCGTGTCATGCACCAGGCGGATCATCCGTCGGAACGTGGCCGCCAACGGGATCATGCGCACCGACATAGCGACATCCTGCAAATCCGTGGATACACGCCGCAACTGGTGGATCCCCCGCTCAAGGGCCTCATCCTCAATCGCCAGCAACGTTGGATTTCGCAGCACCATGGCTTCCGCGATGATCAGTTCGCCCACCAGATTGATGAGCGAATCGAGCTTATCGACATCGACCCGGATGCTACCTCCTGACGACGCCGTCGCCGATGCCGTCGACGGCCTCGCATCAGCACCATCAGGCATCACCGGATCTCCCCCCTTGGCCGCAGAAGGCTGCTCAGCCTTTGGCGCCGTGGGTTTACGGGATTCGGCAGCGCGCTTGATCTCATCGTGCAACGTCGCGGGCGCAGGAGCCACGGCCTCGCCTTTCAAGGGTGCCGCCGGAGGCGGAGTGGGTGGTGGAGTCGCGGCCGCAGCCGTCTGGACGGCGGGCTTCACCACAGGGGCGTCCGTCTTGGACTGGGCACCCAGCACCATCTCGTCGATGAACTGCAGCATCGCCTTACAACTGCGGATCTCGCCGTTGCCTCCCCCGCCGACTTCCGCCAGCGCCCCCTTGAGCAAGTCCAGCGTCTTGAGCAGGATCCCGATATTGCTGTCATTCGGTTCAATAACGCCATCGCGCATGCTACCAAGCACGTTCTCCATCTTATGGCTCAGTTTTTCAAGATCGCCCAATTGCATGAAGCCGCAATTGCCCTTGAAGCTGTGCAAATGGCGAAACGCCGCCGCAACCAACGGGGTCCGCTCATCACCGGATGCCGTCTCCAAGGCAATCAACGTTTGCTCTGCCTCATCAAGAACCTCGGCCGAGTCCTGACAGAAGCGGGTACGCATCTCCCCCGATATCTCAAATTCCGGTATATCCTGTTCCATGGCATCGGGCTCGACGGTGACATCAGCAACGGGCGCTTCCGCCGTCGCGTCCGCTATGCTAAAATCTGCCTCCTTTGATGATTTCCCGTCCGACTGCATGACCGATTCAAGATGCATAACGATCACTTCACGCTGTTGCTCAAACCCCCCATCGTTGCGAGAATCCTTGATCTGCAGGAAAATCGTCCGCAGCAGATCGATCGTCTCCAATTGAGCGGCAACAAAATCACCACTTACGGCAATGCTACCCGAGCGCAACATACCCAGCAACGTTTCGGCGGTATGCGTAATCCCGGTTACATTCGGGAACCCGAGAAACGACGAGGCACCCTTGATCGAGTGGTACAAACGAAAGGCCGCGCCGATGGCGTCATCATTCATTTCAAGCGCAGACGATCCATCCAGCGCAATAAAGATAGGCTCCACCTCATCGAGCATATCCAGCGATTCCGCCACAAAGGAGTCAATCAACTCAATATCTTCACTCTCACTCATTTATACCATCCGTTCTAAGTCCGGCATGACCCGAGAAACCGTCTGCCTCCCCACCGTTCAACACACTGTCGATATTCTCTTCCAGCACGGCGATATCAATCGGTTTTGGCTGGAACCGCGAGGCCCCCGTCCGGAGTAGCTCGGCAATATCCTTCGGGCCGACAATCCCCGAGGTCACGATAATGGGTAGCGACCGATACCGGTCGGAATCCCGCAATGTCCGTATCAACTGCTTTCCATCCATCCGGGGCATCACCACATCGGTGATCACCATCTGAATATCAGGATCAACCGCTAGCGTTTCAAGGGCATGCAGTCCATCCGGGCTGAATACCGGGATATGCCCAAGGGCATCGACCATGATCCCAAGCATCTGCCGCGTGATCAGATCATCCTCAACCACAAGAATCCTAGCCATGTGCCCCCCGTTTGATGTCTTCTGAACGGGGTTGACCATGCCGGTCTCCACGTTCAGCAGTCTGTCACCTCAGAACTTGAAAATCAGAGAACCTTGCACCCGATCCGCCGTGGCATCCGCATTCGCCATATAATCGGTCGTCATATTCGAGTATTCACAGGCGAGGACAACCGCACTGTTCAAATGGTAATATAGACTCGTGAATACCAGTTCATTCTTCGCGCGATCCCCCGCATTAAGATCAACCGAGTCCGGACTGTCAAGCCCATATCCCACGTTGAGATTCAGTTTCGCCGTCACATCCAACATCAACTGGAGCCACCCTCCCGACGCGCTGATACTGCGCCGCAGCGTCTTGTTGATGCCCTGGCCGATCCCACCAAAATAGGTGTCCAGATTCTCGCCTGTCCAAACGCTACCTTGCAGCGTCAGCGCCTTGCTCAAGGGCATACCCATCGTACCGATCACCGACCAGGTATCATAATCAGCCTCGGGAACCTCGCTGCCCCCCTCGGTCGCTGCATAGGCGGCCATCGTCTCCGAGCCTGCATGACCGGAGATGCCGATCATCATCGGGCGCCCGGCAATCCCAGGCGTCTCAACGGAAACATTTCCCTGAACCGTAGGATAGGCAGCCGCCGCACCATCATCCTGGCCTGCGCCATCCAGATCCTGACCAATCGTACGCGCAGCAGCAAGCTTGGATACCAGCTTGGTTTTTTCGCCGAGTGGCAAGGTATGCGTCAAGCGAACCTGGGGACGCCGTAGTCCCAATGCGCCCGCATCGGCCAACGACGTGAAATTGATCGTGCGCGGCAATAGATTGACAAAGGTGTCCCAGTCCTGCCCCGCCCTTAACATCCAATGCCCATTCTCGACATCCGCATACGCCAGACGCAAGCGCAGAGCCGGCGAATTCTCTGTCGCGCCACCCCCGTAGAAGTCTGTCTCGATCTTTCCTGAAATCTTGTAATCGTCAATTGGTGGTGCAGTGAGGGTCATCCCAAAACGGGATTCCTTCGCCGTCATGTTGAATTCGTCCTGCCCCCCATCTTTACCCTCCGGCAGGACGTAATACATTAGATTTCCGGCAAACGTCCGCTGCGAATCATAGGCCGCATCAAGTTTGATATAGCCATAGAGACTGACATCATATTTTGACGTCACCGGAGCCGGTGCGGCCCCCCCGTTCTGCGCCAACAATCCAGCGCCCACCATGGCAATCCCGACCATCGCTGCTTTCGTCATGCGTTCATACTTCATAACCGTCGCCTCCCCTAGTTGATGTGCTATAGGCGCACGCCTTCAGCCTATTAATATCGACCAAAATCCTTATCTTCAAGCGAAATAATATCCTCGTTCGAGACAGGTTTGGATGCTGGCTTCTGCATCGTCTCCCAACCGCCCTTGACCGCTGGCGCTGGCAATGCCGGAGCAGGGCGCCTGGCGGCAACACCAATGGTCTTGCATTCCCCCGTAACAGGACGCCCGATGCCCGACGCCCGACGCCCGGCCCCTGACGGCACCTTGGTCTGCGGTCTGTGGTCTGCAGTCTGCGGTCTGCGGTCTTGAGTCTGCCCCTTCAACTTGAACTGCCCCACCAACCCACGCAGCTCGTCGGCCTGGCCGGAGAGTTCCTCTGCGGCGGCAGCGGTCTCTTCCGCCGTGGCGGTGTTCTGCTGCGTCACCTGGTCGATCTGCCCAAGACCCAGGCTGATCTGCGCGATCCCCTGGGCTTGCTCGTTCGACGCCGCCGCCATCTCGCCCACCAAATCGCCGACCTTGACAATCCCGCCGACAATCTCGCCAAGCGCCGTGGCCGTCTCCTGCGCAATGCGGTTGCCCTCATCCACGCGGCCCTTCGAGCCCTCGATCAGATCGGCCGTCTCCCTCGCCGCCTTGGCACTGCGTGCGGCTAGACTACGGACTTCCTCAGCGACGACGGCAAAGCCCTTGCCATGCCGCCCTGCACGCGCCGCCTCCACGGCTGCATTCAAGGCCAGGATGTTGGTCTGGAAGGCGATATCGTCGATGGTCTTGATGATCTTGGCGATCTGACCGCTCGACTCGGTAATGGCCTGCATTGACTGGTTCAGCGCATCCATGCGCCGGGCACCGGTCTCCGCAGAGGCCTTGGCCATGAGCGCCAGTTGATTGGCCTGCGTGGCGGTCTCGGCATTGTGCTTGGCCTGCTGGCCGATCTCCGAGGCGGACGCGCTGATCTGCTCCAGGCTCGCCGCCGACTCTGTCGCCCCCTGACTCAAACTCTGCGAGGCACCCGCAATCTGCGAGGTTCCGCTGCTGACCTCGTCAACGGCGGTTCGCACCTGCGCTAGGGTTTCATTGACCTTGTCGACCATCTGGTTCAACGATATGCCAAGATCATCACGATCCGATCGGACATTGGCTTTTACGCACCAATCCCCGGACGCAATGGCACCAACAAGCGTGGATTGATCACGGGAAACCGCAATGATTTTCCCGATCACAGACGCAATGCGTCCGATTTCATCACGACGGGAGGACAACGCGGCATCAACCGTCGCCGTTACATCACCATGCTCAGCAACCACACTGAGCAGGCCGACGCTTTTCATCAGCGGAGCGGAAATGCTTCTCGAAATCAGGTAGGTCACCACCAGCATGACCAGTGTCGAGATCACGGCAACAAGGATGCCCTGCAGTAAGAGCGATCCCACAGATGCCAGCGATTCCGATTCGGGCTGGATGCAGGCACCCGCCCACGACTGGCCAAGGATCGTGATCGGCAACGCCGCCACTAGCATATCACTGCCATCCCATGTTTCCTGCGTATATACCGCCGTTGCACCGATCGCACGGCTTACTGCCGGACTTTCAACCGTGTCACCGATGCGAGCAACCGACTTACCATCCGAATCAACGCGATTGCTTCGCAATTCGGTCTGTCCGCTAGCGCCCCGCCCAACCAGGAATGTCTCGCCACGTTTCCCGAGCCCATCGCGAGAATTCATAACGGCATTGATCCGGTCGAGCGGCATCTGGAACATCAGCACGCCGATCTTGTTTGTTCCATCAAAGATCGGTGCCCCGATAAAGCTGGCCTGCGCCATGTAAGACGGCGCATAAGGCTCGAAATCGACAAAGGCGAATTCCCCGGGGGTGGTCAAGGCGTTGGCCGCACGGAAACATTTACCAAACTTGGTGTCCGCGTAAGGCCCGTCAATTAAAGAGGTTGCGTAATCAAGCTCCTTGAACACGGAATAGACAATCAGACCCTGCTCAGGTTCAACCAGGAAGACGTCATAATAGCCAAACTTCTGAAGGTAGCTCCGGACGATAGGGTGGATCACCGCATGCATCCCCCCATATACCGTCTCGTCATTGGGCTTCTCCATCTTGTCCTTGGAGCCCAGCGGATTCGGGTTCTCTGCAATAAACCGATACTGGAACATGATCGAGCGGGGATCCAGCATGCCCAGGGAACGCCGCCATTCCGAATCAGTTCCACCATTGTCGGTCCTGTACCTTGCATTGAATTCATCACGGTAGTAACGTTCAACCGCCGCGTTCATCATCGCCAGATCCTGCTCGGCAGGGACAGCCTCCTGCGCGAAGCCAAGGCGGAAGTCACGCATCGCCCCTACCACCATCAAATCCTCCGAAAACGTGATGACCTGATCACGGATGCCATCGAAATAGCGCTGAATCTCCCCCCCCTTCGAGGACAACAGCCCCTCCATGCGCTTTTGGGCTTCCGACCGCAGGGATCCCTCGGCGATGGTCAGCGCAATCGCCAACGTGACAAAGAGCGGAATAATCCCGAACAAACCAAGGAATAGCATCTTGACCTTCAGCGACAAATCAGCCCACTTACGCATACCATCCGCCCCTTTCATACAATTTCAAACGCACACGCCGTACCCATATAACACTGCGTAACTTGAAACGCTACAACTTTCTTGAGGATACACTGATGTGGGTGCCCGTGCATCCGAGCAAAACCGGGGGCAACTTGGTTGCATCGGCATAATCGTGCCATCCATCCCCCCCCTTAATCGGTCTTGCAACAGCGTGAATTTACCGAGGAAATGCTCACATTATAGGCAAGAAACCGGAAGTCACTGGCCTTCCCTATCGTGATTTCAAACCGTCCGTCCACCCCTACCACAGACGTCCAGCAGGCACCGTCTAGCAGGTTTTCCAGATGCAACGTGCGTCCAGCCAGATGCGGCAGGCAGTAAGCATACGTTTTTTCCTCCGAGCCCGGCTCCCGGAACAGCGTGAAGAAGCCTCGCTTCTCATCCACCAGCTCGCACTCGAAACCGGTCCAGCTTGCGCCATCAGGCGTTTCGCCAATCGGATGCACGACGCCCCGATAGATATCGGCACGGACCTTACGATAAGCGGCCAGCAACGGACGGATCTCATCCCTCGCTTGTTCGCTGTAAAGGTGCGTCTCGCAGAAGAACAGCGGTGTACTCATCAGCGCGATGGCCGTGCAATACGCGTGGTGGTATGCCCCCGCATCGGACAGGCGCTTGTTGACGCTGTCGATATTCTGGATCGAGCCTTGGAACTTGAGCAAGTTGCAGTAACGCGCGATCTGCCACAAGTCCCGCAATACGGTTCCGGGGCGATAGACAACCGTCACCGGGATTTCCGGCTTGCGATTCTCAAGATAGATGCAGCCGAACTCCCGCGCAAAGAAGTAACCGTAGCGGACATCGATTTCGGTCACGTCCCAATTGATCCGCAGTTGGTGACTGCGCCCCAGGACGAGCGCTCGGACTTTATCCATCAGATCATCGATTTTTTGACGGTTATTGAGCACTGCAAAATCAAGTTTTAGCGACACAAATCCACCGTCCTGAATATTACGCTCCATGTCGTCCAGCGTCGGTGGAACGGCCGCCATCCACAGCCCCAGCGATACCCCGGCTGCTTTGGCCGCATCGCGAACCGCCGACCAACCGTTGGGGTATCGCGGTGGTATCGGATTCCATTCCAGGCACTGATCGCCCTGCCAGCCATCGTCGATCTGCAACACATCAATCCCCAGGTCAGCGCAACTCGCGATCTCGCGCAGGACATTCTCCTCTCCCGCTGCGTCACGGTGCTGCTTCGATCCCTGCGAACTGCCCCACGTGTTGGCCTGGATATAGATATCCCGATCCGTCAACGGGAACCGGAGACGATCAAAGGTTTTGAAGGCGCGGAGGCGCGAACGCTCATCGGACGCGTAAACTAGACACCACGTTGCCCATGCAGGCCGCCATTTCTGATCGATCTCGGACGGACGAATCCCCCAGCCATAGGATTCCAACCCGTACTCCGGGTCACAGGCGAAGAATCCCGTATCCACCCCCCGCTGGTTGACGCACTTGTGCGACTCCTTGACCATGGCCACGCCCCATGCGTTATCCTCAACACACAACGCATTCGACCATTCACAGACATAAGGATAGTCGAGCGGCTTCGCATCCTCGGCTTCCAGCAGGATATCCAGCCAAGGGTCGTTTCGGTTCTGCGTATCGGAAAAATAACCGATCATACGACGGCGCTTTCCCTTGAATGACATCGGAAGGATATCCAGCCGCTGATATCCACGACCAAGGCGGGCTTCCCGCAGACTTTTTTCTGTGGTCTCCAACCGATCCAGGGTTCCGTCCCACGTGAACCCCTCAAGCGCCCTCACCGAAAGATGAACACGGATCCCCGGGGCCTGAGGATAAGCCCAGACGTCAAAGCGGACCGCCAGACGCACCTCGGCGTAATGCAGCTCGGCCCTGAACCGGACATGCCTCGACGTAAACCCCTCATCATCCGATATGACCGCCTCTGCGCTGACAAGCTCGGCTTCTGGATTGGTCCCCTCGACCACCGGCAGAAGCCAGTCGGCATCCCGAGAATCCCCGTGACAGAGAGACCCACGGGCCGTTTCCCCGGCCTTGATCTCCGTAGTCAGGAATCCTCGCCCCGTCCATCGCCATGATCGGGTCATTATCCCTGTATTCGCCACGAGCCGTTCACCATCAAACGTAATCAACGCATCGTCCAACTTAATGTTCACAGATTTCATTTTCTCGCTTCCCTTTTTTAATATTTGTATCAGGTAATCATCGAGATTGGAATACTTTTTGTGTATGTTTGCCTATCGATTTCCACCCAGGTTCACGGGCGTTCAGGCACTGGGTAACGAGCGGCGCAAGAAAGGAAAATGGACGCAGGCATCCCGCGCGGGGTTTATATCCGCCGATCTTAACGAGGGTGAAAGATGGACGGGCAAACGGTTCGTCCGGGCTGCTCAATGAAAAGACCTGTCCCGTTCTCTAGTGACTTTCGCCCCGCGCAAATTCACCCGCAAAAATATAACTCAAAAAAAAGGTTGCAATCTAAAACGGAATCGGTAAATTACGTGACATCCTTTTTGAGGATATCAAGCGAGCGTAGCTCAGTGGTAGAGCTCCACCTTGCCAAGGTGGACGTCGAGGGTTCGAATCCCTTCGCTCGCTCCAATTTTTTTGTCGCTTGTGGAAGTGTAGCTCAGTTGGTAGAGCAGCTGACTCTTAATCAGCGGGTCCACGGTTCGAGCCCGTGCACTTCTACCACTCGAAAACCAATAAAACCCCCTGTTTTATTAGGGTTTCTAGTGGTTCATGACAAAATTGCCGCTTCAGTTTTCCGCTTCGTTCCATTCATTTCGAGTTTTATAAAGTAAGCAAAAAGTAAGCAAGTTTTTGTTTCGTTTTTCGTCTTTTAAGGCACGGCCCCCCGTGTCAGGATCTCTCGTACCAGCAGGGCCAGCCCGCCGGTGAGGCCGACGAGGAGGGTGCTGCCGATGATGCCCACGACCCACAGGATCAGACGCAGGGTCTGGTCATGGCGGTCGATGCGGGTCTGCATGGAGACGCTGCCGTTATCCCTGAAAAGCCGTTTCTCGATGATTTCGAGTTTGGCCAGCATGGCACCCTGGTTCTCCAGCATGTTGGCGCTGCGCTGCTCGCAGCTTGCCGTGGTCACATAGCGTTCGTTCGCCGTGGTCATGGTCTCCCCTCCGTTCATGCTGCATCAGGGTAGGGGACCAAGCGTGACTTGCCGGGGTGCCCCGTCCTTGTTCATATAGAATCCTGAAAGTGGGATAAAGCGCACACTATTTGTTGGTCACTCCCAAGCGCTCAAGAAACAGCCGGTCCCTGGCTACGGATTCTGTTGACC
>JFJP01041901.1_pt1 | contig 17423 bp, 18 predicted proteins | sample 431651 | NCBI WGS metagenome assembly JFJP01 (sample SAMN02602958, study PRJNA72255) | Microbial mat metagenome, whole genome shotgun sequencing project. | biome: fresh water; feature: sink hole; material: water; isolation source: purple microbial (photo- and chemosynthetic) mats found in...
CGCTCCGAGATCATCGGAACGACCGGATGCGCCGGGGCGACCGTCGTGCTGTCTACGCAGTTTCGCAAGTTTTTTATTGGGCAAAAAAAGGCGGCTACCATCGTCCCCGGTGTGTTTCTTTTTGTTTTTTTGCGACTCATCCCCATTGTAACATCATGTTGATATCGTTCTTTCTTGCCGGTTTCTAATTTCTTCCCTGCAGAGTGAACAATAACCACACAAATGTGTTTGTTGTTTTTTCGTCGTCTCTGCCGAACAGCAGATTATGTTTTTCGTCGATTATTCCCCTCGTAACGCTCCTGAGGTCTCGCCCCGCTTTTGTCGTGTTTTTTGTTATCATGCGACTGAATGATAATATCCTTAGGTATCTATTGTATCATAGGCTGTGACGATAGTGATACAAACCCCCCCCCCATTTTCCCAACGTTCCATGCCGGTCGATAGTTGCTGTTAAGTAATGCTAGTTAGGCGTATTTTTGCATACGCTATCACACCGTAGTCTCGGTGTACTTTCGCATTCTTTAATTGAATTTAGCAGTAGGCCATAGCCACTACCATACGGATGCTGCGCAGATAAGCAAAAGAGTATATAGCCTGGTACTCTTCATGATATTCAGTGTAGTACTCGACATTGTACTGTCTCGACCACCTGCTGTATATATATATATAGGTATGTAGACGTAAGTAGTCAGTACCGTGTTGTTACAGTACAACGAACTATACGTACATACAGCAAAACTCACGTCTGAGATATAAGGACTGTACTGTAATTCGATACGTGGTAGTTTGTGCGGTATTTGATGGTGTACTCTTCGTATATCATTGGCGTGTATATTCATTTATTGGGGCGTATATAGGACATTCCCACTGTGTATAGCCTTTACTGTAGTACATATAATGTATGGCAACCTTTATTATTACTCTATTCATTCTTTTTCGATCGTTATTGCCCTTAACCTTTTATCGATCCCCTTTGTGTTGGCATTGTCTTTGCATTGTCATTGCACGTTTGCTCCGTTGCCTTTCCTCTATTACACGAATCAGCGACATTGCTTGCCTCAAAGAAACCATGGATGATAACAATAGCAATGTAGAGGAGGAAACGGATGGAAAGATGAGTAATGCCGAATATCAGAAGCTTCGACGTAAGAGGATCCTCGAAAACGAGCGAGAGGATACACTGCAGAAGAAACTGTACGAGTACTCCTGCTCGTTCAATCACCGTATTTTTGCGCCCAGAACTTTATTTGCGTCGTTTGCTGATAAGGTTGATGATCTTCAGGCAAAGGGCGACTTTGTTGCTATTGGCAAGCTGATTAATTGCCACACAAAAGTCGATAAGGTGATTTACACTGCTTGTGATCGAGAAGATCCAAACGATCCCTCGAGCGGGCATCTGGCTGTGGCGTGCAAAGGCCATGGCATGCAGGGTATTGTAAGTCTCTTTCTCTCTTTTACTTTGTTTGTTATATTTAAATTACCTTTTTATTTACCTTCTGTTTATCCGTTACTTTTCATTTATTTTGCCAGTCGCTAAAGTCTTCACAGATACAGGAGGAGGAATGGATCATTTGGTTTAATGGCCTGCATCTTGTCTCTATAAAAGCGAGTACCATTCCTGATGCAGGGTATGGTTGCTTTGCTGGTCAAAATTACAAACTTGGTCAGTGCATTGGCCTGTATCATGGCGATGTTATTGATCCAACTTTCGAATCTGTCTACAAAATGAGCAGCGATAAGTTGAATGTTACGGTGGGTAACCTGCGTGGCGTGGGTGGTAAAAAGAGGAACAAAGGTTGTGCTCTATATTTTGGCCTACATTTTTGTAACGATGCCACCAGGTACCAGAGAGGAAAGATTATCACTCCGAAAAAAGTACTCCCAGACTCGCAGAGATTCTTACAGCGTCATGAGGTTGTGCTGGATCCCAAAAATAATGTCACTGTGGATGAATGTTTTTGGGTGTACACACTGCGTGAGATAAAAAAGGGGGAAGAACTATTTCTTTCCTATAATGATGACCCCAATGTAGAGGAGGTGACAGATGTAGTTTACAACCCCCGTGGGATTTAATTTATCTTTGAGAACTACTTCTTTTTTTATTATTATTATTATTATTGTTATTCATTATTATTACGTTGTACAGATGTACACGTTGTTTTTAACTAGTTGCACTGTTTCTCATGAACAATTAATCCCATGTTGGCCAGATACCTTTTTATTCCATCCTTTTCTTTCACAATAGCAATGTTTCCATCGTGCAGGAATCAGGACAAGCATTAATCAGTCTTCCCATTGCATCAGTAGACAAGGGTACAGTGTTACTGCATGCGTAATGCAGTGGCATATATCCACTTTTATCGATTGCCTGTGCTGCTTTTGGGTAATTATCCAATATGTAAAGAACAATGTGCGATTGTGTGTGGCAACAAGCTATGTGCAATGGAAGCATTCCTTCCTTATTGGCATCAGAAAGTGATTCTGGCCAAGTTTCAACGAGAAGTTCTACTACCCGAATGTCAACACCACCTAACAGAAGTAGTGTGTGGATGGGAAGATTCCCATTGATATCTTTCATGTGGACACACTTGCTATTTGCCCGCACAAGTACATTTGTTAAGAAGACTTGTTTCTGTGGTTCACGGCTCACTGCATAGTGCAATGGAGATTGTTCAAGGACTCTATCCTTGACCATGACAGCATCAGGATGATAATCAACAAGTTGACAAAGCATGGCAAAGGATTCATATTGTTTGCAAAGGACATGTAGCGGTAACATACCATCTCCATTCTCTTCCATTGTAGACTGTGGCCAGATTTGTAGTACTGTGTGAATTAGCAAATTATCTTCCTCATGCTGTTGTGCATGTTGGCAAACAAGGTGTATAGGTAGATCACCATTTTGGTTCCTAGTGAATACTGCTTCAGGAGAGGCATTCATGATGGTTTCAATGAAATCGTGGTCGTGTGCCATGCAATGACGAATGATATGATGTAATGGGTAATTGCCATTACTATCTTTCCAATTGATTGCATTTGGAAGCTGGTTATATACGTATTGAATGAGCAGTGTCTTGCTGTATTTGCAGGCAAGATGGATGCAAAGTCTCCCTTTTACATCCGGCACTTGTAAGGATTCTGGCCAGCAGTCTGTCAGAATTTTGATGGCTGTCATGTGACACTGATTTTTTATGGCAGAGTGCACAGGTATGTATCCATCTTCATTGCGTTCTTTAATAACATCAGGATATGCTGCGATAAGATTCTTCAACATCTGATGATTGAATGCTGTTAGTTGGCTGCACATGTCGTGTAAACTATTGACAGCCCTCTGGCGCATGCATGCATATGTGCAATTCTCAACTATGCAAGTTGCTCGTTGCATGGTTTCTGTCTGGGTGATTCCTTTTTTATTATTATTGTTGTATTGCTCATTTCACAACTGTTTGTGAGCAATGTTTCTGGATGATGTTTTTATTTGTCGATGAAAGAATCGCAGGTAACCAAGAGCAGTAAGCAGCGATTGTTCAATTTTATCCATGATATCTTGCCAGGTATGATATCATTGTGTATTGAAATGTCCTTTTTTTGTATCAAACTATTTTATTTACATAGTCTGCCATCTATTTGATACGGTAGCGATGCTTGCTTTAGTATCTAGTATCTTGACATGATAATAATTACATTCATTATGCTTTATTTGGATTACATTGGACTCATGATTTGCAATTTGGCTTCTTACCGTCTAATTGTTCTTTGTAGTTTGGTATTGATTAGTATGAAAGTAATATAGGACGGCTTGCTACAATGACAATATTTATCCTAAGTAATTACATGGTGGGATTATTTTTTTAAAAAAGACAATATAGTATTTATTTATCCCAATGGAAATCAGTATGATATGGTAATCACAATCGTATCATTATTACTTATTTTTTGGTTTTTTGAGTGTTATGTAGTTTACGCATCAACAACTTATGTAGTCACCATGCAATTTTTTTCCTGATCCGTGCTTGTCCTGAATTGAAATGGCTTTTTCATCCACTAATGCTCTCAGGACGTTCCATTGCCATTTTGTAGATAATATCAATGTCGAGATCAGCCATGGCCGCCAGGTGAATTGGCAACCATCCATCAGCATTGCAGACACAAAGAGCGTTCGTGTCAAGATGGATTAGGTAAAAAATAGTCTCGTAATAGTAGTAATAAGTCGTCATTGTTCCTCTCACACGTCCCTTGACAAAACAGTGCAAGGGAGTGTCTCCTGTAACATCAGTCACACCTTCATTCGCAGCAGCGTTTTGCTCGAGTATTTCTTCCAACCGCGGACGAGGTGCTACCACACTGCAAGCACGATGGAAGGGCTTGTAACCATTGTAGGTCAGCGTAATGTCGTCGGGGAACTTCTCCATTATGTAGCATAGTGTTTTTGTACGGTTGGGTGAGTTAACATAGCACTGGGGAAGAAAGAGGAAATGGATTGGCGGAATTCCACCGGTGAGAATGCGAATGCGCTCCTCTGTCGGTTTCCTACCATCAAAACAAGCCACATCCAATGGCCATGCCCTGAATCTAAGATTCGAGCGATTACCCGGTGCGACAGAGTACATTTTGTTATCAACTATTGTTGTTTTGTTTTGATCGATAGAGAGGGAGTTCTCTTCTCTTTTTTAATGACAGCGACGATATGCGATATTCGATGCTGTCGTTGTCGATTATGTTGTTTCTATTTTATCCTCTTCCGTACCCAGCATACGGTTACTTTCCACACACATGCAGTGTGTATGGAATACATATCCAGTGATCCAGCATGATCCGTATACAGCCACGTATACTATCTGGGTATATATATATACATGATTAAATATTGGTTGTTATCAGTCTCACTTTTTATCGAAATATGTAATCGTATTAATCCTACTCATTCGTCGTCTTCAATACAGTGTGGTTATCCATCTTTTCATTTTTCGTTGTCCTAATCCTCATTATCATATTCGTAGTCGTCGTCATTGTTGTCGTCCTCATCAACATCATTCTCATCATCACCATCCTCACTGTCGTCGTCGTCATCATCGTCATCTTCGTCATTTCGGTTGTCTTCGTCGATGCCGTTGCCATTGCCATTGCCGTCATCATCATCATTCATTTCATCACCACTACCTTCACTTTGTTCTCCGTTGATAGATCGCGCATGCTCCACACTAAAATCGTCGGCTTCTTCGTTGACGATCATACCATCATCGTCGATTTCTGCCATTTCCACCTCAACATCCGTGTTTTCTGGCGAATGCTCTTTGTAGGGCTTGAAGATTCCCTCTGGGTATGCAGCAACGAGTTTGATCTCAAGGTCATTTGGTAGCTGTGGCTCGTGCTTCTCTATGTAATGGATTGGTAACTTTGTTTTTTTGTCGCGAACATGCGTGGCTTCTGGATACAGCGGTAGAAGATGCTCGATGATTGATGCCTTGCCATAACGACACGCAATGTGCAGGGGCAGCCGTCCCTTTGGATCAGAAACCGTGCGGGTGCATTCCGGGTTGAGATCGCACATGAGCCGCACAGTAGCTTCATTGCCGTTGCGTATGGCGTAGTAGATTGGCAAGAACCTGGGACCATCGTCTACTCGGTTGGCGGGCTGTGTGAGAGTTTCCGGGCAATGACTGGCAAGTTGATCGACAACACTGGTCGGCACTTCCATTTCGTTTTTCATTGCGTAGTGGAGAGGAAGATTCCCGTACGAGTCCACTGTTCTAGATGCCTCAGGACCAAAAATGATCAACAAACGGACAACGTTCCAATCCTTGCAACTTTGACAGGCCAGATGCAAAGGTACTTGCCCTTGTTCCGTCATTGATGTAACTGCTGCTGGGCTAGCATGCAGTATGCGGGATAGAAAAAGTAATTCGGTTGTTCCTGTTGGCTCGCCCTTGATGTACCAGTGTAGCGGCAGGTAGCCATCTCTTCCTGCCTTTGCAGCCACACCACTCCAAGCCCGAAACATGTCCTCCAGTAATTCGAAATCCATTTTTGGATCACGCTGGAGTGCAACATGGAGTGGGTGATCACCAACAGCATCTGCCACCTGCACGACTTGAGGACAGAGCCCGAAAATGTAACGAATGCACGGCGCCAATCGTTCCTTGCAAGCGTAGTGCAGTGGTGTTCTGCCATATTTATCGGTCTCTTGTATGAGTTCCCTTTTTTTCGTCAGTAGCTTATCGACCAATTGCTTATGCACATCCGCGGAAAGTAGTGCCATATGCAGGATGTTTTCTCCAATGAATCCTCGTTTGTTGATAGTTTTTGGCCTGGCGTGAAGGAAATGCTCAATAATATCCATCTTGTCACTCTTTTCTCGTTCTCCCTTCACAATAGTGAACAATGGTAGTTGTTGGTGCTGGTCTCGATGCTCGAGTCCATCTGCGTAAGCATCAGCAATCATCTTGATAACGGTGGATGAAGAATGCACCTCACAAGCGAGGTGCACAGGCAACTTGCTGAGAAAGTCCCTTTTTTGGAGAGACTTGGGCCAAGCTTGCATTAGCAATCTGATGATATCTGCTCGGCAATTGTTACGGATGGCCTCGTGCAGGAGTATGTGGTTGTAATCGAGTTCCGCTTCGACGATAAGCGGGAACTCTTGGAGGATTTCTTGGAGACGCTGCACACTATCAAAATTATTCTTGCAGATCTCTTTCGCTTCCTCGAGAGCCAAGGAATAAGCATCGCGTTGTTCCGGTTCTTCTTCCATCTTTTTTCTTTTTCTTTTACAATTTCAATTTGTGAGTAGATGCTGGTGTGACTGTGTAGTTGTTCTTTTTATTATGATATAAGCCATTAACGAGATGGCTTATTGGTTAGATTGTTGGCGATATCGAATGGCAAGCATTAGAATGAGGTGATAGCCTCGACGATGTTTTTTTTGGTTCGATACGTTGGTACCACATGTGTATTGTGTATTTGCATTCGTATATATATAATTGTAGTGTATGTATTGTAGTATATAAGTATAATACCTATAAATGGTATTTTTACGCGTAGGTTTTGTGTGATGTACGGTTCATGGTTGGCATTTTCTTCTATTCGATGTTCGTAGATCAGTGCTGTTCACGCAGGCCCACCCAAGTTTTGCTTATACATTTTCTTTCTCGTGCTAGGTGCCGACGTGAACGAACCATCGTATCGTTCATCGCTCTCACAGCAAGCTAGCATCCATTATAGAAAAGCGCATTTCTATCCCTCTTCCTTTTCTTCGAGCACGCCAATGACGAAGAAGAACAATCACGCACGTGGTCTCGCTTTTATCGAAAGCATGTGCAAGGGGGAAAAGTGCATTCCTTTCATTAACAGCAGGAATCCTCGCGCCTGCAACTGCCTTGACAATTTCGCCATGCCGATGGAAGCGGCAAAGTCCTTCTTTTGTGATCTGATTGGGGAGTATTGGTCTACTCCTCGCAACACTGCGGAGTTGGATGCCAGTGAGCTGAGCGAGATGGAAGGATTTCACTTGGCTAATTTCCTTCGAGACTACTGTACCTTCCTATCAGCTCGTGATCCCAAGTACGAATTCGAAATTCCAAGTGGTATATGTTGCGCTACCACCATCACCATATGCCTTCCGACGCTCGTTCGTATCTTTGGACTGCCCACTGCCACGTTCCTGATAGTGAGCAAAGATCACCGTCATGATCGCAAGCGGATTGGCGTATCGGTGCTGAAATACATGTGTTGCAAGTTCGTCAGCCGCAAGAAAAGCAGCGCTGTGTACCAGCAAAAACGATTGCTGTTTGGCCAGGAAGTGATCCCAGTTGTGTCTTCCAATCCACATGCTGTTGCTATTGTAGAGAATATGTGGGATGGTAAGATCGTAACTCTTTCGGCTGCCGCGAGAAGCAGCCTAAGTTACCTTCTGTGGAACTGCAGTCCGAGTAATTTACCTGTTGGGAACGGTGGCCAGAGTATCAAATTGGGACTACCGAGTTCCATTGAACCATGGGATGGGCTTGATAAGAAGGAGGAGACTAAGGCTCTCCACGATTTATTGTGTTCTTCCGTTTCGGCACTGTGGTCTCCTGCAAAGAAAAAATTGCGGACGCTGTCGTATCGGGTCGTGTGCCTCTTCTCTCAAGTGAGTTCTGATAACCCAGATGGTTTCCCACAGAACATGCACACTGACTTTAGTGAGAAAATATGCAACGAGACGCAGAAAGCTCTTGGCGTATATCCACTCGTCGGTTTCGTTCCGATGCATCCCGATGGATGCATGTTGCTTATCTGGAGCCAGCGCAACATCGATCGTCCCAAAACTGGTCCGTTCAATCCCCAGAAATACTTTTTGTATATTCCATACGGTGTGTGTGTGATCTTGCGAGGCGATGCTCCGCATGCTGGTGGCTTTTGTTTTGGCAGGAGCGGCAACACCCTTGGCTTTCCAGCCAACATTGCCGATTATACCAATCACCGACTCCATTTTTTCTTCTGTCCCAATTGGAATACCAAGAAACAGGCTCTCGGTATAAAGATGAAGGAGACAAGGAAGACAGCACCGGTGGCATTAGCCACGCCACGTCAGGAAGATATTCCCGGTTACGAGATTTGTGCTGAGGATCTTTTTTTCCTTAACAAAGGCCTACTCAACCAAGTATGCCGGTAGTGATATCGGTGACTTGCGAGGACGACTGGCAGGCTGTTACGGTATTGTCGAAGGTAGCGTTGCGGCAGATTGCTCGATGCCCCGCTACGATACCGCTGCTCATGTACGTCGCGTCGATAACAGTGATGGCAACAATGACATTAAGTACAACGATGGAAGAGTTGACGTCGAAACCGTCGTCGATGATTGCCGAGATGTCTTCGACAAGGGAGAGGATGCCGTAGAAGTCGATGACGATAGGAAGATGCCAGGTAAATAGGTTAGTAGTAACTATTATTCTGCCCAATATTGCGTTTTCTATTAACAGCGGTGTCTCCTCTGTCGGCAGTTACTTTGTTGCATCCCATTGTTGTGTTTGATGTGGCTACCGTACCAACTTAGAAAATACGTTTTTTAGTACCACTTCGGTACCGTTACTGACGTGTTATTACATCATGCTGGCTCGACAGTACTACTGTATGTACAGTAGATTTTCCTACGAGCGAGTCGATATCGCTACCAAACCAACCTAGGAAATACGTATCAGGTACCAGTCGTGGTGCCATTACGTGACGCATCTATACCGGCTAGTCGATATCGCTACCAAACCAACCTAGAAAATACGTATCGAGTACCACTACAGTGCCGGTCTACTACACTATATAGGTCCTATGTAGTAGCACAGTCGATACCTGTACACTGCTACCAAGCCAACCTTATCGAATTACGTGTTTTAACTAGCTCTCTGGGTGCCGATGCGTGTCGCATGGGATGTTGCAACACTTACACGTCTCGTACATCATCGCTTCTATCTTTGGGTGTTGCAACACCACCACGTTCCTGCATCGAAGCGAGTTGGTATATAATGCTATCCCTTTTTGATTGACTCGATGCAAGCTGGTTAGTAATTATTCTCCGATTTCCTTTTTCGTGGCCCGTCAATTCTATCATTCTATTAAACAAGCTGCATTGCTGCATATCACCACCCAACTGCAACAGATTATTTTTATTAACCCGTTGTCGCGAGCTCAACGCAAAAAGCAATTGGTGTTCGTCATCACCGTTCATTTATCTATTTTAGATTCGTTTTTCAAGACATGCCAGGAGCATCAAAGGACAAAGTTCAACTCGGTTACGATTTCGTAGACCAAATGGATGGCAGCTACCATTGCCGTAACTTTACCCATGCAAAACCCTTAGCATGTAACTGCTGCGCTACATTTGCACGGGATATTGTACAGGTTCGTAATTACCTGAAGAATCTCTGTACGGAGTTCTGGAATCTTGAAGATATAGGACAAGCTCCGGCCAACAGTGGAAGGAAAAATAATGATGATGGCAGGAAAAAGGCAGCAGTAGTCACCAAAACTGCCGGTCCCCTTACCCGCTCGAGAGCCAAAAAGGTACCGCATGTCAGTGAAACAATTGCCAACGACAATGAGGAATTGCCAGTGTCTGTTGGTAACTTGAAAAGCCCACCGGATCAGGTGGGAGAAAGTGAACTCCCAGCAGTGCGTTACGGAAAGCGGCTTGCCGTATTTCTCGAAAAGTACTGTACCTTTCTGAATCAGCAGAGGCCTAGGTACGAGTTCCGCATTGATGGAGGCATAACGTTCTCTCTTTGCTTGGCCACTACTGTTAGGGTATTTGGTCTTCCTGCTGAAACACACCAGATTGTCCACTCCATGCACACTGGTGATAAAAAGAGGATCGGTCTCAGTATGCTTAAATTTTTTGCCCGCAAATTTACGAATAAAAAGGATCACATGACGTTCTACAACACTTTCCGGAGCTGGTTCCCCCAGGAGGTCATCCCCGTTTCACCAAGATATGTGCAGGCATTCAATGTCATCCAGAAAGTACTCAGAGGCAAGATTGTCGAGTTGAATGACTCAGCCAAGAGTTCTCTACAATACATTCTCCACCACCACTATACAACTATTGGTGATCAGAGGCGAGTCACGTTTGGTGGTGAGAATATTGTGTTTGGTCCACCTCGTGGCATGAAGGAATGGGATGACCTGGACCACGAGCATACTCGGCCACTTTTGCACGCGTTGAAGGGAGCAATTTCCGAGTTGTGGGTACGTCGACCTGCTGCCATCGAGTACTTCAAATACAAAATGGCCAACTTGTACAGCAATCTGGGTCCGGCCAATCCAACAGGTACACCGCAATTAGCACATAGGGATTTTGCAAAGGAAGCAGTAGACATTACGTATGATGTGTTGGATTTGAAGCCGATGATTGCGTTTGTACCCATGGATGAGGATGGTTGCATGTTGTTGATTTGGTTGGATGAGTACAAAAAATGGCAAGTTCGCACACACGGCCCTCCGTACAAGTACTATCTTTACATTCCTTACGGCACGATGGTCCTATTGCCTGGTGATATTGTCCATGCGGGTGGATTTTGTTTCAGTTCCACCAATCCCAATGCTGCTGTCAAGCTGCCTCGTAGTATTCGCGGTTATACGAATCCACGCCTTCACTTCCTCTTGTGTCCTGATGTAGTTTCGCATACAGCTGCCGATAGTGGAAAGAACGAGGTTTTTGTCGATCGAGAAGACAATCAAGTCCCCGATCCGCGAAATGATAGCGAGGCAGATGGTGTTATTCGAGAGAAGGACTATCCTTCTTACGTGTTGGAAGATGAAAACATGTCGAAACTTCGCGAATGCCTGTTGCAGGAATACATTGATCCTGCATTGGCAGGTGGAGTTGGACCTGGAGTTACTGTTATCGTAGGAAAGAAGAGAGCCAGACAAGATTAGTGAATATACGTGTCTTTTTTCGTGTGGTACCAGTGATTGCCACAATTATTCCAATAATATGACATCCTCGAAAGGAATGTCTTTTTCCATTTAGAGAAAGAACTTTGTTACTGCCTTTGTTATGAACTCCACTGTCAAATCCGTAATAGCCAGTAGTACGTATCATCTTTTTTTTAATTTGCATTTCTCGCTTATCTTTTTTTACCAGTTATAATATATATCTATATTCGAGTTCTAGTCATCTACTACAACTCGATCATTTCTTCTTCCTCATGATCAGTGATTGAGATAGCGCACGCAACCTTGCACGATTCCGGATACTCATTCACCAGCTGCCTCAAAACTTCAGTCGATGGAACTACATTGTTACTGCATGCATAATGCAAAGGTATCCAGCCGTTTCTGTCTTTTGCCTTTATTGCAGCTGTGTTCTTTCCCATGACATAGCTTATGATGTGTGGATACTGGTGATAGCATGCTAGGTGCAATGGCAACAAACCCATTTTATTACGCACCACTAGGGACTTGGGCCAGGCACCAATCAGCAACTCGACCACTCTAAGGTTCACGAGACCGGATTGTAGAGAGATGTGTATCGGCAAGTTTCCGTTGTTATCGCGAATACGTACACAAGCGGTATTTTCTTGCAGTAATGCATCCGTTACTGCAAGTTGTTGTTGTGGTGGACATTCCAATGCAAAGTGCAATGGAGTCTTTCCATGCGAGCCTGCACGCACTATTGCGGCATCGGTGTAGCACTGGTGGACAAGGGACAACATTGGCAATGATTCGTAATTTTGGCAAATAATGTGAAGTGGTAGCATTCCTTCGTGATTACTTTCTGCTACCGAATCTGGCCACCATTTTAGTATGGTTCGAGCAATTAGGAATGGTTGTTCGTGTTGTTGTGCATGCCGGCATACGAGGTGTATCGGTAGATCTCCATCGTTATTACGAAGAAGTGTTGCTTGCCGAAACCACTCCACTGTGGATTTGATGAAATTGTGAGTGTGTGAGTTACATTCTCGAATAATCAGGTGTAGGGGAAGATTCCCATAATCATCTTTGATACTGATTGCAGATGGTAGGTTAATGTAAATATAACTGATCAGTGATGATGTGCCATACGTGCAAGCCAAATGAATGCATAATGCTCCGTTTTCATCTGGAACACTGAGTGATTCCGGCCAGCAATCGACCAGTATATGGATTGCTTTCTCTTGACATTTGTTCTTGATGGCAGAGTGTACGGGTATATACCCATCGTCATTGCGAACTTGGACAGCACCTGGGTAAGCGATAGTTAGATTCTCCATTTCATTGTAGTCGAATTGTGTTTGTCCACTGCAGATGACATGTAGCTGGTGGACAGCCCTGAGATAATTGCACATGTATGTGCAATTCTCGAGTGTGCAGGATGCTCCTGGCATTTGTTCGGTTGTAATAATTCAATTCCACAGTGTGTTAGATGATGGAGATAGTCGTCTACTTGGCAATAATATATGAACGACTTTCAATATATTACGTTATTACTATCCACTGCCACCAGGATCGAAAGTGGGCGATCATTTACTTACATAAATTAGTAAAGATCCGATCGCCATGTATTTGTATGTAGCCAAATGCACCATCCTCTTCTTTACAATTACATACGCAAGTTTTTTATGTTGTCTTTATAGTATATATTTATTGTACTTATTTATACACGTAGATTCTCATTGGCTATCCGGAAATAAATTATTAGTACTTTTTCATATTTTCATTAGTATGATTATTATAACGATACTTAAGTATCAAACAGATTAATGTTACCATACCTCTATTATGTATTATTGTTAATCATAATATAAAACACCAGGGACAGACACCTATCTATCTATATATTTTGCCACTGATTATGCATTGGTCTTGTTTAGTGGAATATTGTGTATCGTAGATAATTTATCACTTTAAATTTCCAACCAGTCTAGATGTAACAATGTCAAAGTAAAGTTTAATAATCCATATAGTTATTTATATTTATTCATAAGTTTATGTGAATCATGATTGATTTTTACCCATCATTAGTCTGTGATTACTTTTATTCATCTATGTTACCTGGTGATTTCATTAAACCCCTAACATTTTTGGCTAGGTTTATCTTCAAAAGTAGGTACATATTCTAACTCCTTGCTTCATGTTAGTTATTAAAAACCTTTTAGATAGGTAATGGTAAGATCTCAAGTAACTTTTTTATTTTCAAACTCTACAAATTCATGTTGCTGCATCAATCAATCTGTTTCAACATAGTAATCACTAGTAGTCCATTTTTGGTTTTTTATCTTCAAAAGTAGGTATATATTATAACTGTTCACTTCATATTATAATATAGAAACCTATAGATAGGTAATGGCAAGGTCTCCAGTAACTTTTGGATTATCAAACTCTACAAACATATGTTGCTGTGTCAATCAATCTGTTTCACCATAGTAATCACTAGTAGTCCATTTTTTGCTTTGTTTATCTTCAAAAGTTGGTACATATTGTAACTCCTTGCTTCATGTTGGTTAGTAACTTTTGGATTTTCAAACTGTACAAACTGATGTTGCTGTGTCAATCAATCTGTTTCACCATAGTAATCACTAGTAGTCCATTTTTGGGTTTGTTTATCTTCAAAAGTAGGTATATAATTATAACTGCTCACTTCATATTAGTTACTTGTAACCTTTTAGATAGGTAATGGCAAGGTCTCCAGTAACTTTTGGATTATCAAACTCTACAATCTGATGTTGCTGCATCATTGAACCATTTTCACCATAGTGATTACTAGTAGTCCATTTTGGCTTTGTTTATCATTCCAAAGTAGATATGTATTCAAACTGCTTGCTTCATGTTAGTTAGTAGAAACCTTTAGATATATAATGGCAAAGTCTCTAATAACTTTTTTTTTAAGGCATAGCTACATAGTGACGAAATGATTTCTTATTTTTCCACAGCTGGTTTATATGTTTAATATATCATTCTGTATATGCCCAGGCTCTTTTGAATTTTTAAATTCCAAAAAAACATCATGATGTGGCACCTCAATTATAGTGACAAAAACTGTCACAATCCATTATTATGTGAAAAATGGATTGTGACCTGCACTGATAGAAATATACGTTCCTGATGATCCAGAAGCTGATTGGTAATTACCCATTGGGCCAATAGTCAAACCACGACCCATTTTTGCCACCACACAACTTAGCATCATTGCCATGCTGATGATTATGCATGTAAAGCAATGAAACCATGGAAATCTCTGCCCAAATGGCATTGTGCAAGCATAGCATGTGAATGGAGTAACATGATTGGATGCAATTGATAGGGGACTGATGGATAGGTAGCCCAAGCATATCCAGAAGGTTTGGGAAAAGTTTTGGTTTTCGGTTGCTGTTTTTCAATGTCATTGTCATTGAAGCTTTTGGTCAAAATTTGTTTTTCTGTACCATTTCAAAAAAATGCATATCTACATAGTGTCAAAATGATTACTAATATTTCCAAAGCTAGTTTATGTGTTTAATATACCATTTTGTACATGCCCAAGCCCTTTTTAATTTTTAGATTCCAAGAAAACATCAAGTTGTGGCACCTCAACCATGGTGACAAAAATTGTCTAGTAATTAATACGTGAAAAATGGATTTGTAACCTGCACTGATAGAAATATACATTCCTGGTGATCCCAAAGCTAATTGGTACTTGTCCATTGAGCCAATAGTCAATGTTTGGGCCAGACTAGCCCAAACACCACTCAGCATCATTGCCATGTTGGTCATTATGCATGTAAAGTAATGAAACAATGGAAATCACTACCAAAATGGCATTGCGCAAACATGGCATGTGAATGGAACAACATGATTGGAAGCAATTGATAGGGGACTGATGGGTATGTACCCCAAACATACCCAGATGGTTTTTGAAAGGTTTTGGACTTTGGTTGTTGTTTTTCAGTGCAAATGTCATTGCTGCTTTTTGTCACAATCTAAATTTTTGTACCCTTTTTTAAGCAAGCATAGCTACATAGTGAAAAAATGTTTTCTTATTTTTTCAAATCTGGTTTATGTGTTTAATAGAACCATTTGTTTATTCCCAGGCCCTTTTGAATTTTTAAATTCCAAAAAAAACATCATGTTGTGGCACCTCAAACATGGTGACAAAAATTGCCTAGTAACTACTATGTGAAAAATGGAATATGACCTGTTCTGATGTTAAAAATAATTTCTCATAATCCAAAAGCTGATTGGTACTTGCCCAGTAAACCAATATTAAAACCACGGGCCACTCTGGTACCCACACCACTCAGCATCATTGCCATGTTGGTCATTTTGCATGTGAATCAATGCCACCATGGTAATCACTACGAAAATAACATTGCGCAAGCATAGCATGTGAATGTAGCAACATGATTGGATGCAATTGATAGTGGGATGATGGGTATGTATCCCAAACATACCAAGATGGTTTTGTAAATGTTTTAAACTTTGGTTGTTGTTTTCCGATGCCATTATCATTGCTGCTTTTTGGGTAAAAATATTTTTTTGTACAATTTTTAAAAAATGTATAGTTACATAGTGACAAAATGATTTCTTATTTTTCCAAAGCTGGTTTATGTGTTTAATAGACCCATCTGTGCATGCTTAGGCCCTTTTGAATTTTTAAATTCCAAAAAATTTTACCTTGTGTCACCTCAGCCATGGTAACTAAAATTGCCTAGTAATTACTATGTGAAGAATGAATTATTACCAGCACTGATGTAAATAATAATTCCTCTGGATCCAAAAGCTGATTGGTACTTGCCCAGTTAACCAATATTCAAACCACGGGCCACTCCGGTGCCCACACCACTCAGCATCATTGTCATGTTGGTCATTATGTGTGTGAAGTAATGAAAGCACGAAAATCATTACCAAAATGGCATTGCGCAAGCATAGCATGTGAATGATAGCATGTGAATGAAGCAACATGATTGGATGCAATTGATAGTGCGATGATGGGTATGTATCCCAAACATACCAAGATGGTTTCGGTAATGTTTTGTACTTTGTTTGCTGTTTTCCAATGCCATTGTCATTACTGCTTTTTGGTCAAAATCATTTTTTTGTACCATTTTTAAAAAATGCATAGCTACATAGTGACAACATGATTTCTTAAATTTCAAAAGATAGTTTATGTGTTTAATAGACCCATCTGTACATGCCTAGGCCCTTTTGAATTTTGAAATTCCCAAAAAATATCACCTTGTGTAAGCACAGCCATGGTAACAATTTTTGCCTGGTAATTATTATGTGAAAAATTGATTATTACCAGCACTGATAGAAATTTTGATTCCTCTTGATCCAAAAGCTGATTAGTACTTGCCCAATGTGCCAATAGTGAAACCACGTGCCACTCCGGTACTCACACCACTCAGCATCATTGCCATACTGGTCATTATGTATGTGAATCAATGCATCCATGGTAATCACAATGAAAATAACATTGCGCAAGCATAGCATGTGAATGGAGCAACATGATTGGATGCAATTGGTAGGGAACTGATGGGTATGTACCCCAATAATACCCAGATGGCTTTTGTAAGGTTTTGTACTTTGTTTGCTGTTTTGCAATGCCATTGTTATTACTGCTTTTCGTCAAAATCTTTTTTTGTACTATTTTTAAAAAATGCATAGTTACATAGTGACAAAATGATTTCTTATTTTTCCAAAGCTGGTTTATGTGTTTAATAGACCCATCGGTACATGCCTAGGCAATTTTTAATTTTTAAATTATAAAAAAACATCACATTGTGGCACCTCAGCCATGGTAACAAAAATTGCCTAGTAATTACTATGTGAAAAATGAATTATTCCCATCATTGATATAAATAATGATTCCTATTGATCCAAAAACTGATTAGTATTTGTGGGTACCTTAGTGAAACCACGGGTCACTCCGGTACCCACACCACTCAGCATCATTACCATGTTGGTCATTTGTCATGTGAATCAATGCCACCATG
>JFJP01038989.1_pt1 | contig 17416 bp, 14 predicted proteins | sample 431651 | NCBI WGS metagenome assembly JFJP01 (sample SAMN02602958, study PRJNA72255) | Microbial mat metagenome, whole genome shotgun sequencing project. | biome: fresh water; feature: sink hole; material: water; isolation source: purple microbial (photo- and chemosynthetic) mats found in...
TAGGAGCTATAATTTCATTTATTACTTACTTATCTATTCATTTTCTTTAAAATAATTTATAATACAGCTTTTTTGAATTTATATTTGTTTGAAAAAAAGCAGAAAAAAGTTATTTTTTAAAAGATATTATATATATTACTAAAAATCAATTATATAGACGATTTATTTGCTATTTTAAATAAATAAATTTTAATTTGAAATATGATATGCAATTAGAGCATCTATTGGCTTTTTGAGAATGAAAGATATTTTAAGCTTCTTATTTTCAGCTACTTCATTTAATATTTCGGAAAAATGATAGGCAATTGAACCAATAAAACCAATGTCATAAGTTTGGTAATTGGAGTATTGCATAATATTGCTTTCAAAAAAGTCAGAAAAACTATCGAAAAGGAACTTTTTAATGTACCCATTTTGGCTATTTTCTTTTAAAAAAGGAGTGAAAGAAGCTAAAAAGCGATTCGGATTTTTTTCTTTGTAAACAGCATTTTGAATTTGCACTTGAATTGGATTGTATTGTTTTTCAAATGCTTGAGCTAAAGGAATAGGCAATTTACGTTTGAAATAATGGTTTATAAGTTTCCGTCCTAAATAGGCTCCACTTCCTTCGTCGCCTAAAATATAGCCTAAGGTTGGCACTTTGTCGATGATTTCGCCTCTTGTGTACAAGCAAGAGTTTGCGCCTGTTCCGAGTATGCAGGCAATGCCTGGTTGATTGCCAAACAGCGCGCGAGTAGCACCAAGCATATCATCGTTTGCTTCAATTTCAGCATATTTAAATATCTGAATTAGAGCATTTTCGACTATATGGGAGTTTGTATTTTTAATACAGCCCGCACCATAAAAATAGATTTTTCTAACTTTGCTTTTTTCTTCTTCCGAGAATTCATTTTCTAAGCGGGCATAAATACTTTCTGTATTGTGGAAAAAAGGATTAATTCCTTCTGTTGAAAGTTTTCTAACTATTTGATTATCAAATATAATAACCCAGTCTGTTTTGGTAGAACCACTATCAGCTAATAATATCATTTAGTTTTTAAATTATAAAATTATGTTATGATGTATTTTTATTTTATCATTTGAAAAAAATTCAAATACAAAATTAAAAAAAAAAATGTAATATATAATATGTATTACAAATTTTTTTTTTAATTTTGAACACAAAAATAGAGCGTTTTTGGTTTAGTGTAGATTTTTATTTTTGTAACTAATGTAAGTGATTAAAATTTAGTCAAATGCAAATACCAAAAAGACTTTATATTGTTTAAAATTGCATTTAAAAATTTGAAATTTAAGAAAATCTTAAAAAAAATTTAACCATGTCAAAATCCATTAACATTTTTCTTCTAAATCAAAATGTAGAAGATGTGAAAAAAACATTGCTTGAATTAAAAGACAATAAATTGGTCAAAGCAATTTTCGTAAATTCGAGCCTTGAATTAGAAACAGATTGTAAAAAAATAAAAAAAACGGCGATTTCTGATTTTACAACTTCTGTAAACTTGCAAAAAATAGCAAAATTGAGCAACTCTGATTATACCGTTTTACTTAAAACTGAAAGTGCGCTTTCGTTAGGGCAATTTGCTTTAGAGCGTTTTGTTGCTGTAGCAGACGATACAAGTGCTGATTTTGTATATTCAGACTATGCCGAAATGAAAAATGGCAATAAAAAGAAGCACTTATTAATTGATTGCCAAGAAGGTAGTTTGCGCGATGATTTTAATTTCGGTAGCTTATTCTTTTTCAAAACGAAAGCATTTAAGAAGGCTGCAAAAAAATTAAATACTGAGTTTAAATTTGCCGGTTTATATTCTATCAGACTAAAACTGATGGAAAAAAAATCTATTGTTCGAATTCCGGAAATACTTTATGTTTTGGAAGAAAAAGATGAGCGCAAATCGGGGCAAAAAATATTTGATTATGTGGATCCCAAAAATCGTACTGTTCAAATAGAAATGGAAATAGCGGCTACCGAACATCTTAAAAACGTAAGAGCCTTTTTAAAGCCGAAATTTGAAAAAATCAAATTTAAAAATGGCGATTTTGAATATACAGCATCGGTTGTAATTCCGGTTTTTAATCGCGAAAAGACAATTAAAGAAGCTATTGAATCAGTTTTAGCACAAAAAACCGATTTTAAATTCAATTTAATTGTAGTAAACAACCATTCTTCGGATAAAACAGGTGAAATTATCGAAGAATTGGCTCAAAAAGACGAAAGATTGCTTCATGTAGTACCAGAAAGACGTGATTTGCTCATTGGAGGTTGCTGGAATGAAGCTGTTCACCACTCAAAATGTGGAAAATTTGCAGTTCAACTCGATAGCGATGATTTGTACAAAGACGAAACAACTTTGCAGCAAATTGTAGATACTTTTCATAAGGAGAAGTGTGCAATGGTAGTTGGCTCTTACGAACTTGTTGATTTTAAACTCAATTCAATTCCTCCCGGACTTATCGACCACAAAGAATGGACTGAAGACAACGGACGCAATAATGCTTTGCGTATTAATGGTTTAGGAGCTCCTCGTGCATTTTACACGCCACTTTTGCGCAAATTAAATATTCCTAATGTAAGTTATGGTGAGGATTATGCGGTAGGCTTAGCAATTTCGCGCAATTACAAAATTGGAAGAATCTACAATAGCCTTTATTTATGCCGTCGCTGGGACGATAATTCAGATGCCGACCTTGATATAAGTGTAATGAATAATCACAATATTTACAAGGATAGAATCCGTACTTTTGAATTGAAAGCAAGACAAAAGATGAATTGTAAAAAATAAAATAATAGGGTAATTTTAGCATTTAACTTTTGGTCTAAAGTTTTTGAGTGCTTTAGACCAAAATTCTGTGTAAAAATTGAATTAAGATAAAAATTTTAAGGTAAAATGAATAATTATTCAAAATTAGCCAAGAATTTGATAACTAATCAAATAACAGATTGGGAAATGGCTAAAAAAAACTACATGGATTTAGGCAATGTTCAAGTAAAAGAAATTTTGTTTGACAACTTTACAATTAAAGTGCAATTTAATCCAGGCAGAATTCGCTCATCGGCTGCAAAAGTAGATGCCAAAACGCTTTCCGAACGCCCTTGTTTTTTGTGCAAAAAAAATCGCCCAAAAGAGCAAAGTGAAATTACTATTTTAGAAAAATATGATATTTTAATCAATCCATTTCCTATTTTTGAGCAACATCTTACCATTTCGGATATCAATCATGTGCCACAGCTTTTGAAAGGTAGAATGGGCGAGATGCTTGAAATATCAAGGCTTTTAGATGAATTTACGGTTTTTTATAATGGACCCAAATGTGGAGCTTCGGCTCCCGATCACTTTCATTTTCAAGCTGGAAATAATGATTTTTTGCCTATCGGAACGGGATATGCTAATTTGATAAAAAAATATGGAAAGCTTTTAAAATCAAAATTTTGCGAGCTTTGGGCAGTTGATGATTCTATCCGAAAAATATTAATTTTCAGCTCTGATAATGCGCAAGACATTGAAAACGAATTTAATAGAGTTTACGAGCTTCTCGAAAAAAGGAGTGGAAATTCAGAAGAACCTGCAATGAACATTTTAACGCGTTATGTGGAAGGTAGATTTCTCATAATCATGTTTTTACGTGGCGCACATCGTCCTTGGCAATATACCGCCGAAGGTGATGCTAATATTTTGGTAACGCCTGCTTCGGTTGAATTTGGAGGAATTTTAATTACTCCGCTCGAAAAAGATTTTCTTAAAATTGCCAAAGAAGATATAATTGATATTTTCAAGCAAACATCTATTCATAAAGAGCTTTTTGATGAGTTTTTGCTTGAAATTCAACAAAATAGTAGTCATATTTGAGAAGTTTTTGTTTTTTTAGACATGCAAAATTTAAAATTTAGCTAAAAAAAGTTATTAAAAAAAATACTCTAAAATCAATAGTAAAAAAATGTCGATAAGCATTGAAAAATATAAGGACAGTTATTTTCTCGAAGTTTTGAATTTATTCAATGAAAATTCAGAATTTGATTTTTTTACCGAAGAACTTTTGGAAAATAAACTTAATGGAGATCCACGCTGGAATCCAGAAACTACTCTTGTGGCAAAAATAGATGCAAAAATAATTGCATTTATGCAAGGTGTGGAGCAAACAATTAGGGGAGTAAATTACGGCTTTATTAAATTAATGATTGTTAGCAAAGAGCTTAGAAGACAGCATATTGCTACAAAAATGTATTTGCAACTCGAAAACTATTTCCGAGAAAAAAAGACAGATATTGTGCGTTTTTATGATACGCCTTTGAATTATTATATGCCTGGAATTGACCCAAAATACACGCCTGCCGTTTGTTTTGTGCAAAAATTGGGCTTTAAAAAATTTGAGGATTCTTTTAATATGACTGTGAGTTTGGAGCAAGACTTTTCTGTAGAAAATGAGTTAAAATTCCTTGAGAAAGAAGCAATTGAAGTAAAAAGAGCTGAGGAAAACGAGAAAGAGGAATTGCTTAATTTTGCAAAAGAAGAATGGGAACTTTGGCAAAACGAAATAAAAGAGGCTTACAAAAATGAACCTATTGCTGTTCACATTGCTAAACTCGAGGGCAAAATTAAGGCTTTTTCGTTACATAGTGCAAACAATAAGGGTTTGGCTTGGTTTGGTCCTATGGGTACGCATGCCGATATGCGCGGGAAAGGAATTGGAAGCATATTATTAAAACTTTGCCTTCAAGACCTTAAAAATCAAGGATATAAAACGGCTATTATTCCTTGGGTTGCGCCTACTGCATTTTATTCACATTATGTTGGTGCTCAGATAACTAGAGTTTTTTGGAGATACAAAAAGGAGTTGAATTAAAAGATGAAAATTGCGTTTTTGGGCGATAGTTTAACGCAGGCAAATAACTGGCAATCAGTTTTCAAGCAGCATAAAATTCAAAACTTTGGAGTAAAAGGCGACAAAACATCTGATGTTCTTTTGCGCATCAATAAAGTTGTTGAATTTGAGCCTCAAATTGTTTTTATATTATTAGGAATTAATGATTTAGGAGAGGCAATAGCTTGCCATGAAATTTTGAATAACTACAAGAAAATTGTTTTTATTTTGCAAGAAAAAAATAGAGCTATTCAGATTTTTATACAATCGTTGTTGCCTGTAAATAAAAATATTTTCAAAAATAGTAAACTGCAAGTAGTTGATATTTTGAGGTTTAATGAGTTTTTGAATTTATTTGCAAAAGAGTCTAATTGTGTGTATCTTTCTCTTTATGAGCTTTTTGTTGATGATGACAATCATCTAAAAATTGATTATACTTCCGATGGTTTACATTTGAATACAAGTGCTTACAAGTTGTGGGAAACAATTTTAAAATTCAAAATTCAATTAATTTAATATAAACTTTACGAAATTAATACTATTTAATTATTTCAAAAACAATAATTTACTATGTCTGAAAAGAAAATAAACGTATGGCGATGGCTTCCTTCTCTTTATTATACTGAAGGAATTCCTTACATTATAGTAATGACTCTTTCGGTAATTATGTACAAGCGTTTGGGCATTTCAAATACTGATATTGCTCTATATACTAGCTGGTTATATTTACCTTGGGTTATAAAACCGCTTTGGAGTCCGGTGGTTGATATTTTGAAAACCAAGCGATACTGGATTGTTTTGATGCAACTTTTGATTGGAGCAGGTTTGGCTGGAGTGGCGTTTACAATTCCAACCTCAAGTTTTTTTCAATATACTTTAGCATTTTTTTGGCTGTTGGCATTTAGTTCTGCTACACACGATATTGCTGCCGATGGTTTTTATATGCTAGCACTAAATAGCAATGAACAAACATTTTACGTTGGAATTAGAAGTACTTTTTACCGAATTGCTATGCTCACTGGGCAGGGATTGATTGTAATTATTGCAGGACATTTTGAAACAACTAGTGGACTAGAACCACTTGAAATTAAGGTAAATGCAAGAAATAATATAGAATTGGAACACAACATTACTTTGCCAGAATATACAAATGTAAAATCAACTACCGAAGAGTTGAAATTTATTAGTGTTTCGGAATTGAATTTGAGCACCGAAAATATTGATAAACAAATATATGACTCTCTTTTGGCTGTTGTTCACAATAGTAATGTTCAGAACAATTTTTATGAGAAGGAAGAACAAATAACGCAAGAACCAAGCTGGTGGCAAAAAAATGTTTCGATTAAACTAAAAGCTATTTTGAAGGAACGCTTTAATAAAGAGCCAGTTAAGACAGGAAACCGCGTTGGAAATGTCGGAATTGTTGCGTTCAAATTGAATAGAGAAATAGCTAAAGATAAGGATATTATCTTGAATTTTGGACAAAAAGACGGCGACAAAAGTATCATGCTTGTTGAAGGTGTTCGTTTTGTGTTTAATCGTGAAAATCAGGACAAAACGGCTTATGCACTTATTCAACTCGACCCAAAATTGAACTCGACCAAAACTGCTGTTTTTTTAGGACGTTCGGGAAATATTACCTTTGCATGGACTATTTCTTTTGGTATTTTAGCTATTCTATTTTTTGCCTTTTTTATTTATCATAAATTTATGTTGCCTTATCCGGCAAGCGATGTAAAACACGAAAATGGCGAAGGAAGGGGCTTTTTCAAAGAGTTTATTCATACTTTTGTGCTGTATTTCAACAAGAAGGAGATTTGGGTTATACTCGGATTTTTACTTTTATATCGTTTGAGCGAATCTCAATTGATTAAATTGGCAGCACCTTTCCTAATCGACTCGCGTGAGGCGGGTGGTTTGGGCATAACTACCGGAGACTTAGGGCTTTTGTATGGAACGATTGGCATGATTGCTCTTACTCTTGGAGGTATTTTAGGAGGTATTTTGGCTGCACGCAAAGGGCTTAAATATTGGTTGTGGTTGATGGTTTTAATTATGAATATTCCCCATTTAGCCTATGTTTATTTGTCGTTTGCAATGCCTACTTCGCTTATTGCAATTGGCACAGCAGTTGCTATTGAGCAGTTTGGTTATGGCTTTGGCTTTACGGCATACATGCTTTACATGATTTATATTTCAGAAGGAAAATACAAAACCGCACACTTTGCAATTTCTACCGGATTTATGGCGCTTGGTATGATGCTTCCGGGTATGCTAAGTGGCTGGTTACAAGAGATTATTGGCTATCAAAATTTCTTTGTTTGGGTTCTAATTTGCACGCTTCCTATTATGGCAATTATTCCGTTTGTAAAAGTAGATTCAAAATTTGGAGTAAATGATAAAAGCGAAAAATAGCAAAAAAAGCTTCTGATAATTATAATTTTCAAGGTAAATATGAACAATAATATTTACCTTGAAATTTTAATTTTTAGAAGTTCTCTTTTATAAAATTCTTTGAAAAGCAATAAATATAATTAACAACCTAATAACCAGCAGCTTGTCCGTCTTTGCGCGATTCGGAAGCTCCATAATATACTTTGTTTTTTTCGTCCCACATTATAGCTTGATAACCACCGTAACCACCCAAATCGAACGAAACTTTGTGCCCTCGAAGCATTAGCGCTTTTATGGTTTCGTAACTAAAACCCGACTCTAATAAAATTTCACCGCCATCGGTCATTATTTCGCCCGTAGGTTCGGAAGAGCCAACATGCTGAATACGTGGTGCATCGCCTGCTTCTTGCAAATTCATGCCAAAGTCTATCAAGTTCATAACTATCTGAGCATGACCTTGTGGCTGCATTCCTCCGCCCATTACTCCAAAGCTTATCCAAGGTTTTCCGTCTTTGGTTATAAATGCCGGAATAATTGTGTGAAACGGGCGTTTTCGAGGAGCAATTACATTGTTGTGCCCTTCGGTGAGCGAAAAAAGTTCGCCTCTGTCTTGTAGCATGAAGCCTAATTTGGGTGGCACCATTCCCGAGCCCATTCCCCTGTAATTGCTTTGAATTAGCGAAACCATATTGCCAAACTTGTCGGCTACTGTCAAATAAATCGTGTTTGCTTGGTCTAAATTTCCGGCATCGTAAGTTCTGGCAGCTCTATCTTTGATGAGTTTTTTGCGTTCAAGGGCATATTGTTTTGAAATAAGTTTTTCGGTAGGAATTTTTACAAATTCGGGGTCTGCATAATATTTTGCTCTGTCTTCAAAAGCTAATTTTTTGGCTTCGGTAAAATAATGCACGTAATCGGCACTGCCAAAGCCCATTGCTTTTACGTCATAAGTTTCCATGATGTTCAAAATTTGTAAAGCTGCAATTCCTTGTCCGTTGGGTGGAAGTTCCCAAATATCGTAACCGCGATAATTGGTCGAAACAGGCTCAATCCATTCCGAAGTGTGGCTTGCAAGGTCTTTTTCTGTCAAAAAACCACCTTGTGCTTGAATGAAATTTGCAATAGTTTTAGCCATTTCACCTTTATAAAAAGCATCTCGCCCACCTTTGGCTATTTTTTCGTAAGTATCTGCCAAAAATGGATTTTTAAACACATCGCCTTTTTTAAGTCCTTCACCATTAGGCATATACGTTTCTGAAAAATTGGGCATATTTTTAAAATTTCGAGCTGAAGCCGACAAGTAGAAACCAATGAGCTCGGTAACGGGAAATCCTTTGCGAGCATAATCGATGGAAGGCGCTAATATTTGCGACATTTTCATGCTTCCAAATTTATTGAGCATTTCAAACCAACCATCAACGCAACCCGGAACTGTAACAGGCAGTGCGCCATAAGCTGGAATTTTGCTCATATTTTTTTGCTTAAAATATTCTAAATTAATAAGTTCTGGGCTGCGTCCACTGGCATTTAAGCCAAAAAGTTTTTGGTCTTTTGCGCTCCAAATAATGGCAAACAAATCGCCACCGATTCCACTGCCTGTCGGCTCCATTAAGCCCAAGGCGGCGTTGGCAGCGATGGCTGCATCAATTGCATTTCCGCCATTTTTGAGAATATCTAAGGCTATTTGCGTTGCCAAAGGGTGGCTAGTGGCAACCATTCCATTTTGAGCGATTATTTCGGAGCGTGTTGCAAAATTACTACTGTTTATTCTATCTTGAGCCTTCAAAATCAGACTATTTACAAGTAAAAATAATACAAAAGCGATAAGTTTATTTTTCATTTTTAACGTAGTTAGTAATGTATAAAAGAACTTCTTAAAAAATTGAAAATTTGTAGGAATCAATATTCTAATGAAAGCAAAAATAGGTAATAGAAAAGGTTTTTCCAAATAAAAGTTTTTTGGTTTCTAGTTTATTTAATTTGTAAAAACAATTATATTTTTTTATATTTGCTTTTGTATAAAAACCTTATTTCATGAAAGAATATATTTTAAGCAAACTGAGCCGAAAATTAATTATTTTTATTTTTATTCCTATAAGTATCATCTTTTTATCAATTGTATTTTATCTTTCAAAAACAATTTATGATGGTGCTTTTCAATCTTCAAAAGAGTTGGCAATAAATAAGGCATCGGAAGGCTCAAATAAAGTAAAGGCGTATTTGGAAAATACGCTTACTTCTGCACAAGCAATTGCAAATGCTTACGAAGAATGGAAAGAAAATGGAACTGGTGAGCGAAAGATGGTGGATTTGCTCATGAAGCGAGTTTTGTCAGCGAACAAAAATTATTTGAGTGTTTGGGTTCAATTTGAATACGACTCGATAAAAGCAAAAAATATAGAAACTTTTACGATTGAAAATTCGGTAGAACTTTTTGGTCCGGCGTGGTTAATTTCGGGCAATAAAATAGTTCAAGATTTTGTGGGCGAAGATTATAAAAGTTTTTATACCGAGGATTTTTATGTTTTGCCTAAAAAAACAAAGCGTGAGGTTATTACAGAACCAACAAAATGGATATATCCGGGCGACGTAACTCAAAAAGAATATTATGAAACCTCTTGTGTGCATCCTTTAATTGCAAATGGAGAATTTTTTGGGGTTGTAGGTATTGACGTGGAATTTAGTCGATTGCATGAAATTACTAAAGCCATGAATTTGTCCGATGCTGGCACAAGTGGCATTTTATCGAACCAACTTATTATTACTATGCACGTTGATACTAGTTTTATTGGCAAAAATGCAAGTATTTTGTTCGATTTGGATTCTACAAGTTTGGTGCAGCAGCTTAAACAAAATTCGGTAGTGCAATTTAGCTCGTTTAATGAAAAGAAAAATACCGTATTTATTACTACCATCGCTCGAATAGATATTGGTGATACAAAAACACCATGGTATTATTTTGTTCAAATACCAGAAGAAGAAATAGCAGCGAGTGCTAAAAATAAATTTTTAACTTCTATTTTTATCGGACTTTTTTTATTAGCTTTAATTTTGGTGATTACTTTTTTTATTAGCAGAGGAATTACAACTCCGATTAGAAAAAGCGTAGAGTTTGCCAAACAAATGTCGGAAGGAATATTGTATCAAAAATTAGAAGTAAATACAAAAGACGAAACAAGTATTCTGGGCAATTCGCTCAACAATATGTCGCTCAAAATAGCAGAAACGATAGGTCAAATTAAAACTATTTCGGTAAATTATCAGCAAGCAAGCCAAGAAATTATGACAAGTGCAAATCAAACTTCTACAAGTGCATCGGAGCAGGCAGCATCGATAGAAGAAATTTCGTCGTCGATGGAGCAAATGGTGGCAAGTGTGAACCAAAATGCTGAAAATGCGGGTGTTACTGAGCGAATAGCACTTCAGGCGTATCACGATATAAAAGAACTTGGGCAAGTGATGTTTGCTACAATTGATTCGCTCAAAACTATTGTTGAAAAAATTTCGATAGTGAACGAAATAGCTGAAAAAACGAACATTTTGGCAGTAAATGCTTCCATTGAGGCTGCTCGTGCGGGTGAATACGGAAAAGGTTTTGCAGTAGTGGCAGGCGAGGTGCGGTCTCTTTCGGTAGAAAGCCAAAATTCGGCTTTAATTATTCGTGAATTGTCGAAAGAAACAGTTTTGAGTGCCGAAAATTCGGGTTTATTAATTGCGAATACCATCAAAAAAATAGAAAATACTACACAACTTGTGCAAGAAATTGCAGTTTCGAGTGCCGAGCAAAGGCATGGTTTACTTCAGGTAAATACCGCCATTGGGCAAATGAATATTGCAACCCAAAGCACAGCGGCTATTTCGGAGGAGATGTCGGGCAAGGCAGTTATTTTGAATGAATTGGCGAATGAATTGCTCAAAGCTGTTGGTTTTTTCAAAACAGAACATTCAAAAGACAATGATATTCATCAGTTGCAGGCTTACATTATGGAAATGCAAATGAAGTTATCGAATTTATTACGAGAAAAGATAGAGGTAGCGCCTTTGGCAATTACTCCTGCGGTAACTCCGCCTGTGGCTGAAAAGCAAGAAAATCAGGTAGATAAAAAGAATGAATTTTTTAATAGCATGGAAGGCGACGAAAAATCTTTCGAGCCTTACCAATGATATTTTGATAGCGTAACTTGATAGTAACCGAAATTCTAAGAAAAGTAAAATTACACAATTTCCCCAAAATTCTAATAACAAATTGTTACATTGTTACATTGTTACATTGTTATTTTATTACGAAAAATTGGAAAATTTACAATTTTAGCTAACTTTTTCAAAAAGTCACCATTTTTTTACACTACCAATGTTTTGTTGGGGTGCTGATTTTTTGTTTGATTTGATGGTTGTTCAAAAGAATTTTCAAATCAATCAATCATCACATCAAAATTACATCAATCAATTTCCAACAAATCTTTGCATAATTTTATAGCTTTTTGAGTACCAGTATGTTTTCCGGCGGTGTCGGAAAGTTTAACAGTCGAAACCCAATTTTGTCCACCTTCGGGCAAAGCATCGGTTATTTTAATTACGATGTTTAATGGCTTAACACCCACATCGTTAGTGAAATTTGTGCCTACACCAAACGACATTCCAATTTGGTTGCGGCAATAGTCGGCTATTTTAGCAACTTCTTCGGGATTTAGCCCATCAGAAAACACAATAACTTTCGATTTTGGGTCTATGTTCAAGCTTTTGTAATGCGCTATTACTTTGTCGGCAAAAAGCAAAGGGTCGCCCGAATCTTGTCGAACTCCGTCGAAGAGTTTGGCAAATTTCTTATCGAAAGCTCTAAAAAACACGTCGGAAGTGTAAGTATCGGATAGTGCAATGCCCAAATCGCCTCTATAAACCTCAACCCAATGCTCTAAAGCCAATTTATTGGCTATTTTGTAGCCATATTTTGCTCCGTGAAACATAAACCACTCGTGTGCATGCGTTCCAATGGGCGTAGTGTCGTATTTTTTTGCAAAAAAGACGTTGCTGCTTCCTGTAAATGCGTTTCCACCATACTCTTTTAGGTTTTTGACTACTAAATCTTGTACGGCGTGCGAGTAACGGCGACGAGTTCCAAAGTCGGCAACTTTTACGGCTTTGTAGTTATAATTGGTTATCTTTTTTTGCACTATTTCAGCTATTTTATCATCAGAAAAAGGCTTTGAATTGGTCAGTTTGAAATAAAGTTCTGAAATTAAAGCCATTAGTGGAACTTCCCACATAATAGTTCGGTACCAATAGCCTTCCACCGATACTTGCAAATTTCCACTTATCTGAATAACACCTACTTCGCTGGGGTCGAAACGATAACCACGCAAAAAATCGAGGTAAGTGGGGTCGAGGTAGTAACATCGTCGCTCCAAAAAATCTTTTTCATCGGGCTGAAGTTTCAAATCAGCCATTTTATAAATTTCTTTGCGCAAAGCTTCTGCAAAGCCCTCAGGGAAAGGGGTTTGGTTGCGGTTGATAAATTTATATCTTACTTTGGCACGCGGAAAAAGCTTTACCACAGCATTTTGCATCGAGAATTTATACAAGTCGTTGTCTAGGATTGATGATATCATAGTTTTTTATTGTTTAGCCACTAAATTTTACAAATTTTTGTTATCTGTATATTTGTGGTAGTAAAATAGTAGGTTTATTTTACAAATATACTTTTATTTTTTAGAATAAAGAAAATTAATGTAAATAAAATGTTTTTGTCCTAAATTTATTTTATTGTAATGAAATTTTCCAAAATGTTGTGTCTTATTTTTTATATACAAATAAACAAAACTTTTGCATCTTTTTGATGCAAAAGTTTTTATGTATTTAAAATAAAAATAAAGATGTTTTAATTCGAGTAAAATAGTTGGATTTAATCTATGTTTTCTGAATCCTTTTTTTGATATTCTTTTATTTCATTGATAAATTTAATTGACGAATCAATTTGTTTTCCACCGTTATTGGCAATTAGCTCTTTAATCCAGTTACTTTGAGCATCAAAGTTCAATTTTTTATACAACCAAATTGAAATTGGAATAAGTAAGATGCTAAAAACTAAATTAGAGAGTAACCAACTTGAACTAGAATTTGCATAAATATCAAAATTGAATATAGCTTTGAAGCCAATTATTATGTAAGCAAAGTAGAATGGACAAGATAAAAAAAGCAGTTTGAAGGTTTTCAAACTATACGTTTTAAGTTTTTCTAATTTTACCAAAAAAATTGTTACAGGCTCTGAATAATTAAGCCGTAAAATTAATATAATTTGTCCAAAAGTGCCAATTGTACCAATCGTTGAAAAACAGCCCAAAATTACGCCCGAAATTAAGTATTGTGGCACTGTGTAATTATTGATGCTAAAAATGGCTAGAAGTGCCGAAAATATTACAAACAATAGACCTTCTATAATTCTTTGGAAAAGCAATTTGTATAAATGCAGACGTGTTTTTTTTACATTTGTTTTTTTGAATGAGGCAAAGTTTATTTCTAATTTTGCATCTAAATTGGAACTGTAATTATTCCATAAATTTTTGAAATCAATATCTTCCATGTTTTTATTTGTTATGTGCTAAAAATTGTTGTTTGATGTTTTGTTTTATTCTACCTAGCTTTGTAGCAACATTTGTTTCTGTAATATCAAGTATTTCAGCTATTTCTTTGTAGCTTTTTTGCTCCAGATAGAGTAGCATCAGTGCTTTGTCCAATACTTTTAGTTGGTGAATAAATTGGTAGAGCAAAGTAATTTCGTTTTCCTTTTCAGTTACCAAATTTTCATCAAAATAGATTATCGAGTCCGTTAGTTGGCTTGTTTTATTTTGCCGAGTTATATTTTTTCGGTACATCGTAATCGATACATTAAGAGCAATGCGATAAATCCAAGTCGAAAGCTGATATTGGCTATTGTATTTGGCTAATGAACTCCAGAGCTGAATAATAATTTCTTGCATCAAGTCTTTTCTATCTTCTTCGTTTTTGCAGTAAGCTCGCGAAACTTTGTAGATAATTCCCTTGTTTGCTTCAATTATTTTAAGAAAAGCGTGGTTTGTTTCTGTTTCTTTTAAAAATGATTTCTCCATCGATTTTAATTTTTTAATTGAGAGCTTTTACTTTTTGCAATCGAAAATTGCAAAAATAATTTGAGCACGTTGCCTTTAAAATAGGGCAATTAACACTTATTGGAGTGGTAAATGTTTTAGTAAAAACATCGAAAAAATTGTAAATTTTCATGGGCAAAATTATTTAGTTTGATTTTTTTTTCTAATTATTCGTAAGTGAGGTCAAAAAATCACACAAAAAATAAATTTTATTTTTTTAGAAAATTTTAAAAATAAAAGGTAGCTATTAAATTTCTTGAAGTTAAAACAGTTTATATAATTGAAAATTAATATATTAGATGTAAAGTAAGCTTGTTTTTAGAGATGATTTTTAAGTCAATTATTTCTTAATAAATTTTGTCGAAAAAAATGTGCAGTATGCTGCGCAAAAACAAATTGTATATAGTGTTTGAAAGAAAACTCATCATTTTTTGAAAATTTAAAAAAAACAAAAACCGTTCGACCGACTTGTCGGTCTGTCGGTTAGGCTTATATAAAAAAATAAAGGTTTCTTTAAAAAAAAATTTCTGTAAAATGTTAATTTACAGAAATTTATTTTAATTTTTATAAAGAAACGCTCTTCATTTTTTAAAAAAATTTCAGATACATAATTACACCGGCATAAACAAAAGTAGCCATTAAAACGCCACGCGCGGCTTGTAAAAAATTTTGCCAATTGAAGTAAAAAAACAACAATAAATTGGGTAAAAGGAACAAACTGAGCAATTTAGTTGTAATATCTACCGTGCGAATGTACCAAATAAGGCGTTCGGTTCCGCCAAATCGCTCTACATTGAACAGATAAAAAATAAAAGCTACAAAAAGTGGAATAAATATTCCGGCAAAAAGTCCCGAAATTTGGGTATTGTATTGTTTTTTAAGCCTCATAACCTTGTTTTTTAAGTTGATTGATGGATTCGTAGTGTGTCAAATCTACATGAACAGGTACTATCGACACATAATTATTTGCCAAAGCCCATTCGTCAGTTTCGGCGTTTTCGGGTTCTTGATTTGTATAACTGCCAGTTAGCCAGTAGGATTTATTATCCCAAGGGTCAGAAGTTTCGAGGTAGTTTTCGCGCCAAAAGCCTTTGGTTTGATGACAAATTTTGATGCCTTTGTAAGCAATTTCCGATACTTTTGGGAAATTTACATTAAGACAAGTTTTGGGAGTTAAGCCAAATTGAAGCACTTTTTCAATGATTTGGGCAATAAATATCTGTGCTTCAGAGAAGTCAGCGTCAGGATTATGGCTCAAAAGCGAAAAGCCAACCGAGGGGATTCCGGCAATAGCACCTTCTAAGGCTGCGCCCATTGTGCCCGAATAAACCACGTTGATAGAGGAATTAGAACCGTGATTGATGCCTGAAAAAATGAAGTCGGGTTCTTGTTTAAGTATTTGAAAACGTGCAACTTTTACGCAATCGGCTGGCGTTCCGCTACACGAATAGAGTTTGTAATCGGGAGATTCTTCCAACAGTGTGTAGGTGAGTGGTTTTTTCATGGTAATAGCGTGTGCCATGCCCGAACGCCCTATTTCGGGAGCCACAACTACCACATTTCCATAATGTTTCACTACTTCTATCAAGCATTTCAAGCCTTTTGCCTGATACCCGTCGTCGTTGGTTATTAAAAGGAGCGGTTTTTTGTTTTCTTGCATATTTTACTATTTTTGTATGTCTTTTTTTTGCAAAGTAATGACTTTTTTTTAACAGTCCAAAATTAAAATAAGCTCAAGGGTGTAAAATTTATAGCGTTTTTTTTTAATTTAAACAGAAACGCCGTAATAATAGGTTTTCTCAAAATTTAAAACAAAATGGTACAACAATTTGAAATTCGTTTGTCGGAATTTAAAAGAGGTTTTCATTTGATTACTCACTTGGTAATGAATGTGATAGATAAATTTCCGGCGTTTGGAATTATGCACGTGCACATAAAACACACCTCGGCAGCACTTACGCTCAACGAAAATGCTGACCCTTCGGTTAGAACGGATTTTGAGCACTATTTCGACAAGTTAGTCCCCGAAAATGCTACTTTTTTCACACACACCGACGAGGGTTTGGACGACATGCCAGCTCACATAAAAGCTTCATTGTTAGGTAATTCGGTTACAATTCCTATTTCTAATTACAAACCAAACTTGGGCACTTGGCAAGGCATTTATCTTTGCGAATTTAGAAACCACGGCGGACGCAGAAACCTGATTGTTACTATTTTGAGCTAGTTTTTTGGCTGCCGGCAATTGATGTGCTTTCAGTTTGCCGATAGATACGATTGCCTAAATAATAATTTGATTGTGTAACTTGATAGCGACCGAAATTCTAAGAAAAGCAAAATTACGCAAATTTTCCCAATTTCGAATAACAAATTGTTACATTGTTAAATTGTTATATTGTTATTTTATCACGAAAAATTGGAAAATTTACAATTTTAGCTAAGAGGTTGTTTAAAATTTAGATTTTACGCTTATTAGCAACATAGTTGCGAAATCTTTGTAGAAATAGAAATACAATTGCTTTTTTCAAGACTTATTTATTTTTCTACAAAGATTTCGTTCCTACGGAACTTTTAAAATTTTTAAACAACCTCTTAGCGAATAAAAAAAACTGCGAATAATTTCGCCCTGCCTTGCATAGTGCATTGGAAACAAAACCACTTTGTGGTGCTGCACAAGCGTAATACCTCAAAATTTATTTTAGGGTTTTAGAAAGGGCAATTTTCGTGGCTCGAATAAAGTACGAATAAAGTACGTATAAAGGTCGAATAACACTCGAATAGAGTACTTACAAAGGGTACATTACTAACATAAATACATGCTAAAGAGCTACTTAGTTATGTGTTTTTTGTTCGTTTTTACTAAAAAACAGCTTTAAAAAGAGATTATTTTTTTTTAGCCACAAAAAATAAGCTCGTATTTTATACGGGCAAATAGGAAAAATTCAAAACAACCTATTTAATTCCATTCTAAATAACAAAAACATGTTATATAACATATCAGGGGGGTAAAATTCAAAATATTATTTAGATATTTGCAA
>JFJP01038470.1_pt1 | contig 17414 bp, 15 predicted proteins | sample 431651 | NCBI WGS metagenome assembly JFJP01 (sample SAMN02602958, study PRJNA72255) | Microbial mat metagenome, whole genome shotgun sequencing project. | biome: fresh water; feature: sink hole; material: water; isolation source: purple microbial (photo- and chemosynthetic) mats found in...
GAAGTATTGAGAAATCTGGATAAAAACGTCGTAAAATCATTGAGCCTGTTCCATTGGATTGAACGGGCAACTCGATAGCGGTTTGGTATCACTTCCTTGTTGAGCCAGAAAATGTACTCGTTGAGCTGGTCAACCGATATGTTTTCAAGGGTCGCGTTGATGACTGGGCGAAGCTCTTTTCTGTTTTTGATTTCAGACTTGTACTCTTCTTGCGCTTCAATCTTGTTTTTTTCGATGGGATGATCGCCTTCCAGCTTTCGCTCGTAGGCCACCAGTTTGTTTTCTTTGTTGTAGGTGAAGACAAATTTCGCGTCGTGTGCGAGTCTTTCGACGTGGATCAGCAGGATTCGGCCTCCCAGAAAGTCCCTGATTTCAAACCGGATATGGTCTGAAATGTTGATCGGTTGGCCATCGAGGCTAAAGACGGCATTGTTCTCCAGCATTTTCATGCTTTCCTCGAAGCGGCTGTCGTAGCCCGTGAAGCTGTATTTCTTGTTTTTTGTGTCTTCTTTGATGCCCACTACGATGATTCCTCCGAGGGTGTTCAAAAATGCGCAAATCGTTTTTTTGATGGACCAATATTCCTTGTCCTCAGCGTTGCCGGGTTGGTTTTTTAGTTCCAGCGTTTCGGTTTCTATGGCTTCGTACAAGCCGTTGGTGAGGCAGTTTTCTAGCTTTTGGATTATTTTGTCAACTTTTCTCATGTTCCCTGTTTGTTTTTGGGGGACACTTGGACAATCCGTTGCCGTGGAAAGCATGATTTTCGTTGGCCGCGAACAAGGGGCCAGGTTCGACTCCACGGAGTCAAAAATACGCCGTGCGGGCCAGATTCGCAAGCCTGGCCCGCAGCGATTTCCGACTTGGCGCTGCTTTTCGAGAGCGGTTCCAAGCCCGCGCGGCTCACGCCTCCAGGCGGACCAGCAGCGCCCCGCCTTCGACCATCTGGCCGGGGCGGACGTTGAGCTCGGCCACGGTGCCGGCGATCTCGGCCTTGAGCTGGTTCTCCATCTTCATGGCCTCCACCACCAGCAGGGTCTGGCCGGCCACGACGGCGTCGCCAACGGCCACGTTGAGCTTGACGACCTTGCCGTTCATGGGCGAGCTGACGCGGCTCGGGTCGCCCGAGAGGCCCCCCGCGCTGCCGTAGTCCATCTCGGGACAAAGCACGTCCAGGCGCTGGGCGGCATGGAGGCGCCCGCCGAGGCTGACCTGGCCCGTGCCGCGGTGGCAGGGCGAGACGTGGGCCTGGTGCTGCACGCCGTCGAGCACGAAGCGCACCAGCGGGCCCTCGCAGGAGCGCAGGCTGGCCGCGTGGCGCGCCTGGCCCACGCGCAGGCGGAAGTCGGGCCAGGCCGCGGGCTCGAACTCCAGCTCCAGCTCGCTCTGGTCGAGGCGGATGGGCACGCGGGGAATGTCGCGCCAGTGGCCCATGCGCTGCCAGAGGTTGGCGCCTTGCTGCTGGCGGCTGGTGGCCATGTCGTGCAGCACGAAGGCCAGGGCCGCGGGCAGTGGCGGCGTTTGCTGCTCGGCCCGCGCTTGGCTGGCCAGGATGGACTCGGCCTGCTGGTCGCAGAAGTTGGTCGAGACCTGGTTCCGCACGAAGCGCGGGTCGTCGAGCAGGCTTTGCAGGAAGGCCAGGTTGGTGCGGATGCCGTGGATGGCGAACTCGCCCAGGCTTTCGCGGGCCAGTTGGCGCGCCTGCTCGCGGTCCGGGCCCCAGGCGATCATCTTGCTGATCATGGGGTCGTAGAAGCTGTGGACCATGCCCGCCGCCTCGAAGGCCGAGTCCACGCGCAGGCCCGGCCTGGGCGCCGGCTCGGCGTAGAGGCGCATGGGGCCGGGGCTGGGCGCGAATCCCTTGCCGGGGTCCTCGGCATAGACCCGGCACTCGATGGCGTGGCCGTGCTGGCGCACCTGCTCTTGCGCGAAGCTGATGGGGAAGCCCGCCGCGACGCGTATCTGCTCCTGGGCGATGTCGATTCCCGTAACCATTTCTGTTACAGGATGTTCGACCTGGATGCGCGTGTTCATCTCCAGGAAGTAGAAATTGAGCCGGGCATCCACCAGGAACTCGATGGTGCCGGCGTTGGTGTAGCCGATGGCCTGGCCGATGCGCAGGGCAGCCTGGGCCATGCGCTCGCGGGTCGCGGGGTCGAGGGTGGGCGAGGGCGATTCCTCGATGATTTTCTGGTAGCGCCTTTGGATCGAGCATTCGCGCTCGTAGAGGTGCCGCAGGTTGCCGTGCTCGTCGCCGATGATCTGGAGCTCGACGTGCCGGGGGTTCTCGATGAACTGCTCGATGTAAACCTGTCCGTCGCCGAAGTAGTTGAGGGCTTCGCGGCTGGTGGTCTCGATGGCGTCCTGGAGCTCCTCGTGCCGCCGGACAATGCGCATTCCCTTGCCGCCGCCGCCAGCGGCGGCCTTGACCAGGATGGGGAAGGCGATGCCGCGGGCGGCCTCGATGAGCTGCCCCGGCTCGCCGGTGTGGCCTTGCGTTAGGGGCACGCCGATGGAGCGGACGAACTCCCTGGCGGCCACCTTGTTGCCCATCAGGCGGATGGCCTTAGGATTGGGCCCGATGAAGGTGATGCCCTCGCGTTGGCAGGCCTCGACGAAGGCGACGTTCTCGGACATGAAGCCGTAACCGGGATGGATGGCCTCGGCGCCGCAGGCCTTGGCCACGCGGATGATGCGCTCGATGTCGAGGTAGGTGCTGGCCAGCTCGTTTCCGGGCAGTTCGTGGCACTCGTCGGCCAGGCGGGCGTGCAGGGCGCTGCGGTCGGCGGCGGAGAACACGGCCACGGAGCGGATGCCCAGGGCTTTGGCGGCCCGGATGACGCGGACGGCGATTTCGCCTCGGTTGGCGATGAGGATCTTGCGGAAGAGGGCGGGCGTCTTGTCCTGGCTCATGGGTTGCGGTGGGTGAGGGGCTTGGGAATCAGTGGCCGAGCCATTTGGGGGCGCGCTTCTCGAAGAAGGCGGCCATGCCTTCCTGGCCCTCTTCGGAGGCGCGGAGCTCGGCAATGAGGTTGGCCGTGTAGGAGAGCGACTGCTCGTGGTTGACGATGTTGGAAAGGTCGAAGATGAGCTTCTTGCAGGCCTGCATGGCGGCGGGCCCGCTGCTGAGCAGGTGCTCGATGGTCTCGAAGGCCAGGGCCTCGAGCTGGTCTTCGGGGGCGTGGGCGTTGACCAGGCGGATGCGCGCGGCCTCTTCGCCCGAGAAGCGCCGCCCGGTGAGCATCAGGTCGCGGGCGGTGTATTCGCCGATGCGCTTGAGCACGTAGGGGGCGATGGTGGCCGGGGCGATGCCGATCTTCACCTCGCTGAAGGCGAAGACGGCCTGGCTTTCGGCGAAGGCGAAGTCGCAGGCGGCCAGCAGCCCGTTGGCCCCGCCGAAGGCCGAGCCGTGGACGATGGCCACGGTGGGCTTGGAGCAGAGGTGGATGCTTCGGAAGCACTTGGCCAGGGCCAGGCTGTCGTTGTAGTTCTCGTGCGGGGTGAACTGGGCCACGTCGCGCATCCAGTTGAGGTCGGCCCCGGCGCAGAAGGCCTTGCCGCGGCCGCGCAGCACCACGACCCGCGTGGCCTCGTCGGTGTTCAGGTGGCGGAAGGCGGAGGTCAGTTCGGCGATCATCAGGCCATCGAAGGCGTTTCGCACCTGAGGGCGGTTGAGCCAGATCGTGGCCGCGCTTCCGGCCATTTCCAGCACCAGGCTTTGGTATTCGGGCATGGTCATTCTTCTTTTCTCGGAAATTTGGAAAAAGGGCGGCGAGCGCATCTGTTTTCCCCCCAGAAAGTGGCCGCCGCAGGCGGGCGAAGGAAAAGGCGCAATCGTTTGCAATGATAGCCAAAATTTCCCATTCTTCCAAGCGCTCCGGGGGCTTTGGACCGCGGCTATTCCAAGAACTCGTAGCGCAGGCGGAGGCTTCCCCGGGTGCCATCCTCGGGCTGCAACACGATCCAGCAGGTGTCCGCGTACCAGTCGGTCCGCCAGTTGGTGTGCCCTTTTTCCTCGATGGCGTAGTCGTAGGCCACCTGGTCGAAGTTGGTCTGCCGCAGCACCAGCCTTCCTTTGAGGTCAGCCTCGGCGCTGATGGTGATTCCCTGCGGCTGCCCTTGTCCTTGGGCCTTGACCAGCGCCACCTGCTGCGGGCCGTCGATTTTCAAATCTAGGCTTTGTTGGTTTCCGTGGCAAGAAAGCAGCAGGACGACGGGCAGGGACAGCGAAGCGATCAAGTGTTTGCTAATCATGTCGTTGGTGGATTCTGTTCGGTCGTTTCGTGAACTTCTGCGGGCGAGGGAGTCGGCGAGGCCAACACTACGCGGCTGAGGAGGATCCCGCTGGCCAGCCGGGTTTCGAGCAGGTCCCCGTTCTTGGCCTGGCTGGGGTTCTTCAGGGGCCTGCCGTCGAGCAGGGTCATGCTGAAGCCGCGTTCGAAGAGGTTCTGCGGATCGGCGAACATTGTGCCCATTTCCAGCAATTTGATGTGCTTTCGCTGGCTTTCGAGGGCGGCGCGGCCCAGGCGCAGGAGCCGCTCGGCGCGCAGGGCCAGGGCCATGCCATGCTCTTGGCGCAGCTTCTGGCTGGCCATGCGGCCCAGCAGGCTGGTCCGCTCTAGCCTTCGGTGGTGGGTCGCGAGCCCTTCGGCGGCGGCCTGGCGCAGCCGCGACAGGAGCTCCTGGGTGGCGCGCCCGGACTCGGCGATCTGGCTCTTCCCGGCCTGGACAAGTTCCCGCTCGCGGTCCTGGGCGGTCTGGCGGGCGTCGCGCAACAGGTTCTTGCCCGCGTGCAGGATGGCCTGGGTGCGCTGGCGCAGCCGGTTGTCGGCCCGGACGCCAAGCCGCTGGCTGCCGTCGCGCAGGCCGGTGGCTTGGCGGCGGAGGTGGAATCCAGAGCGGGCGCGCCTGTCGCGCCAGGCCGCCTCCAGCTCGTGGGCCAGGTCCTTCAGCCGGGCCGATTCGGTGAGCAGGCGCAGTCGGCCGAGGCTGGCTAGCTTGTCCTCGAGGGCCAGCAGCCAGCCTTCCTGCTCGGCCACCTTGCCGATGAGGAACTCGGCCACGGCCGTGGGCGTCTTGAGGGCGGTGTGGGCCACGCGGTCGAGCACGCTCGAGTCGCGCTCGTGGCCGATGCCCGTGACCACCGGAAGGGGGAACTGGCTGGCGTAGAAGGCCAGCTCGTAGTCGTCGAAGCAGCTCAGGTCGGCCTTGGAGCCTCCGCCCCGCAACACCAGCACGGCGTCGAAGTCCATCCCGCTCTGGTGGACCTGGTCGAAGGCGGCCATGAGCGAGGCCGGGGCCTTGTCGCCCTGCATGATGGCCGGGAACAGCCAGGTCTCGAAGGCGTAGCCCTGCGGGTTGCCGTGGAGCTGGTCATGGAAATCGCCCCACCCGGCGGCGGTCTCGGAGCTGATGACGGCCAGCCGGCGGGGCAGGGCGGGCAGTTCCAGCTCCTTGTTCATGTCGATGACGCCCTCGGTTTCGAGCCGTTCGAGGGTCTTCTGGCGGGTCTGGGCCAGCTCGCCGAGCGTGAAGGCCGGGTCGATGTCGCTGATGGTCAGCGAGAGGCCGTACTGCTCGTGGTATCCGACCTTCACCTTGGCCAGGATGCTCAGGCCCTCGGCCAGCTCGCGGCCCGTGGTGGCCAGGAAGTGGGCGTTGATCCAGCGGTACTCGAAGGCCCAGATGATGGCCTTCGACTTGGCCACGATCCGGTTCGAGATGCGGTCCTTCTCGGCCAGTTCGAGGTAGCAGTGGCCATTGCGGGCCATGTTGAGCTGGAAGATCTCGGCCTTGACCCAGACCAGTTGGTCGAATCGGGCGTAGAGGGCGTCCTGGATGGCCAGGTTCAGCTCCAAGAGGCTGTAGGTGCTCATGGGGTCTTGGGGCTTAGTCGCGGATGGCGAGTTTGTAGTGGCCGCCGATGATCTCCCAGCATTTTTCGCCGCAGACATCGGTGGTGTAAAGTTCGATGCGGTCGCCGTCGAGGGCGTAGATCGTGTCCTGGCCCACGCGGTATTCCGCCACCACCGAGTAGTACTCGTCGAGCGGCACATAGACGTACCAGGGGCTTTCGGTTGCCGTGTCGCGCAACAGCAGCTCGCCTTGGTCGTAGCGGCCTCGATAGACCTCGAGGGGCACGCTGTTTTCCTGGCGGTTGCCAAACGAGAGCTCGATGGCCAGGCCGCCGTCGCTGGGAAAGTCGGCCTCGCAATCGCTCCAGTCGAAGCTGTCGCACTCTTCGCCATAGACGCGCTGGTTGATGGAGCGGTCGCAGGCGGTGCCCAGGGCCAGTGAGGCCAGCAGGGCCAGGGTCAGAACTCGGGCATGTGGCATGACGAGCGGATTTTGTGGTCTTTTTCGGAGCTGCTGAAGAAGAAGGCGATGCCCACGCGGTGCGGGCTGATGTGCTCGGCCTCGAAGGCCAGGTAGTTGTAGCTCAGGTCCATCCGCACCCGACCAGCGCCCAGGCTGACGCCCAGGCGGGGCGAGAAGTGGAAGTCCCAGCCGCCGTTTTCGCGGGTGCCCCGGTAGTCGGCGAACGAAAAGTACTGCATGGCCCCGAGGATGACCTCGACGGACATGTCGTCATTTTTCCGAAGGATGACCTTCTCGAAGCCCGTGTAAGGCGAGAGCCTCGTCTCCCAGTACTGGAAACGGACGTTGGGCCGCGTCTCCTCGAAGACCCGGACGCGGAAGGGGCGGTTGGTGAATCCCCAGACCCAGAAGGCATCGTAGAAATGGGCCTGGTGCTTGACCTCGAAGCCCAGGCTCATGTCGTTGAAGTTGAAGAACATGGGGAATCCGAGCCTCCACTGCCCGAACATGGGCCGCAGGGTGGCGCGCGAGCCGGCCCGGCGCAGCTCGCGGGCCAGGGGCTTGTGGGCGTTGGCCCGCGCCACGCCCGAGGGCGAGAGGCCTTCGACGCGGTAGTCGAGCGCCACCCCGGCCTCGAGCAGGCGCCGGGCCGCGTCGGCGTGGCCGTCTTGGACGGCCAGCATCACGGGCGAGAAGCCCAGCGCGTCGCGGGCATCGGCCTGGGCGCCCGCGTCGAGCAGCAGGCCGACCATCTCCGCCTGGCCGTTGGCGCTGGCCAGCATCAGCGGGCTGTGCCCCCGCTCGTCGGCGGTCTCGAGCTCCGCGCCGAAGTTGACCAGCAGCCGGGCCATGGGCAGGTGGCCGTGGCCCGCGGCCACGGCCAGGGGCGTCAGGCCGTTGTTTTCCTGGATCTCGGTGCTGGCGCCGCCTTCGAGCAGCAGCCGGGCCGGGTCGAGCAGGTTGAAGGCGGCGGCCGCGTGCAAGGCCGTGGTGCCCAGCTTGTCCCGCTGGTCGGTCGGGGCGTCCGCGTCGAGCAGCAGGCGCACGCAGGCCAGGTTGCCGCTGAGCGCCGCCCCGGCCAGCGGGGTCCACCCGCGGAAGGGGACGTTGTCGGGCTTGGCGCCCTTTTCGAGCAGGAAGGCCAGCATGGCGGCGTCGCCCCGCTCGGCCGCGAAGTTCAGGGCCGTGTGGCCTTCGGGGCCCAGGGCCTCGATCGGCGCGCCCGCCGCCAGCAGCGAGTCCAGGCTTTCGAGCCGGCCCTCGGCCGCCGCGATGAGGAACTCGTCCTCCAGCTCCTGCGCCTGCGAAAGGCCAGGGGCGAGCAGCAGAAAAAGGCCGATCGGCAATATCCAGCGGTAAACTCTCATCGGTTCAGAATGTGCGGTAAGGCGAATGGTTTTCGGCTCAAGGCTTGGTATTCAAGCATTTGGCGACAAGTTTTCTTTTCGTGGGCGCGCGGCGCCCTGTCGGCTTCTGGGTCGTGGGGGAAAATGGCCCGGATGCTCACCCTTCAAACTTTTGGTCTTTATCTTCGGGCCATTTCCCTATTGTCCAAAAGAAAGAAAAAGTTATCAGAAAAGCAAGAGCCTCAGGGCTGGTCTTCGAGCTTTTGCCCATGCAGGCGGTTGAGCAGCACCACCAGGTTCGAGTACATCGAAGTCTGCTGCACGAACACGCCCTTGGGCACCTTGACGGGGAAAAGCGAGAAGTTCCAGATGAAGGTGACGCCCCAGCCCACCACCATGTCGGCGGTGATCTGGGCCACCTCCGCCGGCACGCACAGCACGGCCACCTTGGCCCCGACCTCCGGGGCCATCGCCCGGAAGGCGTCCGGGTGCAGCACCTCCACCTCGCCCACCCTGCAGCCCGCCAGCCGCTCGTCGGGGTCGAAGGCCGCCACCCAGTCGAGCCCGAAGTCCACGAAGCCCTGGTACTGCAAGAGCGCCGAGCCGAGCTTGCCCACCCCGAACAGGAAGGCCGGCACGCGCTGGTCCATGTGCAGGAAGTCGCGCAGGGCCTGGACCAGCGGCGCCACCTCGTAGCCCACGCGGGTGCGGCCCGTTATGCTGGTGTAGGCCAGGTCCTTGGCCACCTGCGTCGCGTCCAGGTCCAGCGCCTTGGCGATGGTCGGGGCCGAGACGTGCTTGTCGCCCCGCCTTTCGAGCAGCTTGAGGTATTCCAGGTAGGAGGGCATCCGGCGCAGCGTCGGCTCGGGAACGGTTATCGAGGAGTTGTCGTCCATTTCGTGTTTGGGTTTCGGTGGGCCAAGCCGGACGCCGGCTCGTCCGGGAGGCCAGGTCGGCCAGGGGAGGATGGGCTTGCTGTCGTCTTGTTTACTCCTAGCGATTTTAGCAAAAAAATCGTACTTGTCGGCCTTTGCCCGGTATTTTCTTTTTGGTAGATTTGTGGAGGGCCATGCCCGCCCCCACGAATACCTCCGCCATGTTCTTTTCGCAACACAGCCGGATGCTCCGGAAAATGGGCCTCAAGGCCGACCAGCAAGGCATCTTCAACCGCTACCTCCGCGAGCAGGAGGGCTGGGACCAGCACCTGCGCAACACCCGCGACTACATCTGGAGGGCCGCCCAGCAGGCCGAGCCGGGCATGGCCGTGGTCCTGGGCAGCGGCTGGCTGCTCGACGTGCCCCTGCGCGAGCTGGCCAGCCGCTTCGAGCGCGTCGTGCTGGTGGACATCCTGCACCCCGCCCAGGTCCAGAACATGGTCGCCAAGATGCCCAACGTCCGATGCGTCGAGACCGACATCACCGGCGGCTACCTCAAGGGCATCTTCGAGCTGGTCGAGCGATTCGAGCGCTCCAAGAAGATCGAGCCCCTCGACCGCGTCCAGTTCCAGCCGGGCAAGTTCGGGCTGGCCGACTTCCAGCAGGCCAGCTTCGTGGCCTCGGTCAACCTGCTCAACCAGCTCGACATCCTGGCCACCGGATACCTCAAGCGCCAGCAGCTCTACCCCGCCGCCGAGCTGGCCCGGCTCAAGGCCCGCATCCAGCAGCAGCACCTCCAGGCCCTGCCCAAGGGCAAGACCTGCCTGGTCACCGACCACCACGAGCGAGCCTTCGCGCCCAGCGGCGAGCCGGCCCACGAGCATACCCTCCTGCTGGCCCCCCTGCCCCCGCACCGCGACCGCGAGGACTGGCAGTGGAAATTCGACGCCAGCATGACCTACCACTACCGCCTCAAGACCTTCTTCGACGTGTTGGCCATTCGCTTCTAAGCCACCCGGCAGCGCCCCGATTGCCTTCCCCCCCCGTTTGCCCACAAACTTCCTCGATTTCCATCGCCTTGCCGAGTGAAAATTCTTCGGTGCAGGAATTTCCATCCCATTCGCCTTTTCGGTTGGTTGATAGTGCTTTGCCAGTTCGCATTCCCTCGCTTGCATCGAATTTGTTTTTTGGGGCTAGAAAAAATCTACCTAAGTACATTTCGCTTGCAATAAAGTAAATGCGATTGTCGTATTATTGCAAACAAGACAAAATCAATTCACCCTGAAATCCTTTCCCCAACCATGAAAAAGCTGCTCTACCTCCTCGTCTTCCTGGCACCCATCACCGACATCAAGGCGCAGATCTACCGCGACATGGCTTCCGCGATGCAGGAGCCCGAGAAGGTCGAGACCCTGGTGCTGGCCAGCCAAGGCCTGCGCGAAGTGCCCCAGGCCGTCCTGAACTTCCCCAACCTCCACACCCTCAACCTGGGCAAGAACAACATCGAGGAACTCCCCGGCTTCCTGGCCCAGATGCCCAAGCTCGAAAAGCTCGTCGTCTGGGGAAACCAGCTCACCACCTTCCCAGCCGTGGCCTTCGAGATCAAGACCCTCAAGTCCTTGGACTTGAGCGAAAATCCGCTGGCCACCTTACCCGAGGACATCGACCGTCTGGCCAGCCTCGAGGAGCTGATCATCAGCAACACCCAAGTGGACCGCCTTCCTGAGTCCATGGCCAGCATGAGCAAGCTCCGCCGGGTGGACATGCGCGAGATGGAGCTCAGCAACGCCAAGAAAAAGAAAATCGAGCAACTGCTCGGCCAGATCGTCAGCTTCGATTGATCCGCTTCCCATCGTTGGTTTTGGAGTTTGGGTTCCTTCCCCCTGGTCGCCTGCTGGTGGCCGGGGGGGTTTGTTTTTGGCCAGGATAATGATTTGCTTAGGGATGCCCTTCGCCAATCGCAAACAAGGTGTTCCCAAGCCGCGTTCGGACTTGAATGTAGCTTCCAAATTCCGCAGGATGCTGACGATTTGTTTTTGACACTATCGAAAGCAACTTGGTCCGACAAGGTCATTGGTTCCTGTTGAGCACACTGACGATCAACCGCTTCACCACTTCGCTTTCCTCTGTCCTGCTGTTGGCGATGTAGAGCGTGAGGGTGGCCAGGCTTTCATTGCCAACAATGGGCTGGCCTTCGCCGTTGTGCAGCGCTTCGTTTTGTTGTAAAAAATAGAGAAAACAAGCTGCCGCGATACGTTTGTTCCCATCAACAAACGAATGGTTTTTGGTGATGAAATACAGCAGGTTGGCCGCTTTCTCCTCGATGCTCGGATACAGGTCCACGCCATCGAAGCTTTGCCGGATCTGGTTGATGGAGCTATGGAAGCCCTCGTCCTTGGGTTGCGCAAAGACGGCAGACTCGAAGTCGGACCGCATCCGCTGTATCAGGGCCATGTAGTCCTCAAAGCCAGGGTAAACCGCTTCCTTCAGGGTGAGCCCCTTGCTGTCCAGGGCTTCGTGGTCGTAATCGTCCAGCAGGGCCAGGCCTTTCGCGAACTGGCGGAACACTTCCTGCTCCCGCCCATGGTCGGCGCTTTCCAGCGCGCGGCCTACGATGCGCAGGCCGGTTTTCAGAAACTCCACTTCTTGCTGCTTTTGGTGCAGGCGTTTTTGGTTGATGGCGTAGCCCTGCACCAAGTAGTCTTTCAATACTTGGTTTGCCCACTTACGGAATTGAGTGCCTTGTTTAGAATTGACACGGTAACCGACTGATAAAATCACATCTAAATTAAAAAACTCTACCAGATAGGTTTTCCCATCGGAAGCAGTTGTTGCATTTTTTGCAACAACTGCTTCCTTGTCTAATTCATCCGACTTGAAAATATTGTTAACGTGTCTTGATATCACAGACTTATCTCTATCGAATAGCGTTGCAATCTGGTTGAGATTTAGCCAAAGCGTTTCTTTATCAAACTGAACGGTAACTTCAATTTGATGATCGCCCGATTGGTATATGACTACGGCACTTTTTGACATAATATTGCTTGCTTTTCTTGTTCAAAATTATATTTTTTTCCTGCTCGTTTGCCAACTTCAAGGGCAATTTTTTTTTGAAGCCAAAAACCGCAAGATGATAACCTCGACATCAATTGAAACGCGCCCCGCGGTCGGCTCTTCCGTCGTTTACCCACCCAACGTCGTAGAGACAGGGCATGCCCTGTCTCTACAACCCGAACAACCCGAACAACCCGGACAACCCGAACAACCCGGACAATCCCCACAATCCCCACAATCCCCACAACCCGGTCAACTCGGTCAATTCAGTCAAACGATTGGATCACGGTCAGATCCACAGACCATCAGGCAGAAACGGTTTCAAAATATAGGCAAAAAGACGATTTCATCCATCATGGGATCATACAAATCTGCCGTTACCAAACATGCCAACCGATTGGGATTTGCAAATGGTTGGCATGCCCTGTCTCTACGACGACATCGTCCGCGATGATGCGGAATACCAACGCATTTCGGATTATATCATCAGCAATCCAGCCCATTGGAAGGAGGACAAATTCTATACGAAATAAGCATCACCACAGCAAGCCGCCACAGCCTGCCGAGTGCCAGTTGGTGGCCGGAAACTCTTTTCGCTCAGAAGTTGTCGAACCAGCTACGGTTTCGGTCGAGCTTGAGGTCTTGGAGGATGCCGGCTTTGGCGTTGATCTGGAAGACGTAGCTGCGGCGGCTGCCGAAGGGAACCATGTTGAGCGACATCTGCCAGCAGTGCAGGTCGCGGGTGATGTTCAAGGTGGTGTAGGTCAGGCGCTTGTTGATGAAGTCGTAGCCCGAGTTGAAGGAGGTGTTCCACTTGGGCGTCAGGCTGAAACTGCCTGAAAAGTTGAGCGTCTGGTTGATGTTGGGCTCAAATTCCTGGGTCTCGCGGTTGAAGGTGGTGTTGGAGTAGTTCCAACTGTAGTTCAGGCGCAGGTCCCAGGGGATCTGGGCTTGGGCGTAGCGCGCGGCCTCGGGGTCTTGCCGGAGGCGGTCCTGCACTTTCTCGAAGGCGAGCAGGGCCTTGCTTTTGAAGGTGATGCCCGCGGTGATGTTGGCCGAGCTCAGGCGCAGCGGCGCGTCCGACTGCTCGACTTCCCAGAGGAACTGGTCCACGCGGGCGCCGAGCTCGTTGACGGCGTAGGGCGAGAAGTTGGCCACCATGTTGATGTTCAGCAGCTCGAACAGGCTGGTGCGCCCGTTGAGGTTGAGGTCGCCCAGTCGGAGGCTGTCGGCGAAGAGGTTGTAGCCGGTGCTCATGTTCAGGGCCTCGATGATGCGGACCTTCTTGGTGGCCTGCCCGGTGCTGTCCTTTTTGTCGAGCACCTTCATTTCGAGGCTGTTGGCCAGGCTGAAGCTGAGGTTTCCGTACTCGGCGTACTGCAAGGGCGTGCCGAAGAGGGCGCCCTCGAAAATGGAGTAGCGGGCCTGGGTGCTGTCGTTGACGGCGTAGTAGCGGTAGTATTTGTCGGGGTCCTCGCCGAAGCTGGGCTTGTAGCTGAAGCCGAGGTTGGGGATGACCATGTGGCGCATGGCCTGCACGCGCTTGGCCCGGGTGAACTGGTACATCCCGTAGAAGGTCGGGTTCAGGGCCAGGTTGAAGGTGGGGTTGAACGCGTGCGCATAGACGAAGCCGTCGAGGGTGTCGATGTCGAGGGCGAGCTGCTCGGGGTCGGTGGGGCTGGGGGCCATGGCGCGGCTGAACTGGCGGGTGTAGAGCACGCCCGTGTAGTCGAGCCGGGGCGTGAAGTTCACGAAATTCTTCCAGCGATAGGTGAACTCCAGGGGGATGTTGTGCTGGAAACCGTTGTTGAACAGCTCGGGGCTGTTGAAGATGAGCGAGTCGGGCGCGGTGATCTGGTTGCGCAGCGAGGCCGTGTAGCGCAGCGAGAAGTTGTCGTACCATTTGCGCTCGCCCGACTGGTTGAACCGCTGGAAGGGCTGGATGCGGTTGATGGAGAAGACCAGCTCGGGCAGGCTCATGGTCATGATCTTGGTCTGGGTGTTCTGGGTGTGGCGCAGGCTCGACGAGAGGTTCCAGGGCGTTGAGCCGAAGGTGCCCGAGCGGCTGTAGGCCACCGAGGAGTTGAACTGGGCGCTGAGGTAGTTCTGGGCGTCGAGGGCCGTGAGCTGCTGGTGGTTGCTCGAGCCGGCGCTGACCGTGGCCGAGAAGCTGGAGTTGGGCCGGGCCTTGGGGTCTTGCGAGTGGTTCCAGTTGAGCCAGTAGCTGTTGGCGGTGGTGTAGCCGGGGATGCTGCGGTCGCCCAGCACGGTGCGGGTGTAGGTCATCTCGGCGCTGCCCCGGAAGCGGTAGCGCGCGGCGTAGTTGGAGTTGGCCCGCAGGCCCCACGAGCCCAGCGAGAACACGTCGGCGGTCAGGGCCAGGTCGATGTGCTCGTTGCCGCCGAAGTAGTAGCCCCCGCGGGTGAGGCCCCGCCCGCGGCGCTGCTCGTTGTTGACGGCCGGGATCAGGAAGCCCGAGAGCTTTTCGGCCTGCTTGACCGGGAACAGCCCGAAAGGCAGGGCCAGCGGCGTGGGCACCCCGCCCAGGACCATGTAGAACGGCCCCGAGACCAGCAGCTTCTGCGAGATGAGCTTGGCCTTGGTCAGCTCGAAATAGAAGTGCGGGTGCTCGAGCTCGCAAGTGGTGAACTTGCCATGCAGCAGGTGGACGCTGCCGTCGGGGTGCATCTTGGTTACTTCGCCGTGCAGGAAACCGCTGCTTTCTTCGGTGAAGACGCCCTTGGCCAGCCCGGTCTTGGTGACGAAGTTGTAGGACATCTCGTCGGCGGTGTAGGAGCCTCCGGCGTCGGTGTAGTCCGGCTTTTCGATGGGCTTGCCGAGGCTGTCGGTCGCGTAGGTGGCATGCAGCAGGTTGCTGTCCAGGTCCACCTCGATGATGCCGGCCTTGAGGCTGATGTCCTTGTGCTGCACCGATCCGGCCCCGTAGAGGTAGATCTTGCCCGATTCGAGGTCGAAGATCATGGAGTCGCGGGCGGCATAGACCACTGGCTGTTCCACGGCGTCGGGCGAGATTTCCAGCGGGCTGAGGTCGTTGCCGAAGGCGTCGAGCACGCGGGGCGGGGCGAACACGCCCGCCGAGTCGGCCCAGACCAGCTCGGCGGCGGGCAGGTCGCTGATGGGGAAGGTGTCCTGCCGGCCCAGCACCATGCCCGCCACGACCCGCAGCGTGTCGCCTCGCCAGAGGGCCAGGCTGGTGTCGGCGGTTCCGGCGGCCAGGCCGGGCAGGCTGTCGAGCAGGGCCAGCAGGGCGGCGCTGTCGGCGGCGGCGACCGTCTGGGGCAGGCTGTCGAGCGCGGCGCGGACGGCGGCGCTGTCGGTCGGCGGCAGGCTGTCGCCCGCCTGCTGGCGCGGGTCTTGGCGGCCGCGCAGCAGCGAGCACGAGCCGATGAGCCAGCTCGCCGCGAGGGCCAGGAATATGACGCGAAAGGATACCAATGGATTTTCGTTTAATTTAGCACGGATTTCGCCCCCGGGCGGAGGCAAAACTATCACAAAAAACCGACAAGCCCCAAGTGGCCGCCAAAGACGGCGACCTCCGGGCGCGTCCGCCAGAACGCAAAGCACGACCAAAAAATGCCCACCACAAGATTTCCGCGCCTCCTGGCCCTGCTGCTGCTGGCGCCCGCCCTGCTCTTGGGGCTGGCCTCGCCGGGCGCCGGGCAGTCGGGCTATCAGCTCCGCACCGTGGTCATCGACCCCGGGCACGGCGGCAAGGACCCCGGCGCGCTCGGCCTGATCAGCTACGAAAAGGACCTGACCCTGGCCATTTCGCTGCGCCTGGGCCAGTACATCCGCGACAACTTCCCCGGCGTCCGCGTGGTTTACACCCGCGAGACTGACCAGTTCGTCGAGCTGGTCCGCCGTTCCGAGATCGCCAACGAGCACCAGGCCGACCTGCTCATTTCCGTCCACATCAACGCCAGCCTCAAGCCCCACGTTACTGGGACTTCCACCTACGTCATGGGCCTCAACCGCCTGGAGCAGAACCTCGACGTGGCCATGCGCGAGAACTCGGTCATCCTGCAAGAGGAAAACTACCAGTCCGTTTACAAGGGCTTCGACCCGCGCTCGCCCGAGTCGCACATCCTGCTCTCGCTGGCCCAGAACATGTACCTTGAGCAGAGCCTGCTCATGGCCGGGCTTTGCCAGAAGCACTTCAGCCAGGTCGGGCGGGTCAACCGGGGCGTCAAGCAGGAGGCCATGATCGTGCTCTGGAACGCCGCCATGCCCGGCGTGCTGGTCGAGACCGGCTTCATCACCAACCCCGAGGAGGAGCGCTGGCTCAACACCCGCGCGGGCCAGGACTACTTGGCCTCGTCCATCTTCCGGGCCTTCCGCGACTACAAGCATGCCCTCGAGGAAGGCGGCATGGCCGCCCTGACGCAGACCCTCGCGGGCATCAACCCCCGCGTCTTCGAAGGGGACCTGCCCGCCCTCGAACGCCAGGCGCTGGCGCCTCCGACGCCGCGCGCTGCCACGCCCAGCCGCGCCCAGCCGCCTGCCCAAGCTCCCGCGCCGCCGCCTGCTGCCGACGAGGTCTTCTTCGCCGTGCAGCTCGCCGCCTCGCCCACGCCCCTGCCCACCGGAAGCGGCCTGCTGGCGCAGTTCCAGGGCGTCGAGCAGCAGCTCAGCCAGGGCACTTACCGCTACTTCTACGCCCGCGGCAAGGACTTCCAGCAGGTCTTGCAGGCCCAGCGGCAAGCCCGCGCCAAGGTACCCGACGCCTTTGTGGTGGCCTTCCGCGGAACCGAGCGCCTCAGCGTCGAGCAGGCCCGGCGGCTCCTGGGCCAGTGAGCCTCATACCCAGTCGCTTTCAAGGGTGATGCAAGTCAGGTTGGTTGTGGAAATATCCGAATCAGGTTCTTGAGAAGAATGAGTGGGTAGGGCAAAAAGGGATTGACTCTAGTAAAATCTAGTTTTCCGGTGAGACCGATAAATGTTTCTTTCATGCACAAAGTTTCAACCTACCACAAAAGCCCGCAATCATCACATATTCTGTGTTATGTGCAAAATTATCAGAGTTTTTCAATTTCGTCAATTGGTAAATCTGAAATTTCTGATATTTCTGAATTATTATAACCTTTTAATTTCATTCGCTTTGCTGTTGCGATTTGTCTATCAAGATTACCTTCGTCAATAAAAACTTGTTCAAACCGTTTTACCTTTTCAATAAAACTTTCTTGGTTATTAACATAGTCCCAATCGGATTGGTCAAATGTTTCTGTGCTTATTCTTTTTATTATTTCTGCAAAAATTTCATCTTTCATGTATTTATCAAACCAAGCTTTTTCGTTTAATTTGTTTCTGGTTTTCTCTGCCAATTCGAACCAATCTAAATATTTACTATATTTCTGGTTTCTAACTATATTAGGCTGGAATGCGTAAATCAGTTTATTTTTTTGTAAAAAGTCAAGTTTTTTTGTTCTATTATCAATTATGTCTAAACATTTTTCTCTTTCTGCAATTAATTCTAAAATATTTTCTTCTTTCCAAATATTTTTATTTCGGATAAAATTATTCACTGTCTCGCTTGTCATCGTGTATGAAACAAAATCATCTTTAAAATTCAAGTCATCATCTGCCAACCAAATTAAGGTTATTACAGAAATTAATTTGTCATAATCTTTTACATCGCGTTTTTTATTGTTATCCAAGTCAATACTCTTGTCTGGCATTCTTTCTAATTGCAAAACTGTGTTCATAGAATGATACATTGTTCTATTCCTTAAAGATGTGATTTGGCTGTAATGTGTTGTAATTCTTGTAGGTTTCGAATGTGTTTCTGTGCCTTGGATATGCTCCC
>JFJP01011173.1_pt1 | contig 17411 bp, 13 predicted proteins | sample 431651 | NCBI WGS metagenome assembly JFJP01 (sample SAMN02602958, study PRJNA72255) | Microbial mat metagenome, whole genome shotgun sequencing project. | biome: fresh water; feature: sink hole; material: water; isolation source: purple microbial (photo- and chemosynthetic) mats found in...
GACGCCCTCGACAGCTACATTCCGCTGCCGCAGCGCCAGCTGGACAAGCCGTTCCTGATGCCGGTGGAGGACGTGTTCTCCATCTCGGGTCGCGGCACGGTGGCGACCGGCCGCATCGAGCGCGGGATCGTCAAGACGGGCGAGAAGATCGAGCTGGTGGGCATCCGGGACACGCAGAGCACGGTGTGCACGGGCGTGGAGATGTTCCGCAAGATCCTGGACGAGGGTCAGGCCGGCGACAACGTGGGTCTTCTGCTTCGCGGCATGAAGAAGGAAGACGTCGAGCGCGGCATGGTGATCTGCAAGCCGGGTTCGGTGACGCCTCACACGAAGTTCGAGGCCGAGGTCTACATCCTGACGAAGGAGGAGGGTGGCCGCCACACTCCGTTCTTCACGGGCTACCGTCCGCAGTTCTACTTCCGGACGACGGACGTGACGGGCAACACCGAGCTGCCCGAGGGCGTGGAAATGGTCATGCCCGGCGACAACATCAAGGTCGTGGTGGACTTGCACACGCCGATCGCGATGGAAGAGGGCCTGCGTTTCGCCATCCGTGAGGGTGGGCGCACCGTGGGCGCCGGCGTCGTGGCGAAGATCTTCAAGTAGTACGGGTCGTTTAAGAACGGCCGTGGCCGTGGGCCGGGGAGCAGGGTTTCATGCGTGACATCATCACCCTCGCTTGCAGCGACTGCAAGATGAGGAACTACACGACCAAGAAGAACAAGCGGCTCCATCCGGACCGGGTGCAGTACAAGAAGTTCTGCCCCAAGTGCGTCAAGCACACGGCCCACAAGGAAACCCGCTAGTCGGCTGGTCTGTCCGGGTTGGTCCGGTCGGAAACGTCGGGTCGGCCTGGTGCTGAAGATTCCGGAACCCGCCGCCCATGTTGCGGGCGGCGGCTCCGGTCGAGAAAATTGCAGGGGTGTAGCTCAGTTGGTAGAGCATCGGTCTCCAAAACCGAGGGTCGCGGGTTCGACTCCTGCCGCCCCTGCCATCGATACCGAAGTCGTTCCGTGTGGCGTTGGGCGCCCCGGGACGCAGTCAGAAAGGTCCTAGCATGGTTGCGCGCGTAACGCAGTACCTGCGGGAAACCGGGCAAGAGATGAAGCGCGTCTCCTGGCCGGGCAGAGACGAGCTGAAGGAATCGACACTGGTGGTGCTGGCCACGGTGACGGTCATCACGATCATCCTGTTCGTCGTGGACAAGATCCTGGATCTTGGCGTCAAGGGGATCATCCAGTCCCTGGGTTGACGGGGAAGCAGTACCGGGCAGTTCCCGAATCACCCCCTGAAATGGGACAGTCGTCCCGTTTTTGGGGTGTCTGCGCGTCGAGGCGCTGGAACTGAAGCCGATGGGAGCCGGACGTGTCCGACAATTCTGAGCGAAACGGCGAGCGCAATGGCGACAGCAAAGCCAAGGCGGCCAACGATGCGGCGAACGACAACGATTCGCTCTTTTTCGACCTGCCGGAAGACGACTACGTCACCCCGGAACCTGCGGCCGAACCGGCCGGCGGCGGAGCGCCCGCGCGCCCGCGCACGGCCGAGGACGACTTGCTGGACGCGGTTGATCTGCCGCTGACCGCCGACGACCAGGCCGAGATCGAACGCCGCGGCCGGATGAAGTGGTACGTCATCCACGCGAACACCGGCCATGAGAACAAGGTCAAGCGCAACATCGAGATGGCCGTCAAGTCCAACCACATGGAAGAGTATTTCGGCGAGGTGCTGGTCGCGACGCAGGACGTGACGGAGATGAAGAACGGGAAGCGCTCCACCGTGAAGCGCAAGTACTTCCCTTCGTACATCCTGGTCGAGATGGACATGAACAAGGAATCCCAGCACTTCATCAACAGCATCCCGGGCGTGACGCGCTTCATCGGCGGCACGCCCCTGAAGCCGGAGCCGATCAGCAGGGAAGAGGTGGACCGTATCCTCGGCCGCATCTCGGCCCCTGACGAGGCCCGGACGACCGTCGACATTCCGTACGACGTGGGCGACAGCGTCCAGGTCATGGACGGCCCGTTCACGGAGTGGATCGGCGTGATCAACGAGATCAATCACGACAAGGGCAAGCTCAAGGTGATGATCTCGATTTTCGGTTCGGAGACCCCGGTGGAGCTCGATTTCCTGCAGGTCAAGCCTGTCTGAGCTTCGCCGTTGTCGGACGGCCGCGGGTTTAGTCTGGACCTTGCGGTCGTAACCGTCCCCGTTTCTCTCAACGGTGGCGGACCCATAAAAGAGGGCTCGATGGCGCTCGTGGCCGGGAGGATGGGTGTGGACCCCGCTTCCCGCGACCGGAACGCCGGCGGCGCCCGGTCCTGATACGAAGGACTGAGTTGAAGGACTCTGAAGGAGTAGCGACGACATGGCCAAGAAAGTCGTAACGCAGGTCAAGCTGCAGATCAAGGCTGGTCTGGCCAATCCGGCGCCCCCTGTGGGCCCCGCGTTGGGTCAGCACGGTCTGAACATCATGGAATTCTGCAGCGCCTTCAATGAGCGGACCAAGGAGCAGATGGGTCTGGTGATCCCGGTGGTCATCACCGTGTTCTCCGATCGAAGCTTCAGCTTCATCACGAAGACCCCTCCCGCCTCGGTGCTCATCAAGAAGGCCCTGGGCCTGACCTCCGGCAGCCACAAGCCCGGCCGGGAACCCATCGGCAAGATCACGCGCGCCCAGTTGCGCGATATCGCTGCCATGAAGATGGAGGACCTGAACGCCGGTTCGCCCGAGGCCGCGATGAAGATCATCGCGGGCACGGCGCGTAGCATGGGGCTGGAAGTGGTCTAGACCCCGGACTGCGAACACACGGCGCCGGTCCGCTCGCGGATGCCGGCACCGGAGAAACAGGGCTCCCTAGCGGCTCAGGTCGCAACCGGAACCCGATTCGAAGCATCACAGTCAACGGGAGTGAATTCGCAATGAAGCACGGAAAATCCTACCGGACAGGCCGGGAGCAGATCGACCGCACCAAAACGTACTCGATCGACGAGGCGATGGTGCTGCTCGATTCCATGCCCAAGGCCAAGTTCGACGAGACGGTGGATGTCGCCGTACGTCTGAACGTCAATCCGCGGCACGCCGACCAGATGGTCCGCGGAACCGTGGTCCTGCCCAACGGCACCGGAAAGACCGTCAGGGTGCTTGTGATCACCCGTGGTCCCAAGGAAAAAGAAGCCGCTGACGCGGGCGCCGACATGGTCGGGGCGGACGAGTATCTGCCCAAGATCAAGGAAGGCTGGACTGACGTCGACGTCATCATCGCGACCCCCGACATGATGGGTGAGCTCGGCAAGCTGGGACGCATCCTGGGTCCCCGCGGGCTGATGCCCAACCCGAAGGTCGGCACCGTCACCATGGACATCGCCAAGGCCGTCAGGGAAGCCAAGGCCGGCCGCATCGAGTACCGCGTCGACAAGGCCGGTATTGTGCATGCGCCGCTCGGCAAGCGCTCCTTCGGACCGGTCAAGCTGGCCGAAAACGCCCGCACGCTCTTCCACGAGCTGCAGCGCGTTCGCCCGGCGGCGGTCAAAGGCGTCTACGTCAAGTCGGTCTTCCTGTCCGGCACGATGTCGCCGTCCGTCCGCGTCGATAGTGGTATCTAGGGCCAGCGGGGCCTTCCGCGCGGATCGCTGAGCGGTCCCGTGGCTCCCGTCGGTTCGTCCGGTCGATAGATCAAGGAGAGTTGCCTGATGGCACGTCCGGAAAAAGTCACAGAGGTCGAAGCGATCGGCGAACGGATGCAGGCCGCCCAGTGCATGATCCTCACGGATTACACGGGCCTGTCCGTTCTGCAGCTGACCGCTTTCCGCCGCCTCTGCCGGTCCAAGGGTGTCGAGTGCCGGGTGGTCAAGAACCGCCTCGCGCGCATCGCCGCCACGAACACCGGCAAGGACGGGATGAACGTACACCTCAAGGGTGCGACGGCCCTCCTGTTCGGCATGGAAAGCCAGGTCGACGCCGCCAAGATCGCGGTCGATTTCGCCAAGGATAACGCGAAGCTGCTGATCAAGGGCGGCTTCGTCGACGGCAAGTTCATCGCTCCTGACCAGGTGGTCGCCCTGTCGAAGGTGCCGAGCCGCGAGCAGCTGCTGTCCATGATGATGGGCAGCATCAACGCACCGGCCCGCAGCCTTGCCGTGGTGACCAATGGTGTCGCGGCTTCGCTGACGCGCGCGGTCGCCGCCGTGGCCAAGCAGAAGGCCGCCTGATAGAGGGTCCGCATCGAGAGAGATGGCCGCCCCGCCACCAAGGCCGGCGCGACCAGGAAAAACAGACAAACGCGGGGCCCACAGGCTCCGATCCGCAAGGAGACCGACAGACATGAGCAATCTCAGCGAAAACGCCGCCAAGGTCCTGGACCTGATCTCGTCCATGACCATCCTCGAGGCCGCCGACCTGGTCAAGGCCATGGAAGAGAAGTTCGGCGTCAGTGCCGCCGCCCCGATGATGGCCGCTGCGCCCGCCGCCGCCGCCGCCGTCGAAGAGGTCAAGGACGAGTTCACCGTCGTGCTGACCGCCGCCGGCGACAAGAAGATCCAGGTCATCAAGGAAGTCCGGGCCATCACCGGTCTGGGTCTGAAGGAAGCCAAGGATCTGGTCGAGAGCGCGCCTGCCACCGTCAAGGAAGGCGTGAACAAGGCCGAAGCCGAGGCCCTGAAGGCCAAGCTGGAAGAAGTCGGCGCGATCATCGACCTGAAGTAGTCGAGGTCCGTTCGGGGGCTGCCTTCCCGCAAGGCAGCCCCCTGCGGTCCCCGGCCGGAGCGCTTGAAGCAACCGTGCCCAAAGCATCCGTGACCGGGACACCGCTGGGGGAGCAGAGCGCCCGCCTTCGCCCGGCCGGCGCCAGCGGCGACAGTGAAGCGGCAGCCCCAAGGCAATAGGCAGCCAAGGCAAAAGGCAGCCCAGGAAAAACGGTAGCCGAATGGGGCGCCGTCCCTTCTTCCGAGGAAGTGGCCCAGTGAGAAAACCCTCCGTCGACAAGTTTACCGGACGCCTCAACTACTCCAAGATCCTGCACGACGAAACGATGCCGAACCTGCTGGCGGTCCAGCTGGACTCGTACAACGAGTTCCTTCAGATCGGGACCAAGCCGGAAGATCGCGATCAGCGGGGAATCGAAGGCGTCTTCCAGACAATCTTCCCCATCGAGAGCACGCGCGGCAACCTGATCATGGAGTACATCAGCTTCAAGACCGGCGAGCCGAAGTACGGCATCGACGAATGCCAGGAACGCGGACTGACCTTCAGCGTGCCGCTGAAGGTGAAGCTGCGGCTGGTCGTCAAGGAAGAGAACGAGGGCGCCGGCACGGGCGAGATGATGATCCGCGACATCCAGGAGCAGGAAGTCTACCTGGGTGAACTGCCGATGATCACCGAGACGGGCACCTTCCTGATCAACGGCGCCGAGCGCGTGATCGTCTCGCAGCTGCACCGCTCCCCGGGCGTGTTCTTCAGCGACGAGATCCACCCGAACGGCCGCCGGCTGTTCCGGGCGCGCATCATCCCCTACCGCGGGTCGTGGGTCGAGTTCACCACCGACATCAACAACCTGCTGTACGTGCACATCGACCGGAAGCGCAAGCAGCCGGCGACGATGCTGCTGCGGGCGCTGGGTTTCCATACGAATGAAGAGATCATCTCCCTCTTCCACGAGGTCGAGACGATCAAGCTCACCAAGCCCGGTACCAAGAAGTACCAGGAGCTGGAAGAGTCGCTGGAAGGCCGCATCCTGGCCGGCGACCTGACGCGGGACGGCGAGGAAGAGCCGTTCGCCAAGGCCGGAGCGATCATCGACGCGCTGCTGCGCGAGACGATCCTGAACAGCGGCGTCAAGGAGATCAAGCTGGTTGCGGCCGGCGAGGTCACCCTCAACGAGCCGAGCCTCATCCTCAACACGCTGCGCAAGGATCCCAGCCGCACGCAGGACGAGGCGTTGCGGCGGTTCTACAGCCTGCTGCGCCCGGGCGATCCCCCGAACGAAGAGGTCGCCAAGGCCCTGTTCGAGCGCCTGTTCTTCAACGAGAAGCGCTACGACCTGGCCGAGGTGGGCCGCTACAAGATGAACCGGCGCCTGAGCCTGGACGTCGACCCGAAGTGCACCACGCTGACGCCGGCGGACTTCCTGGCCATCACGCACGAGATGATCGGCCTGTTCCTGGGCAAGCGCGAGATCGACGACATCGACCATTTCGGCAACCGCCGCATCCGGTCGGTGGGCGAGCTGCTGGCCAACCAGTTCTCGGTGGGCCTCAGCCGCATGGCGCGCATCATCAAGGAACGCATGAATCTGGCGGACAAGGAAAAGCCGCTCAGCCCGGCCGACCTGGTCAATGCCCGCACGGTTTCGGCGGTCATCCAGTCGTTCTTCGGCAGCAGTCAGCTCAGCCAGTTCATGGACCAGACGAATCCGCTGAGCGAGTTGACGCACAAGCGCCGCCTGTCCGCGCTCGGGCCGGGTGGTCTGCATCGTGACCGCGCCGGCTTCGAAGTGCGTGACGTTCACTACACGCACTACGGCCGCATGTGCCCCGTCGAGACGCCGGAAGGGCCGAACATCGGTCTGATCGCCAGTCTGGCCACGCACGCGCGGATCAACAGCTTCGGCTTCATCGAGTCGCCGTACCGCCGGGTGGAAAAGGGCCTCGTCACGAACAAGACGGAGTACCTGACCGCCGACCAGGAGGACACGGTCACCATCGCGCAGGCCAACGCCGACATGGACGACAACGGCCATTTCGTGGCCAAGCGCGTGCTGGCGCGGTTCCGCGGCGAGTACCCGATGGCCAAGCCCGAAGAGCTGGACTACATGGACGTCTCGCCGAAGCAGATCGTTTCGGCGGCGGCCTCGCTGATCCCGTTCCTCGAGCATGACGACGCCAACCGCGCGCTGATGGGCTGCAACATGCAGCGCCAGGCCGTGCCGCTGCTGCGGACGGATGCGCCGATCGTCGGCACCGGCATGGAGAAGAAGGTCGCCATCGACTCGGGCGCCGTCATCGTCGCCGAGGCGGCGGGCGTGGTCGAGGCCGCGACGGCCGAATCCGTGGTCATCAAGTACGACGACGCGGACAAGGTGCATTCGGGCAGCTTCTTCGACGCCAACGGCGTCGTCGAGTACAAGCTGCGCAAGTTCCGGCGCTCGAACCAGGACACCTGCTACAACCAGAAGCCGCTCGTGCGGCCGGGCGACCGCGTCATGGCGGGGCAGCCCATCGCCGACGGCCCGAGCACCAGGAACGGTGAGCTCGCGCTCGGCCAGAACCTGCTGGTGGCCTTCATGCCCTGGGGCGGGTACAACTTCGAGGACGCCATCCTGATCTCCGAGCGCGCGGTGAAGGAGGACCTGTTCACCTCGCTGCACATCGAGGAGTTCGAACTGCAGGTCCGCGACACCAAGCGCGGCGTCGAGGAAGTCACGCGTGAAATCCCCAATGTGGGCGAGGAAGCGCTGAAGAACCTCGACGAGGACGGCGTCATCTACCCGGGTGCCCGCGTGCGGCCGGGCGACATCATGGTCGGCAAGGTGACCCCCAAGGGCGAGACCGAGCTGAGCCCCGAAGAGAAGCTCCTGCGGGCCATCTTCGGCGAGAAGGCCGGCGACGTGAAGGACGCCTCGCTGAAGGCGCCCCCGGGCATGGACGGGATCGTGGTCGACGTGCGGGTGTTCAGCCGCCAGGACCGCAACACCCGCTCCAAGAAGGAAGAGAAGCGTCAGATGGACGCGCTGCGCCGCCGGCGCGACCGCGACCGCGGCAAGGTCAACGCCGTGGCCGAGGAGCGCTTGCGTGAGCTGTTCAACGGCGAGACCGCGCACCACATCATCGACGCCAACACGGGCGAGGTGCTGGTCAAGTCGGGCCGCAAGCTGACCGGCCAGGTCATCGAGGAGATCGATCTGGCGGCCATCCACTGGGGCCTGCCGCTGGTCAAGGACGAGAAGCAGGATATCCGCATCCGCTCGGTGTTCGAGGCGGCCGCGCGCGAGCGCGAGCGTATCGAAGTCGAATACGAGAAGAACGTGGAGCGCGCGCTGCGCGGCGACGAACTGCCGCCCGGCGTGGTCAAGCTGGTCAAGGTCTACGTCGCCCGTAAGCGCAAGCTGTCGGTCGGCGACAAGATGGCCGGCCGTCACGGCAACAAGGGCGTTGTTTCGAAGATCATGGCGGAAGAGGACATGCCCTACCTGGCGGACGGCACGCCGATGGACATCGTGCTCAACCCGCTGGGCGTGCCCAGCCGCATGAATCTGGGCCAGATCCTGGAAACTCATCTCGGCTACGCGGCGAAGGCCAAGGGCATCCGCACGATGACCCCGGTGTTCGACGGCGCCTCGATCGAGGAGATCAAGGCGGGGCTGAGCGAAGAGAACCTGGACCCGTCGGGCAAGAGTTCCCTGTACGACGGCCGCACGGGCGACGCCTTCGACAAGAAGGTCACCGTGGGCGTCATGTACGTGTTGAAGCTGCATCACCTGGTCGAAGAGAAGATCCACGCGCGGTCGATCGGGCCATACAGCCTGGTTACCCAGCAGCCCCTGGGTGGCAAGGCCCAGTTCGGCGGACAGCGCTTCGGTGAGATGGAAGTCTGGGCCCTCGAGGCCTACGGCGCGGCGAACTGCCTGCAGGAGATGCTGACGGTCAAGTCCGACGACGTGACCGGCCGTTCCCGCATCTACGAGGCGATCGTCAAGGGCGAGAACCCGCCCGAGCCGGGCATCCCCGAGTCGTTCAACGTTCTGATGCGCGAGCTGCAGAGCCTGTGCCTGGACGTGACGCTGGAGGACGCCCTCTAGTCGAAGCCGTTTCGATGGCGACGACCGGAGTCCGCACTGAAGGTCCTTGATTTGGCCGGCCCGCGGGGCCCGCCAGGAGGAAAATAAATGCTCGGCCAGGCATTCCGTGAAGAGAGCCGCAAGTCGGCGGATTGCAGCGCGATCAAGATCCAGTTGGCGTCCCCGGACAAGATCCGCGCCTGGAGCTACGGCGAGGTCACCAAGCCGGAGACGATCAACTACCGCACGTTCAAGCCGGAAAAGGACGGCCTTTTCTGCGAGCGCATCTTCGGTCCGGTCAAGGACTGGGAGTGCAACTGCGGCAAGTACAAGCGCATCCGCTTCCGCGGCATGGTCTGCGACAAGTGCGGTGTGGAAGTCACCCAGAGCAAGGTGCGTCGCGAGCGGCTCGGTCATATCGAACTGGCCGTGCCCATCGCCCACATCTGGTTCTTCAAGGGGCTGCCCAGCCGCATCGGACAGCTGCTGTCGATGAAGGTCAAGGATCTCGAGCGGATCCTCTACTACGAGTCGAGCGTCGTCATCAACCCGGGCAACACCGAGTTGCAGATCGGCGACGTGCTGAGCGACGAGGAGTGGTGGGAGCTGAAGGACGAGCATCCGGACTGGAACTGCACCCTCGAGACGGGTGCGGACGCCATCCGCAAGCTGCTCGCCGGCCCGAACCTCGAGGAGCTGAACCGTCAGCTCCGCGCCGAGGTCAAGACCGAGACGTCGGTGCAGCGCAAGAAGGCGATGCTGAAGCGCCTGAAGATCATCGACGCGTTCATCCAGAGCGAGAACAAGCCCGAGTGGATGATCCTGGACTGCATTCCGGTGCTGCCGCCGGATCTGCGGCCCCTGGTCCCGCTGGACGGCGGCCGCTTCGCCACCAGCGATCTGAACGATCTCTACCGGCGCGTCATCAACCGCAACAACCGGTTGAAGAAGCTCATCGAGATCAAGGCGCCGGGCGTGATCCTGCGCAACGAGAAGCGCATGCTGCAGGAGGCCGTCGACGCCCTGTTCGACAACGGCCGCCGTTCGCGCGCCGTCAAGGGCCAGGGCAACCGGCCCCTGAAGTCGCTCAGCGACATGATCAAGGGCAAGAAGGGCCGCTTCCGGCAGAACCTGCTGGGCAAGCGCGTCGACTATTCCGGCCGCTCGGTCATCGTGGTCGGGCCGGAACTGAAGCTGTACCAGTGCGGCCTGCCCAAGAGCATGGCCCTGGAACTGTTCAAGCCCTTCATCATCCGCATGCTGGAGGAGAAGGGCTACGTCCAGACGGTCAAGAGCGCCAAGAAGCTGGTCGAGCAGGAGCGCCCCGAAGTCTGGGACATCCTGGAAGAGATCATCAAGGACCACCCGGTGCTGCTGAACCGCGCGCCGACGCTGCACCGTCTGGGTATCCAGGCGTTCGAGCCGGTGCTGATCGAGGGCAAGGCCATCCGGATCCATCCGCTGGTCTGCACCGCGTTCAACGCCGACTTCGACGGTGACCAGATGGCCGTTCACGTGCCCCTGGGCTACGAAGCACAGCTCGAGGCGCGCCTGCTGATGCTGGCGCCGCTGAACATCCTGTCGCCGGCCAGCGGCGAGCCGGTGGCTTCCCCCAGCCAGGACATGGTGCTGGGCTGCTATTACCTGACGCTGTCGCGTCCGGGGGCGAAGGGCGAAGGCAAGCTGTTCGCCGACGCCGCCGACGTGCACGCCGCCTACAATGCCGGCCTCATCGAGAAGCACGCGATGGTGAAGATCCGTTTCGGCGGTACCCGCGGGACGATCGAGACCACCATCGGGCGCGTCATGTTCAACGAGATCCTGCCGCCCGAGCTGGATTACGTGAACAAGCCGGTCAACAAGAAGGACCTGGCCCGTATCGTGGGCGAGGTGCATCAGCGGCTGGGCACCACCGCCTGCATGAACTTCCTGGATGCGCTCAAGGAGCTGGGTTTCCACCACGCGACCGAGGGCGGCATCTCGATCGGCATCGACGACATCATCATCCCGCCGGAGAAGGGCGAGATCATCGCCGCGGCGCAGAAGATCGTCGACGGCTACGTGCGTGACCACCGCGACGGCGTGATCACGAACCGCGAGCGCTACAACAAGGTGATCGACAAGTGGACCCAGGTGACCAACGAGGTCCGTGACCGCATGTTCGAGCACCTGAGCACCGACGACCAGGGTTTCAACGCGGTGTACATGATGAACGCGTCCGGCGCCCGTGGTTCGGCCGACCAGATCAAGCAGCTGGCCGGCATGCGCGGACTGATGGCGAAGCCGCAGAAGAAGATCACCGGTGGTTTCGGTGAAATCATCGAACAGCCCATCATCGCGAACTTCCGCGAAGGGCTGACGATGCTGGAGTACTTCATCTCGACGCACGGCGCCCGCAAGGGTCTGGCCGACACGGCGCTCAAGACCGCCGACGCCGGTTACCTGACGCGGCGCCTGGTGGACGTGGCCCAGGACATCGTGGTCACGACGCCCGACTGCGGCACGCTGCGCGGGGTCGAGATCTCGGCGCTGAAGGAAGGCGAGAAGACGATCGAGGGCCTGGCCGAGCGTATCGTCGGCCGGACCGCCGCCGAGGACATCATCGACGGCGCCGGGCGCCTGATCGCCGAGGCGGGCACGGTCATGAACCGCGACCTGGCCACGCAGATCGAGGAGTCCGGCATCCAGAGCGTGCTGATGCGTTCGGTGCTCTCCTGCGAGTGCCGCCACGGCATCTGCGCCCTGTGCTACGGCTACCATCTGTCGGAGAACAAGCTGGTGGACATCGGCGAGCCGGTCGGCGTCATCGCGGCTTGGCGAGCCGGGCACGCAGCTGACCCTGCGTACGTTCCACATCGGCGGCACCGCCAGCCGCATCGTCGAGCAGACGGTCAAGCAGGCGGCGGCGAACGGTAAGATCACGTTCAATGGCGAGGTCATCCTGGTCAAGAACGACTCCGGCGAGATGGTCTCGATCGGCCGCAAGGGCGAGATCGCGCTCGTGCTGGATTCGGGCATCACCCGCAGCCTGATGACCGTGCCGTACGGCGCGGTGGTGCGCGTGAAGGACAACGAGAAGGTCAAGGTCGGCGACCCCATCTTCGAATGGGATCCGTTCGCCGACTTTATCCTGAGCGAGAGCGCCGGCATCGTCTCGTACAGCGGCATCGTCGAGGGCCTGACCCTCAGCGTCGATCTGGACGAGAAGACGCGCATGAAGCAGCCGGTGATCGTCGAGAGCGCCGACAAGAGCGTGCATCCGGCCATCCAGGTCATGAACGCCAAGTCGGGCAAGAAGATGGCCGAGTACATCCTGCCCACGGGCGCCTTCCTGCTGGTGCAGGACGGCGAGACCGTGGGATCCGGCACGCAGCTGGCCAAGATTCCGCGCGAAGTCTCGCAGTCCGGCGACATCACGGGCGGTCTGCCGCGCGTGGCCGAGCTGTTCGAGGCCCGCAAGCCCCGCGACTGCGCGACGGTGACGGAGATCGACGGCATCGTCGAGTTCCGCGGCACCACGCGCGGCCAGCGCAAGATCGCCGTCGTGGGCGAGCACGGCGTCGAAAAGGAATACACGATCCCGCACGGCCGTCACGTGCGCACGTACGAAGGCGAACATGTGCTGGCCGGCGACCGGCTGACCGAAGGACCGATCAACCCGATGGACATCCTGTCCATCAAGGGCGTGGCCGAGGTGCAGAAGTACCTGGTCAACGCGGTGCAGGAGGTCTACCGCCTGCAGGGTGTGAAGATCAACGACAAGCACATCGAGATCATCGTCTCACGGATGCTGCGCAAGGTGCTGATCCTCAATCCGGGCGACACGCCGTTCCTGGAGGACGAACAGGTCAGCAAGATGGACGTCGAGGAGTACAACAAGAAGTTCCAGAAGAAGAACCTCGAGTTGCGCGCCAAGGGCGAGCCCGAACTGGAGCATGCGGTGTTCGAGCCGCTGCTGCTGGGCATCACCAAGGCGAGCCTGACGACCGACAGCTTCATCAGCGCGGCCAGCTTCCAGGAGACCACCCGGGTGCTGACCGACGCGGCCACGCGCGGCAAGCGCGATGAGCTGCGGAGCCTGAAGGAAAACGTGATCATGGGCCACCTGATCTCGGCCGGTACCGGCCTCAGCGACTTCAAGTACCTGACGGTGCAGGAGCCCGCCGAGGAGGACGACCGCATCATCCGCGGCATCCACGACCACGAGCTGGCGCAGGCGGCCGCCGCCGTGCTGGCGACCCAGATGGAGGCCGAACTGGAGGCCGGCGCGGGCGAATAGCCTCGTCGATATCCGGTGGGTCGATGGTGGAAGAGGGCTGTCACGGCAGAGTGACAGCCCTCTTCATTGTCGGGCGGCGGCGGCGCGTGGCCGCGATGGGGGATGGGTGGCGTTTCAGATCTCCTGCAGGTCCTCGACGCCAAGCCTGGCACGGCCGCCGGCCTCGCCGCCGCGCCGGCTCGCGCCGTCCGCCCGGGTCCGCCGCTCGCTCGCCGTGCGGGGCGCCGGACGGGCCGGCTGCCTGGGGACGTTGCGCACCGCGGGCGTCCGCGGCCGACCTGCCGTCGCGGTCCTCGGCGCCGGACGCCGGTCCGGGTTCGGGGCCGGCGGCCGTCGATGGCCGTTGCCGCGCGGCGCAGGCTCCGGTGTGGCCTGGTCGTTGCGGCCCAGCAGCCAGAAGAGTTCGGCGACCAGATCCTCCAGTTCCTCCGCCTGAGCGGACATCTGTCCGGCTGCGGCGGCCGATTCCTGCCCCGCGTCGGCGGCATCCTGCGCCCTGCCGTCGAGGTCGTCGATTGTTGCGGTCATTTCCGCGACGCCGCGCGACTGCTCATCGCCGCCGTCGGCCACGCGGCCGACCAGCCCGTCGACCTGCGCGATCCCTTCAACGATCCTGACCAGCACACCGGACACTTCCGCGGCCGTGGCCACGCCGGCGGCGGCGCTGGCCTGCGCGCCGGCAATCAGCGTCGTGGTGTTGCGCGCGGCTTCGGCGCTGCGTTGGGCCAGCCCGCGCACCTCTTCGGCCACGACGGCGAAACCGCGGCCTGCAGTGCCGGCCCGGGCGGCTTCGACGGCGGCGTTGAGGGCCAGCAGGTTGGTCTGGAAGGCGATCTCGTCGATGGTCCGGACGATCCGTGCTGTTTCGTCGCTGGCGGCCCGAATACGGGAGATGGCTTCGTTCAGGCGTTCCATGGCCACCCGACCGGTCTCTGTTTCGCCCCGCAGCGCCGCGGTGGTCCGCCGGGCGGCGTCGGCGCCTTCGGCATTGCGGCGGGTCGCCAGGGCCACCTGCTGCAACGAGGCGGAGCTCCGCTGAAGTTCCGTGGCCTGCCGGGCGGCCTCATCCGCCAGGTCCCGGCTGCCGGCCGTGACGTCGACGGCACCGGCGGACACCCGCCGCGCGCCGTCCAGCAGATCAGAGGCCACGCGGCCGAGCAGCCGCGCGGCAGCGCGCGACAGAAGGACGGCGATCGCGAGGCCCGACAGCAGCGTCAACAACGCCACCGGCACGAGCACATTGCGGGTTCGGGCCGCCTGCGCGGCCAGCGAAACTTCGGTCGCCCGGGCAGACCGGGCGGCCTGCCGCGCCTCCCGGAGCAACCGGTGCACTTCGGCGGCAGCCGGGCGCACTTCGAGGTCGAACAGACGGCTGGCGCGGCTGGAGTCCAGGGCCAGGGCCCGGGCGGCGCTCTCGTGCAGGCGGCGGTGGGGTTCATCGAGGCGGGCCAGGTTCGCCGCCACGCCGGGGAGGATGCGTTCAGCCTGCTGGTGGCTTTCGCCGTGGATCCAGGGGCTGAGCCCGCACCGCGTCGGGTCGGAATCGATCCGACCGGCGCTGCCCGGTTCCCCCCGCAGGGCGTCGCCGACCTGGGTGAGCCAGGCCCAATGGTCGATCTCGATCTGCGCCAGGTCGGATTGGAGCTCGGCCGCCGCGGTGACGTCACGCGCACTGCGGATCAGACCGTTCAGAGTGCCCGCAGTGAGCCCCGACATCAACGCGATCAGTCCCAGAATGAAGCCGAAGCCCCAGCCGAACTTACGTTTCAGCGTCCAGTCACCCATGGATGTGCCGCTTTCATGCCTGTTGAGCCGCCGGCCCCCTGCGGGGGTGTTCGGCCGGGCCGGCGCCGGGCCGGTCGAACCCGGGCAGACTTGCAAGGGACGGGCCGTCGAAACGCTGGCTTTTCGGTGGCGCTCCGCTGACCGTTCGGCATCATGTAACATCAACAATGGCTTTGGGATATCATCAATAGAGGAACGAAGCGGCTCAAGGCGGGCGAATCCGGCCGGAGGGCCGTCCGCTGAGGCCAGGTTGGAGCGTCCGGAATGGTCTGGACCGGGTCAGCTTTGCCGGGTGGGGCCATTCCCATTTTTCCCCTGCAAATCCTTGACAAAGAAAGTGCGCCCGGCTAATGTTCCCGATCCACGACCGCAGCCGCACAATGGCTGCCGTTGTTTTGATTGCCGTAAAAACGGAACCAGGAACTGAATGCCCGGCGGCGCCGGGCCATGGCGGGAGTCCCGAATTGCCGACACTTAGTCAGCTGGTCCGCAAGGGCCGCACGCTCCAGACAAAGAAAAAGAAGTGCCCGGCCCTGCAGGCGTGCCCGCAGCGCAAGGGTGTCTGCACGCGCGTGTACACGCAGACGCCGAAGAAGCCGAATTCGGCGCTGCGGAAGATCGCCCGTGTCCGGCTGACGAACGGCATCGAAGTGACCGCCTATATCCCCGGTGAAGGCCACAACCTGCAGGAGCACAGCATTGTGCTCGTGCGTGGCGGCCGCGTGAAGGATCTGCCTGGCGTGCGCTACCATATTGTGCGCGGCACCCAGGATGCCTCCGGGGTTGACAAGCGGCGTCAGGGTCGCTCGAAGTACGGCGCGAAGCGCCCCAAGAACAAGTAGTCCTTCGACCCGGTCCTGAACGGATCGGGTCGTGTCGCGCCGGGCGCCCATGTCGGGTTGCTTGGCGGGTGAACGTCAGGGAGTAGAGAGTAATGTCGCGACGCAGGTCCCCCGAAAAGCGTGCACTGGCCCCGGATCCCCGTTACGGCGACGTGATGGTGACCAAGTTCATCAACTACTGCATGAGCGACGGCAAGCGCAGCGTTTCGGAGTCGGCCTTCTATCGCGCCCTGGATCTGATCAGGGACAGAAGCGGGCAGGAAGGCGTCGATGTCTTCCGGTCGGCTCTGAACAACGTGAAGCCCAGCGTCGAAGTGAAGTCCCGGCGTATCGGTGGTGCCACCTACCAGGTGCCCGTCGAGATCCGGGCCGAGCGGCGGACCCAGCTGGCCATGCGCTGGCTGATCTCCTTCGCCCGGTCCCGGCCCGAGCAGACTTTCGCCGACAGGCTGGCCGCCGAGTTGTTGATGGCGAGCAAGAACGAAGGACCGTCTATCAAGAAGCGCGAAGACACTCACCGTATGGCTGAAGCGAACCGTGCGTTCGCCCACTGCCGCTGGTAAGGGTCCCTCTCGTTCGTCACGCAGCGCTCTGGAAGCTTGAAGGATCGTACATTCGAATAGCCTGGTAACGTCCGGCGAATGGATTCGCGGGGCCAGAGGCAACGGCGACGCACCACCCGTGTAAGGGAGAAGGTGCGCGTGGTTCCACTGGGTTTGGCTGGTTCCGGAGGGTTTGTCCGGTGCCGGGCAACGTACCGGCATGACGGCCCGATGTGCGGGCGTCCGCAACCCTCGGGGAGTCGACGGTGTCTCGCGAAGTGGCGCTGAACATGATCCGGAACATCGGGATCATGGCTCACATCGACGCCGGCAAGACGACGACGACGGAGCGGATCCTGTACTACACCGGGCGGGTCCATCGGCCGGGAGACGTCGACGACGGCGCGACCCAGATGGACTACATGGAGCAGGAGCGCGAGCGCGGGATCACGATCATGTCCGCGGCCACGACCTGCGCCTGGCGCGGACACCGCGTCAACATCATCGACACTCCGGGCCATGTGGACTTCACCGCCGAGGTGGAACGCAGCCTGAGGGTGCTGGACGGGGCCGTCGCGGTTTTCTGCGGCGTGGGCGGGGTGGAGCCCCAGTCCGAAACCGTCTGGAGGCAGGCGGATCGCTACTCGGTTCCCCGCATCGCGTTCATCAACAAGATGGACAGGATGGGGGCGGACTTCGAGAAGGCGGTCCAGAGCATGGTGGAGCGCCTCGGCGCGAAACCGGTGCCCGTGAACCTGCCGGTGGGAGCCGAGGACGCGTACCGCGGGATCATCGACCTTCTGGCGATGAACATGCGGACGCCGAACGAGCAGGACCTGGGGGCGACCTACACGGTCGAGGAAATCCCCGCCGAGCTGCTCGATCTGGCGCAGATGGCGCGGCTCGAGTTGATCGAGAAGGTGGCCGAGGTCGACGAGGAACTCATGGAGCTCTTCGTGGCCGGACAGGAGCCGACCGTCGCGCAGATCAGGGCCGGATTGCGGCGCGCGACTCTGGCCGGTCAACTGGTGCCGGTGCTCTGCGGCTCGGCGTTGAAGAACAAGGGCGTCCAGGAAGTGCTCGACGCCATCGTGGATTACCTGCCTTCCCCTCTGGACCGGCCCGCCATCAAGGGCGCCGGGAAAGAAGGAGAGGCTGATGAGATAAGGCGCCCGGACGACGACGAGCC
>JFJP01000042.1_pt1 | contig 17410 bp, 13 predicted proteins | sample 431651 | NCBI WGS metagenome assembly JFJP01 (sample SAMN02602958, study PRJNA72255) | Microbial mat metagenome, whole genome shotgun sequencing project. | biome: fresh water; feature: sink hole; material: water; isolation source: purple microbial (photo- and chemosynthetic) mats found in...
ACCCTCACGCGGGAAGACCTGGAATCGATGGTTCAAAGCCTCGTTGATCGCACCATGGATCCCATCATCGACGCCCTGAAAGAAGCCCAAAAAAGTGCATCCGATGTCGATCAGGTAATCCTAGTGGGCGGTCAAACCCGCATGCCCCTGGTGCAACAGAAAGTTCGCGAATTTTTTGGCCGGGAGCCCAATCGCGATATCAATCCCGACGAGGTCATCGCCCAGGGCGCTTCCATCCAAGGCGCAGTGCTCACGGGTGAGATCAAGGATCTAGTGCTGCTCGATATCACGCCTCTTTCCATCGGCATCGAGACCCAGGGCGGCGGATTCGTAAAAATCATCCAGCGCAATACCACCATCCCCACTCGGGATAGCCGCACCTTTACGACCGTCACGGATAACCAAGCCCGGGTGGAAGTCCACGTGCTGCAAGGCGAGCGAGAATTATCCGAGTTCAACAAGAGCCTCGGCCGTTTCGATCTCATCAACCTACCGCCTTTGCCCAAGGGCGTGCCCCAGATCGAAGTCGCCTTCGATATCGATTCCAACGGCATCGTCAAGGTTTCCGCCAAGGACGTTATGACGGGCCTTGAGCAGAGCATGAGCATCCGGCCGAGTTCGGGCCTTTCGGAACTAGAAATTCAGCGCATGGTGCGCGAGGCCACATCCAACGCCGAAGCCGATCTTCAGCGCCGCGATGAACTGAAATACATCGCCTCCGCCGAAGGTCTGCTTTTCTCCTGCGACAAGAGCTTCACCGAGTGCGGCAAGTTCCTCACCGAAGACGACCAGACCATGGTGCGCGACACCCTCAATGCTGCGCGACAAGGGGTGGCGACCAAAGATATCGCGGGTGTGAAATCCTGCGAAGCCAAGCTCATCGAAGTGCAAAAGATCCTGACCAACGCCGTGCTCTCCGCCAGCGAGGCCATGATGAACGCGCTGGAAGATGACGGGCGCGGGCCCGGTGGACTGAAGTAGTCGGCGCCCGCCTCTGCTAACCTAGAAGAATGGGTGTAAAACGCGACTATTACGAAGTGCTGGGCGTAGGGAAGGATGCTTCTCTCGACGATATCAAAAAGGCCTATCGCAAATTGGCGATGACCTACCACCCGGATCAGAATCCGGGCAATAAGGCGGCCGAGGAAAAATTCAAGGAAGCGGCGGAGGCGTACGCTACGGTTTCCGACGCTGAAAAGCGGCGCCATTACGATCAGTACGGCCATGACGCGCCCACTCAGGGTGGCTTCCAATTCGATCCCAACCAGTTCACCGACTTCCAAGACATCTTTGGCAGCTTCTTCGGAGGCGGTGGCATCTTCGGCGATATCTTTGGCGGGGGCGGCAGCAGGCGGCGCTCTGGCGCCGGAGAGCGCGGTTCCGATCTCCAATACACCTTGAAGGTGCCCTTCAAAGAGGCCGTCTTTGGGGTCGACGCCAAGGAAATCGATGTCCCCCGCTTGGAGTCCTGTGACACCTGCCACGGCAACGGTTGCGCCTCGGGCACCTCGCCTCAGACCTGCCCGCAATGCCGCGGCAATGGCCAAGTCGCCATGCGCCAGGGATTTTTGCAGATGTATGTCGTCTGTCCCCGCTGCGAAGGCCGCGGCAATATCATTCAAAGCCCCTGCGGTTCCTGCCGGGGTGAAGGCCGCGTGCACCGCCGCAAGAAGGTTCGCTTCCGCATTCCCGCTGGGGTTGATCGAGGCCAACGCCTACGCCTTGAAGGCGAGGGCGAAGCCGGACGATCCGGCGGTGGCTCGGGCGATCTGTTCGTAGTGTTCGATGTCGAGGCCGACCCCCTTTACGAGCGCGATGGCTTTGATCTGCACCGACGCCTGGAGGTGCCTTGGCCCCTGCTCGTCCTCGGCGGTGAGATGCCCGTGGAGACGCTCTACGGCAGCGATTCCATTCGCTTGGCGGCGGGAACCCCGGCCGACAAAGTCATCAAACATCCCAACGCCGGGGTGCCCAAGCTTCGCGGATCTGGCCGTGGAGACCTCTTTCTGCACGTGAAAGTGGTCGTTCCAGCCAAGCTCGATGGTGAACAGGAAGACCTGGTACGCCAGCTTTTAACCGCCATGCGAAATGACGGGCAAGCCCCGGAAGACCAAGGTTTTCTCGCCAAGGTCTTTGGCTCTGAGAAGAGCAAGAAAAAGAAGAAACGCTAAAGCCCCACTGACCGGTGGGCTGGTAAACGGAAAAGCGAAGGCGTGATGCCTTCGCTTTTCTTATAGCCTTGGCCAAAAAAGAGGTCAGCCAGCTAAGGATTGGTTCTTCCGGTAGGCCAACACGCCCCAGACCAGGAAGGCAACTTCGACCAAAGCCGCCAGAACCATCCACATCACGATGGGCGAATCGCCCATGCCGTAGGAGTGCATGCCCGTAGAGAGGACAAAGTTCACCCCGAGGTAGGTCATCAGAATGGTCTGAAAGGCCAAGACGCTAACCACGGCCACACCGAACTTGCCGATCATGCGATCGAGCTTGGCGTGCAGAATGGCCATGTAGGCGAGGAAGGCGACCAGAGACCAGACTTCCTTGGGGTCCCATCCCCAATAGCGCCCCCAGGAGGATGCGGCCCACATGGAGCCCGTGATGATGCCCGCAATGAGAAAAATCGAACCTACGAACATGTACCAGTAGAGAAGGTCATACATCTTGTCGGCCATCTCCATGCGTCCACGGGAAAAGATCGTGGTGGCAATCTGCATGTGAGCGACCACGAGCCCCAGCGCCAGAATGGAATAGCCCAGCATGATGATGGGCACGTGAATGGCCAACCACGGCGTGCCCGCAAGCACCGGCGCGATGGGATGGATGAAGCGATCGATGGGCAGCAGATCCATGAGCGCCATGGTGAGCGCGGCCATCACAGCGGCGTTAAGCACCACAACGCGGTTTCGCAATACCGCATAGGCGACTACGGCGAAGAGTCCTACGCCCCACGCTAGGAACAGCATCGACTCATACATATTGGCGGCGGGAATCCGCTCTCCAGCATCCCACCGTAAGCCAATGGCCCAGGTCATCATCCCGAAACCGCCAAGCAGAGCCGCAAAGGCAATGGCATCGAGCATCTTGCTCTTGCGCATCCAGGCCGCGATTGAGAGTGCCAGCGAGGCCAGGAGAATGATCCAGGACCAGCGCACGGGGTTCAGTTCGTTGTAGAAAATTTCTCGTTCAATCTTTTGAGCCGTGGGCCAACCCTCCAGGCGAGGGCCCGACATCAGGGCGCCAATCGTCGCAGGTGTTAGTGCCGCCGGTTGATCCCAACGCGCCAAGGGTTCCGCTGGGATGGGAAGGGGGCGCAGGACATCGTTGAAAAGCACAGCCTTCAGAGTCATCAAGCGTTTTTCGATTTTTTCGGCGTCCTGCAGCAATCCGCGTCGGGGTCGCCCTTCAGCCTCAGCCTGGTGTGCGGCATCGACCTGGGAAAAGAGCGCTTGATTCTGAACCAGTTGCGCAAAAGAGGCATGCGTGGTGCCCACCGGAAGTCCAATGGCCTCCGCGAAGGCCTTCGAGTCGATCTTGACGATCGGAGCATTCGCGGCGGTCTTGGGATCAAAGATCCAATCCGCCATGGAGGCCGAGGGGTCCTCACCCTTCCAGAAATACGAACCGGTCACGGCCCAGACGGTTTCCCGCGCCAAGGTATCGAAGGGCATGGAGCGACCATCGTGTTGCACAGGCAGGCGCTTCAAGGTCCCCACGGTAGGGGCCGCCGTGGCGGTTAGGGCAGCCCCGAACATGAGCATGGCGGTGAGCGCCTTGCGGCCCTTCCCGGGTTTTGGCATCTTGAGCTCGACTTTCCCTGCCTCATGGCTTTGGACCATACGGGTGAAGAGCACGATGCACATCCCCAGGATCAAGGTGATATACCCAGCAAAGACGATGTTCTGGCCTGGATCCCTGGACACGGAAAGCACCGTGGCCTCGCGACCCCCTGCCTGCTGGTAGCTGGACTGAAACAGGGTGTAGCCGCGGTAGCTGAGTTCGTGATTCATCCAGATCTTGGCAGGGAAGGTTCGCCCCGTATCACGATCCGTCACCTGAACCTTGCTCAAGAAACCAGCCGGTCGCATGAGCCCCGGATAGGTCTCCAAAACGAAGTCATCCAGCCTCACGGAAAAGGGCAATTGGCGCTGCGAAAGGATATTCCCCGCAGGATCATGCTGTTCAATGACCGAGGCGCTTTCCCCTTCCCACATGCCAAGTTGGCCCTCGACCTTAAAGAAATAGGTAACCGAGGCGCCCACAAAAATGAGGATCAAGGAGGCATGGGTAACAACAAAACCAATGCGCTTGGTGGCCCAAGGGAACAGATCCGCCAGCGACATGGCCAAATTGATGGCGAAAAGACCCTGGAGGCCCAGGAACCACCAGGAGTAGTACACGAACCGCCCCGCAATTTCCGCATTGGCGCGGGTCTCGACGATGGTTCCCACCGAAAGCCCCACAAGCAGAAGGACCAATAGAATTACGGCGAGCTTTAAGGAAGCCAGATAGGCAAAGAGTTTTTTCATGGAGTTCATCCTGGCAACGAGGGCATCAGTTAGCGGACTTCGATTCGCTTGCGCACACCGTTGAACACGCTGTTGGGCAGGATCGCACGGGTCAACAAGTTAAATTTGCTGCTAAAGGGGCGGCCTGCAATGATCCGGTCCGCTTGCTCACTTGAGATGCCCGGCAACTTCAGCAGTTCCATTTTCGTTGCCGAATTGATGTCCACTAATTTTGGACCGTTCTTTCGTTTGGCACGGGCCGCTGCGGTGGGGCCGGGCTTGGCAACAGTCGATTTTTTTGGGGTCGCTGCGGATTCCTGGGATATTCCCGCGCCCACAAGCATCAGGGACGCCATTAGCGTGGCCCCAAATCGGTTCAAACGAAACGCCATAAAACACCTCTCGAAAGAGGATACTACAAACAAGAAAAGACTCGTAAACCCGCTTCACAAATAATGCAGAAAATTATATTTTTTAATTAAATAACCCGAATGCAACTCGCATCCGGGTTATTTTCTGCGGAGAGAAACCTAGCAAGGTTTCTCGCTCGGAACGCTATTAGTGAATCTTGGCGGGATCGTAGGTCGATCCAACACCGTGGCACACGGCGCACGATTCGCCGTTGATGTTCATGGCACTGCGAGCCACCTTGATCTGTCCACCGTTCAGGGTCATGTGAGCCTTGGCGGGGGTGCTGTCATGGCAGGTGACGCAGGCGGCGGTGAACGGCGTGATCATGAGGTCGGTGGCGCCCACGGTGCCGATGGCCGTCTTGGCCTTGGCGACGGTGTCGGTTGCCACGAGATCCTCGGCGGTCTCGCGGGTGGGCAGCGCATTCGCGGTCGGCATGTTGTAGCCGTTGTAGGTGTGGCAGGACTTGCAGTCGCTCAGAACACCCGGGAAGCCAATGGTGCCGCCGTTGATGATGGTGACGGCGTTAGGCGTTCGGTCACGAACGATCCGAATCGGGGTAGCGCGATCCTTGCCGGCATGGATGCCGTGGATCATGTCCTTCATATTGTTGGAGGTCTGGGGGAAGCTCAGGGCAAAATTCGAACCAGCCACCACAGGATTGGGGACCGTGATGCCCCAAGAGGTTAGGCTCGCGAGATCCTTGGCCGTAAAGAGACCAGCAGCCCTGTAGGTCTCAAGTGCGGCATCTGTTATGCCGCGGCCGGAGGCTACGATGCTCGGGTTGTGGCAGGTCACACAGACCTGGACTTCCTTCACCCGGTTGCCGCCATGACCCATAAACCACTCGTGGCAATCCTGACAGCGCTCAGAGTCGATGACCTTACGGCGGGCGGTGTCGCCCGTGACGGACTTGACCACGGAAACCGCGTGGCGAGGAGAGGTCAGCGTATCCAAACCACTAACCACGCCATCCTTGTTCGAATCCCAAGTGCCGGCAATCTGCGTGAAGTAGCCCTGGAGGGATACAGAGCGCAGAGTCGCACCGGCCGGGAAGGCGCTGGCCACCGTGGCGGTGTAGTAGCCACTGCCATCAGGCCCAGTGATGGTGTGAGTGCCGGTGGAGTTCAGGATGCCATTCGCACCGGAGAGGCCCACGGACAGGGGCTGGCCATTGGAACGGCCCAGGTTGTTGTAGTCAATGGGGGCGGTGACGCCATCCTGCGGCAGGGCGTAGGCGAACAGGAAGCTGGGGCTGCCCGTGAAGCCGGACAGGGGGGCGGCTACGCCGCCGGCAGCCGGGGCCGCCAAGGTGATCGCCGTGCCGTCCATGGTGATCTTGAAGACGATCGTGGCGGTGGTACCGCTCACGGTTGCGGTCTTGACTTCGTAGACAGGGGTCTTGAGCCCAGCAGCGACCGTCGGATTGTTAGGCGTAACGTCCTGACCCATGTGGGCAATGACAGGATCGGATCCGCCTGCTCCAGGTGCGTGACAGAGCTGGCAGCTCACATCCGTGGCGGTCAGGGTGGTGGTGTGGTGAGAAGCACCAACGCTCAGGTCCGTACCGTCGTGGCAGGTGCCGCAAGCGAGACGGCTGGCCTTTGTTTTCCAGTTGTTGGCCTGGGGCACGTCGGCGTGGCAGGTTGTGCACTGCTTCTGGCCGCCCTCAAGCTTGGAGTAGCCGAGCTTTTCAAAATACACGCCAGCATACTGATAGCCATCCTTGGCCAGCTCAGTGCCCATATGAATGCGATGGACCATGGCGGTCATATCGCCCACAGCGCCACCGTTGATCTTGCGCTGTCCCTTGGAAGTCCCACCCAGGGATTCATTCGGGTTATACCCAGTGGCCGTGGTGGATGCTTCGGCGTAGCCATACTTGCGCTGGTCGGTATGACACACCACGCAATAACGAGCCTCTACGCGACCGCCACCATGGAAGGCGAGCTTGTCGTGGCACTCGTTGCACTTGCCGATGGCAACGATATCGCGGATATCGGTACCGGCAGGCACGGGGGCGCAGGCATTCGTGGGTCCAGGGATGAAGTCATAAATGATGTTGACGGGGTTCTCCATTGCCACGGACGTGGCAACGGTGGTGCCGTTGGCGGTATTGCTACCAGTGCCGCGAAGATTGCCCGAGAACTGCACGCTGAGCCGATGCACCAGGGTGTTCTCAAAGGAGACATTGCCTAGATCAGCCTTGAGGTTGTTGCCGGCGTAGGACTGAGCATCAAGCCAAGCCTGCATCCCGACGATGTCGCGGTAGAACGCGTACTTGTAGGTGTAGGTGAGAGGATCGTAGGTCAGGGTTCCCGTGTTGTCCGTGGAAGGACGCGTGGGAGCCGCAGCGGCAGTTGTGGTTGGGACGGTGCTCACGATATAGCTAACCCACTTGCTGGGCGCCTTGGTGACGGCATCCTCGGGGACCAACTTCGCAACGGCAAAGGAAAGGTTGGGATAGCTAAAGAGAGTGGCGGAGGAACTCTTCGAGGTCCATCCGTCCAGACCCTTGATGACATTGCCTGCAGGGTCTTTGACCGTGAAGGTGACTTCAGGTTTTCCGCCAACGATTGTCACACCGGTGACAGTCAGGTTGGGTTTCAAACCGGCCCACTGCTCGGCCGTGAAAAGGTTCGCGTCAACAACCGGAAGGACACTAGTGCCATTCGTGCCGTTCGTGCCGTTGGTGCCGTTGGTGCCATTGGTGCCAGCAGCGCCCGTGGCGCCGTTCTGCCCGGCTTCGCCGCGGCAACCGATGAGCATGAGGGCCATGGCGGAAGTCGCGATGACTCCGATCATGCCTCTCAAGTGGTTATGTTTCATGCTGCACTCTCCCTTCAGGGGTGAAATAGGTGAATTTCGAAGAAAAACAAACTTGAGGCAACGTTGGAATTCGGCACCTCCTTTTTGGTTGAGGGAAGTTGAAACCGAATGGCGTGTTAACGACCGTAGTCGTGGCACATGGAGTTGTTAAAGCAACCGGGCGCTGCACCAACGGGGGCTCCCGGGACAGGCTTGCGGGTGGAATTGGCACCATCCTTATGGCACTTGTAGCATTCGGCGGCGTTCCCTTGATCCGCCCGGCTATGAATGGGGTTCGAGGGGTTGGTGCTTTCCCAGGGTTTGTCAGGGTGGGGCGCTTTGGTGTGGCAGGCCAGGCAGGAAGTGGCGGTATACCCATCCTTGTACGTGGCGCCGTGGCACTTGGCGCAATAGGCAAAGCCACTGCGATCGCCCGGTACGGCCATGGCCCCTAGCCGTCCGTGCTGGCTTGGATCGGCCCAACCTGCGGGGTGTCCGGGCCCGTTGGGGTGACAGGTGAAGCAGCTGACCTTGGCGATGCCGCCCGCGGCGGCGGGATCCGTGGTGGATCCGTGGCAGGTGGTGCACTGGGCTGGCTTTTTGGAATACTCAACCCAATGCGTTTCCAGCCAACCCTTTGGGTGATTTCCCGCAGGGCTAACTTTGGCTGCGTTATCGGCCGTCGTGCTGGTGCAGCCCAAAGAAAGCAGGGCAAAAACCATCGCGAAAAATGTCCCGGCCATCCACTTGGTTTTGTTCATGGGTGTTCCCCTTCGGCGCTTTACAGATCCCTACCGATGGCAGGAGGTGCACTTGTCGTTGTTGGCTCGGCCATGGCATTTGAAACAGCTGCTCGGGTCGATCTTGCCCTCGATGCGATGCATCGTCAGGTAATTGCCGGGATGAGGCGTCGCGCGATCGGGACGGCCACCGAGCTTGGTCGAAGGCTTCATGACTGTTTTCCCTGCGTGGCAATCGGCGCAGAAGGACTGGGAATGGCAGGTGGCGCAAACATTAGCATCCTGCCCAGCCTGAACCTTGTGATCCTTGACGAAGGTGGAGCTGTGATTGAAGGCGGCGTAGGTCTTGCCGGAGCCCTTCAGTTCGTCCTCGTGGCATACCGAGCAGGAAGGCCGCCCGGCTCCAAGTTCCTGAGGGTGCACCGCCGCAAAGCTTTTCTCTGTGGACACCATTCCGCAGGCTGTCAGGACACCTAAACCGAGCGTGATCGCAAACGAGAGGAGAGCGATTCTCCGATTCATTTACTTGCCTCCTTTGCGAGCCAGAGAAAACCGATATTCCGCGCGCAACAGCGCTCGCACATCTTTCTTGAAGAAGGGGTTATCCCCGTAGGTGAGATCCCCAGAGACCTTCACGCTTGGCGTGAGGCGCGCCCCAAGGGAGGCTACGAGTTCAGATTGGGCTTTTTTTCCATTCAGATTTGGATTGTGTTGGTCGTCAAAGCTCTGATGAATGCCGTCCAGGCTGGCGGAATAGCGACCGGTTTCATACATCACCCAGGCGCGGATTTCTCGGTGCGACAGGCTGTAGCTAGGCACCTGACGATCCACCTTGAGCACATTCTGAGTCGTCACGCGATGGGCCCCGAAACCCGCCTGAAGCTTGGAGTCCATGCCCGTCCACCGAACATCCCCACCAAAGCGATTGGCCTCGCCGAAAGAATCCCGATTCGTGCTTCGGAAATCAGCCGTCACCAACAGGGATGCCGCAGAGCCAAGCAGGATCTTCCCGCCATAGCCCCGATGCTTGCCACGCTCGTCTGGGCGGAACAAGGAGGGCATGTTCGTGCCCGCGTAGTAGGCCTGAAAGTTTCGCTCGGTAAAATCACCTGTCATCGAGAAGAGTGGCGCAATCTTCACTAACATCGTGTAGTCATGTTCGGCAATGCGAGAAGGTGCGGTCCCACTGAGGGGCTCGGCATGATGGGCGACATCCCAGATCGTGCGACCGGTGAAATCAATGGCAGCGATGGGGACGAAGTGGATATCGGCGCCCACTTGTCGGCGGGAGTAATCCACGATGGAAGCAATGGGAAGATCCTTGGCCGCAGTGGACCCATCCTGAAGGTAGGAAACGCCGACCTCACCCATTCGGGAAAGACGCCAGCCGACGCGACCACCGAAGATTACGTCGTGCTGGAATTCGTAGTTCCTCTGGTCCGCAGGATCTTGGCTCTTGTAGATAACAGGCTTTCCCGCGAAGAAGGAGACTACGAAGCCGTGTTTCAGATCAGTCCGGGCGCTGATGCCGTCGACCTGTTCCATTCCGGCGCCTTGATTGATGGCAAACCGACCAGCCTTGATTTCGGCATTGGCCTCGGCAAATCGGTACTGCAAATAGCCGTAGGTCAAGTTGCCATCCGACTTCTTACCCATCGAGGTGGCTTCGCCCAAATCCACCCTGCCCCACCCGAAGAGATGCAGAGAGAGCGCCTCGGTACCGAGCTTGGTCGCATCAATGCCAAGAAACTGAGTGGCCGGTGCGTAGCTGGTTTTATCGAAACCAGGGACGTCCTGTTTCCACATCTGGGCCATGGTAGTGCCATACACATTCACATCCTGAGCCCCCGCCGTTGCGGTGATCAGGGCAGCAAGAAGAACCACGTTGGTGCGTTGCGTCATGATTCGCCTCTTCTCACAATCCGCAATGTTTCCGCACGCCTAGAAAACCTAGAGCAGCGGGATTTAGTAATGAACGTATCGGGCATTTTTCGAGGTGCATGAAATCTCGTCGATAGTATTTGGTCGATGGGAAAGAAAAAAGGACACAACGGTCCTCAATGAGCCCGATCAGAGTAATAATCTCTTTTCAGATACTCAAGTCCGGAATTAAAAAAATCCCAAAAGGCCCTGAATGCCTTACCGATTTCGTCGGCTATTTAAGCCAAAGGGTCTCTATTTTTACCTAGGCCGCTGGGCCCCCACATCGCCCACCGAAATGGCCATGGAATTCTCGAGCAACCGCAGCGTGGCACGGATATCACGCCCATCCCGAGAGAATACAGCCTGAATCTGAATCAAAGTGCCCCGGAAACGCCCTTCGATTTCCCAGCCAGCATTCATGAGCGCTCTGGTGTAGACCGTCAGAAATTCGTGGGAGGACACCGGCCCGGGCAGTTCATATTCCTTTTCAATAAAGTTGACCGTAACGATGGCCTGCTTGCCAGGCTCCAACTCAACTCCAACGGGATTCAGGCTATCGGCGCAACTTACAATCTTTGAGCCCGGCCAGGGTGGCAGATAGGGGAAATCCTCCTGGGATTTCGGCAATTCGGGGGTTTTCCCAGGCCGTAGAAGAACCATTGCAGCGGCCTCACGGCGCTCCACCACGACCACCTTCAGTTCGCCACTCGCGCCGGGGGAGAATCGAATCCAGAGTTCCTGACCATTCACTTCCCGCCGAGCTACACCGCGGTTTTCAAACTGCCAAACCCAACCCTTGGCCTCCAAGGCCGTTTTAAGCCATTCCGTCAGCGTCAAGACCCCGATTCGTCCTTCTGCGGCCACCAGGACAAAACGCCAGGTGCGTCCATCCACATTGACTCGCAAGGCCGCTTTTCCGGGTGCAGCCTGAACGTCGAACGTCTCTTGATCGAAGGCCCAAAGTTCCAGACTCCCAGGCTTGGGGCGCAACGAAGAAGGCAATTCCACACCCGGAGGGGGCGCGGGAATTTCCTGAACCTGGGCCGGGGGAACAAGCAGTGCAAGCATGTCCAAAGAATGAGGGCTCAGGAATGCATTGCAAGCAGAAAGGCGCGGCCTTCAAGAGCCGACATTCTTGATAGTCTAGGGGTTCTAACCGCATGGCTCAGGTCGCTTAAGCATTCACCCAAATCGCCCTCTCACCTTTAATTAAGGAAAGCTCATGGTCGAAGCCCTCAAGAAATCCCTGCGCGATTCCGCCGCAGCCCGTTGGACCGCCATGGCGGTGGTCTCGTTTTCGATGCTATGCGGCTACTTTGTGGCCGACGTGGCGGCCCCCCTCAAGCCGCTCCTGGAGCAGCAGCTCCATTGGACCAGTGCCCAATACGGCTTCTTCACCAGTTCCTATGGCTGGTTCAACGTGTTTCTGGGAATGCTCGTCATTGGCGGCGTCATCCTCGACAAGAAGGGGCCCCGCTTCGCAGGCATGCTGGCCACCATCCTCATGGTGTTAGGTTGCGGCCTGAAATGGTGGGCCATCAGCACCCATTCCCTAGATGGCCAAACACTCTTCGGAGTGAACGCTCAGGTGATGCTCGCCTCGATTGGCTTCGCCACCTTCGGCATGGGCATCGAACTCTGCGGCATCACTGCCACCAAGATCATCGTGAAGTGGTTTAAAGGCTATGAGATCGCCCTGGCCATGGGCCTGCAAGTGGCCATCGCCCGAATTGGCACCAGCCTAGCCCTGAATTTGAGCTCCCCCATCGCCGAGTCATTTAAGGTGTCCACCCCCATCCTTGTGGGCACGGTGCTCCTCTGCGTAGGTCTCGTCGCCTTCATTTTCTACCTCAGCATGGACAGAAAGCTCGATGCTTCTGATCCCTCCGGCGTGACCGGTGCCAATCCCGAGGATGCATTCCGGTTCTCCGATATCTTCTCGATTCTAAGCAACAAGGGATTCTGGTACATCGCTATCCTTTGCGCCCTCTTCTACTCCGGCGTATTCCCCTTCCTGAAATATGCTCCGGATCTCATGGTTCAAAAGTTTGGCGTCTCCCAGAAGCTCTCCGGCATCATCCCCGGCCTGCTACCTTTCGGGGCCATGCTGCTGACCCCAACCTTTGGTCGCCTTTACGACAAAAAGGGCAAGGGCGCCACGATCATGATCATGGGCTCATTCCTAATCATGACGGTCCACATCATCTTCACGGTGCCTTTCTTGAACCACTGGTTGATCGCCCTTTTCGCCATGCTGCTGCTGGGCGTTGGTTTTTCCCTCGTGCCCTCCGCCATGTGGCCCTCCGTGCCCAAGCTCATTCCTGAACGCCAGTTGGGCACGGCCTATGCACTCATTTTCTTCCTGCAGAACCTCGTGGCCCTGATGTTTGCCCCCTGGTTCATTGGCTACGTGCTCGACAAGTGGTGCATCACCGGCAAGACCGTTATCCAAAAGATGATTGACGGCAAACTTCAGGATGTGACCCTCACCAATTACAACTACATGATCCCGATGGCGGTCTTCACCTGCTTTGGTGTCCTCGCCATCGTCTTCTCCATGCTGCTCAAAGCAGAGGACAAGGCCAAGGGCTACGGCCTGGAACAACCTAATCAAAAATAGTAAATCCAGCCGTCCCGACGGAAAGGCCCCCGCTTCGGCGGGGGCCTTTTGCTACCCTGGGCACACAGGGAGTGACCCATGGATCTAGGAATTAAGAACCGCGTGGCAATGGTCGCAGCGGCCAGTAAAGGACTCGGTAAAGCGGCGGCCCTTTCCCTGGCGAAGGAAGGCTGCAAGGTTTCGATCTGCAGCCGAAGCTTGGAGAGCCTTCAGGCCACGCAAAACGAGCTGGAGAAGCTCAGCGTTGAGGTTTTGGCTGTGGCCTGCGACGTGAGCAACCCCAACGACCTGGAGGCCTGGTTCCGCCAAACGCAGGAGCAACTGGGACCCGTCGATATCCTGGTCACCAATACCGGTGGCCCCAAGGCAGCCACTTTCCAGGACCTCTCGGAAACAGATTGGGCCTCGGGCATCGAATCCACCCTGATGAATGTCGTGCGCCTTTGTCGTTTGGCCTTGCCTGGAATGCGCGCCCGGAATTGGGGCCGCATCGTCCATATCACCAGTCTGGTGGCCAAGCAGCCCACGCCGATCCTCACGATCAGTTCGACTCTGCGGGCGGGTATTTCCGGTTTGACCAAAACGCTTGCTCAGGAAACGGCCAAGGATGGTGTCACAGTAAATGCCTTACTTCCAGGCCACATCATGACGGATCGCCAATTGCACCTGGGCAAACTGAAATCCAAAGCCGAAGGCATCAGCATGGATGAATACTTCCATAGAACTGCCGCCTCGATTCCCGCAGGCAGGATCGGCAAGCCCGAAGAAGTGGGCGATGCCATTGCCTTTCTCTGCAGCGAACGCGCGTCCTACATCACGGGCGTTTCGCTCCAAGTGGACGGCGGCATCATTCAATCCACTTTTTAAACATTCCGTTTCGCATAGAACCAAGAGGTTGCGGGAAGGCAACTTCTTGGTTTTTTAGCTCCTTCGCCGCCTTTTGGCGTATTCCGCATTGCGTCCTTGCGGCTTGCGAGAGGGCTTGAGCCCCTCTCCCACATCCATAACCCGGCGCACTTTTGCCGCTTCCGTGGGGGGTTCGTCGCCTTTCTGCTTCTTTTGAATACTCAAGCGAATGGGCGTTCCCACAAATCCAAACGCCTCACGCAAGCGGTTCTCCAAATACCTTACGTAGCTGAAATGCAGGCCGCGATCGGTGTTGGCCTTGATCACAAAGGAGGGCGGACGCACGCCGACCTGGACCATGAAGAACAGCTTCGGTAGCTTGCCGTCCACGGCGTGGGGCGACATGGCAACCACGGCCTCGCGCAGGAATAGATTCAACTTTCCTGTTGGAACGCGTCGAGCATGGGCCGCCGCGCATTCGTGAATGAGCGTAAAGAGCTTGGAAACGCGCTGCCCCGTCAATGCGGAGATAAAGAGCATCGGCGCGTGTTGAAGGAAGCCCAAGTCATAGCGGATCTTTTCTTCAAAGGCGATGGAGGTATAGCTGTCCTTCTCCACGAGATCCCATTTATTGATCACCAGAATCACCGCAGCCCCAGCCTCTTGGGCGTAGCCTGCAATGACCGCGTCTTGATGGGTTACACCTTCGACCGCATCAATGAGCAGCAATGAAACATCCGCCCGGGCCATGGCCTGTTTGGCTTTCAGGATCGAGAGAATTTCCGCACCTTCCGTGGTCTTGCCCTTGCGACGAATACCGGCGGTATCGATCAAACGATAGAGGCGCTCATCCACGCGAAAGACTGTATCCACGGTGTCTCGCGTGGTGCCCGCGATTTCACTTACAAGACTGCGTTCGTAGCCCAGCAGCTTGTTTGTGAGGGAAGACTTGCCAACGTTAGGTCGGCCAATGATCGCGAAGCGAAGTTCATCTTCAGGATCGTGGCGTTCGGCTTCTTCCTGGGTGCGATGAAAAGGCAGCTTTTCGCGGATGGAGGCCAAGAGATCAGGAACACCCGAACCGTGACTGGCGCTGATGATATGAACTTCGTCGAAACCCAGTTCATAAAAAGCGCCGTCGGGCGATCCACTCTTCACACCATCGATTTTGTTGACGACTAAAATTGCGGGCTTACCCGACTGACGAATCTTGGCTGCGATTTCGGCATCAATAGGATTCCAGCCATCGTGAGCATCCACCATCATCATCAGCACATGCGATTCCGCCATGGCAGCCTGAGCCATACGGGTGATGCCGGCGGTGATGACATCATCGCCTTCGAAATCGAGACCACCCGTGTCGACGAGTTCGAAAATCTCCTCGACTTCGCCTTCCTCATCGAGACACAGGACATGGCTGTACGTGCGGTCACGCGTCATGCCCGGAAGGTCATGCACCAAGGCCGTGCGAGTTCGGGTGAGGCGATTGAAGAGCGTGGACTTGCCCACATTGGGGCGTCCACAAATGGCAACGAGTGGCAGTTTCATGGGAACCAATCAAAAGGCAGGAATGCCTGTAAATTCAATGGTAGGTCAGAAAAGATGGTGGCATCGGAATGAATCCAACCGAGGCTCGCCCGGGTCCGCTCGCCTTCGGTTCGCGTCCCCCGCTAAGCCCTCGCCTGTTCCGACCCTCCACTGGAGGGTCTCCTCGACGGCTCGCTCTTCGCACTCGACCCTAGATCCATGCAACGCATGCGTTGAATGGGCGGGTTCGAGCCCCTAAAGATTTGTTAACAAAAACGCCCCCAAATGGGGGCGCTTTTGTTGGCGGGGCTGACGGGGCTCGAACCCGCGACTTCCAGCGTGACAGGCTGGCACTCTAACCGACTGAGCTACAACCCCAGGTTTTCGTAAAGGAAGCGCTCTACCGACTGAGCTAATCGCCCGTCTCGCCGAACCAAAATACTCTCACAGGGCTGCGTGCTCGTCAACCCGAAATGCATCCTTGGATGCCAGCCTGCGGGACGGTAAGATTGCGCCTGCCTCGTTACTTGGGGCGGAAGCGGCGCGATAACGTGACGATTCCATCCCTACCGGGACAAGACATTTGGGGGAGACTGTGATTCCAATCGCATTGGATCGCCTGGGCGGGATGGGGCTACTTAGTGATTCAAGTGGGGCGGCCCCCAAGGGGTTCATGGATGCCCTTCCTGATCCCATGAAGCTCGATTTAATCCAGATCGGCTTCGTGGTTTTGCTCATCACCTTGCTCTACATTTTTTTAAAATTCTCCTTCTTCCAGCCCGTCGTCAAGGTCATGGATGAACGCGAAGCGGCCATTGCTGCGGGTGGAGCGGCGAAAGCGGACGCCGCCGCATTGATCGACCAACGGCAAGGCGAATATTCGGGACGCCTTCGAGAGCTTCGCGCAAAGGCCTTCGAACATCGCAAGGCTTTGGCCGCGGCGGCTTCCGACGAAAAAATCACCCTGCTCGAAACGGCGAGGAACCAAGCGACTTTAGCCCGCAACAATGCGCTTGAGGAGCTCAAGTCCGAAAAGGAATCCGCCAAGATCGAACTCATGGCTCAGGTGGATGCCCTCTCCGAATCCATGGTCCAGCACCTCTTGAAGCAGGCCTGAGCGATGAACGTTCGACGCACTCTTTCTATCGCACTGCTGGTCCTGGCTGGCTCATTGTGGGCAGTCGGGCCGAACCTTTCGGCCCAGGAACACCCCGCGCCTGCCCACCAAGAAGGTAAGGCGGCCGAGGCCAGCCACGCTCCAACAGCCGCGCCCGAACATGCCACCACCGGCCATGAAGCCCCTGCGGCCGGCCACGGAGAAACGGCCAACCATGGCCCCGTAATCAAATTATTCGGCATGAGTCTTGGTCCCTTCGGGCAATTCATGGTGAAGCTCTTCAACTTTGCCGTCTTCTTCTTTGGCCTTTTTTTCCTGCTCAAAGGTGCACTTAGTTCTGCATTCAAGGCCCGCACCAAAGAGCTACAGGATCAGTTGAGCCAAGCGGAGCGCGACAAGGCTCAGGGTGAAATCCAAATCAAAGAACTCGATATCAAGATGGCCGGGCTCCAACAGGAACTTGACGGGATCATGGTCAAGGCCGAAGCGGACGCCGAAACCGAGAAACAGCGAATCATCGAAGCTGCCCGCCAGGAAGCCGATCAGATCCTGGCGCAGACCCGCCAAGAAATCGAATACCAGCAGCGTCTGGCAGAACAAGAACTCCGCGCACTTGTGGCGGAACTTGCAGTTCAAGGCGCCACGGATCGCCTGAAGGCCCGGGTCCAGGATGGCGCCGCCGAGCGCGTACTCGACCGATCGATCAAGCAGGTCGGAGGTGCCGAATGAGCCTGAAGCAGGATGCGAAATGCCACCAGCCTGAAGGGCTGGCCCCGCAGGGGTTTGGCACACGAGGTGCCAAATGAGCAATAAACTCATCGCCCGTCGTTACGCCAAGGCTCTCGTCGAGATTGGCCTTAAACAGGGCACACTCCAGACCATTCAAAAGGAACTGGCCGCAGTAGGTTCGCTC
>JFJP01027187.1_pt1 | contig 17407 bp, 11 predicted proteins | sample 431651 | NCBI WGS metagenome assembly JFJP01 (sample SAMN02602958, study PRJNA72255) | Microbial mat metagenome, whole genome shotgun sequencing project. | biome: fresh water; feature: sink hole; material: water; isolation source: purple microbial (photo- and chemosynthetic) mats found in...
AAATTTATATAATATGGGTTGTTGTTCATCAAACCCCCTCAAAAACACTGTTATTTCTAAAACGGAGCGAGAAGAGCTTCTTGCTAAAACAGAAATTGACATTTCTTCAATCCCAGAGATGAAAATCATCGACTATGAAGCTCAAAATCTTTTGCTTTTCTTCATTTTCGAATTACCAACCCCTCACACTTTTTTTATTGAACATCTGATCCATTTTTTGAATACATTTCACGAAACTTTCGACCAAATCAATCAAAAGAGAGATTCTTCAAAGGATTTAGACATTCAAGCCTTAAAAATCATTAGAGTTTCTTTACAGAAATTGCAATACATAAAAAAAAATAATAATGATTTGGAGAAAATTAGTGAAGAAACACAGGATGGGGTCAAAATTTTGAAAATAATACAAGAAATCGATCTTAATATCCGGGTTCTAATCAACGGAAATTTACTCATTTCTATGTCAAAAGCTCTATTAAAGGAAAATGAAACAAATATTTCTAATAATTTCTCCTTTATAATGGCAGCGATGCTTTGGCTTGAGATTTCCCATGATTTTTCTCAACATTTTATCAAATGGATTGATTTCCAAAGGGTTTTTTCCGAGTTTATTCACAAATATTACAATTTTTCTTTGAATGAGAAAGAGACTATTTTATTGAGACAAGAACTCGATCCTTTAGAAGAACAAAGTGTTTATTATCAGGATTGGGACAGTTTTTATAAGAAAAATTGGGTTTTTTGGAAAAATCGCAAGGAATTTCTTTCGAAAGCATTGAAATTAGAACAAAACCAAGGTTTTGAGCAAATGAATCTTTTTTGTGTTACTTACAATTCCAACACAAAAAACAATGAAATTATTTCCTATTTGTGTCTAAAGCCAAATGAACAGTTTTTTTCGAATGGAAAACAAAGTTTGAAAAAGAACCTTGCGATTGAAGGAATTACAATCGGGAATTCTGATGTAGATCTTCAAATAAATATGAATAATCATGATAATAGAGGAAAACAATGCATAATTTTCTATAAGAATAAAGATCACAAATTTTATTTACGAAATGTTGCTAAATATGAATTAAGCAAATTTTTATTGTGCAACGATAAAAACGAATTGAAAAAAGATATGATAATACAGAACTTTCCTTTTCAACTGAGGGTAGTAAAGTTTGAAGAAAACTCAGTTTCTGTTGAAGTTTATGATGAAAAATTTCAATTTATAGAGAATTTCACTCTCACTCTGGAGAATTATAAAGAACAATTCAGCAAATTAGGGTTCCATCCTGATATCAAGCTTTCAAAAGAAAACCATCTTTGGACTATTTATAGAGAAAACGATGAGGAATATGATTTTTTAAGTGAGACTCAAAATTCCTATATAATATTAGGGGATTTTCAGGATTTAAAGCAAAGTTTTGAAGCAAAGGAAATCGAAATCCCTTTAAAATCCAAAGAAATTCATAAAGACATGATTTTGAATCTAAGCGGGACGTTTTTCATTATAAAAGGTCTTTTCTTCATTCATTCATCAATGAAAATGCTTGAATGATTTATTTTTTTAGAAGGAGATTACGTTTTACCGAATTTAAAACCTCATAAGAATTTGGAAAATAAGGCTGAAAACAAAGAAAATATAAAGAAAACAGGAGAAAATATACTGGAAGAAAATAAAAATAACAGAATAGAAGTCAAGGGAAACCATTCTACCATCAAAGTCCTCACAAATTCAGCCTTGAAACTGAAGAAAAAACTTGGTAAATCTCATTCATTAAAGACTCACAATCAAAAAATGATTTTTACTTCCGCAGGCATTTTTTTATAATTCTTTTAAAATTCATAATAAATTTTTAATTGTCAAAGGAAAAAAGGTCAATGTGAATCTGCTTAGTAGAATCCAAATTCTAGAGAAACTCTTTAACGGAGATGAAAATAAAGACCTGATCGTTGAAGAAGAAAAAGGGGATATTCCAATACTTGAAAGAAAATCAGAATCTAAAATAAGAAAACGTTCAGAAAGTTTTGACAAATATTCTAAGAACCAATATGTTCCTATAGGTTTTTTCTTTGAAATCTATTATTTTTAACAATTTTTCTTTAAAAAAGGGAAAAAAACTATTCATAAAAATCTCGTAGAAAGAGTTATTATCTTGGAAAAGCATTTCGGCAATAGTGACGATCTGGTATTCATTATTCATAAATTACTATTAAATTTCACAATTTTTTCTCAAAACATAAAATTATTTTTAAAAAAAGGGTTTTTCTGGATTTGTTGAAAACAAAGAAAAAAATAATGAGATCCAGACTATTCAGGAAGAGGGGTTGGCGTCAAATGGCATGCTGCATGTAAACATGACAAGGCCAAATCATCCATCTAAAAACAAGAGAAAATCCATGTTCAGAATTGATACCAATTAGAAAATTCTTTTGAAGATTAGAAAATTCTTTTGAAGAGCAAAAAATTTAATTAATTTTTTTAATTTCTGGCTTCGAATAAAAAAAAAAATCGATTTTTCATGAAAATATTCAAAATCAAACCTTTTTTTCGTCCAATTTTCTCCCGCTTTTCATTAAATATCTTGAAACCTCAGCGGTTTTCTTCGAAACTGGCATATTTATTGACTTTTTCGAGTCTCTTAGCATATTTCTCAAAGAATCAACCATCTTTTTTCATGATTGAAGATCAAGTAGTTCAAAAGGCCCGTAGCAAAGTCATTAAAAAATTAGAAGAATTCCGACGTGAATTTGGTACTCAAATGATGTCATTTCCTGAGGCTTTTATAGGTATAAGAGGGGGTTCTTATTACATGGAATTTCTGGTGGATCAAAGGAAATGCGATTTATTTGCTTTATTATTAGTGGTTCTGGATTTATTTGAAAAAAACAAAGATAATAACAGAATCATTGTCAAATCAATGAATTCTTTCAAACAAGACAATGTTTTATCCCTACAAGTTGATTTCGAGGAGTGTGCTGATTTAAAATCAAGTAAAACTGATAACTTTCTTTTATATAACACATAGATATTATAAGAAAAACCTGCTAGAGGAACTGTATATATAACTGGCGAACTCACTTATGAACGAGCTAACGTGAAATTGATCTTTGAAACAAGAAATGATATCACAGATTTAATCATTAACACCTTTTTGGAATGTTATAAAGAAGCAAATAAGCCAGCTAATGTGAATTATAAGAAGAATAATTTCAAACAAGTTGGACAAAAGGACCAGTCTCAAGACGATAACACCTTCACGAAAATAACAAAGGCCATTGGAGGGGGGAATAAGTTAAAGGAAGAAGCTTTGAATAAATTACAGGAGTTTGGTGTTACTTTGTTCATGCCTGATAGCAAGACTGTGAATTATGATTGGGTTTTTTTATTCTTTAAAAATGTTTTTTATTTTATATAAAGAAATTTTAAGGATTATTTAGCGGGCTATGAAAAACAAAAGAGAGATATTGAGGATACTGTGTTATTGGCATTGACGTACCCTGAGATTTATGATGAAATTACAAGAGAGACCCGAATGAAAAATGAACCCAATAGGTAGAAATATTTTTTATATGATATTAATAATTTAACAAATTAAATTAAAAATTGATTTAAAAAAGACCAAAGGCAGTGCTTTTTGAAGGACCCCCTGGAACAGGCAAGACGACCAGTGCCAAGATCATAGCAAACCAAGTGAATATCCCTTTGATTTACATGCCTTTGGAAAGCATAATGTCGAAATATTACGGAGAAAGTGAGAAGAAATTCGCTGATATCTTCGATGCTGCTAAAACTTTAGGCAAATCGATTATTTTTATTGATGAAATCGACGCAATTGCATCAACAAGGTCATTTTTCTTTATTATTTCCTTTAATTTCATTAAATTTTTATTTATTTCTTATTAGAAATTATGAAGGGATTCATGAGGCAAGTCGTCGAATATTATCAACTTTATTGAGAAAAATCGATAGTTTTGAAAGTTCCACAGATGTTTTATTAATATGTGCAACGAATAGGAAGCAAGACTTGGACCCTGCTATGCTAAGTAGAATTGATTTAAGTGTTAAATTCGAGCTGCCCGATAAATTATCAAGGAGTGCCATTTTTAAAAGATATGCAAAACATCTTGCACAAAAGGATTTAGAAAAACTGGCGGACTTAAGCGAAGGCTTGTCTGGAAGAAATATAAGTGATATTTGCAAGGGTTTAAATAAAAATTTTGTTGAAATATAGTTAAGAGTTTTAAATAAAGATACAGAAAGAAGATGGGCGTCTAAGGTGATTAGAAAGGAGGTCAATGAAAAATTACCTTTGTTGGAGCAATATGTTCAATCAATTTCTTCAAGGAGGAATCAAAATTTGGCTTAAAACAATTTCTTTTAAAGATTGTTTTGGATTTTTTCTTTAAAAAAAAAAAAATTTTTAATTTTTGCTTTTTTTAATTTTTTTTCTTTTATTTGAACTAAAATTTAATAATTTTAACGAATAATTAAAATTCTCAATGAATATTGGTGAAACCACCTTTGAAAACGGCCTCGATAAGCTTGACCTCAAGCATCCTGTTCTCTTGAAAAGCCTTGATTTCGATAAGCTCTACCATATCAAAGGCCCATCTAAATCTGATTCCTTCACTCTTCGTAGTTTGGTTCTCCTTCCTGAAAACACTTTCAAATCTGAAGCAGACATAATATCAGAGATCGAACTTCATGAATATTTGCAAAAAATCCCCAAGAAACCTTCATTATTTCCCATATATCGTGGTTATATAAAAAACAAGACTGATATGCCTCCAATGCAAACCTACACTTTGCTTTTTGAAAGCTTTGAAAATTCCTTGGAAGGAATCGTTCATGCAAAACAACAAATTGATTATTTCTCTTTCAATACCATCCAATATTATTTTAAAACTCTTGTTAATGGACTTGCTTTCATGCAAGGTTTGGACCTTTTTCCTTTAGATTTGACTCCTGACAACATTTTTTTGACATCAGACAATATTTTAAAATATATGAGCTTTACTGATCAAAGCTTTTATTTGAGGAATTATCGCTTGAAAAAAGCAGGATTTAATGCACCGGAGGTTCTATTCCCACAAAACAATACTATTTGGAATTATTATAAGGCAGAAGTTTTTACACTAGGGGTGATTATTTTATATATGGGTACTTTTTCATTGCCGAAAGTCGAGAATATGGAAGAAGATTTGGAAAGATTGAAAGAGAATTTTATTAATTTCTATTATGAACGTGCAAAAGATGAAGAGGAAAAAAGAAAAGTTAAAGAGTTTCGGGAGATTTTGAATGAAATGCTCGGGTTGGAGAATATTAGAAGACCTGATTTCATTAATTTGTTTTACAAATTAATTGATTTGAAGAATAAAAAAAGTTTACAAAAACATATTTTAATTGAAGATGGTATGATGAATATAAATGAAAAATTTTATTAAAGTTTCTAAGAAATAAGAAACAATTTGGTGTTGAGAATGGAGGATAAAAAAGTGAATATTACAGGGATTTCTGCTATAAGAAACGTATACAACATAAACAATGACAGGTCTTCTTTCAAATTAAAGTTTGAATGATTGAAAGTTTTTAAAAGAGATTTAGATTATGTTCTTTCAAATAATCTAGAAATCAAACCTTTATATGCATTAAGCTTTCAAATAAAACAGTAAATAAGATCATTATTTTTTATTTAATTTTAAAATTAGAAATAATCCAAAGCTTGAAAATTCAATTTTTCCCTATAATAAAAGCTTTCTATTTAATGGGTTTATTGAAGATCTCAAAATAAAGAAGGTCTCTATTCAATCTTCTTTTTCTTTCAACAGAAAAAATCAGAGTAATGAATACAATAAAAATTGGGTGAATTTCTTTTGGAATGTTTTTTACAAAAATTGCCAAGCTGAACTTCAAGAAAATGAATTAAAAGTGCTTCATGAACATGAAGATGACATGTAAATAAATTTGCATTGAAGTTTTATTTACAATATACAGGGATATGGGTATAAATGATCATCAAGCTCTTGAATTATTCTCATTGGTTTGATTTTTTTTGAAAAATAATTTGTTAGAATTTTTATTTAATCAGCTCAAAAAACCGTGGATCAATACCCCACATTTAGAAAATTTGAGGGTTTTTATACAAAGTTGGATGAATATTACTGAAGAAACGATTTCACATTTTGTTTCTATCTTCAATCAATTAACTTTCAAAAAGATTAAGAGTTTAGAAATAGGATTTGAGTGGTTTAAATTTATAAAAATTAACAAAACTTAGTTTTTTATTAGCAAGGATCTGCAAAATGGCTCGAAAATGGAAATTTTGCTCCAAAACATTGATAGAAAAATAGCGAAAAAAGATCAAAACTTAGAAGTGCTAACCATCTTTATCAATACAAGCTTTATACAAGATCTATGCCTTGCCCCTTTGAGCAAAATATTAGCTCGGCAAAGGAATTTAACCAGTCTAAATTTTTTCATTCGATCAATCACAAATCAAGCAGCTATTAATGATTTGCTTGATGCATTAACCGTTGATACTCTTTCTGGATTGAATTCAATTTGTATTGGACTTCATTCCATGTAATATTTATAATTTTTACAGAAATATGATATATATTTATTAGGGAAACATATAGTGTTTGTTTAGAAAATGAATATTTTGTGGCTTTGCTTAAAAAACTACAAAATGGCATTAGCAAATCAAAGAATCTCAATCATTTTTCATTGTTTTTTAGAAGCAAAAAACTGAATGAAAAAACCTTGGAATATTTTATTCATCATTTTACATTTGGAATTCTGAAGTCATATTCATCTTGGAATTTGATAATCAAAGGGTTTTTAAAAAAAAAATTTAAATCCTTTTCATAAATTGTTTAATAAAAATAAAAAATAGAGGATCCCGACAACAAAAGGATAAAGATGAAACTAATCAAGTTTTAAGTGATGTATTATTAGACGTTTTGCATTCAAAAAATTCAAGAATTGAAATTGGAAGTCTTTATATATGTAATTAATGCAAATTTTGTTTTACTTTTGTAATTTTTAATTTTTTATAAAAGAAAAATTAAATTTCCAACAAAAAAAAAACTTTCATACAATTCTTATTTTTAATAAAAAATGGGCAACAGTACAACTACTGATCTTTCTGACTTCGATACATCTCCTTATATTCAACCAGGAATCAGTGAAAATGAAGTAAGAGAGTTGAAGTCTAATTTTGACAGGTTAGAGCCAACAAATGGGCTTGTTAAGGTTTCAAATATAAGAGAACAATATAAATATTCAATAGAAAAAAACAATTTGGACTCTTTCTTTGGGAATAGAGAATATGTGAGTTTTGATGATTTCTTTAGAGTGATGGCAGCAGAAATTATGTACACAAGATCAAAATATAGAAATGTAGAGTTTGATAATCATGAAACTGACAATGGATGCATTCTTTGTGGAACTTCCATTGACAAAAGACCGAATTATGGTCATAATTAATTTATTTTGATGAAGGTTTAAAACTTTTTGTTCATTTCTTTTAAATTGATGAATTTATTTTGAATTATTTAACATTTTTTTTTTATAGTGAATTGATTTTTTTTTAAAAAAAACACCTTTTACTAAAATTTTGGTTTTTCTAAATTAGAAAAAATAAAAATTAATTGAATTAATTTTTGGAATTTTTAAATTTTTAGTTGCTTTTTTGTTTTGTTTTATTTTATTAAAGATTTTAATTGAAAATAATGTTCAAAGATTTTAAAAATCATCATCTGAAGGATATTCCTCGTAATCATCTGATTTATCAAACTGTTGTCAGAATCCCAGTTTTTTTTACTCTTAAAAAATCTAATTACAAAAAGAAATACGTACCACTTTGGAATTGTCGTTTTTCAAAACATGTTGGGTACAACTGTCTCCCTTTGCAATTTTAGATAGGTATTCCTTCTTGAAATCTGGATAATGATATAAAAGTATCTCCTCGTAAATCAAATCTGAATTTTAAAATGAAAAACGTGAAATAGAAATTTAATTCAATTTTTAAAAAATTTTAAATAATTTTCAATTTTTAAAAAAATTAAATTTTTTATGAAAATCACCTTTCAATTGTTGTAAAGTCAAATTATATTTTTCAAATTCAAATTCCATTTTGGAAACTGGTTTAGAAATTGGCTAAATCAACAATTAAAAAAAAGAGTATTTGTTTAGATTTCTTCTTTATCCTTGTAAAATTACTTCATCATCAGGACAATGCAACTCCTGCAAAAATGGATGCTTCAAGGCTTCATCCAAAGTAATTCTTTTAGCTGGGTCAAATATCAGGAATTTTCTCAATAAATCCAAGGCTTTTATAATTCAAAACGAAAACAATATTTATCCATTTATAATTTTCAGCTTTTTTTCTTTAAATTTTTCAATAAAAAAACCATTAGGTGAAGCTTTTGGAAAGATGCTTTCAAGAGTTTTTCCTTTCTTTTTAGGCATGGATTTGACCAATTTCCTGCTTTTTTCTCTTGGAATGTTGCTGATTTCCTCATCACTTGGAGTTCCAATCACTTCCAGAATAATTTCGATTTGGTTTTTGGCTGTTTAATAAACAAAACGTAAAAACCCAACCCAATTTCAAAGCAATTTACTATCAGATCCTGGTAAAAATGGTTTTCTTCTCAGCAGTTCTGCAAACAAACATCCAACAGACCAAATATCCACTAAAAACAAACAAATTTAACCATAATTTTTATTTGTAAAAAAATACCTGATGGACCATATTCCTTATAAGATAACAACAATTCAGGGGCTCTGTACCATCTGGTCGCAACATAATCAGTCATAATCCCAGTTTTGATTTGGAAATCAGGGATAATAGCTCTCGCCAGTCCGAAATCACAAATTTTCAAATCACAATTGCTGTTCACAAGCAAGTTTCTTGGTTTCTTAAAATAAAATAAATAAATAAAATTTCTTTTAAAATATAAAACAAGATCTCTGTGAAGGATTCCAGCACTATGAATGTATTTAAGTCCTCTCAGGATCTGATAGAGGAAATATTGGCAATGTTCGTTGGATAAAGGTTGAGGGGATTTAATGATTGTGGCCAGATCACTTTCCATCAATTCAGAGACTACATAACTAAATTCAAATTCAAATTCATCTTAAAAAGTTATAATTATTTACATGTCATCAAAAAGTTCTCTTGATCTTGGCAAGAGCAAAGTGTCGATTCCGATCACCTAACAACCTTAAATTAATAAAATAATTTATTATAAAAGTAAACATTTTCATGGGCCAACAACCGAAGCATCTTCAATTCTCTTAATGTTCTTTTTGTAAACACTTTGTGCTCAAAAGCCTTTTCAATTTTTTTGATGGCAACGAGATCGTTTTCTGGATCTTTAGCTTTCTTGTCTTTGGAAGCAACAACAACACCATAAGCACCTTGTCCGACTGGAAAAGGAATTATATTAATGATTGATTTGTTTTTTTACTTGTATCGATGATCTCATAACGATCATCTATTTCAAATTTTGTGCCCATGATCACCTGCGATTTGATGGTGGATATGACGTTCTTATATTTCGCATAAAAGCTTATGACAGATTGAGGCAAGGTAGCCAGTTTCTTTGGGCTTTCTTCTTTTTTCTTCATTCAAATGTGCAGAAGATATAATTAAAACGAGAAAAAAATTATAAAACTTTTATTAAAAAACAAACAAAAACATTTATTACTTCATAAAAAAAAATTTAAATGAGATTAATGAATTTTATACCTATAAAAAATTCAAATATTGAAGGAGATTATCAGATTAAGACCATTTTTTCAATCCAAATCTCCAAAAGAAAGACAGTTCTTTTCTTTATCCTCAGTTTTTTAAGTTTAGGTTTTATCACATTATTTGCAAAATGGTCCGAAAAGTTTCGCTATTTTTTTCTATACAGAAAATGTAATTTGAATAAAGCTAGTGCCCTTGCAATAACTACAATTGAAAACACTTTTAATATTGTTCCTCTGAAAACTGAACAATATAACTTAAAAAAAATTCATTGTTTCTTTTTCAAAGTTTTAAAGTACCAATATAATGAAGAAATGGGTTACTTTGAAACTCTTGATTTCTCAGAGATCAATACCTCCTTTTCAAATATTTTATCTATTTATTCTAATGGTATTGATGAAGAAACCTATCAATATCATCAAGCTAAATATGGAGAAAATCTTAAACTAGTGCCAATTCCTACTTTATTTGAATTTCTCTATGAAGAAATGACGACCCCTTTCTTTATTTTACAATATTTAAGTGCTTTGATATGGGTTCTTGAGAATAGTTATGTTTATTCAATAGTTTTATTAACCATTTCCTTTCTTTTGACAATTGTGAGCTATGTTTTTGTGCGGTCTTCACAAAATAAAATAAAAGAACTAGCCGATTATGACATAAAAGTGAAAGTTTTTCGTCAAGGAAACACTTCAATTTACAAAATAATTTCATCGAAAGATCTTGTTCCTGGAGATCTTTTTGCTTTGGAAAACAATATAAAACTTCCATGTGATGTTCTTCTTATTTCAGGAGAAGCCATTATCAATGAAAGCATGCTAACAGGCGAGTCTACCCCTATTCCTAAATACGCAATAGAAATCAATCCTGAAGAAATATTCGATTTTAATCGACAGAAACGACATATAATTTTTGAAGGAACCAAAGTTTTACAATTAAAAACAATGAATAAGAACAAATTCATCTTCGCATTAGTAATCAGAACAGCTTACATGAGTTTAAAAGGCCAAATGATTAGAACAATATTATTTCCCCAACGAAAAGAAGATAAATTCTTTATACAGGCTGCTAAATTCATGATTTCTTATATGATTCTTTGTTTAATCCTCTATTTCGGAATGCTTTATCTCCTGATAAAATATGACATTCCTCTTAGATTAATCCTTTTGCGATTTGCTGACACAATTATAAGTGTTATCCCTCCAGCTTTGAATATTTATTTTCAATCCCCAGTGAATCATTCTTTATTGCGATTGAAAAAAAAAGGGGTCCTTTGCTTGCAACCACATAAAATAAGAGATGCAGGGTTTATTAGAATTTGTTGTTTTGATAAAACTGGTACTCTCACTGAAAACGGGATGGACGTTTATGGGTTTTATGAAATTAATCTGCATTTACAGATGAAATTAGTGTTGTCAAATAACGTTTTATTGGAGGAAACTTCAACGAAATTGATCTTTAAACTAATGGCTACATGTCACAATGTTTGTTTAATTGATGGTGAGTTATTGGGAGATGTATTAGAAATAAAAATGTTGGATTTTTCCCAATGGAAATTCATTGAAAGTTCGAAAGATGACACGATATTTCATGTGAAATCACAAAAGGAAATCCTAAATGTGTGTAAAATTTTCGAATTTGAATCAGAATTTCAATGTATGTCAACAATAGTTCAAGACCCAAATAAGAAGATCTGGTATTCTTTCACGAAGGGAGCTCCTGAGAAAATGCTTAAGATATGCCGAAAACAAACACTTCCTTCTGATTATTCTTCGATTATGGAATCTTTGGCGATTCAAGGGTTCAGAATCTTGGCTTTAGCTTATAAAATAATAGAAGTTGATGAAGGTTTATTGAAAACAATGAAAAGAAATTTTATTGAAGATGATTTGGTCTTTTTGGGATTTTTGATTTTGCAGAACAAAATGAAAAAAGACACTGCGGAGGTCATGTGGCAATTGAGAGATGCTGATCTTGCATTGAAAATAATATCAGGAGATAATCCTTTAACCACAATACAAGCAGCAAAAGAAAGCATGATAATAAATGAGAGAAAAAATGTGATAGTTTTAGGAATGTGTGAGTTTGAAAACAAAATTCAAATAAAAGAAATTCTGTCACAAACTCAAAATAATCTTTCAGAGGAATCACCACTTCGTTTATATGATGCTAATCAAAGTAAAACTCCTGCTAGAATACATGATAAACAAAAGATCAAGGTTGAGGAGCTTGAGATGAAAAGTTTAAAGGATATTTCAGAAATAAACTTAGAGGAGAACTCAAAAGATTTCATAAAAATATTGAATTTATTCACAGACTTAAATCATTTATATGAATTTGCTATAACTGGAGCTTTTTTGGAATATATTACCAAAACAAAGTCAAATTCGACTAAAATTCTTATAAAGGAAGTTTTATTGAAAACAAAGGTTTTTTCACGAATAAAACCTGATCAAAAAGGTCAGATAATTGAATTATTAAAGTCGATTTCTGGAGTGGGAGTGGCTATGGTTGGAGACGGTGCAAATGATTGTTGTGCATTAAAAAAAGCTGATATTGGTATTTCTTTCACTCAAGCAGATGCTTCTTTTGCTGCTCCTTTCACAAGCATCGATTTATCAATATCTTGTTTGGTAAAAGTTTTATTGGAAGGAAGAGCCTGTATTTTATCAATTGTTGAAATTTTCATTTATACAGAAAATGTAAATTTTGTTCTAGAATTTGCAAAAATGATACTTACTTTCAATATTTCGCATTTGAATGATTTCCAATATATAATTATTGAATTTTTAATGATTATCCCTTTCACGATTTCTTTCGGATTTTCAGCCCCTTTAGAAAAATTATCACATAATTTACCGGATCATAATCTATTTGGATACTTTAATTTAATACAAAATTATGGATTAATGTTAATATCTGCAATTTCTTTGTCATGTTCTTATATTTTATTAATCGCTCAAAAATTTTATATATTTAGGATTTATTTAACTAATGACAACTTTGGGGATTCCAATCAAGAAAATACTGTTATTTATTATTGTTCAACTTATTTAATTTTAAGCTATGTTTTGGTTATTATTAGTTCACATCCTTTTAAAAAAAGAGTATATACAAATATTTTTTTAATCATTTGGTTTATTGCGAATTTTGGTTTTCTAATTATTATAAATTTCATGTTTTCATGTGGGATTGAAAGCTTGGAGCTTTTAGATTTTGATTTTTTATTCAAATTCAAAGGTTTTTTGTTGAACATTGGTTGTATTTTTCTTGCTTATTTGTTTATTTATATAGTGAGGAGAAAGAAATTGATGGTTGAGAAGCTAAATTATATGAATTAAGAGTGATTAAAGAGAAACGAAACTTTAAAAATAAATTAAAAACGAAGCTGAAAATTATATATTTAACCTGTTTTTTTTATAAAAAAGTGATAATTAAGTAACTCTGATCAGACTTTTTATTTAAAAAAAACGAATTACTTACAAGTTATCTTTAAATATTAATGATTTTCGGCCCGAAAAACATTTCCGATGAAGCGCCTACTCCTCAGCGAATAAAAGAATCTCCAATAAACATAAATTCCGCTTTTGATTTCAGCAAAAGAAGCAAAAGAGAGACCATCAAACCTAAAATCAAAGAACTAAATGAGAAATCTTTGCAAGAGCCTAATTTTTTTTCAAATAGTTTTTCTATACCTCATTTTTTCATTCAAAAATTGAAAGGAACTGCTTTAATGAAATCAATTCCATCAATAAAAAGAACTAATTTAGTTTCATTAATGGGGGATAAAGCTTATAACATTCCTGAAAAAAAAAATGGAATATTCAAAAGATTTTCTTTGATTTTCGATGAATATTTCCAACAATCTATAATATCCCCTGATCATCCTTGCAAAATGACTTGGAATGTTTTTTGCATCGTTTATTTGGCGTTTTGCTTCCTTTATATCCCTATGAAATTTTCTTTTAATTTAGAGTGGGAATTCGATTATCTCCTTGAATTTTTGACTGCATTGGTTTTTCTAATGGATATTTTTCTTAATTTTATTACTGGTGATTTTGTGAAAGGTTTTTTGGTAATGAAACCCAAAATCTTATGTAAAAATTATCTCAAAGGACTTTTCTTTTTTGATCTTTTAGGCTTTATTTTTTCGCTGCTAGAAATTAAAAACATTGATAATGATTTGAGTCCTCAATTTCGATCCTTGCTCTTGTATAAATTTTTCATTTTAGCAAAGTTTCCAAGGTTTTTCAATTATACACGGATAGTTTTAAACCATATGAAATCAGTATATAAGTATCAAAAATTAATTGATTTGATCAAATTGATCTGCTATAGTCTTTTTTTAGCTCATATTATGGCTTGTTTTTGGCATTTATGTTCAAATATAAACCCGCAAAAAAATTGGCTTGTTTTTTATAAATTACAGGATGAAGGGCCTGCTACACATTATATTTATTCTTTTTATTGGACTATCTTAACAATTATGACTGTGGGGTATGGGGACATAGTCCCTCAGAATGAGTATGAAACTTTATTTGCAACGATAGCCATAATATTCGGATGTGGATTGTATGCGTTTAATCTTAATTCTATAGGGATTATCTTGCAAAACAATAAAAAAAAAGAAAATAAATTCAAGAACAATTTAATAATAATTAAAAATTTCATGGATAGGAAGAACATCGATATTAAATTACAAAGAAGGGTTCAAGAGTATCTAAATTTTATGTGGAGCGAACAACAGAATCATAATTATGACGAGGAAATTGAAATAATTAAGAAATTGAATGAAACTTTAAAAGAAGAATTGCTTTTGGAGTCTTATGGAGGGATTTTTTTAAATTCTCCTTTATTTGTGAAAAATTTCAGTGAGAAATGCTGTAGAAAAATTGTTAAAATCATTAAGGAAGTGAAATTCATCCCTGGTGATGAAATTTTTGAGGTAATATAAAATTTATTTAATATTATATTTTTTTTATATTTAGGAAGGGCTTTTTGATGATTGTTCATTATATTACATTAATAGCGGATCTGTTGGAATTTATTTGAACACTTTTGATCAAAATGATAACAATTTTCTCAAAGTTTGTAAGGTAAATTCTTATTTTTTGTTAATATAATAATAATAAGACATATATTTGAAAAAAATGCAAAGAAAGGAGAAATATTTGGAGATTTTTCATTTTTTACGAGAAATCCAAGAGAGTTTTCATGCAAGAGCATCGATTTTACAAGTGTTCTTATCATCAATCAAGCAAAAGCCCTTCAAATATTTAAAGAAAACGAAGAAGATTACGAAAGATATTGTATGATTAAAGATCAAATTTTATTGGAAAACAATTATTCTCTTTTGAAACATCGTTGTTTCTATTGTCGGTCCCTTACACACACAATAAAAGATTGCAATTTTTTGCATTATATCCCTGATATCGAAAAAATCATAAAAAGACATGATTTTTACAAAGAAGAACCCAGAAGAACTTTTTCTAGAAAATCGCATCCTAGATTTTTGAAAATTAAGATTAAACGTGATGCATTAAAAATTCAAAAAACCCAAGAGAATTTTAAACTAAACTGTACGAATATATGGACATCACGTGCACAAAACACTGACTGGTTATTGCCTGTAGATACTTTAGATTCCTCAGATTTAGAGGATTCCAATGCATTGGATCCCACTTATCTTGAAAGAAATCTATGCAAAGAAGAAGAGAAAGAGTTTATCAACTATATTGATAATGATTTAAATGAATATAATCAATATAATCAACTGCTTTTAAAAAATGCATCTTCAACTTTAATTGTACCACAACCAAAGTTTGAATCAATCCACACTATGGAAAAAAATACAAAGGAGACCTTTTTAAATATAAATGATGAGGGAAAAAATGATAATTTTCAAAGTTCTTTTGAAAAGTTAAAAAATTTCAAAAATTACTATCCAAAAACAAATTGTTCACGAATCATTCAAAATATCAGAAAAATAAAATATATGAATAAGCGAATGGCTGATATGATTAATAAACAAAAAGAAAAAAAATTGGGAGTTGAAATCTTTAATAAAATACAGAAAATGAAAAAATATTCGATTTATTTCGAAAAATATAAAGATTTAATTATTAAAAGTTTTGTCACCAAATTTAAGATAAAATCCCCAAAGAGAAACCAAGATGATTCAGAAAATCATGCAGCTTCTGAAAAAAAGAGAAACAAAAGCTTTATAGGTTTTTTCGACAAAAAAAAGATGTTTTCAGAAAAGAGTTTTGCATCACTTGTGACCACACTTTTACAAAAACCAAAGATCAGTATCCCTATAACAAGAAAAACTATAAAACTTCAGAAACCTTCATCTGAGAATAAAAAAAATTGTGTGTAAAAATTATTTAGATTAATGAAATGATTTTTTTTCTCAAAACCTACATGAAAAAAATAATTATTGAGACTATAAAAATAAAACAATATTCAATTTATTAAGAAAGGCAAAAGCTTTAAAGGTTTTTTTGATAGCAAAAAAATTAAAATAAAACAATTTTCTTTTTTTAAAATTTCTTAAATTTTTTCAATTAAAATAAATTCTTCTTTTTATTTATTAACATGGTATCCAAATCAACTCAACAGTTACAATTGCATCTTTAACTAGTTTTTTCTTTGAATTGATTAGCGTGAAATTATTCAAAATAGCTTTATTCGGATTTTTTATCACAGTCTGTCCAAGATTTATTTCCATGGTACCGATAGAATTAGTTTTGCCATAATCATAATCAATCACTTCCACCAAAGCAATCAAATCCTCGAATTCTTTTTCAGGAAGTGACAGTTTCATCTTATCTTCATGATTCCAAACAGGGTCATTATTATCATCAATTCTTTTGGTCTCAATCAATTGGGGAGTTGCTTTCGCCAGTTTGAATTTACAAAACGGATCGCTTTTTCCAAATAAATCCATACTTGGTAAGCTTTTTGCGCTAATTAATTTCACAGTTAAAGTCCCTGAAATAGTCCCAGGAATATTGGGTGGTTCTTTTGTTGAACTTTCTATAATAGGTTTTTCTTGGATTTTCTCTTTTTTTATTTCTAATTCTTTTGCCTCTTTTATTTTTGGATCTTTTGCCTCTTTTGAATCTTTCGTCTCTTTTGAATCTTTTGTCTCTTTTGTCTCTTTTGTCTCTTTTGTCTCTTTTGAATCTTTTGAAACTTTTGACTCTTTTGTCTCTTTTATTGGTTCTTTTGTCTCTTTTGAATCTTTTGTCTCTTTTATTGTTTCTTTTGTCTCTTTTATTTTCTGGTCTATGGTCTCTTTTCCTTGTGAATTTTCTGGTTTTTGACTGATATTTTCTAAAGCATATAAATTTTCAGGAAAAGTTGTATCTATTTTCACATTTTCTTGTCGCCATTGTGCCATTATATACACTTCCCCTTGTGTTGCGGCTTTGTTATCTTTATCCATTAAAGAAAAAGATTTATTGAACCACACTCCAGGTTTCTCAAATAAGAAACCAATGTCAGCTATTATTTTCCCCATAAATTCATCTTTACCAAAATCATTATCAAATACCTCTGCAATTAACTTCACCGTCAAATATTCCTTCATTGAATAATCTAATTTTAACGCATCTTCATGATTCCATATCGGATTCAAATCATTTGCTTTAATA
>JFJP01011422.1_pt1 | contig 17403 bp, 19 predicted proteins | sample 431651 | NCBI WGS metagenome assembly JFJP01 (sample SAMN02602958, study PRJNA72255) | Microbial mat metagenome, whole genome shotgun sequencing project. | biome: fresh water; feature: sink hole; material: water; isolation source: purple microbial (photo- and chemosynthetic) mats found in...
ATGCCAAAAATAATGTTGAGTAAATCGGTGTTCATAGTCGGTACGGTTAGAAGTTGCGCCATGAATGGGTTGATTCATGGGGTAATTTCTGTGTAGCCTTTAGTCATCCGATGACTAGCAGTCATCGGATGACTACCCCCCAAAAATTGCTTTTTTTATTGTACCATTCAAGCCCATAGAAAGACAAAGCCAACCGATTTGTTCAATTTATCGGTTGGCTTTATCATAAGGGCATTGAGTTAGATTTATGAATAAAAGTAACATAATGACCTTAGACCCATATCGTAACCAAGTATTTCAACGGGATATTTTAACCGTCTTAAAAGAATTGCCTGACAATTCACTCGACATGGTATATGGCGACCCTGATTATAATGTGGGGATTAACTATGCGGGCAAAAACTATACCCAAAAATGGGACGAATATATTCAGTGGTATATTGACCTGACGCGGGAATCGTTACGGGTGTTAAAGCCAACAGGCAATTTGTTCATGATGAATTATCCCAAACAAAACGCCTATTTGCGGGTGAAATTTTTGGACGCGGCCGCGTACGAAGTGCAAGATTACGTTTGGGTTTATAATACGAATGTTGGTCATAGTCCGAAACGTTTTACCACCGCGCATCGTTCTATTCTCCATGCCATCAAATCAAAAGAGAACCATTTTTATAAAAATCAAGTCGCTTTGCCCTATCAAAATCCCACTGATAAACGGATTAAGGAACGTATCGCGAATGGTGAGGTGGGGCGGATGCCTTACAGTTGGTTCTATTTTGATTTAGTGAAAAATGTCTCAAAGGATAAAACCTTTCATGCGGCGCAAATTCCCTTGCCGTTGGTCGAAATGCTCATCCAAGCCTCCACGCAAGAGCATGACGATATATTTATTTTATTTGGCGGCTCAGGTTCAGAATTGGTGTTATGTCGAAATCTTAAGCGCAATTTTATCTCCTGTGAATTACACCCTGAATATTACACCATGATATTAGAGCGACTGAATCAACATGGCGAAATTTCAGAGAAACATCGTTTACCGTTTCGCCAAACGCAAAATCAAGAACCAAATACATCACAGCTAAGATTACTAGAAATAACCCCAACCTCTAATAACTTACCGTTATTTGAAATATAAAAATGGACTAGTGGATTGTTCATTTAGTTTTTAGTATATGGTCAGACAGGAATGTCTGACCTACCAACGGTGGAACAGACATTCCTGTCTGTTCGGATACGCAAAAATGGCGTATTTGTGGTAGGAGTCCGCAATCCTTTGCGGACAGCCCGCAAATAATTGCGGACTCCTATGCCAAAAGTGTAGTTTTCATTTAAAACGCAGTATAGCTACGGGTGAGGTAGATGATATGCTTCAACTTACGCCTTATATCTTTGTAGATATTGACAAAACAGGTCGTCCATTGGGGCTAGTGTCTCGTCAAGCGTCAATTAATGGAATGGTGTTAGTCATCAGGTGACTTCTAGTCACCTGATGACTCAACAAATCACACTTGACAGCATCAGGTGACTTCTAGTCACCTGATGACTCAACAAATCACACTTGACAGGACACTAGAAATTTTATTTGCGAAACGAGTTTTAGGCCAAACCGACTTGAGCCAAATACAAATTAAAATGGCGGACATGGTTTTGGCGTAAGCAATATACCATAATCATAAACGCAAAAGCCCCGCCTACCAAGTGGTAGACGGGGCTTTTAGATTCAAGCAATTTAACTAATAATAAACTGAGATAAATGTTCCGCCGCTTGACGGCATTGGTGGCGAATCATGCCGAGGGGAACATTGGAACTTAAGGCCAGCGAGAGCAAAATTCCCTCACCCAAACTGAGCGAGTAGAGCCGATATTCGCTGCCCTCATGTAAACTTTGCTGGAAGCGGCCTTCAGGTTCGCCTAAAAATTTCGCGGCCTCCGCTGCAGCTTGCGAACTTTGCGCCACCAATTGCGTTAGCCCCTGGCAATGGTCACGGCTTAACATGCCCGCCTGAGAAATCAACTCTAAGCCCGCAATGAGCAAAATGGCCTCCGCCCGCACCTCTCGATTAAGGTCATCTAATATCCGCAGCACTTCCTTTTCGTTGGAGCGTAAATAACGAATTGTTTCTTTAGGCACGGCGATGATTTTGGTCGTGGTGGTCGTAGTGGTAGCGGTGGTCAGGGCAGAGGTGAGGGTTTCATGGGCAGGTGGCGTGGTCGTGGTTTTGGTAGATGACTCTTTTTTGGTTGGGGGTTCAGGTTCAGGTTCGGGAGGCGGAGGTGGGGCCGCACTGACGCGCGACCCAGGCGGGCGGCCTAATGCCTGGTCTATCACATCAGGCAAATCGCCCACAAAAAATGGCTTGCTGAGAGTGCCGTCAGGATTAAGCCCTTTGAGCTTATCGGCTAACTCTTCCCCAAAGAAAGGAATCAGCATAATGCGGATGTCCTTCTTAAAATGGCGCATGCCTAAAACCAATTTATAAGCTGACATGTCCGTAATACTAATGTCAATGATGGCTAAATCAAAATGCTCTGTACGAATCGCTTTGACCGCGTCCATCCCGTTATCAACCCACTTAACGGTATAGTAACCACTGCTGCTCAAACCCTCTTGCAGCATCGTGCCGAAGCCCTCATCAGGGTCAACTACCAGAATGTTTGGGAGTCCCATGTGCTTTACCCTAAATACCCATGAATATAAAATAAGTTGCGTGTGTCTGTCCATTGTAATGGTTTTTGCCTAAAAAGTCAACCGTTTATTAATTATGGTAAATCCCAAAGTTGTAGCCCCTGCCAACTCATGCTAAAATAGCCCATCTTGCAAAAAAATGAGGGTATCACGGTGATTATAGGTATTCCAAAAGAAATAAAAGATAATGAGTATCGCGTCTCAATGACGCCAGGCGGCGTGAATGTGCTGGTGCAAGCTGGGCATAACGTGTTAGTGGAAAAAGGGGCGGGTGATGGCAGTCTTTTCACCGATGCCGAATATGCGAAGGCGGGGGCCACGATGGTTTCCGTAGATGACGTGTGGGGGCAAGCCAACATGGTGGTTAAGGTGAAAGAGCCACTGCCTGCCGAACACCAATATTTACGCTCAGACCTCATTTTATTCACCTACCTCCATTTGGCGGCGGCGGAAGAGCTAACCCACGCCATGGTGAAAAGTGGGGTCACAGGCATTGCGTATGAAACGGTCGAGCTACCTAATGGCTCATTACCGTTACTTACGCCCATGAGCGAGGTGGCAGGCCGCATGTCCATTCAAATTGGGGCGCGCTATTTAGAGCGACCTGAAGGTGGGCGCGGCAAATTAATGGGCGGGATTCCTGGCGTACGCCCCGCCAATGTAGTCGTTATCGGCGGTGGCGTGGCTGGCACGCACGCGGCGCAAATCGCGCTCGGCATGGGGGCGGCTGTCACCTTGCTAGATATTAACATTGACCGCCTCCGTACTTTGGAAAATATTTTGTCAGGCAATTTCTCCACATGGGCTTCCAATCCCTTCAATATAGAACGCGCCGTCCGCCGCGCCGATTTGTTGATTGGGGCGGTGTTGGTGAAGGGAGCGAAAGCCCCCAAACTCGTCACCCGCGAAATGGTGGCTAACATGAAACCCAGTTCCGTCATTGTGGATATTGCCGTAGACCAGGGCGGCTGCGTGGAAACCACCCGCGCCACCACCCACTCTGACCCCATTTTCTTTGTGGACGGAGTCTTACATTATTGTGTCGCCAACATGCCTGGGGCCGTGCCGCGCACGAGTACGCATGGCCTCTCAAACGTAACACTACCTTACATTCTCAAACTCGCCAATCAAGGCTTCCAACAAGCGGTGCAAGGGGATAAAGCCCTCGCTTTAGGGGTCAATACCCATGAAGGCAAAATCGTCTATCAAGCGGTGGCGGAAACCTTCAATCTGCCCTATAGTGAATTAAAGTTCACGTAAGAAATGAGAAGTAAGAAATAAGAAATGAGAAAGGTTGTTCAAGCCCTTATAAGGTTTTAAACCTTATAAGGGCTACAGGTAAAAATTCTCATTTCTCATTTCTCATTTCTCATAACTCATAACTCTATGCGCTCCATTCTTTCTCATCGCGTGCAACAAATTCCCCCATCGGGGATTCGCCGTTTTTTTGATATTGCGGCCACGATGGATGATGTCATCTCGCTTGGCATTGGTGAGCCAGATTTTATTACGCCAAATGTCATTCTGGAGGCAGGTATCGCCTCATTACGGGCGGGGCATACCCGTTACACTTCCAATCATGGCACCATTGAGCTAAGAACCACCTTAGCCAAACACCTCCAGTGGCTTTATAATGTGGAATATGACCCCGCCTTAGAACTGCTCATTACGGTGGGCGCGTCTGAGGCCATGTATTTGGCCTTAACTGCCATCCTCAACCCTGGCGATGAGGTGATTGTGCCGCAGCCATGTTTTGTCTCATATGCCGCCGAGGTCAGTTTAGCGGGCGGGACTCCTGTGCCGATTGCCACAAAGGTCGAGAATAATTTCCAAGTGACGGCCAAAGAAATCGAGGCCGTTATCACTCGTCATACCAAAGCCTTATTAATTGGCTACCCCAGCAACCCCACGGGCGCGGTGTTGGAACGCCAAACCTTAGAAGATATTGCCAAAGTGGCGGAACGACATGACCTGTTGGTTATTTCCGATGAAATTTATGACCGCCTGGTGTATGGCATTGAGCATGTTTGTTTCGCTTCCTTACCTCGCATGCAAGAGCGCACCATTTTACTCGGTGGCTTCTCCAAAGCCTACGCTATGACAGGTTGGCGGTTAGGCTACGCCGCCGCCAACACAGAAATTTTAGATGCCATGAAGAAAATTCATCAATATACCATCATGTCCGCCCCAACCACCGCCCAAGATGCCGCCGTCGTCGCCTTAGCCGAAGGTGAGAGCGCGGTAGAAGAGATGCGGGAACTTTATAACCGCCGCCGCCGTCTGATAGTAGATGGTTTAAATAGTATTGGTTTGAAATGTTTTGAGCCGCGTGGCGCATTTTATGCCTTCCCTTCGGTGCGTGGCTCAGGCATGGATGACGCGGAATTTGCCGATAATCTTTTGACGGAAGAACGGGTGGCCGTTATTCCAGGACGTTCCTTTGGCATTGGCGGCTCAGGGTATGTCCGTTGTTCTTATGCCACTTCATATGAAAAAATTGAACAAGCCTTAGAGCGCATGGCTCGCTTTGTGCGCCGACATGGATAAATTAGGAATGAGGAATTAGGAATTATTTTTGTCCTAATTCCTCATTCCTAATTCCTCATTCCTAATGAAAAAACAAATTCAACCGATTATTTTTGCAGTTGCTATACTAATATCGTTCTGGATTATTACAACCGCTTTGGCTCAAGGGCCGAGCGAAAATAGCGGTGGCACGGTGGAGGAATTTACCACCGCCATGCCACCTGAAGCCCTCCGCCAAACGAGGGCAGCCACCAATGCCGTGACTACTGCCATTCCCGTGCAAGGCCAGCTCACCGATAACGCGGGCCAGCCCATTAATGGCAATAAGCGCATCACCTTTGGGTTATATAACCAAACGACGGGGGGGCAAGCTCTTTGTGAGGCCACTCAACAGAGTGTTCCCGTTTCGTCAGGCTTTTTTAATACCACTTTTGAGCTATCCGATACAGTTTGTAATGGAAAATATCCTGGAGCTATTCTCAATGGGGATCAACTTTACTTAGGTGTCAAAGTTGAAGCAGATACGGAAATGACCCCGCGCCAAAAACTGTTGCCCGTACCGTATGCCTTTAGTCTGATAGCGGGAAGTACGATTACTGGCACAATGGATGGTTATAGTACCTTATATGTGGTTAATAACGGCCAAGCCGCGAAAAATACATTTCCTAAAGCCATCTGGGGGGCCGCCCTCACCGCAGGCGAAAATGCGGGCGTGTACGGCTATAGCTTGTCTGGGATGGGAGTCCGAGGATATGCTTCTTCTTACACTGGCATAACGTATGGGGTGTATGGTCTGAGTGTCTCCACAAGTGGGCGTGGCGTTTATGGGTTGGCTTCTATTACTACCACAGGAGCGACCATTGGCGTTTATGGGGTCAGTCGTTCGCCACAAGGAAGGGGCGTGGTTGGTTATGTTGATGCGATTACTGGCACAACGTCAGGAACTTATGGGCGGAGTGCTTCTAATGAAGGCACAGGTGTTTATGGCCTAGCTGATGCGATTACTGGCACCACCTACGGCGTGGTAGGTGAATCCGTGGGAAACAATGGCACTGGGGTTATGGGTAAAGCCACCTCAACCGTGACTGGAACAACTTACGGCGTTTATGGGTTGAGCGTGGCCTCTCAAGGCATGGGCGTTTATGGTATAGCCGATGCAATTAGCGGCACCACTTACGGTGTGTACGGTAAAAGTAACGCCGATATGGGTATGGGCGTTTTGTGTACGGTAAAAGTAACGCCGATATGGGTATGGGCGTTTATGGCGTGGCGGAGTCTATCACTGGCACGACTTACGGTGTGTATGGTAAAAGTAACACAGCTGCTGGCGCGGGAATTATGGGTTACAATACCGTTACGGGTGCGGGCGTGATTGCCCGTAGTGAACAGGGTAATCCGTTGGAAGCCTACGGCAGCGTTGCCACTGAAACCGTGTTCAAAGTGACCAATCAAGGCAATGTCTACGCTCAAGGCAGCTACCATTGCGGCGGAGTCATTAGCGAAACCGCAACCATGATTAGCGACACCATGACCATTACGGGCGTGACCCGCAGCGACCTCAGCCCATGTTTACAAGACCAGAGCGAGGCCGATTTTGCCGAAATGTTACCGTCACATGGTGAGGGCTTGGAGGCAGGCGATGTGTTAGCCATCAATCTGGACGGTGAATTAGTACGGAGTGACATGGCTTATCAAGCCACCGTCGTCGGCGTTTACTCCACCAAGCCCAGTTATTTAGGCAGTAGCCAATTGTTAGGCCAAGCCAACCATGTCCCCCTCGCCCTGGTCGGTATTGTCCCCGTCAAAGTAACCGCTGAGAATGGGTCAATCAAGCCAGGGGATTTACTTACGACTTCTAACACCCCAGGCCATGCCATGCGTGCCGATGCCACCGCCCCGCAAGGAACGATTATCGGCAAAGCCTTAATGGGCTTAAAGACAGGCACAGGCATGATACGGGTTTTGGTGATGTTACAATGATAATGCGTCAGATGCCACAACAAATTCAACGGGCTATCTTCGCTGCGATTTTAACCATGTTACTTTTTGGTGGCGTGGTGTTGGCGGCCTCTAGCTCCGCCAATTATCGTATCCCCGCGATGGTGGTTGAGGGAACGGGCGGCAGCGGTAGCTCGGCTAACTATCGTACCGTTTATAACGTTGGGCAAAGCGTCATCGGTGGTAGTCAAAGCACCAACTACCGCGCGGGGCTTGGTTTTTGGACCAGTGGTGATATTATCATCATTAAGCAAACGGTTTATATCCCGTTGATTATGAAATAAATCTATACCGATACGCTCTAGTCATCAGGTGACTTCAAGTCACCTGATGACTAAATTTTAATAGTTTAATCATAAAAAGGGGAGCTAACCCACATGGTTAGTTCCCCTTTTTCTTAATCCGTTATAATACATTTGCCTAATCAGGCTAAGAAGGTGATAATATCTTCACCTTACTATCACAGGAGGTTGATATGACGACGGTATTGCTTAATGCTGATACACTTTCAACCCATAAAACTCTAAACCTACAATTTAGCCTGACTTTAACCATCACGGCTGAGGAAGCAAAACGGCTCATCAATCGGCAAGTTGTGCCACAACTTGGTACGGGCTTGGTTGCGATAACCCCAGAATTGCTCATCATGGACGCTCACCCCTTTTGGCGAGTACCCATTAAACTGTCGCTACCTCATTGGGGCGACTTGGGTGAGGTTGGTACGATAATGGTGGATGCCCTCACAGGTAAATTGCAACTCACCGATAAACTTCAGGAAAGGATTATTAACCATGCCCGTTGGCTTTACCAAGGTGCCACATTACAAACAAAGTAAAGATGGGGCTTGTTTGCCTGCTTGTGTGCGAATGGTATTAGCTACCTTTGGGGATAAACGCGACGAGGCAGAATTAGCCAATATTATGGGTGGGTATGAGTTTGGTACACCTGCCCGTTTTGTAACCCGAATAGAACGATTAGGTTATAAGGTTGATTATCGGCAGTTTGAATTACTAGAATTAAGTCATTATTTGTCACAAGAATTATATCCTATTGTTTTCGTTTATGCAGGTTTCCTTGATTGGGCTGATTTTGAAGGTTTTCATGCCCTAGTTATCACAAAAATAACGGCAACAACTATTTTTTTGTTAGACCCAACATTAGATGATGGGCCGACTCCAATTTCATACAATGGTTTTTTAATGGCTTGGATGGAGTTTGATAATTTAGCCGCCATTATTTCAAGGTAGGAAAATAACATGTCTGAATCAACCTATACCATTGCCCAAGAAGCGATGGTGCAACAACAACTTATACGGCGCGGCATCACCGATGAACGAGTTTTGGCGGCCATGCGGCGTGTGCCGCGTCATCTATTTGTGCCACCTGTAATGGTGAACGAAGCGTACCTTGATAAACCTGTGCCGATTGGCTATCAACAAACCATTTCACAACCTTACATTGTAGCCCACATGACCGAGCTACTCGAATTGCCCGCGCAGGGTGAGGTTAAGGTTTTAGAAATAGGCACGGGGTTAGGTTATCAAGCTGCAATATTAAGTTATTTGGTGACGCAAGTCTACACCGTTGAACGAATTACGCAATTAGCGAAAGAGGCTAGGGAGCGAATTATTGAACTTGGCTTAAAAAATATTAACATGAAAGTGGCTGACGGTGGCTATGGCTGGCCTGACCAGGCCCCCTATCAAGCCATTATTGTGACCGCAGCCGCGCCTTTCGTGCCACCACCTTTGATTGACCAACTGGCGGACGGTGGGGTCTTGCTCTTGCCCATTGGCGCGAAACGTCAGCCGCAATATTTACTCCGTCTGCGCCGTCATGGGGATAAAATTGAGGAGGAAAGATTGACCCCAGTGGCCTTCGTTCCCTTCCTCGGTGAGCATGGCTGGGCGGAGTGAGAGGGGTAAAAAGGAACTCAATTATCATGAATGAAGAACAAATGAACTCAATTATCTCCCCATTGGCATATCTACCACCGCCCCCTAGCCCATCCCTAACCCTATTAACCCACCAACGAAACCAGATTTTACAGATTGCCTTGCGCTATGGGGCTTACAATGTACGCATATTTGGCTACGTTGCCAGACGAGAGGCAGACTCCATGAGCGATATAGACCTGTTGGTAGATTTAGAGCCAGGTCGTAGTTTGCTCGATTTGGGCGGACTCCTCATGGATTTGCAAACTTTGTTAGGCTATCGCGTGGATGTGGCAACATCAAAGGGACTTAAACCCCGTATCCGCCAGCAAGTATTGTGCGAGGCGATACCCTTATGAGAGATGACCGCGAACGTTTATTGGACATTGAAGAGGCCATTTTAGCGACATAACCCAACGCATGGCACACGGTTTTATGCGCTGATTTCTCCCTTCGCGGTAGCCCTATCTATCTTTAAATCAAGAGAATTAAGGGAAAATACATTCTATGTCTCAAAAGATTTTTTGTTATGTTGACGAAACAGGCCAAGATACTGAGGGGGATTTGTTCATTGTGGTGGTAGTGGTGGTTGAGCATGAAAAAGAGCAACTTTTTTCATGCTGTGAGCGCATTGAGCAAGCCTCTGGTAAAGGGCAAAGAAAATGGAATAAAACGACTCATGACAGACGAATTGTTTTTATTCAACAAATCTTAGCTGACTCCACATTCAACAGAACGTTAGGTTTTGCAGTTTATAGAAACACCAAAGAATATGCGGCCGCTACAGTGCAGACGATTGCTCACACAATTATAACTATGGGTAAGATGGACGATAAGGCCACGATTTTTATTGATGGCTTAACCCGCACGCAAGAACGGGTGATTGGTAGCCAATTGAGGCAATATGGGATACGGACGGAGAAAGTACGGGGCGTTAAAAAAGATGAACACAACGCGCTCATTCGCTTGGCTGATGCCATGTGTGGGTTAGTGCGGGCGGGGTGGGCAGGTCAACCGTTAATGAAACAGCTGTTAGCTCAAGCCATAACCACTGGTTGGTTACGGGAAATAAAAAACCCCCATGGGTAGGGGGTACAGCCTAGCTTAAATCGGCATCCACCAAAAGGGCAGTATTCGGCTGAAATTTGAAGACATGATAGCATAAAGCCGCCCCTTGTCAAATCTAAAGGAAAATTTTACTTTTAACCCGTCGTGGCATATCCTAAGGGCTACCACAAATGAAGCAACCAACACATTACAATTTGCACAAATTAACCAAATATGATAAACTAAGCCCCAAATTAAACCCTTCGTGGTGGGCACCAAGGGCGCAACAATCACCTGAATTTGGTCAGGCAGTTTTCGCGCGGTGCTGTTATATAGATTGCTTAAGCTCACGCGCTACCTAAAAAATAAGAGGGCGCGTTTTTTGTAACATGAACATTTTACCCCCCCCCCACATTACATAAAGTTAATCTTTACTCGCATTGAAATCAATAGGCCAAACATGACTACACACGCGTAGTCATGTTTGGCCTGTTTTTGTTTTGGCTAAAAAATCAAATTTATTAACCTTATTTCAAAAAAGGGGACAATATAATGAGCAGCAACCCAAAATTTCAATTTGTAGGAGTATTTCTTTTTCTGGTATTAATTTCATTAGCTTGTGGGCAATCTCAAGATAAGACACCTGTGCAAAACATTTCACAGATATCCCAAAGTGAATCGTTTTTTGATAGTGAAACCGATTTGGAAAAAATTATTACAGCAGCTGAAAATGATATTGATAAATTTTGGCGTAATAATTTAGCTGATGTTGATTATCAAACCCCCAAGATGGTAGGTTATAAAATTGGGGATAAAATAGAAAGTAAATGTCGTGGAATTGCAGCAATGTTTTTTTGTCCTCCAAATAACACGATTTATTACCAAACAGATTTTTTTAGGGGACTCTTGAGTCAATATGAAAAACATAGTAATTATGCCCCTGTGGTTATTATAGCCCATGAATGGGGACACTCACTTCAATGGCAAAAGTATCGTCAGAAAAATGAGAGCCGTCCCACTAAAGAAAGAGAGCTAGAGGCAGATTGTTTAGCAGGAGCATATACAAAATATGCCCAAAGTGGTTTACTGCAAGAAGGTGACGCTGAATTAGCGGCCAGAATTTTTAATGAGTATGGTGGTGGCGCGAATGATACACATGGAACGCCCAAAGAGCGTGAGGGGGCATTTGCGGCAGGATTTGTCAGTGGTCAGAAAACGTGTTGGGGAAAATATGTGCTGGTAGAAAGTGAAGAACCCTCTCTTGATACACCAACTGATACGCCAACGGATACACCAACTGATACGCCAACGGATACACCAACTGATACGCCAACGGATACACCTACCACCATTCCTCTACTTACTTTCTACCCATGTGTACCTAATAAGTGCCATATTCAGGGATTTACTGGCGGTTTATTAATATCTAACCATGGTAAAGCTATTGGTATTTTCAATACAGGTCAATGGGTGGATGAATTTATTTCAGACCAAGAAGCTATAGCTGTTGAACACTTTGATTGTGCTAACAAACCAAACTTAGATAATCGAGTACGATGGGGTTTTAATGTTGCCTATTGTCGGTTTCATGATCAAGGATTGAAATTAGGTAATCCAATTGATGAAGGTAGTGCAATCGAAGGGGATATTTACCAATCAACCTCACAAGGTATTGAAATTAATACTTTGGGACACTATGGGTTAAATAACATTCTCCTCAAAGAGGATGGGACATGGAAATTTTTAAACTAAAAAACTAATAGGAAAAATTCATGAAACTAAAAGTAAGTTTGTCTATCATTGCGTTGTTGTTTGTTATAGTAACACTGGCTTGTGGCTCTCCCAAACCAGCGGAGGTAGCTTTACCTGATTTGCCTGCATATAACGCTGTTCAGTTAAAAGATGTCCAGGGACATTTTGCTAATATTGTGGAGTTTGCTACTGAAAAAGCCCGCCCTGATATAGCTTTGGCAGTCAGCGTGCTAGATGCAACCACACAATGTTACCAAGAGCAAGGTGCGGTGCAAATACAGGCATATAGTGCCAAACAGGATATGTTATCTTCAGGTGTTGTGGTAATTGTTGACCACAACCGCTTAACTGACCCTAAATTATTAGCTCAATGTAGTTTGGCAGCTATGACTGATGGGTTTACTGACATTGAACCTTGTGCAAATTCTTACACCTTTATTAAAGGTGATAATAAGTTTTATATTGCTTATGTTGGCACTACCCCTAACGTTTGTCAAGATTTTTGCAGTAATTTAGAAGGATGTAAATAAAGGTATAAAAGCATGTAAAAACAAAGCCGTCAGCCTCGCGATGAGACTGACGGCTGTTTTGGCTGCTATCCCCTCGCCCGCCGCATCACCACCACCACCCCTATCACCAGCAACACTAGCCCGCCAAAACAACAACATAGCCCCGCAATCAATAGTAAGGTGGTTTGATTATCCATCATCGGCGCGGTCTGAGTGGGTGAAATCACCACCGCCGTTGCAACAGGTGCAGGCGTAGCCTCGGCCTGAGTTTGGACTTGCGCCTCAACGGTTGGCATATTACTTTCTGTGCCAGGCATGGGCGGTAAATTAACACTCACTCGCCACGCATTATACAACCCATCACTGTCTGTGCCGAGCGCGCCCTTCAAGGCTTCATCATATAACGCCCCCTCGCTAAAAATCTCCAGCAATTTACCCATGGCCTCCGCGCCATATTTATCCACCATAAATTTAACCATCGCCCCACTCTGCCCATACGCCAAATTCGCTTGCAACGGGTCAGAAGGAAAGGGACTAGATAGCGTGCGTAAGGTCATTAATTTATCTTGCTTAATGGCCTCATCCAAAACGGGTTTAAAATCATCCACCAATTCATTTTTATCTTCGTTATAAACCGCAACGCCTTCGTCCAACCAACGGGGTAAATCACTATATGGGTTATTCGTGGCTTGGTGAATCACCAAATGGGTCATCTCATGGCTCATGGCGCGCAAGCCCCAATCTAACGCGTCGGGTTCAATCCCAATCACTACTACGCCAAATTCCGTAAACGCCACCCCGCCCGTCCACTCTTGCGCCCCCGCCGACAGCGCGCTCATCAAATCATCATGACTAGCATAAATGAATATTTTGATAGGGTCTTTCAAGTTAACCTTAAGGTCTGTTTGCAAGGTATCCAGGGCAACATTGGCGCGGTCAAATAAGGCTTGCCCAAACACCGCATCACCCTCATACCAATATATCGTTAGACGGTCATTTTTCTGGCTTTGCCACTCATGCCTATCATCCAGATAAAGCAGCCGCGCCTGGTCAGTTTTAAACTCCTCGCCATTCGTCCCCACTAACTTCCACCAATATTCCACCTCCGTCCCTGGCGGCATGTAGTTGGCGGGCAACGTTTGGTCTAACTTAAAACTGGCCTCAATGCTTACACCCGACGTAAAAGTAGCTTCATTACGAGAAATGGCAATTTGCCCGATAACTTTATAAAAAAGAAATACTTCTTTAATTTCAGTCGGGCTAGTGGCGGAAAGGGTAAAAGTCAAGTGGTCACGAAAACCACTGTCGGCCTTATTGCTTTGCACCGTCACCGCCAATGGCGTATCCGCCAGAGTTGGGGTAACGGTGAATAAACATAATAACAATAAATAAAGTAATTTTTTCATAATGAAATTTTAATAGGAGTCCAAATCTTTAGATTTGACCATCTCAAATCTAAAGATTTGGACTCCGTAGCAATAATATTAACGAGTATTACCTAATTTAATACCAATAAGTTCCACGCCATTCAAATTGGCTTCAGTCAAAGTAATAACACCTGTAACATCCGCCCCCACCAAACTAACCCCGGTCAAATTCGCGCCCGTCACATCGGCATGGCTCAGGTCAACATGGCTCAAATTGGCATAACTGAAATCAGTTGCCCGCAAATTCGCCCGTTGCAAATTCGCCTCATCCAAATCAGCCTCTGTTAAAATAGCCCCTTCCAAATTCGCCTCACTTAAATCGGCTTGACTGAGGCGCGCCCCCGTCAAATTTGCGCCATTCAAATTTGCCCCCACCAAATCGGCTTGGCAGAGATTAGCTTCCGTTAGATTAGCCCCACTCAAATTAGCATGGCTCAAAATAGCCCCTTGAAAATTAACCTTACGTAAATTCACAGAACTTAAATCACACCCCACCAACCAAAGCGGGCCCGGGCGGTTCAACAAATCATATAACTGCCAAGTGGTTAAATCAGTCATAAAGTAGCCTCCTTTTTATTAGAGTTTATACCGATTTAATGATTTTCGTAGGGGCAGGGCTTGTCCCTGCCCACAATGGGGGCAAGCACAAGGCATTGCCCCTACAAAATGTCAACCACAAGGCATTGCCCCTACAAAATGTCAACGATTTTTTAATCGGTATAAACTCTAATCTGTGAGGAAGTAGTCATTGGCTGGCTGCAAGTCAGCCGATGACTAAAGCCAACGAAGTTTGGTGAAATTTATAACTCCCATTTTACCTTGTTATGGTGTCAGATACAAAGGAGATAGAGATGAAACGAAAGGAGTCCACGATAGTTCATGGACTCATGGATGAATCAGGTTGAAATGATAAAAAGTGTTCTTTGAGGTGAGGAGTGACACACGCCCTCGTATGTCGCTGGTTAGCACGAGGGCGTGCTATACTGCGTTTTAAATGAAAACTACACTTTTGGCATAGGAGTCCGCAATTATTTGCGGGCTGTCCGCAAAGGTTATTTGCGGGCTGTCCGCAAAGGATTGCGGACTCCTAATGGTCATCATAAAAGTGTAAGTCTCAAACGAAATGCAGTATAATTACTTCTTTCTACAATGTCACATTACCAAAAGGTTAAGCGTTTTATCTGGTTTTTTCGTAATTAATAGCACGGATACGCTGTGTGAATGGATAAAATCAGGAAATCCTGCCCATCCGCTCTATTAAATCGCGCTAAATGTTATTTATCATCATTTGTTTTTTGTGATAAAAACAAATGACGTAATACTGTAAAATCATTTGGGCTGTAATTTCACTCCCATTTCTGACTTTTATGAAACTTTATTTAACGAAAACCAAAGTCAATCACCTCTGTTCTCGCAAATGCAGCTTGTGGAAGACTATTTTGCCTTACAATGTCATATCGTTGAAATGTGACATTGTAGAAGTAGTTACGGTTTTTGAAACTTTCTAGGTCAACCTAAAATGCAATCATTTTCATTAAGTAATTTAACGTTGGCGAAACACTAGCCAACACCTTGACAACTTATCCCCTTTATGGTAAATTCACTAGGCAACCTTCAATAGAGTTTATACCAATTTAATGATTTTCGTAGGGGCAGGGCTTGTCCCTGCCCGCAATGGGGGCAAGCACAAGGTATTGCCCCTACAAAAGACCAACGATTTTTTAATCGGTATAAACTCTAATCTTTCTCAAGATTCATGGAGCATCTCGTATGCTTGAGCCAAATCAACTCCTCACCAATCCCATATCTATCATCGTCACCTCTCTTTCGCTTAGACGGAGGTTTGTGGTAGTTCCATTCTCATTAAGTCATAAAAACGCGGGCTAATTTGCTCGTGTTTTTTTTTCTGTCGTTTATGGTCTAGCTAACGTGCAAAGTTAGAGAGTGTGTTCCCACAAAGGAGTGGGTTGGGCCTGGCGCACCTGTCACCCAACCAGCACGTCCCACTCCGTTGTGGGTCAGCAATGCTGGCGGGAGGTCGCCGCGCTCTACCCACTATGACGAGGGGTTGGGAGGTTTTGTATGATGAGTGTGTTGTTACTTAATGCAAGCTATGAACCATTAGCCGTTATTCCTCAACGGCGCGCCATGTCTTTAATGCTGCGCGAGCGAGTTGAACCCGCCACCGAGGAAGGCGTAACCATTCAAGGGACATCGGGTAATTTAACTGTACCGAGTGTCGTTAGATTACGCTGTTACATCAATGTGCCGCGTCGTGGCACTCGTTGGAGTCGTAAAGGGGTATTACAGCGAGATGGCTATCGCTGCATTTATTGCGGCCTCCAAGTCGGCGACCGTCAGAGAGGGCAATTTCTAGCCCGCACTGATTTCAGCGTTGACCACATCATCCCCTGTAGTCGTGGCGGCCGTAATACATGGACGAATACGGCCTGCGCTTGTGGCGTTTGTAATAATCGTAAAGCTGACCGCACTCCGCATGAAGCGGCCATGCCCCTCCGTTGGGAGCCAAAAATCCCCCGTGTGAATTATCTCATTGTCTCAGGCCAAATTCCTGCCGCCTGGAAACTTTATTTACAAATTTAATGATATTAGACATTATACCGATTAATGGTTTGTGTAGGGGCAATGCCTTGTGCTTGCCCTCATTGCGGGCAGGGACAAGCCCTGCCCCTACGAAATCATGCCCGATTCTTTAATCGGTATAAACTCTATTATAAAAAAATACCCCCATCCTTGTTAGGATAGGGGTTATTTTTTATCTTGCATCTTTAGCTTCAGGTGAGGCTTCAGCTAACATTTCATCTTCATCATCATCTTCCCAACCAATAATCCACACACATGCCCCCGCCAATAAAATGGTAGTGACAATTAACGCGGCCCATTGGCTTGGCTCAAACCCCACATCCCACGCTGAAAACACCAAAATAATCACCATGCCAACAGCGAGGACAACCCATGAGACAATTTGGGGATGTTTTTCGGCAAACACTTTTAGGTTATTCATATTTATTTATGCAGGAGTACAATGACCTATAGGCCATTGTACTCCTGCGTTGCCCAACGGTTTACATCGGTACCATGATACGTTTTTCACGTAATTTTTTATATAACAAAGTGCTATCATCAGGTTGCCATTCTTTGGCGGAATCCTTCCAGATATAGCCCAATTTTTTACTTTCTGTAACCTGGTAATTATTGCGCTTGAAGAACTCCACTGGGCCAGACCCCGCCTTATTCATTACAAACGCTAACGAAACCTCACATGATAGGCTATCCACCTCTTCATGGATTAAGTCCAGCATTTTTTGCCCGACGGTATCCCACAAATCGTCTTGTAATACATAGAAATCTTGCAACCCCGCCACCAAGTTTTCGGTCTGCCAGGCCGCAATCCCCACCACTTGATTGCCCCGTTCTACGACCAGGAACGCTCGTGAAAATAACGACTCCATCATATCATTGATGTTGGGGACAATCGCCTTTTTAGTGCAAATGCCCACCAT
>JFJP01038472.1_pt1 | contig 17401 bp, 15 predicted proteins | sample 431651 | NCBI WGS metagenome assembly JFJP01 (sample SAMN02602958, study PRJNA72255) | Microbial mat metagenome, whole genome shotgun sequencing project. | biome: fresh water; feature: sink hole; material: water; isolation source: purple microbial (photo- and chemosynthetic) mats found in...
GAATCAGGTGGGAGTTTTTAGTTTTATCATATAGTTTATATACCAATATACCCATTATTTTATGTTTTATGATGCCACTATTATGAGTCACAACAATCAATCACTTGAAATTTTATCTAACATCAAAGGAGCACAGGAATATGTTGAAATACGAGATTTATTTAAGATATTAGATAATTTTTCTGTCAATACAGAAGATAAAAATATACAAGCAAATCATAATATGCCATCCTCGTCGCTACTCAGAGAAGATAAAGTGAAGAATACATCAGAGGTCAATAAGCAAATTATTCTTGAAAATTCATCATGAATCAACGAAGATAATCTATTTATTTTATAAATTTCTTTCAATCAATGGATATACAACAGATTCAAGACATATATAAACAGAATGGGTCTTGCAAAAAAGAAATAGAAAATCATTATAATACTCTTCACAATACTAGTAATAAATCATATATTACGCTGAGTTCCTATGAACACGTAATTCATGATGCTACTATTGCAGAAGAACATTTTAAAAACAATTCAGCAAGAGAATTAGAAGGGATGTGTGTATCATTAAAAGATCTCTTGTTAGTGGAAGGTCAAAAAGCGACGGGATGATCTCATTTTTTGAAAGATTACATCGCTCCCTATACCGCTACTGTCGTTCAAAAACTTATTGATGCCGGTAGTATTATTATATCAAAAGATAATTGTGATATGTTTGGTCATGGTAGTATGAATAATAATACTCATTTTTCTCAGTTTCGTAATGCTATAGATCCTCATTATATGGCTTGATGATCAAGTGGAGGTACTGCTGTAGCCGTAGCTATGTGATGAGCAAACTTTTGAATTTGATCAGATACAGGATGATCGATCAGACAACCTGCTGTATTCAATGGATTAGTATGATTTAAACCATCCTATGGTGCCGTCTCAAGATATGGTCTTATGTCCTATGCCTCATCATTAGATACCGTATGACCTATCGCACACCATGTCAAAGATATCAATACTATCATGAATATTATTGGAGGAAAAGACGAAAAAGACATGACATCTCATGACTATCAACAACTTACTACTCTTGATCTAGAAAGTTATGATATCAAAGGTAAAAAAATTGGAATCTATGAAGATTTTATGAATTACGAGTGACTCAATAGTGATATCAAAAATCACATAACAGAAATTGAAGAACTCCTGACACAACATGGAGCTATCATTTATAAATTACCATTTTTTCCACCCGAAGTATTGGTTGCAACATACTATGTCATCGCAATGGCAGAGACTGCATCTAATCTTTCTCGTCTTACAGGTATCAACTATGGAAATAAACTCTGAGCAAGTACATTTGAAGATGTAGCTATGAAATCAAGAGAATATGGATTTAGCGAAGAGACTAAAAAAAGAATTATCATCTGAAATCAAATTCTCTCTACAGGAGAAGCATCATACTATTATCAAAAAGCTCAAGATATTAGAAAAGCTATTGTGGATAAATTTGAGAAAGATTTCAAAGAGATTGATCTTATTTTGTCACCAATCAGTCCTGATTTTGCACCACGTGCAGATCATACAGAATTCAATAACAGTACCTACTTAAATGATATGTATACGGTAGGATTTAGTTTATGAAAAAACCCAACAATTGCTCTTCCTTCCTTACACTTAGCTGGTATACAAATCACAGGAGCATACAACAACGATCAAGAAGTGATTAAGTTTTGATATGCTGTAGAGCAGCTCTTAGCTAAACAACATCATAATTAATTATTTTTAATAAGTATTGAATTTCAATTATGCAATCAACTCTCTCTTCAAGGCTACAGACATTATGATTAGAAATAGTTATGGGGCTTGAAACTCATGTAACGATCACCAGTACACAATCAAAACTTTTTTGTGCATGTCCCAATCGTACAGGAGAAAAACCTAATTCTGACATCTGTCCGATATGTACTGGACAAATGGGTGTCCTACCACAAGTCAATAAATGAATCATCGCACAAGCAGCAAAATTGTCTCAAGCATTACATTGAGAATTTTCTAAGACATTGCTCTTTGATAGAAAACACTATTCATATCCCGATTTACCAAAAGGATATCAATTAACTCAATATCAAAAACCAATCTCTCTATCAGGTTACTTACAATTTTTAAGAAAGGATTGAAGTGAAGTTTCTGTCACTATTAATCATTTTCACATAGAAGAAGACCCTGCAAAACTTACTCATACCAAGACAAAAACACTCATTGATTACAATAGGTCAGGAAAACCACTTTTTGAAATTGTAACTACGCCATCAGTACATTCGATAGAAGATGCGATCTCGTATATGGAACAACTCCAAAAACTTATCAGATATCTCTGAATTTCTGATGCAGATATGGAAAAAGGACATTTCAAATCTGATATTAGTATTTCACTCAGAAAACTAGGATCTACAGACCTCAATCCAAGAACAGAAATCAAAAATATGAACTCGTTTAGATTTGCTTTACAGGCACTTGAACAAGAGATCGATGCACAAATCACGATATGGGAGAAAACAGGTGCACCGCAAACAACACAACAAACAAAAGGATGGAGAGAAGATACCAACTCATTGGAACTGATGAGAAAAAAAGAGCAACTCACTGATTATAAATTTATGGAAGAACCTGATATTCCTGAAATTAGTATTGAGGAAATTGATAAAAAACGAACAGGAGATAATATTATCCTTCCTTTTGAAATAGAGAAAAAATTACATAATGTAGGATTTAAGCTCGATGAGATTGTATCTTTTTCATCTCATTATGCCAAAGTCAAAACATTACTTTCAATTATAAAAGACAAAGAAGATACCTTATACGATACAGCAAAAATCTTGATGAATACTCCGTCATCGTATTGGTACGACGGTACTATTGATATCGAAGTTATACAAGATCTCCTCACACAAGCACATCTCAACAGAGATTTTGACCAAACAGTATTTAAGACAGTGATTGATAAGATTGCACAAGATTCGTCATTTGATTATCATACCTATATCAGGACAAATACAACTATCGATCAAGAACTTCAAAAAAAGATAGATAGCACTATAGAAAAAAATAAAGAACTCTGACTCAATTCATGAGCAATATTATGACTGATATCGAAAGAACAAATCATACCCAGAGAGTTTTCACGTAGTGCAGTTTTGAGTTATATTCAAAAGATCATCGGTGAAGTCAAAAAAGAGAAAAATATCAAAGAAAAAGGAGAAAAAAATAAATCAACGATAGAAAAGAATTATGAATATGATTATAATAATTTTTTATCTCACTATAGAACATATCACTTTAGTGAAATTAGTGAAGAATTAGACAATCAACATATCATCGTGTCAGGATGGATTCAATCAATTCGTGATCATGGAGACCTTGTCTTTATTGATCTTCGTAGTGAAAGTGAAATTTTACAAATACAGCTTGATCGTTCGTCTTCATTGGATATCGATACTATTGTACAACGAGCAAACGAGTCAGTAATCTCTGTCCATGGGAAAGTAATCAAAAGACAACCTGACGATAGTAATGATAAACTCAGACTAGGATTTCTTGAAATCTCAGCAGAGAAAATCGTCCTTCTTTCTGGTGCTCAACATACACCATTTGAGATACAACAATCCCACCATGTCAACGAATCCAAAAGAATGGAATACAGATACTTAGATCTTAGAAATCCTCGTATCATGGATAATTTGATCAAAAGACATGAAGTCGTAAAATATATGAGAAATTATTTTGATGATCAATGATTTTTACATGTTGATACTCCAATCTTAGGAAAACCAAGTGATGAATGATCGAGAGAATTTTGTGTACCTAGTAGATTACACCCAAATAGTTTCTATACCTTACCTCAAGCACCACAACAATTAAAACAAATCCTTATGTGATCTGGTGTCGATAAATATTACCAAATCGCGAGATGTTTTCGTGATGAAGATCCAAAAGGAGATAGACAACCTGAATTTACACAAGTAGATCTAGAATTGGCATATATCACTGAAGAAGATATTACGAGTTTAATTTCTAATCTTGTCTTGGGATTGATCACAACGATATATCCACAAAAAAATATCCTCCATACAGAGATACCACATTATGATTATGATTATGTAATGGAACACTATAGTATCGACAAACCAGATATGAGATATGGATTGAAGATGTATACCGTGACTGATATTGTAGCACAATGATGATTTAAGGTATTTAATGATATCATTGCAGCATGATGAATTGTCAAATGTATGGTCGTTGAATGAGGGAAAAATATGTTTTCAAAAAAATATCTCGATTCATCATTGAGAGAATTTGTACAACAACTGTGAGGAGGTGGATTAGCAAATTTCCATGTTGGAGGAGAACAAAATTTTGTCGAAGAAAAATTGGGGCAAGAAGTTATCAATACTATTATCAAAGCCACAGGAGCTGTCCAAGGAGATACCTTATTATTTGCTGCTGATACACAAGAAGTAGTACATTCTATGCTTTCTAGTACAAGAACGAAGATCGCGACTGACTATAAACTCTTCGACAACAACGATATATCCTTACTCTGGGTCAGAAATTTTCCTATGTTTGAAAAAACAGATGAAGGAAATTGGAAATTTACACACAATCCTTTTTCACTACCAAAAATAGAATGTTTGGAAGATTTTATGGCAGGAGAACATATTGAATCTATACTTGCACAACAGTATGATATTGTCATGAATGGTAGCGAAATTTGAGGATGATCCATCAGAGCGCATTTACCAGAATTACTCACACAAACCTATAAGATTATGTGATATTCACCAGAAGAGACTACGAGTAGTGTAGGACATATTATCAATGCATTTCAGTATGGGTTCCCTCCACATGGTGGATTGGCGTTGTGACTAGATAGATTGTTGATGATCTTACAAGGGCACAGTACCATTCGTGAAGTGATTCCATTTCCAAAAACAGGAGATGGTAAAGATTTACTGATGAATGCGCCATCAACCATGAAAGAAGAACAACTCAAAGAAGTATTTATTAAAACTATTGCAATATAAACTATCATAAAAAACTTTTATTTTTTGATATATACTCTCTCATGGATCTCTCTACTTTTCAAACACATACTACTCTTGATACGGATACCAAAAGTTTTTTTGCTAAAGTATTTATGTGGATGTGAGTAGCTATGGCTATTAGTTGAGTATTAGCATGGTATGTATCTCAAACACCAACCATCGTAGATTTTATTTTTAGTGATAGATTATATTTTTATTGATTTGCTTTGATAGAGCTATGATTGGTTCGATACCTGACTGCAAAAATCAAACAACTATCTCTACTCACAGCTCAAATTATGTTTGTAACATATAGTGCTATGAATGGTGTATTTCTATCAGTAATATTCTTAGTATTTCAATTAAATTCTATCATATCTATATTTTGAGCCACAACAACTATATTTATAGCAATGTGATGGTATTGATATACTACAAATAGAGATCTTACTAAAATATGAAATCTAGCATTTACATGATTAATTGGAATTATCATTTGATGACTCATAAATCTTCGATTACAAAACTCAATGTTAGATATGGTTGTAACTAGTATATGAGTCATTATATTTGTAGCATTGATCGCATATGATATCCAAAAATTAAAACAATGAAATACAAAAGGTGATGAAGGTACCGATAACGAACAAAAAGAAGCTATCATATGAGCGCTGACGCTCTATCTTGATTTTATCAATCTCTTTTTGAAATTATTAAGATTGTTTGGAAAAAGAAAGTAAAAAAATATTGCTGATGACGGTAGAAGTTTTTAAATTCAATATATTATTTTATATGAAAATTTATTATGCTCATAGTATAAGATGAACTCATACACCATGAGAACGAACACCATCAGATATTATACCGATCTTACAATCACGATGACATGAAGTCTTATCTGAAGAAATATATACAACGGACACAATATTAACAGATAAAGAAATATATATGAGAGACAAGAGCATGATTGATGAATCAGAATTAATACTTGCAAATCTAACCAATCCATCTCTATGAGTAGGTTATGAACTCTGATATGGAGAAGCTCAATGAAAGAAAATAGTTTGATTTTTCCAATGAAACCTGAAAGATAGTATATCTGCCATGATCACTTGAAATAAAAATATTTCAGTATATAAGATTATGCAGATTAAAGAATTGAAAGAGATTATATAAAGATTTATTATAATAATTAGAAATTATGGAATTCATACTACAACCTACACAAAATCTATCACAAGAACTTATGCAACAAATCAAAAGCAATGTTCCTCGATCTGGATTAAAAGAAGACCTACTCAATAATCTTACTGACGATCCTCGAGTTCAATTTGCAAATAATCAAACATCTGCCCTACTATTAGATGATAATGTATTACAGTCATTCTGTAGTATAGGACAAGATGAGATATTTAACAAAAGCATTAGTGAATCATTATCTCTAGATTCTAAAGAGACTATTACTCTGATCTATTTATTTACACCAGATGAATTACAATGAAAATGAAATGCACGTACACTCATAGAATCAATTGCAAATAATATAAAAACAAAGATGCCTTATATAAAGCAGATTGTACGAACAACATCTACAGCATACAATAGAGATCTTTACTTATCATATGGAGCAAAACTAACTCAACATAATAAGATAGCTTCTAATCTTAAAGAATTATGAATAGAACAAGATTACTTCTTTATATACACAATTAGTTAAACTATAATTTATAATTTAACATTTATCATTTAACACCTATCATTTCCAATGCAAACCCTTATCTCAAAAATAACCGCTGATCATATCGGTCAGACCATCACTATCAAATGACGAATTCAAAATAGTAGATCTTCTGGAAAGGTATCATTTATCGAACTTCGTGATGAGAAGATGTAAAAAATACAATCTAATGCTTTTTATGTACTCATAACAAAAGAGATGTCCAAACTTACCAAATCCACCTATATCTCACTTATTCAATCCATCGGTTCATTACTATCTCAATCTCGTCAATCAGTCCTTTCTCATATCAATACTACGATGGTCCATGCTTACCGGCATATTGGGAGACATATCGTAGAATATGAACAGCAAGGCAAAGAAAAAGCTGAGTATGGATCAGGATTGTTGCAACAATTGGCACATGATCTGACTCATCAATTTGGGAAAGGATTTTCATATCGTAATATTCGCTCATTTAGGCAGTTTTATAGTTGTTTCCCAAATTGGCAGACAGTGTCCGCCAGATTATCACGAAGTCATTATTGTCTTCTTATGAGACTAGATGAGCCACTAGCAAGAGATTTTTATGCTATAGAGACAACCAAACATCAACGAAGTGTAAGAGTATTAGAAAGACATATTGAGAGTATGTTATTTGAGAGAATTGCCCTCAGTAAAGATAAACAATGAGTATTAGATCTCGCTGAACAAGGACAAACGATCGAACAAGCTAGCGACATCATCAAAGATCCCTATATCTTTGAATTTCTCAATATCCCTGAACATCACCGTATGCAAGAATCAGAACTAGAAGAATGACTTCTCAACCATCTCCAACATTTTTTGCTCGAAATGGGCGATGGCTTCACCTTCGTAGCCAGACAAAAAAGAATTACAATGGACGGTGATCATTACTACATGGATTTGGTGCTGTACCATAGATTATTGCAATGTTTTGTGATTATTGATCTCAAAAAAGGAAAGCTAACACATCAAGATATCGGACAAATGCAAATGTATGTGCATCGATATGATAGAGAAATCAAAACAAATCAAGAACACAAGACGATTGGATTGATCCTATGTGCAGACAAAAAAGAAAGCACCATCCAATATACCTTACCTGAAGAAAACGATCAAATCTTTGCATCCAAATACAAGCTCTATCTCCCTGACAAAGAAATCTTGCAACAAGAATTACACAGATTACTCAATCAATAATATTAGTTTTTTATCCCCTTTTCCTCTCTTCCCATGATTCAAACCCTTATCTCAAAAATAACCGCTGAACATGTTGGTCAAACGATCACGATCAAATGACGAATCCAAAATAGTAGATCTTCTGGGAAAGTCTCATTTATCGAACTTCGTGATGGAAGTGGATATCTCCAATGTGTCGCTGAAATTGCGAAGCCACAAGCTGAAAGCGACAAGCTACAAGGGATCACTCCTGAAAAATTTGAACAATTTGCGTCACTTGGACAAGAATCATCACTCAGCATAACAGGAACAGTATCCAAACATCCAAAAAAAGATGAATACGAACTCCACGTGTCAGATTACTCACTTTTCTGACTTGCCAAAGATTATCCTCTCGGGACGAAAGACGATCATGGACCAGAATTCTTGTTTGATAACAGACATCTGTATCTCAGAAGTAAGTCGCAAGTAGCCATCCAAAAAGTACGTGATACGATCATCCATGCGACCTATGACTGGATGAGAGACAACGGATTTACGAAAATCGATGCACCTATCTTCACTCCCAACGCGTGTGAAGGTACGACGGAACTGTACAGTGTAGAACACGTCAACGGTGAGATCATGTATCTAACACAATCAGGACAACTCTATATCGAAGCTGCGATGTACGGTGTCGGACGTGTCTTCGATTTTGGTCCTGTATTTCGTGCAGAGAAGAGTAAAACGAGAAGACATCTTAATGAATTTTGGATGATGGATGCAGAGATTCCGTTTATCCAACAAGACGAGAATATGCAGATCCAAGAAGATATGCTCAAATATCTCATCACTCAAGTAGTAGAGAAAAATAGTAAAGATCTGACTGAAATCGGACGTGATACTGCACCGTTGGAAGCGATCATCAATAAACCACGACCTCGTATGACTCACGAAGAATTTGTAGATGATCTGATCGCAAAATGATTTGATGTAAAACAAGGTGATGATATCGGATCAGATATCGAGATGCAATATATGGAGATGATCGATACTCCTATCTTCTTGACGCATTTCCCACTGGGTATCAAAGCGTTTTATACCAAAGAAGATCCAAACAAACCATGATACTGACTGTGTTCTGATCTTCTCGCTCCAGAATGATGTGGAGAAGTGATCGGAAGTAGTACGAGAGATGATGATCATGAAGTATTGTTAGCGAAAATCTTGGAGCACGGATTAGATCCAGAATTATTTGATTGGTATCTTGATCTAAGAAAATATGGTACCGTACCTCATGCTGGATTTGGTTATGGATTGGAGAGATTAGTGAGATGGTTTTGTGGATTGCATCATATCAGAGAGACGATTCCTTTTCCAAGATATGCAAATAGAATTAGACCTTAAATTTAATATGGTAATATTTTTAATTTATTATTATAAATCATATGACTAATTTTCAGAGAATTATAATTATTTTTATATTAACAATCACATTATTTATTTGATATTATTTTTTAAGTATATTACCAAAACAAAATTCAGAAAAATTAGAATTACAAAGAGAAGAACTAAGAATTAAAGAAGAACAAATTCAAAAAGAAAATGAAATAAAAGAAAATATGGAAGCAAGTAAATATGAATTAGAACAAGAAAAACTATGTATAGAAAAATGAGAACAATTAAAAAAGAAATATAATAATATAGTAATGTCATATTATAATTCTTTAGATTATACTTGTTATGTAAAATATGACCAAGATGGTCAAACATTAGAATGACCAATTGATTGAATGCAGACTACAACACAAAAACCTATTATTAATCCAATATTTGGAGAACAAACCATAATACAAGATATAAATCTTAGAGAATATGCACCTAATGGTTCAATAATTCAGGTCATAGACGTATCAAATAAGGTGAGTATATTATCTTATAAATATATTAAAGATGATTTATGGTACGAAGTTAATTTTAATGGAACGGTATGATGGATATCATCCATAGCCTTTTGACAATAATAAATTTCAATTTAAATTTTCCTATGAATCCACCACAACCCAGCAACCCACTACAAAAAACATCACTTCACAAGATGGTCTTTGAATTATCGAAGGAGTTTTGACGAGAAGAATTGTGAAAGATCATTGATATCAATTGTTTCAATCATAATCCTACTCTCAATTCATCACTCATCTTCTTACGTAAGACTCCTCGAGCTCGTGAACAAGTAGAACAACTCTATCTCGACTGGAAATTACAGCGCATATAAAATAATTTTATTTTATCAAGAATAAATTATTATGATAAAGTTACTTTCTCGAGATGTTTATGAAATTACCACTGATACAACGCCCATCCATGGTGTAAAACTCAGATGAAGAATTAGAAAATTATGTCTTCAAAACATGCAAAATGTGTTATTAGAAAATGATGAAATAGAAAATATTGTACGTTTTGCCGTACTTCATAATGATCCAATAGAAAACATACAAACATATCTTTTTTCAATATTATCTGACGTACATATCAACAAAGTTATCGATAATATAGCTAATCCTATATTGTCAAAATTAAAAACAAACGACGAAGATAGATATAACTTATAACTTTATAAACTTTAAAACCTTATGACTACTACACAACCAAACAATCCTCTGCATGGAATCACTTTACAAACAATACTCACAGAACTCGTCGCTTATTACAAACGAGAATGATTATCTGAGATTATTCAAGTAAATTGTTTTATGCATCATCCGAGTATCAAATCTTCACTTACTTTCCTTCGCAAGACTCCTCGAGCTCGTCAGAAAGTGGAAGAACTCTATCTGGATCTACCTGACGGTAGACAGGCTGGAAAGACAGTCAGAAATCATAATTTTTTAAACCATATACATCAACATATTACTAATTTTTAATTATTAATTGCTAATTATTGACTATGTCTGTAGAACATCATGAAAAACTCATAGAAAAAAAGCATACTCGTTCCTATAAGATACGAAGAATCATCTTGATAGCTTTTTATATTATTACGGCGATTGGAGTTATTTATGTATTGATAGAAGATCAAAGATTGGCTGCGAGTCTTGGAGTGTTTTCTGCTGCAGTTATCTTTGCACTACAAAATTTTGTAGCGAGTATATCTGCTCGTCTTTACATAAAATGAGCCTGAGTATATGAGATATGAGATATCATAAAATCAGGAAATCCATTTATGTCTGCGGTAGGCGAAGTACAAGAGATAGGATTTTTCTTTACCAAAATCAAAGAAGTAGACGAACATGATCTGGCATTTACTGGAAAATTAGTGTCATTTCCAAATTATCTTATCTTCAATAGTGGTATCTTCAATTATACTAAAAATAATTTACTATTTTGGTACGAATTTAGTGTCACACTGGGTTGTCGCGATCAAGATATTGATACTGTCACAAAAAACTTTGAAAATATTATTTGAGAAGTATATGCAAAAACATTAGAATCAAAAATATATAATAGAACATCACTCTATAAAAATTTAGAATATAAACCCAAATATCAAATATCAATTACTACTGAATGATTGATAATCAAAGTAAGATTGATGGTTCATTTTTATCAAGTATTTGAAAGCAACAACGAAATAATGAAAACATTAATAAAAGCACATAAAGATTGAAAAATACAATTACTAACACACAAAGACTATAGTCGAATATAATTCTAATATTTTTATCTTATTATATTATAATATCATGCATAACGCTACTATCTACACATCACAATGACCTATCCGTCTTATCTTAGAGACAGAAAAAACTCCGTATACAGTCACTAACTTCGTTACTCTTGCTAGAAATGGATTTTACGATGGACTCAATTTTCATCGTGTGATCGAAGATTTTATGATCCAAGGATGAGATCCTACTGGAACTGGCGCTGGATGACCTGGATACAAATTTGCTGATGAGATTCATCCTGAACTCAGACATAATAGTGCTGGTATTCTCTCTATGGCAAATGCTGGTCCTGGGACAAACGGAAGTCAATTTTTCATCACGCATATTCCTACAGATTGGTTAGATGGCAAACATACGGTATTTGGTAGAGTTTTTGATGAAGTTGATATGGATATCGTCAACCGTATATCACAAGGAGATACTATTGATAAGATCGAAATTCATGAACTCGTGCTTCCAGAAGATACAGCTGATTTTGTAGATGCTATTATCAATGCTATTCAAAAATAATAAAAAAAACACCAACCTGACTTATGATAGAGATCGAAAACCAACGCAGAGTATTTTCTGTAGGTCATTGAAACTATGATAAGTTTTTTAATATTTTCATTTTTTTATTGTATAATATATTAAATGATAGTATTCTTCTTACAATCTATAGTAAGTACATCATAAAGTTGAGATCTAATAACAGTTCATTTTATTTTTTTGTTTTTTTCAATATGTTGAGAAAATTCAAGAGTTGCTTCTTCATCTCCATGTACCAATAATGTATGATGTTTGGGATGCTGACGAGTCTCTTCCAATACTTGTAATAATTCATCACGATCTGCATGACCAGAAAAAGTACTATAGTTGATCATTTTAGCATTAAATTTTATCTTACCTACTTTGTCTTGATAGATCACTACTCATAGTAATGCATTGAGATCAACAGATTCTCCTTCCTCAGAAGTACTTTCTATAGTTCTAATCTTATGTTTAAAATACCTATATGCTTCAATATTAAATCTCATCAATTTATCTTCTGCTTTTTCAACCGTATAGTGTGGTCAGTATTGTTTAGGTTTAAAACTAGCACCTTCTTTCGTTAAGATTTCTTTTTGTCATGTTTGTGCTGATCGTAATGCATCAGACACATAAATATATTCATCTTTTTTGAGATTGAGTATGTCTTTATTTTCATAGAAATCTAAGATTATATTTTCAAGTTCTCTTGCTGATTGTCAAGATATACGTACTTGTCATTTTCTCTCCTTGATTTTATCTAATGTATAGTCTTTAGAATATAATTCTTCTTTGATTTCTTTATGTCTATCATATCTATAAACTAATCATGATTTTGAATATTTTTTTAAATATGCTCATCGAGTTCATTCCGCCAAATATCCCAAAGAAATTATTTTTGCTTTTTGATCTATTAAAGCTTTGTGAGTATGATTAATAGATGTTCATCATTGAAACATTCCTCCACTAGCAAATATTATTTTTCTTCATGGAATAGCATTCATTGCTTTTCTATCTTCATCATTTTCAATAATTTTTATAGATGAATGTGCTAAAAAAGCATACCTTGGATCGTTTTCCATCAATAAAACATCAATGATATCTTTCGTTAGTTTTCCATCAATATAAATATATTCTCACTCTTTCAAAAGTAATACAGATTTTTTAATAGCTTCCATTACTACAAAAACACCATCTGGAGTCCTTCCATTTGAAAATGCAGCTAATACTACACTTGATTCTGCTGTATTAATTTCTTCTACAAGTGAATTAAGTTCTGATTCTCTAGGTGCATGTATTCTATTACCATAGGTAGATTCTATGATAGTAGTATCTATTTTCTCATGTATACGTCTCGGTGTATCTAACAATAATGGTTCTTTGCTTCTACCCAAATCTCATGTATATAAGAGATTATATTTTGATCTTTTGTCAGCTGGATCATAAGCAAAAGAAAGGACAGTTTGAGCAGCACCTTCAAGATGTCAGGCCTTATATAATTTTGCTGTAATATTTGAATTGTTTTCAGAGAGATTAAATTTAGATTCCCAATCTTGTGATTGTATTTGACTCATTGTTTTTCTAATATCAGCTTCATCAAATAATAATTCTGGAACAGGTTTCATAGCTTTTGCAATATCATCATTCGTCACAATATTATATTGATCCAATAATCTTTGAGCCTTCTCTATTTCATTTGTATTGTCTTGTTGAATATCATTATTTTTTTCTCTACCAAATTTATTATGTTGTTTTTTAGATTTTTTTTGTGATGATATATTATATACAAGAGAAAGCGCCAAATTTAATCTTTTCCCTAAAGTCTTGTTTTGTTCCTCAATATCTGTAATCTGTTTTCTTAAAATACTCAGTGCATCATATGCTGTAGCCAAAAAAAGAGGTTGATTTGTATGTGACATATAGATAGGTCAATTATATCAACTTTTAACAAAAGAAACAAGATTACCACTATGATCAGAATGAACATGTGATATAATAACTGCATCTATTTGATCAGGAGCTCATATTTTTTCTAATTGAATAGTATTACGTAATGTACTATTTTTAATATCTCAAAAAAATCATAAATCAAAAACAATTTTCATATTTTTTTGAGTATTTTCAACAGTATTAGCAAGAGTGATAATATGACAGGATCACATAATACTTGTTTGATATTCCTTACTTGCTATTCATCATACTGTCTGGATACTAATAGAAGAGTTTGCCATATTATCTATTTACAATATAAATTATCACTCTAAAATATACATAATAACATATGTCAATACAAGAGTATTTTATAGAAAATTATGTAAACAATAAAAATCTCACACTGTGGTGAGAATACCTTCTTTACATTATCCTTTGGTAACCATTTTTATAAACACATCACTCGGTACAGATACGTTACCCATAGCTTTCATCTTCTTTTTTCATTCTTTCTGTTTTTCTAGAAGTTTGCGCTTACGAGAGATATCTCCTCCATAACATTTTGCTATGACATCTTTACGTTGTGCTGATATCGTTTCTCTAGCGATTACCTTCGTTCCAATAGCTGCTTGGATAGGTATAGAAAAGAGATGTTTTGGTATCAAATCCTTCAATCTCTCGCAAATGTCCGAACCTATCGTATAGGCTTTGGATTCATGGACAATCAGGCTAAATGCCTCTACGAGTTCACCATTGATCATGATATCCAATGTGACCATGTCAGCATACTGATATTTTTTAAATTCATAATTCAATGTAGCATATCACTTCGTAGCTGATTTGAGTCTATCATAAAAATCTACTATCATCTCTCCCATAGGCATCTCATATCTCCAGACTACACGAGTCTCATCGAGATATTCCATAGAGATCAGTGATCATCTATATTCTTGTACCAATTTCATGATAGCTCCAGCATATTCTTTTGGTCATACCACTTCTACTTCTGCGATAGGTTCATAGATCTGATCAATATCACCTTTTGATATCATATCTGCTCCTGATCTGACTACGATCCAATCATGTAACTCTTTCTCATATTTTGTAGCGAGAGCATGATCTGTCTGACCTTCATACGTATCTATAGACAATCATGCCACAAAATTACCAAGCACATGGATAAATAAGGTAGAAGTAACTGTCTCTATCACGTTACGTCCTGACTTAAAACGTTCATCTTGTCGTCATTTTGCCTTCACCAAATACGCTACAGTCGGTGTAGTAAATAAGGTATCAACACCATATTCTCTACTCAATCTCTCTTTCACAATATCCATATGTAACATCCCAAGAAATCCACAACGAAATCACAGACCTAATGCTTTTGATACTTCATGTTCATAGGATACAGCACTGTCATTGAGCGTCAGTTTTGAAAATGCTTCTTTGAGTTTGTCGTATTCTACGGTGTCGACTGGATATACTCCTGCATAGACAAATGGTTTTGCTTTGGAAAACCCATGTACAGCAAATGGGATTAGACTATCATAATTTCATCTTCTTATATCGTTCGTATTAATTTTCCCATCATCATGTCCCAATTTCATCACAGTATCTCAAATCTTTGCATCTCTCACTGATTTTTGTCAGGTACAAAAATATCCTATCTGACCAATACGAAGTTCGGAGTCTTTCTGATATTTTGGAGTGAGATATCACACTTCTGTCAGGGTGAAACTTTTTTCTGAATAGGGAAGATACACTATATCTCATAATTTGTATGATCCAGAAAGTACTTTGACATATACTACTACTCCTCTATACGCATCGTAGACAGAATCAAAAATCAATGCTCTCGCACCGACTCATCAGAGATCTTGATCAACTGGTGCTGGAATTTGTGCCACAATCGCATCTAATACGTCAGTCACATTGAGACCACTTTTTGCTGATATACCAATCACTTGGTCAGCAGGCACACCGACGAGATGTTCTATCTCTTTTGCTACTCTTTCAGGATTTGCAGCAGGAAGATCTATCTTATTCATCACTGGGATGATAGTCAATCCATTATTGATGGCAGAATAGAGGACGGAAAGTGTCTGTGCTTGGATACCTTGTGATGCATCGATCAGCAATACTGCTCATTCTACCGCCGAGAGAGAACGAGATACTTCATATTGAAAATCTACATGACCTGGAGTATCTATCAGATTGAGTTCTACTCATTTCCATATCATACGAGCTGGAGTCATCTTGATCGTAATACCACGTTCTTGTTCGATATCCATAGTATCTAATGTCTGAGCATGATCTACTTTTTTGACTGAACCAGTAATCTCCAACATACGATCTGCAAGAGTGCTTTTCCCATGATCAATATGAGCGATAATACAAAAATTACGAATAGCTAATGACATATAAGAAAACATCTAGATTAAAACTAGACTTAGTATAGAGAAATAGACTAAGGAAATCAAGAAGTAACAACCAACTCCTAATAATTCAAAAAATCAAAAGAAAGTTGAATAGGTTTTGCATTGAGCAATAGTGTAATTTCTTGTCTTTTTTTCTCAATCATCTCCAATGGACTAGATCACAGTAAGAAACTATATTCACTCGTATCATTTTTCTGAAAATGAATATATTTTCAATAATCATCTAATATAAAAAGTTTCACATATCTTTCTCTCAAATTCTTATTTTCATGTTCATGAGAAGATGTGATGTAGTGATGAGCTAGATCTACAAGTTTTTCTCTAAATTTAGTTTCTTTATGTGATAGAGTTTCGTTTTCTATCTCCTGTCTTCTTTGAATATAATTTTCTTTCTTATTTTCTAATTGCTCAATATATTGTATAACCTGATTATTATAGTTGTTCTTTTGGGTGAGGATATGTATTTCTTTTTCAAAATCTTTTATTTGTTCATCACTATGTTTAATATAATGATTCTTATTTGTTTCTAATCTATTTTCTACAATTTTTTGTATTTTTTTATCTTCTTCTAAATACTTTCTTAATTGAAAACTTCGTATTTGAAATTCATTATTTTTTTGTGGTTGATATGTATTCTTATATTCATTGTTATATCACTTTAACAATCTATCCTTTAAATCTCTATCTATTTCTTCAAAAGAAACCTTATTGTTTTTACAATAGTTATATAATTTATCATTACAATAATTCTCTAAATTTTTATACGATGGCTTATCGAGCGTATTATTTTTATTGGTATAATAATTTTTTATATCTCTCAGCTCA
>JFJP01020920.1_pt1 | contig 17396 bp, 17 predicted proteins | sample 431651 | NCBI WGS metagenome assembly JFJP01 (sample SAMN02602958, study PRJNA72255) | Microbial mat metagenome, whole genome shotgun sequencing project. | biome: fresh water; feature: sink hole; material: water; isolation source: purple microbial (photo- and chemosynthetic) mats found in...
GATCAGTTCGATGATCGATGAACGGGCGGCCACGAACTGCGATTGCGCCACGCCAAGGTCGCGCTTGGCGTAGGCCAGACGGTCGGCCCAGCCGTCCGGATCGATGGCCATCAGCAGGGCCTTGTCCTGGGCCAGCAGCCGGCGCATGCGGTCGAGGAACACCGCTTCGACGTCGCTGATGTGGACCAGCACCTGGCGCGCCGTCCATCCGCCCTTGCGGTAGCGCGCTGCCAGCATGCGCTCATTGGCGTCATAGAGCGGCACCGTGCGGTCGCGCAGTTCTCGCAGGGTGCGGACGATGGACGCGGGGATGGTGGGCTTGGCCATGCGGCCGGTATGGCGCGGCGCGGCGGATATCAACCCGGGACGCGATTGTGCCAACGCAGCACCCCACGGCCGACATCGTAGCGGTCGAGGCAGGTGAGCCCGTAGGGGTCCCAGGCCAGGTCGAGGGCGCGCGGGATGGGCAGGCCGATCCATGCCGCGAGGATCGCGCGCAGGCTGCCGGCATGGGCCAGGATCAAGGTCGGCCGGTCATCGAGCGCGACCACCGCCGCGGCGATGGCGCGGGCGGCGCTGGCCTTGAACGACTCGCCACCGGGCGGGACGGCGGTGACCGGGTCGGCGTAGATGAAGGCGGCATCCCGGTTGTCGCTCCACGGCAGTCCTTCCCACTGGCCGAAGCTCTGCTCGCGGAAGGCGCGCAACTGGTCGTGCGGCAGTCCGAGATCGGCGGCGGGGACGGATGCCCGTGCCAGATCGCTGCTCAGCACCCTGGCCACGCCAAGACCCTGCAGATGCGCCTTCACCGCCGGCCAACGCCGCACCGCTTCCTCGCTGGGCGGATCGTCGCGCCAGCCGATCGGCGCCCCGCCGACCGACAGCGGGCCATGGCGCATGAGCCAGAGCGGACTCATGCCGCACCCCACAGCAGGACCACAAGCACAGCCCCCTCCGCAAGCTGGTTGCCGGCCCCGAGCAGGTCACCGCTCTGGCCACCGAGGCGATGCCACAGATACGCGCCCCACAGCGCAGCCGCGACGACGGCCGCGCAACCGCCCCAGGCGGCGCGCTGGAGGCCGAGGTCATAGGCCAAGACGGTGGCGCCGAGCGCCAGGGCAGTGCCCAGCCATGGCACCCAGCGCGGGATCTGCGCTGTGATCTCCTTGGCCAGACCCTCGCCCAAGGCGGGCAGCCGGGTAAGCGGCGCCGCCGTCCAGCGACCCCACGCCATCGCCAGCATCATCCCCGGCACCGCTGCCGCCCCGAGCGCGACCAGGCAGGCGACCCGCAGGGTCAGCACGACCCACAGCGCCATCGCGCCGTAGGCGCCGATGCGCGAGTCCTTCATGATCACCAGGACCTTCTCGGTGGTGAATCCACCGCCCAGGCCGTCGGTGGCGTCGGTCGCGCCGTCCTCGTGGAAGCCGCCGGTCAGCAGCAGGCCCGCCGCCACCGCCAGCACGGCTGCGACCCAGGGCGGCAGGCCGAGCGACAGCCCGACGAAGATGCCGCCGACCGCGGCACCGACCGCGGCACCGACCAGCGGATACCAGGCGACCGCCGGCGACAGATCCTGGACCCGGGTATCCGGCCCCGGTACCGGCAGGCGGGTGAGGAAGCGGACCGCCGCGATCAGGGCGCGCATGGCTTCACCGTCATCGGCAGTCCGCACACGCACAGCACCACCTCGTGCGCAGCGCGGGCGAGGCGCTGGTTGGCCCAGCCCTGCAGATCGCGGAACTGGCGGCCCATCACCGTCTCCGGCACCACGCCGGAACCGACCTCGTTGGTGACCAGGACGAGGGTGCAGGGCGGATCAGCGACCAGTACGCACAGCCGGTCGACCTCCTCGAGGATCGACTCCTCGTCCCATTGCAGCGCCATCGCCCGGCCCGCCAGCCACAGGGTCATGCAGTCGACCAGGGCGGCGCCGGTGCGCGGGACGGCGGCGACCAGATCCGCAGCGACCTCGACGGTGTCCCAGCCGCGGTCAGCGCGGTCGGCGCGGTGCCGGGCGATGCGCGCGGCCATCTCCGGATCGGCGGCGTCGAGGTGCGCGGTCGCCAGGTACTGGCGCGGTGCGGGCAGCGCCTCGACCCGGCGCTGGGCGTAGGAGGACTTCCCACTGCGGGCTCCGCCGGTGACCAAGAGGCTCTTCATGGATAGGCCTTGTCATGCAGCAGCTCTGCCGCGTCGAGCATGGAGACGCCAGGGCTATCGAACAAGTCGACCGGCAATTCGATGATCGCCCCGTCGCGTACTGCGCGCAGACCGCTGAAACCGGGCATGCGACGCAACGACGCTCCTGCTCCTTCGCGGGTGACGATCAGGTCCGGATCGATGACGATGGCCTGCTCGGCGCCGAGCTTGGGCCAGGCCTCGGCGAAGCGGCCCTCGGCCGCGTCGACCAGTCCGGCCGCGACGACGATGTCATGGTAGGAGGTGCCGACCGTGCCGCCGTAGACCTCCTCGCCAGCCGGCGTGACGACCAGGGTCCGGCGCCGCACCAGGTCCGATGGCAGGTGCGCGGCGATTGCGGCCATGCGCCGCTCCAGCTGGGCTGCGATGCGCTCGCCGCGCTCGGGATTGCCGATCAGGACGGCGATGCGGCGCAGGTTGGCGGTCAGCTCACGCATGCCGCCAGCCGGTCCGAGGTCGAACACGGCGATGCCCGTGTCGCGCAGGCGTTGGATGCGGTCGCGGTCGGCGCCGCTGAAGGTCGACACCAGCACCAGATCCGGACGCACGCCGATGATCGCCTCCAGATCGGTCAGGCCGGGCAGGCGCGGCAGGCCGGCATGGCGCCAGGCGTCGGGTCCCTGCACCCACGAACTGATCGCGGCGATGCGGTTCGGTTCGACGAGGTGTCCGAGCAGCTCATCGCTGACCAGGTCGAGCGAGACGATCCGCCGCCATTCGCGCACCGGCAGCGCGGTGCCACGCGCATCGACCACGGTCGCCGCAGCGGCGGCGGCGGAAACCGCGGTGGGGCCGGTTTCCGCCCGATGTCCGACCGCCACGACGGCGAACCCGGCGAGCAGCAGCGCAAGCAGGTAGACAGCGAGGTTGAGCGCGGTCATGGCCGACGCTCCAGCAGGCGGAAGCCCAGCGCCCCGCCCGGTACCGGGGCGACACGGAAGGCCTCGCCGAGATGCGCCTCGGTCAGGACCTCGGCCGGCGGCCCATCGGCGACGATGCGGCCGGCATGCATCAGGGCGACTCGATCAGCGACCCGGCAGGCATCGTCAAGATGATGCAGGACGATGACGATGCAGCGCCCGCCGGCTGCCAGTCGACGGACAAGATCGAGCAGGGCGAGGGCATGGCCGACGTCAAGGGAGGCGGTCGGTTCGTCCATGAGCACGCAGGGCGCCCCGGTGGCCAGGGCGCGTGCGACCAGCACCCGCTGCTGCTCGCCGGCCGACAGGGTGCTGAAGGTGCGTGCGGCGAGGTGGCCTGCATCGACCGCGGCGATGGCCTCGTCGATCGCGGCCTGGTCCGCTGCCTGCTGCCCGCCGAGCCAGCCGTGGTGGGCATAGCGCGCCGCCGCCACCGCCGCCCGCACCGGCAGGGCCGCCGCCAACTGGCTGCGCTGCGGTACATAGGCGACCTGGCGGGCGCGGGCCTGCGCATCGAGCCGGCTCAGGTCGGTGCCGGCGAAGGCGATCCGCCCGCTGGCCGGCAGCAGGCCGAGGATGGCCTTCAGCAGCGTGCTCTTGCCCGCCCCGTTCGGCCCCACCAGGGCGGTGACCGCGCCCGACGCGGCGGTGAAGTCGATGCCGGCGAGGACCGGGCAGGAGCCGCGGCGTACGGTCAGGCCCGAGACGGCGAGGCTCACAGCGTGCCCTCCCGCCGCGCCCGGATCAGCAGGACGAGGAACACCGGCCCGCCGACCAGGCCGGTCACCACGCCCAGGGGCAGTTCGCCCGCGCCATGGATACCGAACCAATCCGCGCCGAGCGGCACCGCACGCGCGACCACGTCGCACAGCACCAGCAGGATCGCTCCGCCGAGGGCGGCGGCTGGCACCAGGCGGCGGTGCTCGACCCCGGCGAAGGGGCGCAGGGCGTGGGGCACGACCAGACCGATGAAGCTGAGCGCCCCACCGATGGCGACGGCCGCGGCGGCGAGCAGCGCGGTCCAGGCCAGCAGCCAGCGCCGGGCACGCGCGGTGTCGACGCCCATCGCAGCCGCCTCCTCCTCGCCTGCGAGCAGCAGGTCGCAGGTGCGGCCCCAGGCCCAGGCGGCGCAGATCCCGGCCGTCACCAGCGGCACGGCGAGGGCGATGTGGCCGAGGCCCTTGCCGTCGACCCCGCCCTGGCCGAATCCGGTCAGGGCGCGGGCCAGTTCCCAGCGCCCCGCCGCCAGGCTGGTGATCAGTCCGGAAACGGCACCGACCACGGCGGTGATGACGAAGCCGGTGAGCAGCACCGCGACCATGCCGCCGCCCCCGCGTCCAGCAGTGGCCAGGAGTAACGCGAGGGCGCCGGCCGCCCCGGCCAAGCAGCCGAGCGGCAGCATCAGTTCGGGCGCCAGCCACGCTGGCAGCACGCCGATGGCGACGGTGTGGGCGACCAGGGCCAACTGCCCGCCCAGCGTCGCCCCGGCGGTGGTGCCAACGACGTCGGGCGAGGCGAGCGGGTTGCGGAACAGGCCCTGGACCAGCACCCCAGCCACCGCCAGGGCCGCCCCTGCGAGCGCGGCGCAGGCCGTGCGCATCAGGCGCAGATCGCGGATCGCGCCCTCGGCGCCGGTCCCGCCCGAGCCGACGGCCAGCGACAGGGCGATGGCCCCGGCGAGGATGGCGGCAAGAACGAGGAGGACGGCGCCCAGGCGCATGGACGGGGATCAGAAGCGTCCGGCGAGGGTGAGCCAGTAGGAGCGCGGGGCGGTCGCGTAGACCGTGCCGAAGCTGCTGTTGGTCACGTAGCGCTGGTCGAACAGGTTGTCGATGCGCAGGGCGAGGTCCCAGCGCTCGCCCATGGAGACGCCGATCGCCGCATCGGCGACGGTGGCCCCATCGACCCGATCCGAGCCGCCGGTGTTGGCATAGTACGCGGTCGTCCGCCGGACTCCGATGGTCTGGCGCAGGGCCAGGCCGTCGGCAAGGGTCTCGCGCAGGCTGGCTCGGGTGCTGCCGGCATGGTGCGGCGCGAACGGAGTCTCACGGCCGGTGGCGTCCTCGGCGTCGAGCAGGGTGTAGCTGCCCTCGAGCCACACCGTCACCGCATCGGTCACGGCCCGTTCGGCCGCGGCCCCTGCTTCCATGCCACGAGACACCGAGGTCCCGCGGTCGTTGAGGTAGGTCGCCAGCAGCGGCCCCGACCAGCCATCGGGATCGTTGTAGACGATCTGGTCGTCGACCTCGATGCGGAATGCGGTCGCCGACAGTTTGAAGCCCGCAGCGACGGTCCAGTCGAATCCGGCCTCGTAGGAGAGGCTGTCCTCGGGCTGGAGATCCGGATTGCCGTTGGAGACGAAAGGTTCGACGTTGTAGAGTTGATACAGGGTGGGCGCCTTGAAGCCGGTCGAGGCCGCCGCCCGCACCTTGAGGCTGGCGGGAAGGACGAACCAGGCGGCGGCCAGCCGTCCGGTCGAGGCCTCGCCGAACTCCTGATGACGGTCGAGGCGGGCGGTCGCGGCGACCTCGGCGCGCTCGTGGGTCCAGGCCGCACCGAGATAGCCGCCGAACTGGCCAATCCCGGTGTCGAACACCGGATCCGAAGCAGGCGAGTAGCGCGTCATGGCGGTGTCGCGCCGTGCATCGGCGCCCAGCGTCAGATCGACGCCGCCGCCGAGCCCGACCGTACCGCGGGCCGAGCCGTACAGCGTCGTGCTGTCGTAGGTGCCCGGGTCGTTGGTGGTGTAGGTCGACTCGTAGGACGAGTTCTGCCACGACAGGTCGATGTCGAGACTGACTCCGGTACCGCGATCGAACCCGGCACCGGCGGCGAGCTGCTGCTGTTCGTACAGGTTCTCGGAATCGGCGTCGTCCGGTCCACTGCCGTCGTACTCCTGGCGGTTGCGGACGGTCGCCCCGACCACATGCAGGGTCAGGCCGTCGGCGGCATCGAACTCGAAGCGTCCGCGGGCGGCATGGCGCTGGGTGCTGTCATCCTCGAGCTCCGACGGATCCCCTTCCGGATCGCTGGTCGTCGAGCTGAAACCGTCGCTGGCCAGTCCCTGCAGCGAGATGGCGTAGCCGCCGATGCCGGGGATCGGGCCGGTGGCCACCGTCTCGCCGGCGAGGGTGCCGAACGAGCCGGCCGTCGCCGATACGCGCAGCTCGTGGTCGGCGGTCGGACGGGCGGTGCGCAGATCGACGACGCCGCCGACCGCACCGCTGCCGTAGAGCCCGGACTGCGAGCCCTTGAGCACCTCGATGGCGTCGACGCCGGCCGGCGCGAACAGCGGCAGGCGCACGCCGCCGTTGATGCTCGACTGGTCCTCGAACGGGATGCCGTCGACCAGGACCAACGTGTACTTGCCGTCGAGCCCGCGCAGCCGCAGCGCCGTGGTGCCGCCATCGACGCCGCCGCCGGTGCTCCAGACCGCCACGCCCGGCAATTCGCGCAGCCAGTCGGTGGCGTTGACCGAGCCGCCGCGGACGGCGACATCGTCGGCCTCGACCAGCTCGACCGAGACCGGCGCACGTTCGAGTTCGGTCTCGCGCCGCTCGGCGGTGACGATGATGGTGGGGCCGTCCTCGGCCGCGGCGAGGGCCACGGCGAGGAGGGTCAGTGACAGGGTGCGGGGCATATGGGACGCCGTCCTAGGCGGCGGGGTTGGTTGCCCGCGGCGCACCTTCGGAATACGGAACGGCCCAGCAGCCGGGCGACTCGCCCGGTGTGGAACCGTCCCCATCCCCGAGGGGGCGAAACCGCGAGGCCCAGGCCGGTCTCCGGACTCCCAGATCATCCCTCGCCCGGCCTTCCCACGCTTCTGCAGCGCAGTGGCATCTCCGGGTCCGGTCCCTGGTCACCGTTGCGGGTCAGCGCCGTCCCGCTGCGGCCCGGTGGGCTTTCCCACCTGCGCCACGGCAGGACACCTGAACGGGGAAAACGCTAGCAGCACGTGCAGCCCCCGCAAGCCACCCGTTGCGGGACTGCGGAACCCGCCTTGAATCCGTTCATGTATCTGGACATCCCGGCCAGCGCCAACCTCGACGAACCGGTCATGGCGACCTTCAAGGCCGATGGTCCGGCGCAGCCGGTGCGCGAACTGCGCCTGTGGCGGGACGGAGCCTGGATCTGGTGCTCGGTCACCGGTTGGGACGAGGCGGGTCCGGTGCCGGCAGCGATCCAACTGATCGAGGAGAGTGGCGACGGCCCGGCCCGTCTGGTCCACGGCGGACCGCTCGGTCTGCGCCTGGGGACAGGCGCGGTCGTGCGCTGGAGCACCGCCGATGCGGCGCAGTGGGGCGAACCCTATCTGATCGTCACGCCCGACGCGCAGTGGCGCTGATCCGTCCATCACCGCCACACGCCGCTATATCGACGCTGGAGCCGCTCACGCGCGGATCCACAGGTGCTCGTGATGCCCAGGATCCACCCGGCCTACCGCCCGCAGGCCAAGCGCAGCGAGGAGGACATCGACCCCCTCCCGGGTCGAGTGCGGCGGGAATACCCGGACAAAGACGAGAGTGGCCCGTGCCAGCACGGCGCGAGCCGAGGCGATCGCCGCGTATTCGCATCCCTCCGCATCGAGTTTGACGATATCGAAACGTTCCAGGCGATGCTGGGTGGCATGGTCATCGAGGCGCACCATCGGCACGTCGAGGACGCGGCGGCTACCGCCCATGCCGTCCGCCTTGTCCGCCAACAGCGTTGCGCCCAGGCCGCTGCCCGGGCAATGCAGGCGCACTTCGCCGGGCGATTCGCCCACCACGGCGCGATGCACCTGCCAGAGGGCCGAGAACCCGTTCAGTCGGGCCAGCGCCTCGGCCCGCGCCGCCAGGTACGGAACCGGCTCGAACAGGTGCATCCGCGCTTGCGGGAACCAGTCGGCCACCGACAGGGCGAACATGCCGACATGGGCCCCGACATCGGCGATGGTGGGAGGGGAAGCGGACACGAGATGGACATGACCGCCGAGCGGGAACATGTCTTCGACGAACATGCGCTCGTAGATCCGGCGCTCGGTGCGATTGTGGATCTGCACCACCAGGCCGCTGCGGGTGTGGGCTGGCTGGGGGAAGAATCGGCTCAACTGGTCGGACAGGTGCCTGGCGATCCTGGCGCACGACGTCAGCGGCAGACGCCTCAGGTTGACGCGATGGGACGGGGGAACGTCGATCGGCTCAGCTCCCATGCGGGCCGCCATGCTTGGCGGCCATGCGGATCTGCAGCAGTTCGACGCCCAGGGCGAAGGCCATGGCGAAGTAGATGTAGCCCTTGTTCATGTGCTGGCCCAGACCCTCGGCGATCAGCATCACGCCGATGAGGATGAGGAAGGCCAGGGCCAGGATCTTGATCGCCGGGTGGCGTTCGACGAAGTCCCCGATCGGCCCGGCCGCCCACATCATCACCATCACCGAGGCGACCACGGCGATGATCATCGCCGGGACGTTGGTGGTCATGCCGACGGCTGTGATCACCGAGTCGAGACTGAACACCAGGTCGATCAGGGCGATCTGCACCAGCACCGCCCCCATCGTCGCCCCGGCCGCGTTCGCCGCTCCCGCCTCGGCGTGACCTTCGACCTTATGGTGGATCTCCTTGACCGACTTCCACAGCAGGAAGGCGCCGCCGAGCAGCAGGATCAGCTTCTGGCCGGTCAAACCGTGTCCGAATACGCTGAACAGCGGCTTGGTCAGCGACATGATCCAGCTGACCGACAGGAGCAGCAGGATGCGCATGCACATCGCGAGCAGCAGGCCGATGCGCCGCGCCCGCGGGCGCTGCTCGGCCGGCAGACGCCCGGTCAGCACCGAGAGGAAGACGATGTTGTCGATGCCGAGGACGATCTCCAGGGCGGTCAGCGTCAGCAGCGCGATCAGCGCCTCGGGTGTGGCCAGGGCGGCCCAGGCTTCGGGACTGAGGACGCTGGGGATCTCGCGGACGGCATCGGCGGCGGCGGTGACGGCTTCCATTTGAGCGAAGGTGGGTAAAGGCAGGCTCAGGCAAGGCCTGAGGCGCTAACCCTTGAGTCCTGCGGCGATCCGATTGAGCTCGGCTGCCGACTGCCGGGTCGCCTCGGCGCCGGCGCTCGCGTCCTTTGCGGCCTGTGCGACATTCGCCACGGTGCGGGCGATGTCCTGCACCCCCTGATTGGCCTCGGTAACGGTGCGGGTCATCTCGCGGGTGGTCGCAGTCTGCTGCTCGGTAGCCGTGGCGATCGACCCCGTGGCGGTCCCGATGCGGTCGATGACAGCCCCGGCCTGGCTCAGGCCATCGCGGACTGCGGCGGTGTCCCCCTGGATGCTGGCAATCATCCCCTGGATGCGGCTGGTCGCCTCACCCGTGCTGCGGGCCAGTTCCTTGACCTCGCTGGCGACGACGGCAAAGCCGCGACCGGCGTCCCCGGCCCGCGCAGCCTCGATGGTGGCATTGAGGGCCAGGAGGTTGGTCTGCTCGGCGATGCTGGCGATCAGCTGGGCCGCCTCGCCGATGGCCGTGCTGCTTGCGCCAAGCCGGTCGGCAGCCTCGCGCGCCCGGCGCGAGGCCTCGACGGCCTCGTTGGCGGTCCGGGCCGCCTCGGCGGCGCTGCGGGCGATCTCGCCGATCGTTGCGGTCATCTCCTCGGCCCCGGCGGACACCGAGCCGACCCCGCGCGAGACCTCCTCCGAGGAGGCCGCCACGGTCGCCGCCTGGGCGCTGGTCTCGGCGGCGGCGGCGGCAAGGCTGTGGCTGACCGAGTCGAGCTTGCTGGCCGCCTCGGCAAGCTGGCGCTCGAGTTCGGCTCGGGCGGCGGTCTGACGCTCGACGGTGGGCCAGTCCACCCGGTCGGCGCGCAACGCGGCGCGCACGCCGGCGACGGCCCGGTCAAGGGAGGCTGCCATGCGGCCGATCTCGTCGTGTCGGTCCAGCCCGCATACGCCATCCAGACGACCCTCCGCCAAGCCATCAAGGGCCTCTCGCACCCGCTGCACAGGCTTGCTGATCGAACGGGCGATCATCACCGTGATACCCAGCGCGGCCAGCAGGAGCATCAGAGCCGTCAGGCCCGCTTGACGCATCTGCGCCGAACTCTCGGCACGCATCTGGGCGGCAAGAGCATCCACTTCAGCGTCGATATCATCAACATAGGCCCCTATGCCAATGAACCAGCCCGGATCGAAACGCGTCCCACCCTCATCCCAGGCGATGGGCATCGACCAGGCTAATTTGGGCAGGGGGACGTCCTTGCCATCAGCGCCCTTGGGCCCATCGGGTTTCGGGTAGTTGTAGATATAGGTGCCGCCGCCCTTCATCCCTGCCTCGACCAAGCCGCGCACGACCTTCTGCCCGCCGACTTCAAGATCCCAGCGGTTGACGCCGTGCAGTTTCTTGTTGGGTGGCAGCAGCAGGGTCACGCCGGAACGGTCGTAGGCGAAGAAGTAGCCGTCTGCCTTGCCTGAAGACCCCTTCATGAAGTACACCTCGCCGAGCAAGGCGCGCATCTTCTCCAACCTGGCTTCGGCATCCAGGCCTGCGGTCTGCGTACGCAACAGATCGATCGCCAATTCGCAGTCATGGCGCAGTTCTGCGGTCCGGGCGGCAATCAGCCCGTCACGGATGCGGTGCTCGGCCAAGGCAGCGGTGTTGGCGAGAGCCTGCAGAGCCAGCCAGCCAACGGCAGCCGACAGCACTAGGCCGACCAAGGCGATGAGCAGCAGCTTGGCGGTCAGCGGCCAGTGACGATAGGACATGCTCCGACTCCTGCCTGGACGCTATCCTCCCGGTGGACGACTGGCAAGGAGCGCAGATACATCTATTCCAGCCCGCGGCTGCTGCGGTAGTTGGCGTAATCGCCACGCCAGTCGGTGATCTTGGCCGGGCCGCCGGCAGGGCCGTCCTCCATGATCCAGCAGCGGTTGGCGACGTTGTCGATGAACTCGCGGTCGTGGCTGACCACCACCAGGGTGCCCTGGAACTCCTCGAGCGCCTCCTGCAGCGCCTCGATCGACTCCATGTCGAGGTGCGAGGTCGGCTCGTCCAGGATCAGCGTGTTGGCCTCCTGCAGCATGACCATCGAGAGCAGGCAGCGAACACGCTCGCCACCGGACAGCACGCCGACGATCTTCTTCACGTCATCGCCCGAGAAGAGCATGCGGCCGAGCATGGCGCGCATGTTGTTGATGTCCTGGTTCTCGGTGAACTGGCGGATCCACTCGAAGATGTTGAGATCCTTGTTCTTGAACAGGTCGCCGCCCTCCTGGGGGAAGTAGGCGCGCGTCGTGGTGTTCGACCAGGTCACGGTGCCCTTCTCCGGGGCCAGCTCGCCGAGGACCAGGCGGCACATCGTGCTCTTGCCGATGCCGTTGCGGCCGATGATGGCGATGCGGTCGTTGCGGTCGATGCGGGCCTCGAACCTGTCGCAGATCTTCGGTCCGCCAGGATGGGCGAAGGTCAGCTTCTCGATCTTGACCACGTCCTGGCCGCTCGGGCGCTGGAACTTGAAGTGCAGCCGCGGGGCGACGCGCGAGCTGGGCTGGACCTTCTGCCCCGACAGCTGGTCGATCAGCTTCTCACGGCTGGTCGCCTGCTTCGAGCGCGCGGCGTTGGACTTGAACCGCTCGACGAAGCGGCGCAGCTTGAGCACCTGGCGCTCGACCCGGCCCGCCTCCTTGCTGCGGTGGGCGCGGGCCAGCTGCTCCTGCGCCTGGTAGACGTCGTAGGGCCCGGCGAACGAGCGGATGGTCTTGAAATCGACGTCGAGAGTGTGGGTGCAGGTGCGGTTGAGGAAGTGTCGGTCGTGGCTGACCACGATGATCACGCCCTCGTAGTCGGCGAGGAACTGCTCCAGCCAGACGATGGCGGGGATGTCGAGGTTGTTGGTCGGTTCGTCGAGCAGCAGCACGTCCGGCTTCGAGAACAGCGCCTGGGCCAGGAACACGCGCACCTTCTTGGCCGTGTCGATGTCTCCGAGCAGTTTCTGGTGCAGCGCCGGCTCGACCCCGAGGTCGGTCAGCACCTCAGCGGCGGCCGACTCCTGGCTGTAGCCGTCGAGCTGCTCGAAGCGCTCCTGCAGCTCGCTCATACGGGCCATGTCCTTGTCATCCATCTCGCCCTTGGCATAGAGCTTGTCGAGCTCGCTCTGGATGGCGTGGACCTCGATGTGGCCGCGCAAAGCGACCGAGATGACGGTCTGGTCATCGTAGCCGCTGATGTCCTGGCGCAGCCAGCCGAGGCGCTTGCCCGGCTCGAGGATGACCTCGCCGAGAACCTGCTCGACCTCCTTGGTCAGGATCTTGATGAAGGTCGACTTGCCGGTGCCGTTGGCCCCGATGATGCCATAGCAGTTTCCCGGGGTGAACTTGAGGCTGACGTTCTCGAACAGGACCTTCTGGCCAAAGTTCATCGACAGGCCGGCGACGCTGAGCATCTGGGTTCCCCTTTAGGCGGGCGGCATGGTCTGGGGTTCGGCGGGGGGGCAAGGGGCCTTCCCATTGCCCCAGGGGTTAGGGGCAAGGGGTTAGGGTCGTGAAGCGGTATCGGAACGGACCACTGCATCACTGCCCGGTTCCGGCATGCGACGACGTGGTCCTCGGAGATGTCGCACGACGACCCTAACCCCTAACCCCTGGGGCAATGACACCCCCAGTGGCAATGGCTGCCTCCAGCATGCGACGACGTGGTCCTCGGAGATGTCGCACGACGACCCTAACCCCTAACCCCTGGGGCAATGACACCCCCCAGTGGCAATGGAGTAGCCCCCCCTACGATCCCAGCCATGCCCGACCATGTCCAGATCCGCATCATCTCCCTGCTGGAGGAGGCGGCCAACAGCTTCGAGCAGCTCGAGACGCTGGCCAACCGCACCCATCGAGCAGGTCGACCTGCGCGCGATCGAACGCGACTACGTCAACGACGAGAACGAACCGGGCAGCGAAATGGACCACATCGTGTTCATCAAGTACAAGACGGACAAGGTCCAGGCGTGAGCCTCTCTCCGCCTGGGGAGGGGCTTGGTCGCTCCGTCCCGGGATGGCTGCAGCCATTGTCCCCCGTGACTCCGCGAGTCGCCCCTCCCCAGACCCCACCCGCATGAGCCTCCTCTCGATCGTCAACGTCAGTAAGCACTTCGGCACCTTGGCCGCGGTCGATGGCATCTCGCTGGAGATCCCCCCGGGCGAGGTGCACGCCTTCCTCGGCCCCAACGGCGCCGGCAAGACCACCACCATCCGCATGATCTCGGGCCTCCTTCGGCCGGACACCGGGACGATCGCGGTCGACGGCCACGATGTCGTCACGGACGGCGTCGCGGCGCGCACGAAGCTCGCCTACGTGCCCGACGAGCCCTATCTCTTCGAGCGGCTGACCGGGCGCGAGTTCCTCGACTTCACCGCCCGCATCTACGGCCTGCCGCGCGCGGACTTCGACGAGCGGCTGGTCGAATGTGACGGCCTGTTCAACCTCTCTGGTTTCTGGGACCGCCTGGCCGAGGGCTACAGCCATGGCCAGCGCCAACGCGTCGTGCTGGCGGCGGCGTGGATGCACCGGCCCAGGCTGCTCATCGTCGACGAACCGCTGGTCGGCCTCGATCCAAAGCACATCCGCGTCGCCCTCGACCTCTTCCGCCGGCTGGCGAACGAAGGCGGCTCGGTGCTGATGAGCACCCACACCCTGGCGACGGTCAAGGGCACCTGCGACCGCGTCACCGTGGTGGATCACGGCCGCATCATCGCCCACGGGACGGTCGATGAGGTGTCGCAGGGCGGCGACCTCGAGCAGCGCTTCCTGGAGATGACGTCCGGGTGAACGGCTGGCTGCTGATTGATGGATCGAACGTCGTGCACCAGGACGCCGAACTGCGCCGCCTGGCTGGCATCGACCCCGAACGCGCCCGCGCCGAACTGGAGCGTCTGCTCGGCGGACGGCGGATGACCTGCGTCTTCTGGGACGGCGGACCGGGCGGCGAGATCCGCACCTTCCAGCGCAAGGGCGTACGCGTGGACTACAGCGGTCCCGGCGAGGCCGACGAGCGCATCATCGCCTGGCTCAAACAGCACGGCCCGCTGCATGGCACGGTCGTCACCGATGACGGCCCGCTGTCACGCCGCTGCCGCACCCTGAAGGCCAAGATTGTCACCGCCCGCGGCTTCGCCTCCGGCCTGCGCAACGTCCGCGACGCCCCGCCCGACCGGGATCCGCCGGCGCCTCACGAGGTCGAATTCTGGATGCGTGAATTCAAGGTCGGACCTGGCGAATAGAACATAGAACCCAGGTAAGCGGACTTTCGCACCTTTCAGCCGCTCGCTGAAGTACGATTCTGACCACCCCAAAGCCACACCCATTCGACGCAGAAGCTCCACAGCGTCTGCAGGCCTTGGGTCACCAGTTGCCGCTCCACCGACACCGTTCGCACCGTGCGCAGAAATGCGTTCAACGCCTCGGCGTTGGTGCCGTCATCGGCGGCGGGGACGGAGAATACGCGAAATGGCATGGGTAGGCTCCAAAGGCCGCACAATCGGGGCGCAACGCGCCACCTTCACACAGCCCAGCGCGAAACAGCCGCTTCACCCCGACGGCAGCCCGGCGCCGCGGTCGGCACGCGTCTCGATCTGCCTGACACCCCGATCGTAGCGATCAGCCTGCCGGCGGGTACGGCGACGCTGCGCCTGACCGACCGATGACGAACGCCGGTTGGTGAATTCAGCCGTCAGCGCGTCGATGTCATTCCTGCCCGCCAACGATGCGCTAGTCTCGACCTGCATCAGCGTTGACCGGGAGCCGCCCGGCCTCGCTCCGCGACCGGCCTCCGGCCTCGCCTGCAATCTGCAACCTGCAACAAAGTTGCGGGTGGTCTTGCTTACGATGATGTCCAGTAATACACTACCATATGCGTTTTCCCCTTGTGTTCCGCCTGCTTGCCGCCTTTGCCCTCATCGCCGGGATCGGCACGGCGGTGGCCTTTGTCGGTATTCGCGGGCTGGAGGATGCCAGGATCGGGCTGGGGCAGGTGTCCGATGCTGGTACCCGTGGACTGGCTGATACCAGGGCTGGGCTGGAGCGGATCGCCAGGCAGGACGCGGCGCTGCAGGTTGCGATCTTGGAAGCGCATATCGGCCTGCTGAGCATGCGTCGCTTCGAGAAGGACATCCTGCTCAACGGCGGGGATGACAAGACCCAACGGCGCAATCTGGAGCGGCTTGACAAGGCAGAGAAGGAACAGGCGCGCCGCTTGGCTGACATTGAACAGACGATCGCAGGACACCCCGGTTTCCGCGATGCGCAAGGCCGCCCCGTGGCGGAAGGCCTGCCCCAGGCACATCAGGCTTTCGTGAAGGCGCTCAGCGAGGTCCTGCCGCAGGTCATCGGCACGAATATGACACCGCAGCGGGCCAACGCCCTGCTGGACGCGCACAAGAACACCATGCGCAACCTGGAGATCAAACTGGATTTGCTCGTCACGGCCGGTCATGCGGTGATGAGCGCCTCGGTAAACCGCACCACTGAGGCGGCCCAGGCCGCAGATGCGACGATGCAGGCCGCGGTTTCGTGCGTGTCAGCGGCGACCAACCTATCGCAGCGGCGCATGCAGTGGGTGGCCGCTGCGGGTATGGGCCTGGCGCTCAGCCTCGGTCTGGTCCTGGCCATCGGCATTGCACGTCCCATCCGGCATGCCGCAGCGAGCTTGAACCGCACCACCGCCGCCCTGGGTGGCCGTGCCACCAGCCTGGCGCGCGAGGCCAGGGAATCCTCCACCCGCCTGACCGGGGTGGCTGCCAGCGCCGAGGAACTGTCCACCAGCGCCGCGTCGATGGCTGCCTCGGCCGAGGAGATGACCGCCGGCAGCACCTCGGTGGCTGCCTCGGCCGAGCAGTTGTCAGGCTCGGCCAACAGCGTGGCCACGGCGGTCGAAGAGATGACGGCCTCGATCCAGGAGATCAGCCAGGGAGCCACTGCGGCCGCCACTGTGGCGACAAAGGCCAAGGAACTGGCCGTGAGCGCAACGGCGGTGATGCGGACCCTGGGCGAAGCGGCGGGTGCGATCAGCAAGGTCACCGAGAGCATCGCCGCCATCGCCGCCCAGACCAACCTGCTGGCGCTGAACGCCACCATCGAGGCCGCCCGCGCCGGCGAGGCCGGCCGTGGCTTTGCAGTCGTCGCCAGCGAGGTCAAGCAACTGGCGCAGCAGGCCGGCACCGCGGCTGGCGACATCGCCCAGCGCATCGCCACCATCCAGGGCAAGACGGCCGAGGCGACCCAGGCCCTGGCTGCCATCGCTGCCATCATCGAACAACTCAACCAGTCGTCTGGCCAGACCGCCGCCGCGGTCCAGGAGCAGACCGCCACGGTCACCGAGATCGGCCGCAACCTCAGTGAGACCAGCATCGCTGCCAAGGGCATCGCCCAGGCCATCGCCGAGGTCAAGACCGGCATCGACGATATCTCGCGCAACACGGCCCAGTCGGCCACCGCCTCGCGCGAGGTCGCCGGGACGCTGGGCGCCATCAGCCAGACCATGGACTCGGCCAGCACCACCAGCGCCGAGGTCGAACAGGCGATGCGGGAACTGTCTGTTATCGCCACCCGGCTACAGCGGCTGACTGGAGGGAAACCTGCAGGTGCTGCCTGACGAGAATCAGCGCCAGTCTGGCCAACGGCGCGAGATATCGCTGTAATGGTCGATGGGGGGATGCTGCGCCCCCAGGCTCGTGCCGCCGGCTGGCCGATCGAGGTCTGCGACGACGGGCTGCGGCGGTCGCCCGCGAACGACCGTCGCAGCCGTCCTGGAGGTGGGCAGCCTCCGCATAGGTTCGCCTCCGGATTGTGTTTCGGGCATCGGCCCTGATGCTCACGTGCTCCTATGCCGCCGAGCAAGCCAACCCTGTCAGCAACGACTACGGCTGCGAGGCGGGTCGTGGACCGCTGCCGCCAAGTGTTGGCGCACCCGTGGTCGGCGTGGCTGTTTCTCGCCGGATCGCTGATCATCACGGCGCTGGCCTGGTACATCAAGAGCAGCAACGCGCTGATGGCCGAGGCCAAGGCCGCCACCGAGCGGGTGCAGCAGAGCAGCACCGCGATTGATGCCTACCTGGCCAAGGCGGTAGGCGAGGGGGTGGTCAACGCCTTCCACGAGGTCGTCGCCTCGACCGGCCGCGTCACCCAGCTGATGGCCGAGGTCGCCACCGCCAGCGACGAGCAGGCCAAGGGCCTCGGTCAGGTCAACGCCGCCGTCGCCGACATCGACAAGGTCACCCAGGCCAATGCCGCCGCAGCCGAGGAGTCCGCCGCCGCCAGCGAGGA
>JFJP01027188.1_pt1 | contig 17395 bp, 20 predicted proteins | sample 431651 | NCBI WGS metagenome assembly JFJP01 (sample SAMN02602958, study PRJNA72255) | Microbial mat metagenome, whole genome shotgun sequencing project. | biome: fresh water; feature: sink hole; material: water; isolation source: purple microbial (photo- and chemosynthetic) mats found in...
TTTTAGACTTGTAAATTGGAGAGTTTTTTTTTAATTGGAAGTGCACTAAAAAAAGACAAGAATTTTTTTTTTTTTTCATATTTTTACAATATAGGGTTTTATATCATAAAAAACAAAATGAAATAATTTTTTTTTAATTTTTAAATTTTTTTCGGGTTTTTTCACCGCTGCAAAATTGATCAACATATTGTATTAATTCGTTTTTATCGATGGGATTTCTTATTCCAATCATAATGCTAGTACCAGTTTCGAAAGCATTGGGATCAGATTTATCAAATCTCCAGCCATAAACTTCCCATCCTCCACAGAATTTGTTTTCAACATAAAAAACTAAATTTTTTTCTAAAGCATTCTGATAATTTTGATTGTTTTCTTGATTGAAACAAGCCTTCCCCCTCAGAAAATTAACGAAATTATTGGGGTTTTCATTGTAGATACTTCTGATAAAATTATTGTCAATGACCTTATTAAATTTGCATTCAGCAATAATACCGAAAACTGTGGTTTCTGAAACAGCTTGCAATTTCTGGATTTCATTTGAAACTATTTCATATTTTTCTTGATCAACTATCATAAAATCAAATAAAACTCTTTCACTTGTATTGAACTCTTTATTATATCCTATCAAATAAATATCCAAGATCCTATTAGTAAACCTCCCATTAAGTATCTTGGGACTATTAAAATATTCATTATTTATCACTAAAAAATCTATTGTTTGTTGTGAGGCCTCTTTCCATTTTAAAATATCTGCGTTTCTTCCAGGTTTATAAGCAGCATCGTTTCTTGTTAATACTAAACCATCTTGTTTATGAGGCAGACCCTTTAAATATTCATGCAAAAGAAACTCACAATCTTCGATTTCGAAAAAATCCTTCAATGAAATTTTTATGAGAAAAGATGTGTTATCATAAGGCAAAAGACTGTTATTGATGCTTCTATTCGCTTTTAATAAGCGTTTGGACATCTTGCAAAAGGAAAGGAATTTTCTTGAGTATTCCAATCTTTGCCGATAGTAATTTTTGGTAACTTCTCCATAATCATATAAAAGGGTATCAAAGATTAAGAATTTTATCTGAATATTGGTTCCATAAGTGTCGAGAACTAATTCCCCATCAAAGAGATATTTGATTCGGAGTTCGGATTTTGTATCAATGAAATTTATAGGAATTTTGATATTCGCTAAAAAAAATTGCAGTTCGTTTTTATACTGATCTTCTGCACTTTTTTTCAGATTTCGCCCATGCAAATAGATCTTGCCGTTGTTCAAAATTATGAGAAAATAACGAACTCCATCAGTTTTTTCACAAATTAGATATTTGTTTTTCGTCAAATTTATCATATTTGTCCGATCTAAGCTTATAGGATGAGCACCAATGAATTTGTTTTCTTCAGAATTGCCATTTTTTAATTTAGACTGGGTCATTGATGAATAAAGATTGTTTAATTGACTGCAAAGAAAGAGTCGATTTTTTTCATCAGACTCGAGTTTGCCGGGGTTTAGAAGAAAGTCGGTGTAATTAGAAGATTTCTCCATATTAATGAATGGATTTTTTTAAAAATCTAAATTTATATTAAGTGGCAAAATTGGGAATTTTGGCTTCTTGATTTAAATATTAAAATATTTGTCCTCTTATTCAAAATCTTTTTATTTTTTCTAAAAAACATAATCAGCATAATTCTTTTTTTTTTATAAAACATGAATTTAAACCATTTTCAAAAAATTTAAAATTTTTTCATTAATCCTCAGATAAAAAGTTGATTTTGGCTATTTTTTAATTATATTTTGTTTTTTTTAAATCAGAAATTATTGATTATCAACTTGCAACTTGCTGTTGGAATTTCGAGAAATAAATAAATATTTGCTCTAAACTGCACTGGGTAATAGAGAAATCTTCAATAATTTTGTTATTTTTCAAATCATCCTCTAAAAACGAAAAGGCTTGATAAAACGAAAATCCCTCGCTATCAATTTGATAAAACAAATTATCTTTTTGATTTTCGACCAATCTTTTGGCTTTTTCGAATTTTTTAATAACCATTTCATGAACTATTTCTGCATTTTTCTCTTGTAATTTAATTTTGACCCTATATCCATCACCGAATTTATTTTTCAAATGTTGATTTGATCCAAAACAAACAAATTTTCCATTTATTAAGATTCCAATCCTATGACAAAGAAATTCCGCCTCCATCATTGAATGAGTTGTGAGGACTATTCCACTATTCCTGCATTTCAAAGAGTTTTGTAACGTATCCCATAGATATCTTTTTGCTATAGGGTCCAATCCTGTTGATGGTTCATCAAAAAACTGTAAATCTGGTCCGCCGATTAAAGCATTTGATACACATAACTTTCTTTTATTTCCTCCACTTAAATTTACAGCCTTGGTGTTTCTAAATCATAAAAATAAAGTTTCATTTATTGATATTAAAAATAAAATTACAGAATAATAATACATTTAAAAAAAAATACCTAAAATTTTCTAATTGCATTGCTGAAATGAAATATTCAACAACTTCTTGAAGAGCTACTCCTTTCAAGCCTTTCATCCTTCCAAAGAGATATAAATGTTCAACTGGAGTCAAATAATCCCATAAACAATCGAATTGTGGACAGATGCCAACATCCTGAAATATTGTCATTAGTCCTGATTTAATCTCATGATTCTTCAAAAAAACTGAACCAGAGCTTTTCGGTAAAAAAGCCGTGGTTATATTAAAAGTGGTTGATTTTCCTGCACCATTGGGCCCGAGTAAACCGAAAATCTGTCCATTTTGCACTCCGAACGAAATGCTTTTCAATGCTTGAAACCCATTCTCATAAGTTTTTTGCAATTTATTTACTTTGATTGGATCTATGCAATTGTTGCCACTCAAACGAGTTTCTTCAGAAATAACATCTTCATCCATTTGAGGTTCTACTATAAAAATAAATATTTTTTTGATTTTTTGCTACTTTCAAAGAGAAATTTATTTTATATGAATGTTGTTAATAATTTCATTTTTATTTTTATTTCAGTTTTTGTTATTAAATAAATAATTTTTTTCGATTTTTTGTTTATCATCTATACCTTCATGAAGATTAGAGAACCCTTGAGCATTTGATCTAAAATTGAAAATACTTTTCCAACTGCTTTCTTTTAAATGAGTGCATCTTCTTTCGAGATAAAGTGTGAAAGCTGCATAAAGAACGAATTGTCCCATCAGAATAAATAGATAGACATTGGGGTCCTTTATTAAATCTAAATCCATAATTTGATTATTTGACACTGACGCCAGTGCTTTGATTACAAATTAATTCAATAATTAAAAAATTATTCATTATTTATTTAAAAAAAAAAAACCTCGATCAACAGTGAAAAATGGTGAAATAATATAGCTAAAAATTTGAATAATTATCTTAATTGTATCATAATCGTGAAAAAGTCCTAATAAGATCCAAGGGACTGAATACAAGACAAAATAGTTGATTAGTGGAAAAGCTTTATGTGCAGAGTTCGCTTTATTAAAGAGAAATCCACAAGCATAAGCAAATTGAGTCAATGAAAAACCATAACACAGCATGATCAAACTGATAAAAGCTAGATGGGGTTTCAAAAATTCAAGGTTTCTAAAAAAAAAATAAAGAACTAAAAGAAGAAAATAATTAAATTAAATACATTGCATAAACCATAAAAATGAAGAGGCAAAAGGTTAAAACATAGGCTAAAAAATCAAAACAAAAGGTTCCTATCCAATACGGCAAACTTTTGCATCCCATAACATTCAAAGCATATCTTTACAGAAAATAAATAATGAATGCATTAATATGTGAAATTCTACTTCAATTTTTGTTCTCTTTCTTGGACTGGCAATGTAATGTAGACTGATGAATTGAAACAATAGCCTTGAACTACGAAAATTGTGACAAAGAATATTTTAACAGATTCCTTTATAAATAATTAGGATTTGTTAAAAATTAATAAAATACAGGAACATCCTGTTTGATCAAAGCTTTTCCAATGAAGCAGCCTATTAAAATAAAGATGATTGGAAAACAGAACATGAGCATTGTGTTCCAATTCCTCACTGTCATATAATATTTTCTCAAAAATATCGCTAAAGTCTGTTGCCAAAACAAATATTTTGGTTCTAATTATTTTAAATTCATCTTTATTCAGCAAAAAAATAAATAAGATCCTACCATTTGATAAATGAACAGGAATATTTTTTTGCAAAAAACTCAGATTTTCAGCTCCTAAATTCACAAAAGCATCTTCTAAACTATTAATTTCCATTGTAATCTAAAATAAAATCTTAAAAATCCGAAAGAACTAATGAAAAATTCACATTGAAACGTAGATTTTCTTGTAATTTTTCGAGCTCTTTAAACAATTCTGAAAACTTATTCTGGTGTGTGAAAGGGATAACATAAGTTTCGCATTCATTTGAGCTTTGTTGTGTATTTTTATGTGCAACGGGCACAATATCCTCCACAATTTTCTTAATAAACTCTTTTGCCTTTACAAACTCTTCTATTTTCAATTCACTATCATCATCTCCTTTCGGTGTAAATTTCAACATATAACCAACCCCAAACTTCTTCTTAATGAAATCTGAACTGCCTAAAGCCAATAATTTCCCACTGGACATAACCCCTATTTTATCAGCAATGATATCAGCTTCATCCAAATGATGTGTGGTTAAAATAATTGTTCTTCCTTCATTTTTTATAGATTTCAAGATATCCCAAATCAATCTTCGAGTTATTGGGTCCATTCCTGAAGTAGGCTCATCAAGGAAAATCACCTTTGATCCTGAGATTATTGCCATTCCTAATGAGAGTTTTCGTTTATTTCCACCTGATAATTGTGTTGTTCGCTTTTTACGTTCATTTTCAAGACCCACTTTTTCGATCACGAAGTTTATTTCAGATTCGAGAGTTGCTGAGGAAATGCCTTTAATTTCTGCAATGAATCGCAAATGTTCTTCAACATCAAGTTCTTCATAAAGAATGTCTTTCTGACAACAATAACCGATGTATTTGCGAATGTCATCCAGATCTTCATTTATATCCAAATCCAAAACTTTATTTTATTTTATAAATTATATGAAAAATAATATTGGAGAGATGGTTTACTTTTTATTTTTCCTGAGGTCTTTTCTAATAAACCGGTAAGAAGGTTGATAAGCGTGGTTTTTCCAGCACCGTTGTGGCCTAATAAGCTTTTTAAGTGAAAGATTGTTTAAAAAATATTAAAATTTATGGAATATTATGGAAATTATAGAGAGAAAAAAAACATATTATTTTATTTTTTTAAAGAAAAATACCAAAAAATTTGATCTGGGAAAAGTTGCAAAGTGACGGCTTCAACAGCAAAAAGGTTTCCGAATTTCCGATTAAGGTTTTTCATTTCAATGGTCGCCTAATTTAAACAATAGTATATTCGAAAATTTTTTGTTAAACTTTCTTATTTAGATCATTTTCGAAATTTTCTGCATAAACAGCAGAAGAACAAGTATCATAATTTTTATTAGACTCTATATGCGGGACATTTATGTTAAGACTTTCATGACTGAGTTCAATGCTTTGATTATTATTATTGGGATTATTGTATAATAAAGTTTCTCTGTTTCTTGGGAAAAAAGGACAGCAATTTTTCTTTGCTACTTTTTTTTGAGCATCAACAAAGTCCCTTTTTTTGCAAAAATCAAATATAAAATCCAAGAAAAAAAACGGGTGTTTTTTAACTCCGAATTCATTGGGAAAAATCTTGAAATTTTAAAAAAATCAAAAGAAACTCTATGCTAAAAAAAAAAACTTCATCAAGATAGAAATAAAGAGCCAAATAAAACAAAGCATCAAAAGAAAGCATCAGAAGTGCTTTTTGTGCATCGAAAACATCAGTGAAAAACATTTGAAACATAGGATGTTGCGATAAAACTCCAAAAGATAATGCTGGCTGGGGGAATAAGGAAATCAAATAAAAAATTGAACTGCTCCTAAAGAAAGAAATGCAAATTTAAATGAAATATTTTTTAATATGGATTTTTTTGAACTTTTGATCAGTGTAAAACATAAATAGAAATAAAAACGAAGGCAAAGTCATAATCAAACCAATAACTTCTGCTGCTATGTTGGGATTGGAAAAAAGCGTTGTTAAGGCAAATGTTTGATGTGTGACTGCAATATTGTACATGAGATATAATAAAATCACCTCAATTTTGTTCTAATCAAATAAGTAATTGTTTTTGTTTGTTTAATTTATTCTTACCATATAATCAGAAACATCTGTTGTAAGTAAAATGATCAAAATAATGCTTGAACACTAATAAAAGTTTTGATCTTGAATTTCAAAAGAATTTACTATAAGCCCAGTTAAATAAGAAGTTGCCATCCATCCGATAATATAAGCATTATTGTTTAACCCATTGATCTTAAATATTAAATTTTTTTTCCCAATTATAAATATATATTTATTTATGAAAAAAACCTTCTGATATTCTTTGTATTTTTCTTTTTTTTCGTTCACAAAATTTATAATAAGTTTCCTTGTAAAACCCATTATCGCAGTAGGTAGATAGATTGGCACCATCAGAATAAAAAAAAAATCATTGAAACCTTTATTCGTAAATAAATAAATAAAGTCTTCATTAAAACCTCCTCCAAAAATTAATTACTCGTAGAATAGATGACAAGACCTGATATTAAAGGAATCAATAGTTCCCGAAAAACTTCGGCTTTGTTTCTCAAAGTGCATAAGAAATTTTTTTTTATGATCACCTTTGATTGTTTGCAAATATTCATTTTTTATTTTTTTTCGAAAGGATTGATTTTTTTTTTCAGGAAGAAATTCTCTATCTATTTAAACTATTTTTTTTTTTTGAAAAAATTTAAGTATTGATAATTAATTATACAATAAATTTTCTATTAATGAAATATTATTGCTATTTTTCAAAAAAAAAAAATATCCAATAAATTTTTCAATTTTAGTTTTTTTTTTCTTATTCATTTTAAATGAATAAATTTTTTATTTTTCTTTAAAAAAAAAAAACAATTTGATTTTTTGTTGTTGTAATTTTTTAGTATTTATAAAAACAATAGAAGGAAAAAGAGAAAAACAATTAAGAATGCACATCAAATAAAGAGAAATATCAAATCATTCTTCTTTAAATATCTTCTAAAATATTGTTTAAAAAATTAAGACTATTAATATCAAAATCAGGCAGATTTAGTTTCTGTTTTTTGAAGAGTTCTGAGCCAGCTTCATGAGCTAATTCAAATGAGTTTTTTCTTTTTCCATTACCATTATTTTTAAGTATTTCATTTTGTGGTTTATTATTCATCAAAGAGTTTTCATAAAGAAAAAATTCATTGAAGATGTTATTATGATGTTTCCCATCAGAGAAAAAGTCGATTTCTTCATTTTTATTTTGAAATAACCCTGCCAAAGCATTGGTCTTCTCATTGACATTCAAAGAGGTTTCTAATTTCATAAGCTCCTCTCTTGTATTGCTAAGCATTCCTTCTAAAGAATGCAATTGTTGTATGAGAAAATACATTTTTTGATCATCTGTTATATTGCCATTTGTGTTTTCTGAAGGAGCTTGTGGTTTATTTTCTGAATAAACTTGTGGCTTTTCAATGCTTTTGTTCAAAAGATTGGTTTTTAGGCTCTGCGCGATTTGATTTGGAGGCTTCATAGTCTGTTTCATCATATCCTGCCCAAGTTTCTTATTGATTTCCAATATGTCCTTTTGAATATCGGGCTCTTCTTCTTTAAATTCTACAATATTATTATTGCAGAATTGAAAAACTTTTTGTTGAAGTTCATCTAAAGTCATGTCTTTATAAGAGTTCATTTCTTTTAGCATCAGCTCTTTGTTCAATGTGTTTTCAATTGTCATCAGCAAATTCTCGAATTGGGAATCAGAGTCACATTCGCTTGGAGCTTCTTTGTTCAAATTTTCTTCATGTAAATTCCTGAGATTATTGTTCTCATTTCGGTCTTTCTTTGAAGATTTTTTCTCTTTTTTGATCATTTCTGCCTCTTTTGTCAAAGGGTCCAAAATATCTGAACCTTTTTCCTGAAGCAATTTGTATAAAGTGTTTGTTGGCATGTTATTTGTGAAGAAACTTTGTGCATATTTCTCAGTTTCTTTCAAAGAAGCAGGCAGAGATAGTTCTGGCTGGTTATTTGTTAAAGGTAGAGATTTTTCTTGAGGGAATTCCGAATTTTGAAGGAAAAGATTCTCACTTTTTTCTTCAGGAATAGGAATGAGCAATTTGAAATCTGGAACATTTAAGTTTTCCTCTTGTTTGACTTGATTCATTTTCTTTCGATCAGCTGCGATTTTTCTGATAGTTGAATAAAATCTGTTTTTAATGGAGTTTTCAGTCCTTCCCTTCAAATGCTTTGCAATTTTACTCCACGAAGAGCCATATTGCATATAGAGTTTGAAGATTAAATCATCCTCTTCAATGGACCAATTGCCTTTCTTCACCACTGGGTTTAAATTATTGAACCATCTTTCTCTGCATTGTTTTCCGCTTCTTCCCACAATTATCTGTGAACATTGTGACCATTTAGTCGGTCCTTCTTTAGCAACCCATTCATAAAGCTTCTGATCTTCTTCAGTTGTCCATGGGCCTTTTACTAGACCTGGTTTCAAAATTTTGGTCCATCTATGAAGACATTGTATTGCCGAACGACCTTTCATATGTTGACTTATTTTTCGCCATTGCTTTTCGCCATAGAAAGGAACAATTTTTTTGAGAAGTTCATCTTCTTCGGAACTCCATCGGCCTGTTCTTTTTTCATCTTCATTTTTTAAAGGATCTATTGGCTTTGGTACATTAAGTGAATTTTTGATGATTTGCTTGGGATCGAGAAGAGATTGTAAAGAGTTTGTAAACTGATTTATATGTTCGACCATTTATTTAGGATTTTATACGGTTGGTAGGCGTTTTCAAAGTAAATGTGATAAGCGTTTTGAGATTTTATCAATGAAATTGGCAATATTTGAATGAGATATGTTTAATTAAAGGAAGTCTTTTAAACTTAGAAAACATTTTAGAAACGGCTAGCAGTTCCAATTCCTGATGTTTGCGTTATATTACACAACAAAAAAAATTAAAGTCTTTAATTTTTTAATCTAAAACTTTTTTCAAATTTTCAGCATTTTTTAAATTTTTAAATTTTTAAATTTTTTGCAATTTGATTTTTTTCGATTTTATGAAAAAAAAGATTTGGGGAAAAAAATATATTTTGGCTTTTTCTGAAAAAAAAGCATAAATTTCATATTTGTGGCGTTAATTCTATTAATTTTTTTCTCATTAAATATTAATAAAAAATTATTTTTTTCAAATTTTTTTTTCCCCTACTACCTTAATTTAATTTTTTCTTTTTCATTATAGCTCATAAAATTTTAATGATGCAATTGAATAAAATTAGTCAGCCCAATAAAAATGAAATCGAATACAAAATTTTATTTTTGAAGCAAACAAAATTTTTTTTTTTGAAGCAAACAAAATTTCTTATGAGTCAAATATATATTTTTTTTGGCATTTTTTTATCTCAAAAAAAGTAATTTTCATGAAAACCACCTTCGATTTTCATTGCTTTTTGTTCAAATATTTTTTTCAACTCTTTTTACCCAACAAAAAAATAAAATAAATTTTTTTGTTAACAGATTCTATTTTTTATTTTAAAAAAAAACTTTGTTTATTGGTTTTGTAAAAACTTTTCCTTGGGTTTGCCGTTTTGCTGCAAGAGAAAAAAAGAAAAATTACTAAATAAGAATTCTAAAATTTTTAAAAGATTTTAATTAAGTGAAATTAATATCAGGGAACAAATATTCTTTCGTAAATATCGGTAATTTTAAGCTTTGTTTTTCCAGAAACTTCAATGGAAATAAAACAGCATGGCCTTTGATTTCATCCTTCAATTTTTCATATTTATCTAAACTTTTCTTCTGTTCAAACTCAGAAAGATCATCTGTATGTTTGATATTATCATCAGGATAGCATCTAAAAACCTCTCTAAAAATTTCTGTATTCCTCTAAAAATAATAAATAAATTCACTTTTTAAAAAATTAAGCTAAAAATTATCTAAAAAACTTGTGTCATAAATAAAATATATTAAACATCTAAGCTTAAAAAAACAATAAACCTTTGATCTTTCTAAAATCAAAGTCCACATATTATCATCCAGAGGATCAATACATTCTTCGAACTCCATTTCGAAATGTTCTTTAAACAAATTCACTCTCATTTGATAAACAAATTCAGCAGCAAAATTTTTTTTGCCATTCATTTTTGCCTCTACTTTTTTCGAATCTTCTACTACAACCTTTTTTTCAAAACAACAACAAATCAAACTTCAAATCGATTATATAAAAAGAACTCCTATTTCAGAATCTCTTGACCCCACCATGCTCCTATCATTAATATTTGCAGATCCGATCAAACAAATCTGATCGTCAATCATAATCATCTAAATTATAAAAAAAGTTTTTAAATTCAACCGTAAAACAAACAAACAAATAAATTTTACTTTACTTTACTATGAATATAAATGATCTCAGTTTTCGGCAATCCTCCAACAAGACCATGGCCTCTCAATGAAAAAAAATAAATATAATCATCAGGATTGATCCCATCTCTCAATAAGCTTTCCATAATAGAATTTCCACCCCTAGAAATTGTCGCATATTCCCAATGCATTTGTATTTTTAAAACAGCAGCTGAAGGCGTTTCAATATCTCCTGGAAACCCAGGCAATAACGGCAAAAAAACCATCACTTTGAACTTCTCTTTTTTAGCAAAAGCCAGTTTAATTCTTAATAAAATAGCATTAGCAATCAAATTTTCAACTGGTGGACCAGCCAAATGAGAAATAAAGAACTGGTTTTCAATGAAAATAAAATGTTTTGATTGTTCAATCAATTGAATATATGCCATATGTATCGATTTTTCTGTTTGATAGGGTCCTAATCCCAAAGACCAAAATGAAGCTGAACGTAAAATCTGACAAGAACAAGTTAATTTCGATGAAAATAATTCATTTGTTTCGTTCTTTTTCAGGTTTGGAGCCAGAATTTTTTTTATTTGATATTCTTCAAGGCTTTTTTCTGGATTTTGACTTTCATCTTCATTTGAACTTTCTTCATTTTCTCCTAATATATTGTCTGATCTGGCTTGTTTTTTACGAAGATTCTGGAGATTTTCTTTAAAGTTTTTGAAGTTTTTTTTTAATCGGAGATTGTTTTTGTGGAAGAAATCTTTGAGTTTTTGGGTTTTGGTCATTGGACTTGAGTTTTCTTGCTTCTTCTTGATTTTTATGTAATAATTTGATTTTTTAAGATCGATACTGGGACTATCATTTTGATCTTTATTCCTAAATAATAATAATAAAGAAATAATTTTTTGTCTATTTTTTACAGCGCATTATTTGCAATTTTTTTTTTTTTTGTTATTCCCTCAAGATTGCAAGAGGTAAAATTTTCTAATTGTTTTCTGAAATCATCTTTCTCTTCGCTCATAAAACCTATCATTTTTTGTTGAATTATTGGAATTTCCTGATGGCTTTGAAAGAATTTCTTTGTCGGAGTGACAGGAAAATTTTCATCACCAGCCAACATTTCAAAAACTCTTTCTTTCTCTTATTAAAAAACATTTCATTTAACTTATTAATAGCATAAAATAATTACCTAAACTGAATCTTCCTGGTATTTCATGGGAAATCATTTTCTTCAAGTGTTTAATTTGATCAAGATTAATGCTAAAGCTTTTTGTGAAGTCTTTTTTTTTAGACCTAGGAATTTCAAACTCAGGCGAATTTTCAGATTTTTTCAAAGAAAGAATTTCACGATCAGTGATCTTCTCCCCATTTACAAAGCTACAACTATCCTTAATTTCATTAATTTTCTCATTAGAATTCAACGGGTGATTAAAAGCGACAACATTCGAGAATTTTAGCTCTAAATGGTTTTTGTTGACAATATTGTTCTCCAAAGCTAATTTCTTCAATTCGCACATTCCTTCTTCATTGATGTTTTCGGAGCCTTCGCTTATAACATATTCTTCAGATTCGATTTCGTTATTACGAATAATCAGGCTTCCTTCGCAACCGATTTTCTTGTTATTAAGATAAATCGAAACTTTTTTTCGGCTGAGAGCTAATTCTTCGTTTTCATCATTTTCTTCCAATTTATTGTTTTCTGGCAAATGTTCTAAATTCAGATTTTCTTTCTCTAAGTTTGGTGAAGCAAAATTTAAAATATTTACAGAAGCAGTCTTTATTGTTTTTGGATCAGGTGTTTTATGAAGAATTTTTTTCATGGTTTCTTTCGTTTTTTGGAGCTTTTTCTGGATTTTGGCTAGTATACCTATTTTATTAGATTTTTCTTGCTCTTTTTTGATCCAAGAATTCTCCATCAGATTGGATATGGTTTGAATATGGTCTTTCTTCTCGTTAAAGGTTACTTCTAAGTAATTTTCTTGTTTCTTTTGTTTTTTAAGAAGGTCATAAGTCACAAAATTCCAGTATTGAATGAAATGTCGAGTAAGATCTTTGACCTTTTAAAAATTATGAAAAAATAACAATTTTTTTAAAATTAAAATAAAAATTTTTTCAAAGAAAAAATTAAAAAAACTTCAATTAAAAATTAAAAAATAAATTTCTTACCGTTTCTCCTATTATTCTGACAGAAATATCATGCCATGGCATTCTTTGATCTTTACTTTTATTCAAAGTACATTGTGTGAAGTTTCTCACATTTGTGAAATCTACGATCCGGACATTATAATAATCAATCCCAGGAAACATCCCTTCAACTTTCTCCTGATTTTCTGATGCAATATCCTTTAAATGATGTGCTTGTGTATCAAACCTCCCATAACAAAGGTCCAAACCTCCTAAAAATGCTATTTCCTGGTCGACAATTAAAATCTTCTCATGATGTGACCACATAAAAACCATATCTTTCGGATGCCTTAAAACTTTGATGTTTTTATGAAGTTTTTCCAACCGAGTTTTTGTGTAAAATGAGTCATTTGTCAAAGCCCAAGTCACTTCTTTATAAAGAATTATGTTAATTCTGACTCCTTCTTTCGCAGCTTCTAAAAGAAGGCGGTCCAGTCTTGAATCTTCGTTGACAGCTTCAGAAACTGGTCTTTTTAAATATAATTCAGGAGATAACCACCAATCAGCAATAAAAATCTCTTCTTTGGCTCTTTTAATCACTTCATAAATATCACTATAGTAATTTTCAGCATCAATGTATGATTTGCAATACGTTTGACTAATTCTTGGTGGTGAAAAAGAAAGAAACCTATTGATTTGTGTATAAGGACAAACATTGCAAGCATCCTTCAATGAGTTTATTATATCATAAAATTGCAGGAAATTCAATGCCTGTAGATGCAATTTCCTTGAGGAAGCTGTTAAAATGATTCCTTTGGTGGATTTGGTGTATTTTTTGCCATATTCGATTTGAAAAGACGAATCAAAGAATAGAATCTCTCTTATATATGACTTATCTAATGAAGGTCCCAAAGTATAAAGAACACCATCTTGTCGAATAACAAGCCAGCGTTTAGACCAGACTTTGCAATATAGTCCACAACGTAAGAAAATATTATCAGGTTTATATCTCCCTCCAGATCTTTTCCATACATAACATTCTTTAAATTTTTTGGTCCCTTTCTCCAATGGGATGAAAGAAACTTCAAAGAAAGTAAGAAGCTCCAGATCTTGCTGAAGAGAGGGGGTTTTTACAATGATTTGTAGGGACTTCTCGATAAAATTAAGAATATTGTTAGGGTCAATGAAATTGTTTTTCAAAGAAATGTGATGCAAGAAGTCTTTGAGGATTGCAATATGCTTGTATTTCTTGAATAATATTGAAAATAGGTCATAAAAATCTTTTAAACAACGCTTGATTCTAAACAATTATTTATAGAAATATTTGAATTTATTAGTAATTTTTTACTGCCATATGTTTTTGTTTCGGGTTACTTCGAAATAATAAATGTATGGCCCTATGGATTTCTTGATTTTTTCTTGGGGGAGGTTGGGAATTTTTAAATTTGCGAGAAAAACATCGATGTTCTCATATTTAATTTTGCTTATTGTTAAAACATCGAAAAGGGAGTTTGCCGATTGCTTAGGAATAGAAAAACTCTCCTTAAAACCGTTGCCTTTAATTTCTTCTTCATTCATTTTAAAAAAAAAAATTATTAAATCAAATAGTTTTGTATATAAAAAAAAATAACCAAAGAAAAAAAATTTTCTTAATTTCTGAAAGAAAAAAAATCAAATTTAAAACAAATTCATTGAATTTTTTTTTTATTTATCTCAAAAAAAACAAAAAAAATTAAATTAAATTAAAAAACAAAAATATCAAATTTTTTTAATAAATATATATAATAAACCAATTTCTTATAAATATACTAAAATGCTCGAAAATTTAACAACCGAAACTGAAAACGAAAACGAAAAAAATTTCGAAGTTCCCTTTCTTCTTGATTATTCTATCAAGCGTTCCCTTTCCTTTTTTTTTTCACAAGACCAAGAACTAACACATCCTTCTATATTATTCGAATCTAAAAACGATACAAAAAACTTGAAATCAATTGCGAAAATTCAATGTGCTTGGAAAATGTTCAAAGTATTAAGAACATTTAAAATTCTCAAAAAGAAATTCATTTATCGCAAATTCGTGATTGATGAATTAATAAAATCAGAATTCGATTATAAATCAAATTTAGATCTTATTATCAAAGAAGTTATTCATCATTGTTTCGACCATAATATTCTGAATCAAACAGAAATTGAGATTATTTTCTCAAATATTGTTGCAATTACTGCTTTAAGCTCTGAAATTAATATAGATTTGAAGGCCTTTTCGAATAATTTCGACAATAAAACAACAGAAATCGGGAAGGTTTTTCATAAATATTTGAAGAATTTTGAGATTTATTTCGATTATTGCAGAAATTATAAAGAAATGCAAGTGGTAATGGGCAAATTCATTAAAAAAAACCATCCTTTTAGTCAATTTTTAGAAATCATTGAAAGAACTGAAACATTAAACAATAGTGATCTTTTTTCTTTTTTAATTAAACCAATACAAAGACTGCCAAAATATGTTCTTCTTTTCAAAGACCTTCTCAAAAACACAGAGAAAACCCATCCAGATTACGAAAATATCATGTTTTCCTTAAAAAAATTCGAAGAACTTAACAAAAAAAATAATGAAAATATGGAGGATTATCTCATAAAACAAACGAAAATTATTGAATTACAACAGATTTTTGGAACACCGAACAATCTTTTAATCTTGAATGGAGGAAGAGAATTTATACAAGAAGAAGTGATAAATTTGATGATTTACAGTATGCCTAATCCAGTTATTTGTTATTTTCTATCAGATGCGATAATTGTAGCTAAACGTTCAAATGATCAATGTGTTTTAACGAATTTCTTTGAATTAGATAGCTATAGCTTTATAAAAGATGTCACCGATCAGACTTATTTCAAAGATGTGTTCAATATTTATGGTAAAAAAGGGGGTATTACCTTTAGTACTGAGACGAAAGAAGCAAAGAAGAATTTGATGAATTTGCTGGAAAATGAAATTATAGCGAATTTGAAATTAAAACAAGAGATTAATATTGTAGCTTTGAAGAAAACGCAAAGAGTGAAAACTTTTGATATTTTGTTAGATAAATTCTTCAATGAAATCAGAGTTTCGGTTCTGGGAACAACTCAAAGGGGGATCAAAAATCTATATAATGTTTATGTGATTGAGATTCGCATTGGAGAGTTCATTCAGAAGAGTTTTTTGCGATACAGCGAATGCTTGAAGCTGGACGATATCATAAAGAAAGATTTCGCAGAAATGTCCTTTCCGCATTTATCGAAAGATTATTGGTTTAATTCAAATAAAATCAAAACAATCGAAGCAAGAAAGATTATAATAGAGAATTTTTTGCAATCGATCCTCACGAATCAAATCTTGATGAAGAATGATCGAAAAATATTGAAAATGATCGGATTCCCTGAATCCTTCGATTTATTTCAAAGAGAAAAGGATTTCAATTGTGACTTTATTGATCCTTTTTCAAAAGCTGATAAATTTATTGCCAATTTGGAGCTTTTTTCTACTAGTGCTATTCTTCGGGAAAGCATTAAAACTGAAAAAAAACGTATTGCAAATAAAACAGAGCCGAATTATGCACCAGGAAGCGCCAATTTTGTCCAGATAAAATTGTCAAATGAAAAAATAGTCGAATTACCTTATACATACAACACCAAAATTTATGAGATTTTTCAAATTCTTGTGGAAAAAATTGGTCTTAAATCGTTTCTTGATTACAAACTCTTTCTAGAGGAAAAACCTTTGGATGATGATGAGTTTGTCTATAAGATTCTTGAAAATGAATTCGATGAGAAAGAAAACGAAGCGAAATCGTTCTTCAGCTTCTTCAAAACAAAAGGCTCACAAGATCCTTATCTTATTTTTAAGAAATACTACTTTTTGACAGCAGAAATTGAAGAACGAGATCTTCGTAAAGATCGCGTTAAACTAGAGCTATTATCACATCAAATTTTTCAAGAAGCTTCTCAATTCAATTATAAGTTGTCTGTTGATGATTACAGCTTATTAGCAGCACTTCAAATCTATCTTAAAAATCCAAATGTTGTAGAAATGGATAAAACATGCTTTGCCAAAACTTTGAAAAAGTTTATTCCGAATACGATTTTTCCGAAACAAAAGGAACATCAATGGGAAAATAGCATAAAAAATTTATTGAAGAAAATTCAAACAGAAATAGGAATAATATTAGATAAATCTCTGAAGGAAAAGATGTCACAATCTTCGCTTTCGGTTGATTTTGATCTAATTATTTTTCTTACAACAATTAATTTTATTAAACAAAATAATATGTATGGTTCAAGGTTTTTTTGGGTCAATGCCTCAGTTAAAAATGAAGAAAAACAGATAAAAATACCAGAATTAGTTTGCCTTTCTATTAAACATGATAGTTTAAATCTGATTTCACCTGAAAATAAAGAGAAATTAATCACAATGAGACTGGAAAAACTTGATAAAATTAATGCTTCACCTATGTGTTTAAATGTTGTGTTTGAAGGGAGGAAGTATAAATTTAATTCAAGTTCAAGTTTTGAAATGTATGAGCTAATCAATGATTATATTAAAATAAAAAGAGTCATGCCTAGGGCTAGGAAAGAGTCAGATGAATTTAACAAAAAAAATTTTTTTGATTAAAAACAATTTTTTTTAAATAGAGCTAAAATTTAAAGATTGTTTTTTTTTATTAAATTTTTGATAATTAAAAAAAAAAATTTAAAGAATTAAAAATAACTCTATGAAATTTAAAAA
>JFJP01041377.1_pt1 | contig 17390 bp, 15 predicted proteins | sample 431651 | NCBI WGS metagenome assembly JFJP01 (sample SAMN02602958, study PRJNA72255) | Microbial mat metagenome, whole genome shotgun sequencing project. | biome: fresh water; feature: sink hole; material: water; isolation source: purple microbial (photo- and chemosynthetic) mats found in...
ATTCCCAGTAAAGTGCGGATTGTCGCTTTCATCTTAATCATTGCGTCGTTTGTTACTATCGTCGACCTGGTAATGAAAGCTTTTACACCCGATCTGTATAAAACTCTCGGAATTTTTATTCCTCTTATAGTTGTAAACTGTATTATTCTGGGCCGTGCCGAAGCATTTGCACAGAAAAATTCAGTTGTCAGATCTATCCTCGACGGACTTGGAATGGGAATTGGTTTCACGCTGGCATTGACCATCATGGGCGGCATCCGCGAAATTCTCGGTAACGGCAGTATATTCGATATCAGGCTTGTTTCGCAGGACGCCAGAACCATTCTTTTGTTTATTCTGCCTCCGGGAGCATTTCTTACTTTTGGTTACCTGATCGCAATAATGAACAGTGTAAAACGGAAATACAACATTTAGTTACTGCTAAGAAATATTATTAACAGACTGTTAAACTGTAGAATATGGATTTAATTACAATTATCATACTTGCCCTTTTAGTCAATAATGTGGTATTGGCTCAGTTTCTGGGAATTTGCCCGTTTCTGGGAGTTTCCAATAAAGTTTCCACTTCACTTGGGATGGGTGCCGCCGTTGTTTTTGTAATGTCACTAGCCAACCTGGTTACTTACATGATCCAGAATTTTATACTTGTACCCTTGCATATCGAGTTTATGCAAACCATCACTTTCATTCTGATAATTGCCTTTCTTGTTCAGGTTGTAGAGCTCATTATGAAAAAATCAGCGCCTTCGCTCTACCAGGCTCTTGGTATTTATCTTCCGCTGATTACAACCAATTGTGCGGTGCTTGGAATTGCAATTCTGGCTGTTCAGAAAAATTTCACCTTGGTATCGAGCGTGGTTTATGCATCAGCTACTGCGGTAGGTTTTACGCTTGCTCTTGTATTGTTAGCCGGCATACGCGAACAACTCGAACTGAACGGATATCCCAAAGGAATGAAAGGTTTTCCACTTACGCTTATCACAGCTGGATTGCTTTCACTGGCATTTATGGGATTTTCGGGATTGGTGAAATAGTTTCAGGACTAAAGCGGCTCCACTATTTATTACACTTTATTTCTTTTGGTGCATGAATGTAAAAAGTCGTGACCGAGAACTTTATTATATTCCGTATGTTTGTTATACTATTTAAGGAAGGAATACAAGTCGTTAGTAAATAAATACAATCATTTTGAAATGAAGAAAATCTGTTTCCTGAGTTTTCTGTTTATTCTATTTAATGCAGCTATAGTTGCTCAGGAAAAAGATATTAATTTTAATGTTGAAGCAACGGCAGGCTATATTTCCTCCGACTATGTGCCTTTCTGGCTTCGGTCAAACCAATTTGGCAGCATTCCTCTCGAAAATGCATCAATGAGTTTTATTGGCTCAGTACGTAAAGATTATGATACCAAAAGCAAAAAGATTTTTGATTGGGGTGTTTCCCTGGAAGGGCGGGCAAATATTGGCAGCAACTCTGATTTTTACCTGATTGAAGGGTATGGGAAAATTCGGGTAAGCATTTTTGAGATGAAAGCCGGACGATCAAAAGAGATATTAGGTTTGTGCGATTCTAGTCTTTCAACTGGAGCTTTTTCAGTTTCCGGAAATTCACTGGGTATTCCCAAAATTGAAATCAGTATCCCTGAGTTTTATAGCATTCCTGTATTTGGTAAATTATTCGCGTTTAAGGGAAATTATGCGCATGGCTGGATAGGCGATCTCTCTGTTAACATGTTGGATGGTAGTGTAGATAGCTTAAAGACATATCTTCACCAATTATCATTTTACGGTCGTTTAGGAAAGCCTGGCTGGAAATTAAAGTTATTCGGTGGAATAAATCACCAGGTGCAGTGGGGAAGTGAAGCCGAGGTACCAGTACTATCCCAACCTCTAAAATAGGAAACCATTTAGGTTCTATTGATCTGGGTGCCGAATACAATTTTGCTGATTTACGGTTATTTGCCTATCATCAGTTTTTTTATGATGTAGGCGCTCTTTACCATCTAGCCAACCTGCGCGATGGATTGAGTGGTATAAGTCTGACAAATACGAAATCCGTTACTAACCAATCTTTCAAATGGAATAAAATCCTCCTGGAATTCTTTTTTTCAAAGAATCAGGCCGGAGAATCCTGGTCGCCTGTAACACCTTCGGGAGACGAAAATTATTACAATAACGATACATATATTGAAGGATGGTCCTATAAAGGCATCGGTGTTGGGAATCCACTTATTGGAACGCGGTATGGGATCCGGGAAGAGTTGCCTGATGATCCGTATGATTATTTTATTAACAACAGGGTTGTTGCTTTGCACTTCGGTTTCGAAGGATCAGTGAAAAACTGGGATTTTAGTATAAAAACATCCTATTCGCTTAATTATGGAACCTTCGGAACAAGCGAAGAAGGACACTCATTGGGAGAAATTCACTACCCTCCAATGTATGGGATATTCCCCGAAACAAAACAATTTTCATCTTATTTTGAAGCTAATAAATTATTTAAAAATCATCTTAAGTTTGGTTTCACCGGTGCTTTTGATATCGGGGATTTATATTATAATTCTTATGGACTTCTTCTTAAAGTTTCGAAATCATTCTAAATTAATGGATTTTTGAAAGGTATAACTTAATTTCTTTTTCTGATTAATTCACTTTTTTTGATCTTCTTTTCCTTCAATAGTCCGTTAATAATTTCCAATAACCTCATTATCAATAAAATACAAGTTTAAGTCCTTGCGTCTTAATATGTTGATAATCTGCGACTTATTGCTTTGCGTCTCCGCGGTAAATAAAAATCTAACGGAGTATTGTTCCTTAACAAGTGCATTTAATACATCTGATTATTCGATTCCTGTATTAATCACACATTTAAAGCAGTCATTTCTGTTATTTCAGAAGGTGTACGTCTCAAATAGTCGCGAAATAGGTTATTTTTGCAGCAGGTTCAATTTTTTTAACTGTTTCTTATGGCTGTTGATTCCATCATTGCTCTCGAAGGTGTTTCTATTTATCAGCGTGATAATCTTATTTTATCCGATGTTTCCCTAAGTATTCATAAAAGTGAATTTGTTTACCTTGTTGGTAAAACCGGCACAGGGAAAAGCAGTCTGATGAAGACTTTGTATGCTGATTTGCCTTTACGCGAAGGGAAAGCCGAAGTTGCAGGATTCAGTATTCCGGATTTAAAAAAGAAGGAAATTCCTTATTTGCGACGTAAAATAGGTATTGTCTTCCAGGATTTTCAATTGCTCAATGATCGCAGTGTAAATGATAATCTCATTTTTGTAATGAAAGCTACCGGCTGGAAAGATTCAGATGCTATGCGCCACCGAATGAACGAAGTGCTTGATAAAGTTGGATTGATTACCAAAGGATTTAAGATGCCACATCAGCTCTCCGGTGGTGAACAACAGCGCGTTTCCATTGCCCGTGCGCTGCTCAACGATCCTGAATTATTGCTGGCTGATGAGCCAACCGGAAACCTTGACCCTGAAACATCGGATGGAATTATGCAACTGCTTTTCGAAATACGTAAAACCGGAAGAGCTGTATTTATGGCTACTCACAATTACGCATTGCTTCGCAAATATCCGTCGCGAATAATTAAGTGTGAAAAAGGCAAACTTATTGAAGTAGGCGCTGGTTTGATCGGGATAGGCGAGGAGTAGGGATCAGTATGTCGGTTGTTGAAAGTAGGATGTCGATTGTTAAAATCTGAAACCAGAAACAAAACAATTACCCCCAAACCTCTTTTATCAACTTCTTTGCATTCTCGGCATCCGAAAAACGTTTCTGAAGCAATTCGGTTCTGGCAACAAGCTGATTCTGATCGAATTCTTTTTTAAATAAAGACGCGATTTTTATTTTCATTTCTTTCGCGTCGGCAGCAATCTCACACAAACTCTCAAGCCCGGTTCCGGCCAGCATTTCGAGGTTTACCAGCATCCAGCGACCATTGTATAGTGTGTTGAGTAGTTTTAGTTTTAAACCGGTGGACTGAAACGTTACCAAAACATTGATTTGTGCATTTGCTATCATTGCTTCCATTTCATCTTGTGACGGATTAGGGATCAGTTGAATGTTTTTAAACTGAGAAACCAGACTTTTCAACGATTCCGATGGATTGAGACCGGCAATTTTAAAAGGAACAGGCAAGTTGTTAAACACTTCTTTAACAAGGTATTCTGCTGCAAGTGCATTTTCGCCAACCGATAAATTCCCGTGATATAATACATATTCACCTTTCCCTGGCTGACTGTTTACTAAGCTGTTGCCATGAAAACTGGGCAGATAAACGACTTCTTTTTCAGGGAATTGGTTTGCAAGATATTCGCGGTCTGTTTGCGAAACAACCAGCATTTTTGTTGCGAACTTCAACTGTTTCTGATAAAGCCGGAGCCTAAAACTTTCGATCAGGAAAAAGGTTTTACGTCCTATATTTTTCTCCGATTTAAAAAGATTTAAATAATAATCGTGCTCGATATTGCTTTCGCGATATATAAGGGTTCGACCTTGTAATGCTTTGTGATTGAGGTAATAACAACTGTGAAGTCCTTCGAACAGTATAGGGTAATCATTAGCCAGCAGGTTTTTTAGCAACTCTTCTGCCCGACGGCTTTCCACAATATATGGCTTCAGCGAAATTTGGGCAGCAAACCCGGTTTTACGTGGATAGTAATGTACAGATTCGCAGTATAAACTTAGCTCGGGAGCTTCAGGTCTATCGTATTGATAACAATGCAGGTGGATTTTTATCCCGACTTTATGTAAAGCCTTCAATTTATAAAACACATCAATAACACCACCATAATTAGCTGGAAATGGAATACTGAATGCAACAATATGCAAATATTTTTCAGGCATAAGGAGCAAATATTTCGATAAGTACTTTCTTTTCATTTTCCCAGTTCAGTTCAGCGGCAGCTCTGCGAGTGTTGTTCTTATAAAACTCCAAACGAGTTTCATTTTGAAGCATCTTTTCAATTGTTGCCGCAATATGTTTAGGATCATGATTTTCAATAAATTCTCCTATTTCGTATTGTTGTATTATATTTTTCAACTCAACCAGTGGTGTTGAAAGTACGGGTACTCCCGCATACATATAGTCGAAGAGTTTGTTGGGAAGGCTGAATCTGTAGTTGATATTTGTATCCTTATCAATGGTGAGCCCGATATCAGCATTAGCGGTATATCCTGCCAGCTTTTCAGGTGTTTGCCGGGAGATAAACCTTACCTTTTTCTGTAAGGATAATTCATGCACCATTTTTTTTAGAACAGGAATTACATCTCCGCCACCAACGATCAGAAGTAGTGAGTTATTGAGATATTGCATGGCTTCAACGGCTTCTTCGGCACCTCGTTGTACATTTATTCCTGAACCTTGCATCAGAATTATTTTCTGATTCTCTGGTAGACCTAGTGTTGCTCTTGATGGAAGTTCATTGTATTGAAGCTTTTGAGGAATATTGCGTACTATTTTAAACGGAACATGATATTCCTGTTCAAACAGATTGGCAATACTGGCATTAACCGTAATGCAGCTTTTTAGCCTGGGTACAATGGTTTTTTCGATCCATTTCCAGATTCGTTGCACTTTTGGCCGGTTTACTAGTTCAGGGGTAGCTGTAAAATACTCATGGCTGTCGAATACTATTGGGATGTGTTTAATCTTGTGAACCAAGTAATTTGGTAAAAGTGTATCCAGATCATTGCTCACCAGCAGCTCCGCAGGCCTCGAAAGCAACAGAAAGAAAAGCCTTATGTTATACTCAGCATAAAAAAGTGGTCCTTTTTCCCATAGCAACCGCATACGAATTGTTTCATAAACTCGTTCCGGTAAGTGCGGACTATCAGATTTGTGGCGTCCTACCATCAATACATCAAATCCCATGTCCACTAAAACACCCGCTGTTTTAGCAATACGTTGGTCGGTTACCAGGTCGTTGATCACTGAAATAATTGCTCTTTTCTTTTTCATAATTGCTAATACACTGCGAAAGTAAAGTTTTCGTACGAATTTTTAATAATCATGCACTTTATTGAAATGGTTAAATTAATTTTGCAAAAGTTTTTAGAAACAAAGTTTCTTTAAAATTAAGCCAGGAATTATTAAATCCGAGATTTTCTGATTCAAATTATTCAACGTATTAATACCCCTTATGCCGATATTTCCAGACATCAAAGAGAATTTTTCGCTCCATTCTTTCAATACGTTTCATATCGAGTCTACTGCCCGATATTTTACAGAAGTTAATACTATTGAGAATTTCAGAGAATTGATCGCTTCCGGTAAATTAGACGAAAGCCCACTTCTGGTTCTTGGTGGCGGGAGCAACCTGCTTTTCACCGGAAACTTTAATGGAATTGCCGTACATATTATAAATAAAGGAATTGAAATACAGAACCGTACTGCCGATGCAGTATTGGTTAAATCCGCAGCAGGTGAAAACTGGCACGAATTCGTAACATATTGTGTGAACGAAGGTTTTGGCGGAATCGAAAATCTTTCACTTATTCCAGGCAATGTTGGCAGCTGTCCGATTCAAAACATTGGCGCTTATGGTGTGGAAGTTAAAGATTCTTTTCATTCGCTTGAAGCTATTGATCTGCAGACCGGAGAACTTTTGGTTTTTTCGAATGAGGAATGCCGCTTTGGGTACCGCGACAGCATTTTTAAGCGGGATTTAAAGGGTAAATTTGCTATCTGGTCAGTTACATTTGAACTTAAACTTAATCCTGTTTTACATATCGAATACGGAGCAATTAAACAGGAGCTGGACGCAAAGGGAATTAATCATGCAAGTATATCAGATGTGAGTACTGCGGTTTGTTCTATAAGGCAGAACAAATTACCTGATCCTAAGTTGCTTGGCAATGCCGGTAGTTTTTTTAAAAACCCAACTGTTGATCAGAAATTTGCCGAAAAACTGTTAGAATCATTCCCCAAACTGGTTCATTATCCAGCCGGAAACGATAAAGTGAAGCTTGCAGCAGGCTGGCTGATTGAACAATGCGGTTGGAAAGGACACCGCGAAGGTGATGCCGGTGTACATGAAAACCAGGCTTTGGTACTTGTTAATTACGGACGTGCAACCGGAAGTAATATTCTAACACTTGCTCATCGAATTCAAAACTCAGTTTATGAGCGTTTTGGCGTAAAACTGGATATGGAAGTGAATGTGATTTAGATTTAAGATTTACGAAGTACGATTTACGAAGTATGATTTACGAAGTATGATTTACGAATAACGAATAACGAATAACGAATAACGAGTAACGAGTAACGAATAACGAATTACGTTTTACGAATAACGAGGTTATCTAACTACTTGCGAAATCACAAATCACGAATCACAAATCACGAATCAATTACTCTACCGCCTTCTCAATACAATACCATAATTTTTCCGCAGTCTGTTGCCACGAAAATTTCTTGCTCTGTTCTCTTCCGGCAACAATTAGTTTTTGCCTGAAATCATTATCCGATGCCATTTTCGTCATAGCATCGGCGATAGAAGACACTGAAAACGGATTAGTTAAAATTGCCGAATCTCCGGCAACTTCGGGCATAGAAGTTACATTTGAAGTAATAACAGGAGTGTCGCAATGAAAAGCCTCAAGTATTGGAATTCCAAATCCTTCAAAATAGGAAACATAAGTCAGCGCAAGAGCCGAAGCCATTAGAGCCGCCAGTTCCTCATCGGTTACCCGGCCGGTAAATATTACATCATCACGGAATTCCATGCCTTCGTAAGCAAGGCGTATTTCATCGGTCCACCACATGCGAGCTCCGGCAAGCAGAAGTTTTATGTCTTTTAAATCGTTTTTCTTAAATTCATCAAATGCTTTGAAGAGATTCACCAGGTTTTTACGTGGGTGCAAGGTGCCAATAAAAAAGAAATACTGACGTCCGTGCGAAAATTTATTCCTGGTTTGTTGCTGGTCTTCGGATGCTAATGGTTTAAAGATGTTTCCGGCACCATTGTAAACCACATCAATTTTTGATGGATCAACATGATACGTTTCAATTATATCTGATTTTGAGTATTCTGAAACAGTAGCTATTCTGCTGGCTTTCCGGGCGAATCGTGGAAACATAGCCGAATAATATTTCCGCATAAAAAATGGGATATCCTCAGGAAAGTGCTCAAAATTAAGGTCATGTATTACTCCAACTGATTTTACATTCGTTGTCAGCGAAAGAAATCCGTCCGGCGATAAAAATATATCAGGTTTTGTATGGGTAAAATGAAGAGGCAGAGATGCCTCGAACCAGGCAAGGAATAAAAATGGATGCCGTGCCTGAGGAAAAATTATAACCGGGTGTACATTCGAATTATAAATAAACCTTTCATCATACTTCCGGTCGAAGTAAAAATAAAATTGATGCTCAGGATGTTGGGCTGTCAGGATACGCAGGGTTTCGTCAGCAAAACGGGCTATGCCGTCCATTCGCCCGGTCAACAGAAGTCGTGTATTTACAGCAATTTTCAAGCTTTTCTTATTTCGGCGTGTGTATTACTTATATACGCAAACCAAGCCATATAATTGTATAATATCAGAAATTTATTTAAATTTAGTTCTGCGAAACCAATGTTTACTTAACATTTGTTATATTTTTAAATAGTCGTACTTTTGACAACAGATACATGCAGTTATTTTACATAAAGTGATTGTGTAATAAAATCATTATTCTCTATGAACAGGAATTCTGAATCACCAGATTTACAATCTCTTTTTTTGAATTTTTTCTGTTTAGTGATACTTTTGGGAAAAAAATTAAACGTGATCAGATCGAAGAGAGAGTGCTTTATTATAACAGAGCTATGATTCCGGAGTTAATTAAAATCAGATCAGAAATTACAGAAGGAGATTTTCGATTTTTAAAAGAAACATACTGTTTGCATCTGCAACTTCAGTAATAGTTAAATAAAAACAGGAAGTCAGCAAAAACCTGCAATTCAATTTACAATTACTACCTGAATCGCAGTACAAAAAAAATGAGGCGTAAGTTTATAACTAATCTAGGTTTTCTGCTTTTTCTTAATCTGCTGGTTAAGCCATTCTGGATCTTTGGTATTGACAGAACGGTACAAAATATTGTTGCTCCCGGTGAATATGGTTTTTATTTTACAGTTCTCAATTTTACTTTTCTTTTTAATATCCTTCTCGATTTTGGAATTACCAGTTTTAATAACCGGAACATTGCTCAGAATAATCACCTGCTGAACAAACATTTCTCCGGAATTACCTTCCTGCGATTGTTTCTGGCGGTTATTTATTTTGCGGTAATTTTTACAGTAGCAGCTTTAATAGGCTACGATTCCAGGCATTTCTATTTCCTCGCTTTTCTGGGGATAAATCAGTTTCTTATATCATTTATCCTTTATCTTCGATCAAATATTTCGGGTTTGCTGTTGTTTAAAATCGATAGTACCATTTCTGTTTTAGACAGGGTCTTAATGATTATCTTCTGCAGCATACTCCTCTGGGGACATATAACTACTCAGCCTTTTCAAATCATATGGTTTGTTTATGCGCAGACACTTGCTTACCTGCTAACTGCATTAATAGCCCTTCTGATAGTAATGAAGAAGGCAGCTTTCATACGTCTGCAATGGGATAAGGCATTTTTTATTTCCATTGTCAGGCAGAGTTTTCCATATGCTATGCTGGTGTTGCTAATGTCATTCTATAACCGGATTGATTCTGTAATGCTCGAACGCTTACTGCCCCGAGGTATAGGTACCACACAAGTTGATATTTATGCAAAGGCTTTCAGGTTGCTGGATGCTGTTACTATGATTGCTTACCTCTTTTCTGTTATTCTGATTCCCATTTTTGCCAGGCTGATCAAAGATAAATCACCTGTTGAAGGCATGGTTAAATTATCATTTACCATTATTTTCACTATCTCAATGATAGTTGCAACAACATCATCATTCTTCAGCAACCAGATAATGGAATTGCTGTACGTAGGGCAAATTCAGGAAGCTCAAAAAGTATTTGTGTTTTTGATCATCGGATTTATCCCGATTTCGGTAACATATATTTTTGGTACATTGCTTACGGCCAATGGCAGTTTGAAAGCACTCAATATTATGGCATTAACTGGAATGGTGGTAAATTTTGGTCTTAATTACTTCCTTATTCCGCCGTTATTGGCTGTTGGTTCGGCATATGCAAGTTTGGCAACTCAGTTTGTCACAGCTATTATACAAGTTGCTATTGCTCAACGGATATTCAAATTTACAATAAACTGGAAATATATTTTTACACTTCTGTTTTTTGCTGTTGGAGTGATTATAATAAACATGCTGATAAGTAATATGGTTTGGGACTGGCGAATTGCATTTGTTGTTGCCGGCCTGGTATCAGTGCTTTGGGCATTTATTTTGAGATTACTGAGTATTGGCGGATTTATTCGGTTAATGAAGAGTAAATAATAGATTTACCGGAAATGTATTAATTTCTGAGACCTTGAAATTCAAGTTGTTGTCGATAGTATTATAATTCTTGAGATTAAAATCCTTCATAGCCGTTTAAAGAACGTTTCCTGGTAAATCCTGATTCAGACAACTTTTTCCTGCAATTGCTTATTATACACTTTTCTCTATCTTTGCAGGACATCAAACACATGTAATTATAATGCCTAATACCTCTACGAACGATTTTACGGATTCGTTTAAAGTTGCAATCTTTCTGTTTAAATGGCGTAAAACGCTTCTTTTTATGGGCCTGGCTGCTGCCATTCTATCTGCACTATTTTCATCTCCATTATTTATTACGCCTCTGTATAAGTCAACAGTAATACTGTATCCGGCTTCGAGTAATTCAATTTCAAAATCACTGCTCAATGAAAATGCAAATCTTAAACAGGATGTGCTTGAGTTTGGAGAAGAAGAACAAACGCAGCAAATGCTTCAGATACTTAACTCCAATAAAATCAGGGATAAAGTAATCGCCAGGTTTAAGTTAGCTGAGCATTACGAAATTGAACCCGGGATGAAATATTATCAGACCCGCCTTTATAACCACTTTGGATCGAATATTACCTTTAAACTTACCGAATACCTTGCTGTTAAAATAACGGTGCTCGATAAAGATCCACAAATGGCCGCAGATATTGCAAATGAAATAGCTGCCTTACTCGATACTGTAAAAAACGATTTGCTGAAAGTACGAGCCATACAAGGTTTTAAAATAGTTGAAACAGAGTACTTCTCGCAGCTTGAGCAGGTTAAAATAATGGAAGATTCTTTAACAAAATTCCGGAAACTAGGTGTTAATGATTACGAATCACAGGCCGAAATGATGAACCGCCAACTTGCTATGGAAGTTGCCCGGGGAAATACCCGTGGAATTAATGCACTGGAAGAGAAACTGGAAATACTCTCAGATTATGGTGGTCCTTATGTTTCAATTCGTGATGCCCTGTATCATGAAAAGAAGCAACTTAGCTACCTTAAAGCCAGGTATGATAATGCAAAAATTGATGCTTACGAAGCAATTCCACAAAAGTTTGTGGTTGAAAATGCGTACAAAGCTGAACGCAAATCATATCCTCTAATCTGGCTGATTGTAATACTTTCGACCCTGAGTACTTTACTTGTTGGAATGCTGGTGATTTTTCTTGTAATTCCCGGTCTAGCATCAAACAGGAACAACATTTATTTATAAATTAAATTAGTCAGATGGATAATTTCTTCAACAATACCAACTTACTGCAAATGATTATTAAATGGAAATGGCATTTGGTTATACTTGCTGTTGCTGCGGCTCTTGTATCACTGCTCGTTTCCAGTTCAATTTTTATGAAACCACGTTTCAAGTCAGTTGCATTCATTTACCCATCAAACATTTTGCCTTATTCCGACGAAAGTCAGACTGAGCAGATGTTGCAATGGATTAATTCAATTGAAGTGCGTGATAGTGTTATTAAAAAGTTTGACCTGGCAACGCATTATGGTATTTCGCCATCGGAGAAATACTTTTTATCCACACTTGGATTTATGTATGACAAAAACGTAAAGATATCCAAAACCCAGTACGAAAGTGTTGAAGTAAGTGTTACTGATACTGATCCAGTAATGGCAAGGGATATAGCTAGTGCGATTCTTGATTATACCGATAAAAAAATCTGTGCCACCCACACTTCAAAATATCAGGAAGTTGTTCTGGCACTGGATAAAATACGTATAATAAAAAAAGCTGAGATTGACTCAGTTAAAGAACTGTATCGTGAAATAGCAACAACGTATGGTGTTTATGACGTGTTAGGCCAGAGCCAGGAAATTACACGTGGTGAATTACGCACCGTTTCCGGTGGAGGTGGCAGCATCAATTCAAAGGATGTTCTAAGGCTTAAACAAGGAATGATGGAGAAAAGTGCTGATTTGTTGTACCTTGGTCGCAGGATTGAGTTTTTAGCTCAGGAATACAGCGAAATTATGCGTAAATATGATGTAGCAAGGTTTGATATTGATAAAAAATTTACATCCGTTAATATTGTAACTCCACCTCAGGTGGCTGATAAGAAATCCTACCCTAAAAGATTGTTTGTAATGTTCTACTTTGTTGCCGGAACCTTGTTTTTTAGTTTGCTGGCTATTGCTTTTATGGAACGGTATAAAGGTCCTTCGTCAGAATTAAACAACTGATCACAGCAAAATATATCTTGACTGAAAAACTAAAAATATCAATCGTTTACCTTGTTACAGCAATATTTATATTGTTGAATACCTATTTTGTGTACAAGGAAATGTACGTAGGAATACTTATTCCACTGGCATGTATATTAATGCTGATGTATGTTTTTAACCTGGAAGCTGTTTTACTGCTTGCTGTATTTGCAACTCCGTTAGCTATTAATCTGGGTGATTACGATCTTGGGGTTAGCATATCAGTTCCCAGTGAACCACTTCTCATAGGTTTATTGTTCTTTATTATTCTTAAAATTCTGCTTGAAGGCGGCATCGAACGCCGGATAGTAAGGCATCCGGTATCCATTGCCATCCTGTTTAACCTTTCGTGGATACTGATAACGGCTATTACTTCCGATATGCCTTTAGTATCATTTAAATACCTTCTATCCCGATTGTGGTTTATTATTCCTGTATATTTTGGAGGTCTCATGCTTTTTCGCACCAAAACCAATATCCGGAAGTTTATATGGGCTTACGTATCGGCACTGATCATTGTAGTTTTTTATACAACATGGATTCATATGGGCTTTGGTTTCAGCGAAAAGTCCGGGCATTGGGTAATGTACCCTTTTTATAATGATCATACTGCATATGGCGTGATTTTAGCTTTATTCGTTCCGGTAATACTTGGTATGTCATTAGATAAAGCGGTATCAGGCAGACAGCGTATTTTTGCTGTAATCGCATTAACGATTTTACTGGTTGCCTTGTTTCTTTCCTACAGTCGTGCTGCATGGGTTGGAGTTGGATTTGCAGTAGGGGTTCTGGTTTTGGTGAAATTGCGTATCAGTTTCAAATGGATTGCAATATCAACAATTGCTTTAGTGGTCATTTTCTTTACTTTTAAGTTTGAGATTTTGGATAAGCTTGAGAAAAACAAGCAGGATGCATCTGCCAATTTTATTGAGCATATTCAATCTATCTCCAATATATCATCAGATGCATCGAACCTTGAACGTATAAACCGCTGGCAGGCTGCTTTGCGTATGTTTTCCGAAAGGCCTTTAGTTGGTTGGGGACCAGGTACATATCAATTTGAATATGCCCCTTTTCAACGGGCGAAGGAAAAAACTATTATCAGCACCAACCTCGGAGATATGGGCAATGCACACAGCGAATATATTGGCCCGCTTGCGGAATCAGGTGTCCCCGGATTATTGAGTGTTTTGTTTATTCTGATAACAGTTATTTATACAGGACTCAATGTGCACCAAAAAGCTAAAAACAGCCAGACCAGGTTGCTGGCTTTGTCGGCAACACTTGGTTTGATCACATATTTTGTTCATGGAATAATGAATAATTTTCTGAATACGGATAAGGCAAGTGTTCCATTCTGGGGTTTGGTTGCAATTATTGTGGCGCTGGATCTGTATTACAGTTCAGCGGAGGAAAATGTCAGTTCCTTATAGTTATTCTTTTGCATTCCTGCATGATTTCTGAGCAAAATACGAATACATCTTTCAGACTGATTTTAAAAGCTAATTTGACAATTTGTAAATGGAATATTCTTCCGATGAAGATTTAGTACTAAATCCTGAATTATGTTAAAAAAAAATACCTCCCGGATTCCCTGGAGGTATTTCATTTTCTGGATATTTAACTATTTATTTAAGCTTATTGTATATTTCCGGTAATTTACGAAGCATCACCAACTCTTTCCATTTTTTTCGTGCTTCAATTGCAGGGCTTCCAAAATAGGTGATTCCACCGGCCAGTGATTTGTCAACAGCTGATGTAGCAAGTATAACAGCACCTCTTCCAATAACAAGGTCCTTATTAATGGCAACTTTTGCCCAAATTATTACATCGTCTTCAATACGGGTAACTCCTGCTATGGCTGTATGAGCGCCAATGAGGCAGTTTGCTCCAATATGGGTATCGTGGCCCACCTGAACATGATTATCAAATTTAGTCCCTTTACCGATAAAGGTATCGCCTGAAACTCCCCTGTCGATTGAACAGAGTGCACCAATTTCAACGTTATCCTCAATAATTACTCTGCCGCATGATTCAAGTTTGCGGTATCCTTCGGGTTTGCGTTGAAAATAATAAGCATCGGCTCCCAGCACGCAGTTGGCTTGTATCACAACATTATCACCTATAATGGTGTAATCGTTGATACTCACATTTGAATGAATAATACAGTTTTTGCCGATTTGAACCTGGTTGCCAACAAAAACACCGGGTTGAATAACAGTGCCTTCACCAATAAGTGCATTTTGGCTTATAGCAGATGTTGAAGCAATAAAAGGCATGAACTTTTGCACCAGCGAAGTGTATGCAGCAAAAGGATCGCTGTGTAAAAGAAGTGCTTTGCCTTCAGGGCAGTCAACATCCTGGTTGATAATTATTATACTGGCTTCTGAAGAAAGTGCTTTGGAATAGTACTTCGGATGATCAACAAAGGTTAAATCACCGGTTGAAACCATATGAATTTCGTTAATGCCGGAAACCGGGAACTTAGCATCGCCTTTGTAGGTTGCGCCAATCAATACAGCTATTTCTGCCAGTGCTATGGGTGACGATAGTTTCATAGGATCGCTCTGATTTACATTGATACAAACAAAGGTGTTCGCGATGCAGTCTTATTTAACTCTTTCGAAATAAGTACCTGTGCGTGTGTCGATCCGTATCTTTGTCCCTTCTTCAATAAACAATGGAACCTGAACGATAGCGCCGGTTTCGAGAGTTGCTTTCTTTAGCGTATTCGAAGCTGTATCTCCACGGAAGCCGGGTTCGGTATAAGTTATTTCAAGTTCAACAAAAGCAGGTAGCTCGCATGTTAGCGGAGTTTCGGTATCGGCATGAACCATGATTTCAACACCCTGTCCTTCTTTCATAAACTGGAAATTATCAACCATTTCTTCATCAATAGAAATTTGTTCAAAATTCTCGGTATTCATGAAATTGTAACCATTCTCATCTTTATAAAGAAACTGGTATGGACGGCGCTCAACACGGGCTATATCAATAGGCGCGCCTGCTGTAAATGTATTTGGGATAACCTTTCCGGTTTTTAGATTTTTGAGTTTTGTACGGACAAAAGCCGGGCCTTTACCTGGTTTAACATGCTGAAACTCTACAATTTTAAAGAGATCGTTGTTGAATTCTATGCAAAGTCCATTGCGGAATTCAGAAGTTGTTGCCATAATCTGGTATTAGAAAATAATTGATTTTGTGTTAAAATGGGTGCAAAAGTACACTTTTTCCCGGTAATGTTATAATTTGAAAACTGGATAATTAGTTATTGTGATAATATGTTAATGTAGTAATCTGATAACGTTATAGTTTGGTGAGATATTCTTTGGTATAGTATGTTGCTTCTGATACACTCAAAACCAGCTCTCTATTTACCATTTCTTTTATAATCATCTATCACGATGGACTGAGTACAAAAATCATGTTCTTCGCTTTGCGAGTTGGAACAAACAATTATAATCCGGTCTTTATGATTTTCAGCCACCAGGTTGCGGTACCATTCAATAGCTTTGTGGTCGAGGTTGGCGGCAGGCTCATCCAAAAGTACTACTTCTGATTCCGTTAGCAAAGCAATAGCCAAACGAACCCGTTGCTTCATCCCGGATGAGAAATATTTTATAGGCTTGTTCCGGTTGCGCATTAATCCTGTGGCATCCATAACTGCCGCAACATCCATATTATGTCGGAATTTTCGGAAACGGCTGTGGAAAGTAAGCATTTCCTCCAGGGTAAACTCTTCGATGAGTTCGAGATACGGGCCACTAAAAGTTACATGCCTGAAAAAATCATCAACCGCAATCTCTTTATTATCATGACTATAGGTTATCAAGCCTCCGGAAGGATGCAGATGGCCTGAAATAATCTGAAGTAAGGTTGATTTCCCTGAACCGTTCGATCCAAGAATGGCGTATGCGTTCCCTTGTTCAAATTCGAAATCCACATCCCGGAAAATCCATTCGTAATTAAACTTTCTGCTAATCTTGCTCAGTATAATATGCATAGAATTTTCAAATCTGAATTATAAAGATACGCTATCAAAAAACTGAATTCTGATATTATTCTCTTGATTTTGAATAGCCTTTCATGATACCACGTGTTGACCGGCCAATAAACGAAAGTATTTCGTCGCGTTCAACGGTAGGGTGCATAGTAGTTTCAACAATTTCGACAGCACGGCTTACATTATATCCGCTCAGGAAAATAATGCGGTAAATGTCCTGTATCTCATTGATTTTTTCGTTTGAATATCCTCTTCTTCGCAAACCGACTGAGTTAATCCCTACATAGGAAACCGGTTCGCGTGCAGCTTTGGTAAATGGCGGTACATCTTTACGAACCAGCGAACCACCCGAAATCATTGTATGCTGGCCAATTGTAACAAACTGGTGTACTGCCGAAAGGCCGCCGATAATAGCATAATCTTCTACAGTAATGTGACCGGCAAGTGCAACTGAGTTTGCAAGAATACAATTATTTCCTACAATACAATCGTGCGCTATATGAGCATATGCCATAATGAGGCAGTTGTTTCCAACAACAGTTTCCATCATGGCTTTTGTACCTCTGTTTACAGTAACAAATTCTCTGATAGTGGTATTGTCACCAATCCTGACTATGGATTCTTCGCCAGCATATTTTAAATCCTGGGGTACAGCGGAAATTACAGCTCCGGGAAAAATCCGGCAATTTTTACCGATCCGGGCTCCTT
>JFJP01018745.1_pt1 | contig 17383 bp, 11 predicted proteins | sample 431651 | NCBI WGS metagenome assembly JFJP01 (sample SAMN02602958, study PRJNA72255) | Microbial mat metagenome, whole genome shotgun sequencing project. | biome: fresh water; feature: sink hole; material: water; isolation source: purple microbial (photo- and chemosynthetic) mats found in...
CTTCATGATGACAACCTATCTAACCGGTATTCAGGTTGCACACATCGATGGCCAGCGATTCATGCTCCGCAGTCCCCAGCCAGCACCGCTCGATTTCTTGAAAGCTCTTGGGGGCACCCCGGAAGCATTCCTGAATCCGCTCTACAAGTGCTGCCCGAAAATTCCTGCCAAAAACCGTGCAAAGGGGTGAGGAATGTGGGTTGAAACTGCAAGGAAAGACATAACGATGAAGCAGAAGCGTCGGTCTTTCCGGGATAACGCTCTTTATCAAATACACGGCGATATCCGGCAGTACGCAACGCATGATCATCAAGAATCGGTAGCGGTGAGGCGTGCAGGGGAAAGGCGGCAGAGAACTGCCGCAGTCCGAAGGTGGAGACTCCTATTTTCAACACCAGATAACGATGACGGTTTTGCCTGAGGCGGTGGTGCGCGCTTCGCGGGAGAGCCGCTCCGCCCAGGGCTTGGCCCGGGCTTCCTCCCGGCGGTCGAAGATCACCAGGTGCAGGGTGTCGGCCCCGATCTTGTCATCGTAGCGGGCGATCTGTTCCAGACCTTCCTCAAGCGTGGACTGGCGGCCATCTTCAGGATGCACGAGCTTGATCTCGATGATATTTCGGCGTTCACCGTAGGCGATCATCAGGTCGATCCGCCCCCGTCCTGCCGCATATTCGCGCTCGATGCTGCCGCCGCCGTTGATGATGCGCTGGAAGAACGCCATCAGCAGCAGGTGAGGAAAGGCCTCGGTATAGGTGGCGGTCTGCTCCCATGTATCCGCATGACGCCGCCAGAACGTCTGGAACTCGGCCATGAGGGCGTCCATGTCCAGGCCTCCGTCCTCCCGCTTCCAGCGGAACTCGGGCGGCGGAATGGCCATCTGCATACCGTAGCTCAGTTCGCGGGCGAGCACCTCGCGGTAGATCGCGTTGGCGATGCCGGGACTGCCATCCTCGCCGATGGTCACCAGCCCCAGATCCATGCAGAACACGAAAGCATCGTCATCGGCCATCAGCGGATCGGAGGCACCGGTCAGGATCGGCTGCACGACGCGGCGCACGCGTGCCTCGCGCAACCGCTGCCCCAGTGAATCGATGTGGGTGGCCCGCGACTTGATCAGCAGTTCCTTGGCCTGGTCCACGTGCGCGGCCAGGATCGTGTCCACCTTGCCGGTGGGTGCGGTTTGGTGCACGATCGTATCGCACAAGGCATTGACCAGCCAGGGCTGGCCGGAGGTATAGTGCCAGATCCGCTCGAGCGCATCCGCGCCGAAGGTCTGGCCCTTCTCCTCGGTGTGCTGGGTGGTGAGCGCGGCGATATCCGCCTTGGTGAAGTTTCCCAGGCTGGCCGAGCTGTGCTTGATATTGAAGGGGCTGCCGGGGTTGACGGGGATGCCGTCCTTGCTATGCACCAGGTCATCGCGCAGGTCGCGCATCCCCACCAGCGCGATGGAGATCGGGAATTTGCCCGCCGCACGGCCTGCAAATCCATCGCGCAACTGACGCAGGAACGCAACCATGGCAGCGCCCTCCAGCACATCAACCTCATCAAAAAGGACAATCAGTGGCTTGGGCGCACACAGCGCCGCCCAGGCGGAAAGCTGAGTGCTGAGCATTGAGCCAACAGGCTCATCGTTGATCGGCGGGACAGGAACGTCGCCCCGCCTTGCCCATAGCGCGATTGCCGAAAGCATGTTCGGCATGGCGGTTTCGGCATCCGCCATGCCTTGGCAACGTTCGACGCTGACATAGCAGGCGACGCCTTCGCCGCTGCTGTTGATCTCGCGCATCCAGTTCATCAGGAAGGTGGTTTTTCCGGTCTGGCGCGGGGCATGAAGCACCCAGTAGAGCTTCTCGCTGATGTACCGGTCCAGACTGGCCCCGATCAGGCGGGCGGCCGGTGGCAGCATATAATGCATATCCGGCATACAGGGGCCGGTGGTATTGAATTGGCGAGGCATCCAAACGTCCTTTCTGATGAAAACAATACCAGAACCCTACCACAATCATGACTTGAATGCCAATCCCGGTCTGGTAAATAACTTTAGAGGCGCCGTGGCGCTGATATCGCTTGTTTTTGAGCGCGACGCTGTTATCATTCCCAACGTTTTAAACCATTTATAAATAACAGCGCCCGGCGCTGGATTCAGGAACAGAGGATGATCTTATGACCGTGCGAACCCGCATTGCGCCGTCGCCAACCGGTGCCCCTCATATCGGCACCGCCTACATCGCGCTTTTCAACTACGCCTTTGCCAAAAAGAATGGTGGCCAGTTCATCCTGCGGATCGAGGATACCGACCAGGTTCGCTCGACCCGGGCATCCGAGATCGCCATTCTTGAGGCGCTGCGCTGGATCGGCCTGCCCTGGGACGAGGGGCCGGATGTCGGCGGTCCGAAAGGTCCCTACCGTCAGAGCGAGCGGACGGAGATCTACCGACAGCAGTGCGACACCCTCGTGGCGACGGGGAAAGCCTATCCCTGCTTCTGTTCCACGGAGCGCCTCGCCGCCCTGCGGCAGCAGCAGGAGGCGGACAAGACCCGCATCGGCTACGACGGCCTGTGCTCGCATTTGGCAGCGGATGAAATCCGCCGCCGCATCGATGCGGGCGAGCCGCATGTCATCCGTCTGCGCACGCCGGGGCAAGGGGAATGCGTCCTGCAGGATCGCTTCCGCGGCGAGATCCGGATCCCGTGGGAGACCATCGATGACCAGATCCTGCTCAAAGCCGATGGCTTCCCGACGTACCATCTGGCCAATGTGGTGGATGATCATCTGATGGAGATCTCGCACGTGATCCGTGGTGAGGAATGGATCAGCTCGACCCCGAAGCACCTGCTGCTTTACGAGGCGTTCGGATGGACCCCGCCGGTGTTCGCCCATTTGCCGCTTTTGCGCAATCCCGACAAGTCGAAGCTGTCCAAGCGCAAGAATCCGACGGGGATCCTGTTCTACCGTCAGGCGGGCTACCTGCCCGAGGCACTTCTGAACTTCCTGGGGCTCATGGCCTATAGTCCGGCCGACGGCAATGAAATGTTCGACCTCGCGACCATGGCCAGCACCTTTGACCTTGACCGCGTCAGTCTGGGCGGCCCGATCTTCGATATCCAGAAGCTGCTGGCGTTCAATGGTCGCTACATCCGCGACCTGAAGGCGGATGCCCTGCTGGAGCGGCTGAAAACATGGATGCTGAATGATGAGGTCTTCAGCAAGCTCGTGCCACTGGCACAGCCCCGGCTCAATGAGTTGTCGGATTTTGTGCCCATGATCTCGTTTGTATTTGCCGACCGCCTGCCGCTGGATGCCGCCGCCTTGACCAAGGGCTTCGAGGATCCGCTGCGCGTGGCCGAATTGCTGCAGGTGGTGCAATGGGAGGTCGAGCGAGCGGCGGACTGGAGCGTGGACGCCATCAAGGCGATGTTCCTGACCATCGCCGAGAAGGAAGACATTAAATTCAAGACACTGCTGGCGATATGCTTTGTCGCCCTGACCGGAAACACCGTCTCGCTGCCGCTGTTTGACGCCATGGTGCTGATGGGGCGTGACCTGAGCCTGCGCCGTGTGCAGTATGCCCAGGAAACGCTGGCGGCGGCAGGGACCGTGCTGAGCGGGAAGGCGTCGAAGAAATTGATGAATGACTATGAACTGCGTTATCGGAAGGAATCCTAATCATGGCGGCAGAAGACGTACCCGTGTCGAACTTTATCCGTGAAATCATTGATCGCGACCTTGCCGATGGCAAGCACGCGTCGATCGTCACCCGCTTTCCGCCCGAGCCGAACGGCTATCTGCATATCGGCCATGCGAAATCGATCTGTCTCAATTTTGGATTGGCGCGCGACTACAATGGCCAGTGCAACCTGCGGTTCGATGATACCAACCCGTCTGCCGAGGATGTGGAATATGTCGACTCTATCATCGAGGATGTGCGCTGGCTGGGGTTCGACTGGGGAAAAAACCTGTTCTTTGCCTCGGATTATTTCGAGCAGATGGTTGCCTATGCCGAGGATATGATCCGTAATGGGAAAGCGTATGTCTGCACGCTGACGCCGGAGGAATTCAAGGAGTATCGCGGCGTTCCGACCCGTCCGGGCTTGCCCAGTCCCTGGCGTGACCGTCCGGTGGAGGAAAACCTGGATCTCTTCCGTCGTATGCGCGCCGGGGAGTTTGCCGATGGACAGTATGTGCTGCGGTGCTGCGCGCCAAGATTGATATGGCATCGCCAAACCTGCACATGCGCGATCCCGCGATCTACCGCATCAAGCACGCGCATCACCACCGTACCGGGGACCGCTGGTGCATTTACCCGATGTATGATTTCGCCCATGGGCTGGAAGATGCGGTCGAGGGCATCACGCATTCGATCTGTACCTTGGAGTTCGAGGTTCACCGTCCGCTTTACGATTGGCTGCTGGATCAGCTCGATGTGCCTTGCCATCCGCAACAGATTGAATTCGCCCGGCTCAACCTGACCTACACGGTGATGAGCAAGCGCAAGCTCCTGGAGCTGGTGCGTGCGGGCACCGTCAGTGGCTGGGACGATCCCCGCATGCCCACGGTCAGCGGGTTGCGTCGGCGCGGCTATACGCCCGCGTCGAACCGACAGCTTGACGGATATCGCCCTGCTGGAGCATTGCATCCGCGAGGAGCTCAACGCCACGGCACCCCGCGTCATGGCGGTTCTCGATCCGGTCAAACTGGTCGTGACCAACTATCCCGAAGGCCAGGTGGAAATGCTCGAAGGCGTAAACAATCCGGAGGATCCAGCCGCCGGCGTGCGCCAGGTGCCGTTCTCGCGCGAGCTTTACATCGAGCGGGACGACTTCATGGAAGAGGCTCCGAACAAGTACTTCCGCCTGAAGCCAGGGCAGGAGGTACGCTTGCGTTACGGGTATCTGGTGACCTGCACGGGGTGCCGCAACCTGCACGGGGTGCCGCAAAGATTCGGCGACGGGGGTGGTGACCGAGGTCTATTGCACCTATGATCCGGCCACGCGAGGGGGTAATGCACCGGATGGTCGGAAGGTGAAGGGGACGATCCACTGGGTCGCGGCAGCGCAGGCGCTGGATGCGGAGGTCCGACTGTTTGATCGGCTTTTCAACGTCGAGCGTCCGGATGATGTACCGGAAGGCGGACACTTCACGGATCACCTCAATCCCGATTCGGTAAAGATCGTGCGGGCCAAGCTGGAGCCTTCGTTAGCGCAGGCATTAGCAGGCGACCGCTTCCAGTTCGAGCGGACGGGCTACTTCATGGCCGATGCCAAGGACAGCAAGCCAAGAACCCCGGTGTTCAACCGCATCGTCCCGCTGCGCGATTCCTGGGCAAAATCCTGAAGCTGAGACTCCTTAAAGGGCTCACGAATGAAAATGAACCGTGGATATCGCTGGACGAGATTAGCGAGCACATGGCGGGCAGCCGGGACAGCGATTATTGCTTAAACAAAGCATCTGGCTTGAAATAGAGTCGCGTGGACAGGGGCTAACGGATGCCGCGAATATTTGACAACATTAGTGAACCGCTTCTTCTTGCTTTGCAGGAGACGATGGAGTTATGCGAGCGTGCCGATTTCTGTGTCGGCTACTTCAATATGCGGGGCTGGAGTCAGCTCCACGATAGCATTGAGAAATGGTCGGGTGGGGAAGGGCACTGCTGCCGCCTGCTGGTCGGTATGCAGAAACTGCCCCAGGATCAGCTCCGTCAACTCATGGGCGTTTCCGAGCCCGGCGACCCTCAGATGGATCAGGCCACCGCGCTCGCGCTCAAGAAACGCATCGCCCAGGAGTTCCGGGATCAGCTCGTGATCGGCATCCCCACCAATGCCGACGAGGCCGCTTTGCGACGGCTGGCCGTTCAGCTTGCCGAGAAGAAGGTCGTCGTCAAATTGTTTCTGCGCCACACGCTGCATGCCAAGCTCTACCTTCTCTTTCGACCGGATCCCCTGAACCCTGCAATCGGTTTCCTCGGCAGCAGCAACCTGACCTTTTCCGGGCTCTCCAAGCAGGGGGAGCTGAACGTTGATGTCATGGATCATGACGCCTGCCAAAAGCTTTCCCGCTGGTTCGAGGATCGCTGGAATGATAAATTCTGTCTGGATATATCCAGCGAGCTTATCGAGATCATCAATACAAGCTGGGCGCGTCCCGATCCGCTTCCGCCTTATCACATCTACGTTAAGATGGCCTACCACCTTGCCCAGGAGGCACGCGCCGGTCTTACGGAGTTCCGGATCCCGTCCGACTTTGGCAATATGCTATTCGATTTTCAGAAGGCCGCCGTCAAGATTGCCGCGCACCACTTGAATAAACGGGGCGGGGTCATCATCGGCGATGTTGTCGGCCTTGGCAAAACCCTGATGGCTACCGCGCTTGCGCGCATCTTCGAGGATGACCACGGCATCGAGACGCTGATTATCTGCCCGAAGAATCTCGTGAAAATGTGGGAGAATTACCGCCAGAAGTACCGCCTTCGTGCCACCATTCTGCCCGCAACCATGGCACAGCAGCAGCTCCCCAGAACCGTGCGCCACCGGTTAGTGCTTATCGATGAGAGTCACAACCTGCGCAACCGGGAGGGTTCTCGCTATCGAGCCATCGCCGAATACATCGCCGCCAATGACAGCCGCGTGATCCTGCTCTCGGCCACCCCCTACAACAAGACCTACCTCGACCTTGCCAACCAGCTCCGCCTCTTTATCGACGAGAGCAAGGATATCGGTATCCGCCCGGAACGGCTGCTCAGGGAAATGGGGGAAACCGAGTTCATCCGCCGGCACCAGTGCCCGGTCCGTTCCCTTGCCGCCTTCGAGAAAAGCGAGCATGCCGACGACTGGCGCGAGCTCATGCGCCTGTATCTCGTGCGCCGCACCCGCAGCTTTATCCAGGATAACTATGCCGAGCTGGATCCGGTCCGCAACCGCAAGTTCCTTCGTTTTGCCGATGGTACCTTGTCGTATTTCCCGGATCGTATCCCCCGGACCGTGACCTTTGCGATCGATGACAAGAATCCCGACGATGCCTATGCCCGGATGTTCGACGATTCCGTGGTCCGCACCGTGGACCGCTTGACGCTGCCCCGCTACGGTCTTGGCAACTACCAGCTTGCCTCGCCCGAGAAGCCACCCACTCCCGCGGAGGCCCGCACCCTGTCCGATCTGTCGAGGGCAGGCTCGCGTCTCAAGGGCTTTTGCCGTACCAATCTTTTCAAGCGGCTGGAGAGCAGCGGCATCGCCTTTATCCTTTCCGTCGAACGACACATTTTCCGCAATTACATCTCCCTGCACGCCTTGGAAAATGATTTACCCATCCCCATCGGCACCCAGGATATGGTGGGGCTCGATCCCGATAGCGACAAGGATGAGGATTGGTGGAATAGCGACGATGGCGACGACGGCTACGCCCCGGAGGCCGAACGTCCCGTCCTGACCGAGGCGTATCTGAAAAAGCGCGCGGCGGAGGTGTACCAGGTTTACGAGCGTAAATTCAGCCGCCGGTTCAAGTGGCTCAAAGCCGGGCTTTTCGAGGACCAACTTGCTGCGGACCTGCGCAAGGATGCCAAGGCACTGCTCAAGGTGCTCCAGAAAGCCGGGGCGTGGAGCCTGTCGCGCGATGCCAAGCTCCAGACCCTTATCAATCTGCTCACCGTCAAGCACCCGAAGGAGAAGGTGCTCATCTTTTCCCAGTTCGCCGATACCGTCGATTATCTGGCGACCGCCTTGGAGAAGGCCGGACTGAAGGCCGTGGCCGGGGTCACGGGCGACCACGAGGATCCCACCACGCTGACCTACCGTTTTAGCCCGGTCAGCAACGAAAAGCGCGATTTGATCACGCCCGAGCAGGAGCTTCGCATTGTCGTTGCCACCGACGTCCTCAGCGAGGGCCAGAACTTGCAGGACTGCGCCATTATTGTCAATTTCGATCTTCCCTGGGCGATCATCCGGCTGATTCAACGCGCCGGCCGTGTTGACCGTATCGGGCAGAAATCCGACATCATCCTCTGCTATTCGTTCATGCCCGCCGAAGGCGTGGAGCGGATCATCAACCTGCGCTCGCGGGTAAGCCAGCGCCTCAAGGAGAATGCCGAGGTCGTCGGTGCCGACGAAACCTTCTTTGAGGATGAGGATCCCGAACAAATCGTTCGTGACCTTTTTACCGAGAAAGCCGGGATTCTCGATGGCGACGATGACGCGGAAGTCGACCTGGCCTCGTTTGCCTACCAGATCTGGAAGAATGCCATCGACAAGGATCCCTCGCTTGAGAAGGTGATCCCCGCTCTGCCGGATGTCGTTTACTCCACGCGCCCCTTCTCGCCGAAACCCAATCAGCCGGAAGGTGCGCTGGTCTACCTGCGCACGGCCGAGGGCAGCGATGCCTTGGCCTGGGTTGATAAGCAGGGCCGGAGTGTCACCGAATCACAGTTCGCGATCCTCAAGGCCGCTGAATGCGGCCCCGATATGCCGTCCTTGGAACGGCATCGCGATCACCACGAGATGGTTGCCAAGGGCGTCAAGCTCATCGTCGAAACCGAGAAATCCGTCGGCGGACAACTGGGCCGCCCATCCGGTGCCCGTTTCCGCACGTATGAGCGCCTCAAGGCCTACGCCGAGAAGATCAAGGGCGAACTTTTCGATCGCCCCGAGCTTCGCCGTGCCATCGACGACATCTACAAGTACCCGCTGCTGTCCGGTGCCACCGACACTCTCAACCGCCAGCTCAAGAGCGGCATTGATGATCCGACGCTGGCCGAACTGGTCATGGCGCTGCGTGCCGACATGCGCCTGTGCCGTGTCACCGAGGATATCACCGAAGGCGAACCGCAGGTTATCTGCTCACTGGGCTTGAGGGCACATTCATGACAACCGACAAGAAATTATTGAAACGGGCTCTGCGCGTTCTTTCAGAACATGCTCGTGAATATCCAGGAGAAGCATGAATCTGCAAAACGCCCGCAATCTTCTTCAGGCTTTCGACTTCACGCGCCTCTTTATAGAGGAACTTGGATGGTCGAACCCGTCATTCGGCAAGTCGGTGCCGATGTCGGTCAAGGGGATCGCTTTCAACAGGCTTGAGGTCGCCCAGCTTTCCGGCGTGGTCGTGATTGAGATCGTTGCCGACGACGGCGCGATTCCCGATGCTGCGGGCCGGGTGGCGATCCACAAGGAAATCGCGAAGCTGCACCATGAGAATGTCCTGGTCTTTGTGGATGATAAACGTTCGCAAAGCCTCTGGTACTGGGCCAAACGGGAAGAGCGCAAGCTGATTCCCCGTACGCATATTTACGTGCATGGCCAGTCCGGTGACCTGCTCTTGAGCAAACTCAGCGCGATGGCTGTGGATTTTGCCGATTTCGACGACGCGGGGCATGTGCCCCTTCTGGAAGTGACCAGTCGGCTCAAGCAGGCGCTTGACATCGAACGGGTTACCAAGAAATTCTATGGCGAATTCCAGGATCAGCACGTTGCGTTCCTTGAAATGATCGAAGGCATCGACGACGAACGAGATCGTCGCTGGTACGCCTCCGTCCTGCTCAACCGCCTGATGTTTATCTATTTCCTCCAGAAAAAGTTCTTCCTCGACGGCGGTGACGAGTTCTATCTTCAGAATAAGCTTGCTCATAGCAGGAAGACCGGCGCGGATCGATATTATGACTGTTTTCTCAAGGCGTTGTTTTTCGAGGGCTTTGCGAAACCTGAAGAGAAACGCAGTGCGGGAGTCAACGCCCTGCTAGGCAGCATCAAGTATCTCAACGGTGGCCTGTTCCTGAAACACCCGATCGAGCAGCGGTGGCCGGATATCACGGTCCCGGATGAAGCGTTCGGTAATCTCTTCGCCCTTTTCGGACGCTACTCGTGGAACCTGAACGATACCCCCGGCGGGCAGGATAACGAGATCAACCCCGATGTGCTCGGCTACATCTTCGAGAAATACATCAACCAGAAAGCCTTCGGCGCTTACTATACCCGGACGGAAATCACCGAATACCTCTGTGAACGAACCATTCACCGCCTGATCCTCGACGGGGTTAATGGTAGTGCCAAGGAAAGTGGTGCAGGCGTCCCGCCTGCCATTGCAAGAAAGGCAGCCGGGACGGCTGCACCACATTTCGATTCCGTCGGCGATCTGATTCTCTCGCTTGATGCCCCTCTGTGTAAAAAGCTGCTGCACGAGGTGCTGCCGAATCTACGCCTGCTTGATCCCTCCTGCGGCTCCGCCGCATTCCTGGTCTCGGCCATGAAAACGCTCATTAATATTTACGCTGCAGTCATCGGCAAGATCGAATTCCTCAACCACCGCGAGCTTCAGGACTGGCTCAGGAAGACGCAGAACGAGCACAAGAGCATCGCCTATTTCATCAAGCGCAGCATCATCACCAACAACCTCTTCGGCGTGGACATCATGGAAGAGGCGGTCGAAATCGCCAAGCTGCGCCTATTCCTGGCCCTCGTCGCCTCCGCTGACACGGTTGACGCGCTTGAGCCACTGCCGAACATCGAATTCAACATCATGGCCGGCAACTCGCTGGTCGGGCTCATTCATGTGGATCCGGAAAAATTCAATGCGCGCACTTCCGTCGCATGCGAGCAGAAACTTATCACCATGGTTTGGGAACCTGCGGCTGGCGAGCTGGGCTTCTCGGTCACAAGCACGGTTGCCAAGACCCGCAAGGAGAAGGACCGGGAATATCTCGCGCAAGTCCAGGGACGCAAATTCAGTGATCTTCTGGAAGAGAAGAACGAGCTGATCGAGGTCTATCGCCGGGCGGCAGGCCGCCAGGCTGAGGATCTCCAGGAGTTGCGCGACGGCATCCAGAGGCGCAAGGACGCCGCCATCCCGACGTTGAACGATCTCCTGCTGGCCGAATTTTCCCATCTCGGCATCCAATACGAGGAAGCGACCTGGGACGACAAGAAAAATTCGGAAGGCAAGCCTAGGAAACGCGCCGTGCGGGAAGCAGATATCGCCGCCCTCAAGCCTTTCCACTGGGGCTACGAGTTCGACCGGATTCTTGCTGACGGGGGCTTCGACGCCATCATCACCAACCCGCCGTGGGAGATCTTCAAGCCCAACGCCAAGGAATTCTTCGAGGAATATTCCGATCTGGTCAGCAAAAAGAAGATGAGCATCAAGGACTTCGAGAAGGAACAGACCAAACTCCTCAAGGACGAAGATACCCGCACCGCGTGGTTGAAATACCAGAGTGAATACCCCTATGTCAGCGCCTTTTACCGCTCCGCCCCGCAGTACAAGAACCAGATCAGCATCGTGGACGGCAAGAAGGCCGGCTCTGACACGAACCTCTACAAGCTCTTCACCGAGCAGTGCTTCAACCTGCTCCGAAAGGGTGGCTACTGCGGCATCGTCATTCCCAGCGGCATCTATACCGATCTGGGCACCAAGCAACTGCGCGAGATGCTGTTCGGGCAGACGCGCGTCACCGGCCTATTCTGCATCGAGAACCGGAAGGAAGTCTTCGAGGGGGTTCACCGTAGCTTCAAGTTTGTCGTTTTGTCCTTCGAGAATGGCGGCGTGACGGAGCGTTTCCCTGCCGCCTTCATGCGCCACGACGCGGCCGAACTCGAGCGTTTTCCGCAGGAAGGCTCGATCAATATTTCCGTACCGCTTGTCCGCCGCCTCGCCCCGGACTCCCTCTCCGTTGTGGAGTTCAAGAACCCGGTAGATGTCACCATAGCGGAAAAAATGCTCAAGTTCCCGCTTCTTGGCGAACACATTGACGAGACGTGGAACGTGTCGTTCACTGCCGAGTTCCATATGACCAGCGACAGCCATCTGTTCAAAACCGGACCGGGCAAGGGTCGTTTGCCGTTGTACGAGGGCAAGATGATCTGGCAATTCGAGCATACCTATGCCGAGCCGCGCTATTGGGTGAATGAAAAGGAGGGACGGTCTGCCGTTCTGGGACGAACTGCGGATAAAGGCCAACGTTTGGATTATCAGACGTATCGTCTGGGCTTTCGCGATATTGCCTCAAACACAAATGAGCGAACTGTTGTCTCAACGATCATTCCCCCAACACTTCACGGCAACAAGATTCCGACGGTTCGCATTTTCAACGACCATAATGAAAGGTTCATCTCCGATCCTGAACAGGCATACTTGTGTGCCGTCTGGAATAGCTTTGCCTTGGACTATGTAATCCGTATGCGAGTAACAACTACGCTCAACTTCTTCTATCTTTATCAACTCCCCGTCCCCCGTCTGACCGAAAAGGACGCGGCATTCTGGCCGATTGTCGAGCGAGCGGCTCGGCTGATCTGCACGACGCCGGAGTTCGACGATCTGGCGAAAGCGATTTTCGGCGGGCGGACGACCGCGAAGACCGTCGGAGCGACGGAGTCGTCCGAGCGGGCGAAATTGCGGGCGGAGCTCGACGGCCTGGTCGCGCATCTCTACGGTTTGACCGAGGAGGAATTCGCCTACATCCTCACCACCTTCCCGCTGGTCCCTGACCCGGTGAAAATCGCCGCCCACAACGCCTATCGCGATGCAGAAAGAGGTTTGATCAAATGAAGAAACCCGCATGCATAACCTCCGTACGAGTCAAGAACTTCAAAGCAATCCAAGACAGCGGCCCCGTTAAGCTGGGGCCACTAACGGTATTCATCGGCAATAACGGTTCCGGCAAGAGCAGTTTCATAGAGGCCCTTGAGGCTCTCCAGTTGATTGTTCAAGATGATCTGGACCGAGCCATGTTGCCGTGGCATGGCTTTGAACACGCATGGAATAAAGCTTCATCTCATGCCGACAAGGCCCAATCTGGAAATAAGCGCGCTCACAAAGCCAATCCGATGTCGTTCGCATTTGCCGGGCAGGGAACGACGAAACAACCAGGTGCTTTTCGTGCCCGGATGGATGTTACGATGGGAGAAGGCGGCAATACCCTGTTCATACAGCGCGAAAAGTTGACGTTTTCCAGTGGGATGCGCGTCGAGCGAGATGATAATGGAATCACAAGGGCCATCAACATGCCCGATTTCCGTGACGAGCGGGGATTGATTAGTGATGGAAGATCGATCATGCAGGATCTGGGACTCGGCGGGCTCGGAAAGTGGCAATTCCTCCTGCTAAATCCGCAGACAATGGGAGAACCGTTCCCGCAGACAAGAGCAGGCAGCGTGCGGCTAGCGAAGGACGGTCGGAATGTGGCCGAATACCTTAACTGGATTCGCAAGCAGGATATCTCGGCTTTCGAGGGAATTGTCGATGCCGTCCAATACGTGCTCCCGTATGCAAGCGATATTCAGCCAGTCCTTACATCCGAGCTTGAGCGATTAGTATATCTGCAATTGACAGAACAGGATTACAAGATCCCAGGCTGGCTCCTATCGACAGGAACGCTCCGCATTTTGGCGCTGCTGGCTCTGCTCCGCAGTCCAGAACCACCACCGCTGCTGGTTGTCGAAGAGATTGAAAACGGCCTTGACCCACGAGCAATAGGCTTCTTGGTGGATGAGATTCGGAGCGCCATCAGCTACGGCGACCGGCAAATCATCATAACTACGCATTCACCCTATCTGCTCGATAAACTTGCCCTTGAGCATATCGTCACGGTTGATCGGCCGGATGGCGGCTCACCTGTGTTCCGGCGACCGGACGAAGAGGGTGAACTTCGTCAGTGGGCGACCAAGTTCGCCCCCGGATCCCTCTACTCGATGGGTATGTTGCGCTCAAAAGAGAGGAGAGTCCGATGAAGCTAGGTCTTGTCCTCGAGTGCGATATGGGTGGGCCAGACGAACTCGTTTTGATTTGTCTGGCACGACGCCTCAATCCCGCTGCTACGATTCTACCCGTAGCGTTGGGCAGCAAAGAACAGGTTTTTCTCAGGGGTGTCGATGTCGCGAGAGAATTGGTTGAAGTCAGTGCCTGTGATCGTGTGTTAATTGTGTGGGATCTTAAGCCGTACTGGCAAAAAGCTGCAACGAGAACTTGCGAAGCAGAAGCGGATGAACTACGCCAAAAGATTGCCACGACGAAATCGTCAACAGCCGCGAACATCAGCCTTCTATGTTTAACGTGGGAACTGGAAACATGGTTGATTGCTGATTCCCGAGCTGTCAATAAACATCTTTCAACGGGGCCGCATGTGCCAATGTTTCATTGCAGTAAGCCTTTAAGCAAAACCGACCCAAAGGCCTATCTTGATCGGGAATGCAAGAAGTATCGCGGTCGCTATCAGCGGTATGTTGATGTGCGCGAGGCCATCCAGATTGCTCGACACATTCCCGACACGAAACGCATTTCCCGTGTTCCATCGTTTGCCCGATTTGCAGGCTTTGTGTGTGGCAATCGAAAGGCCGCATTCAAACAATGTGGCGATGTTTGCAACGATCTTGTGCATCAGGCTTATCAAATGGGGAAAGGATGAACACGGCAGATCAACCACCCCGTGAACTCGATCACCCTTTTTCCGCTGATCGGCCTATTCGGAGCAAGGCAGATGACCAGCTAGGGCGTGCCGATTTCGCTGAAGCGCTTGCCGACTCAATTAGAGGGTGGCGACAGGATGAGAGCCTTGTCGTGGCTATCCACGGACGATGGGGATCGGGAAAGACTTCATTTAAGTACATGGTGCTTGAAACTCTCGCCTCGGATACTGTCACGGGGCCGCATGTTGTCGAATTCAATCCGTGGCAATGGAGCAGTCAGGCGCAAATTGCTGAGGCATTTTTCCGAGAAATCGGGTTGAAGCTTGGGGTCAAGCCCAAAGGCAAGGCGGAACAGGAGTTGGCCCGAAAATGGAAGGCCTACGCCTCCTATCTTGATTTCGGGGCCGAGGCTCTGGTTGGTGTGCGTAAACTGTTGCTGGCCCTGCTGTCCACAAGTGCCGTCGTCATGGGTGCTGCCGGATTCTTCACGCATCCCGCGTTCAAGACTGTTGCCATTGTCGTTGCCGCGATATGTGCGGCTGGAGCGGCGGTCTTGGGTTTTTCAAAGACGCTGGCGGATAAGCTTTCCCAAGCCCTTTCAGCTAGAGCCGAGGTCCGGCAGCATAGCCTCGAAGAGACACGAGATGAGTTGCAGCAATCGATGGCGAAGTTGGAAAGGCCAATTCTCATTGTGCTGGACGATATTGATCGTTTGACGCCTCGAGAACTGAAGCTTGTATTTCAGCTTGTCAAATCCAACGCTGACTTCCCCAATCTCATCTATTTACTCCTCTTTCAGCGCGACATTATCGAGAAAGGAATTGAAGAAGGTCCTGAGCGCATTTCGATTGTAAAAGGTCGGGATTACCTTGAGAAGATCGTTAACGTTGGTTTTGATCTGCCGTTGATCGAGCAGTGCAAAATAGACCGGTTTATTGGCAGTAAGCTTGACCACTTGTTTGGCGTTGCAGAAGTATCTGAGGCGGAGCAGCGACGCTTTGCTAACCTTTATTGGGGTCCGCTTCAGCATTTCTTTCATGACCTGCGCGACGCCAAACGTTTTCTCGCTACATTGGATTTTCATCTTGGCTTGTTCAGAGCACGCGGGGCCTTGGATGTAAACGTTGTTGACCTACTTTCTCTGGAAGTGTTGAGGGTCTTTGAACCTGACGTATATGGGCAACTACCAACGGCGAAAAGCAACCTCACGGGTCACAGTGACCGCATGGAGGATAGCGAACGCGCGGAACTTCAAGCGACAGTTGACGGGATTCTTGAGAAAGCAGACGCGGCCAATCGGGATCAGGTCCGGGATATTCTCAAGGAGATGTTCCCGCTCACGCAGGTACTTTTTGGTGGACGTAGTTACGGCGGAGGCGTCGATGAAGAATGGTATCGCGACCGACGTGTGTGTCACACCGACGTTTTCGACCGGTATTTCCTTCTTCGCGTCGCTGAAGGGGATGTATCCCACGGGGACATTAAGCGCCTTCTGGATGCAGCCGACGACAAAGAGCACCTTCTAGCGGAGTTGCGCGCTCTGAACGGGCGCGGATTGCTGGCAACTATGTTGAACCGGCTGGAAGCGTACAAGCAGAGAGTGCCGTTGGAGTCGGCAACCCCGTTTATCGCAGCCTTCCTAGACCTTGGAGACGAGATTCCTGACGACCGTGGAGCGAACTTCCTGTCGCCGCTTCAACACGCCGCTCGCATCATCTACTGGTTCCTCAAGCAGGAGCCCGACCAGAAGAGGCGCGGCGAGTTGTTGTTGAATGCTGCAAGGATATCGCGGGGAGTGTTTCTTGTCGCGATGGAAGCACAATCCAATGACCAGATGGAGGCGGATGAGAACGAGCGGAAAGATCCCGAGTCATTCCTTATCGACGAGAAAAGCAATGAAGAACTCAAGATTCTGGCTCTCGATCGAATAAGGAAAGCGGCGAAATCCGGCTTTCTCGTTAAAAGCACACGTCTTCTATCCCTTCTATATCGTTGGAAAGTATGGGGTGGGATAGAGGAACCCGCAACGTGGGTACGCTCGGCTATTTCTAACGACGATGGCCTTCGACGCGTTCTTGTCGAATTCCTTACCCGCTCCACGTCCCATACTGTCGGCGATCGTTTTGAACGAGTCCATTGGAAATTCGATCTCAAGCGCCTTGAGGAATACGTACCGGCGGATGAGTTTGAATCGCGTGTAAACCAGCTCGACGATAAGACACTCAATCCCATGGAGCAGCTTGCTGTTGAACGATTCAGGAAGTCATTGGGTCGTAGTCGGGCTGGCAAGCCGTATGGCCTGAACCAGATCTGGATGGACGATAAGGACGACTGATGGCTAAATTACCGGAAAATAATCCAACATTGAACATCGTCGGCGACGCGACCATTCTCGACCGCCCGAAGATTGCCTTGTTCTGTTCCGTCAAGTGCCCCGGAAAGATCATTCTCGATACCTATGACCTTGCCAAGCGCTTTCGGAATGAGGGTGTGCTGGTCATCAGTCCTTTTCATTCGCCCATGGAACAGGAATGCTTACGTATCCTGCTTCAGTCCCCGAGCCCGGCCATCTGGTGTCTCGCTCGCGGATTATACCGCCAGATTCCATCCAGCCCTGTGGACTGTCGAACCGCCGTGGCCGAAGGCCGTCTCATCATGGTGACGCCCTTCCCGGAAACCGTGCGGCACATCACCGAGAAGACCGCCACAGCCCGAAACCGACTTGTGGTCGAGACGGCGAGTGCTGTTGTCGTTGCCCACGCCGCCTCCGGCAGCAAGATGGAAGCCCTCTGCCGTGAGATCCTCGCCGGTGGCAAACCCCTCTACACCTTCGACCACCCCGCCAATGCGGCGCTCATTGAAGCGGGCGCTGCGAAGATCAGGGGGAATGAGGGTCACGTCTCGCTATTCTAAAGGGAATAAGGGTCACATCTCGATATTCGATAAATGGGGGTGTCAGGGTCAGAGTACCAGGAAAAGATCAAGAGTAATTTTTGATTTAT
>JFJP01030245.1_pt1 | contig 17382 bp, 13 predicted proteins | sample 431651 | NCBI WGS metagenome assembly JFJP01 (sample SAMN02602958, study PRJNA72255) | Microbial mat metagenome, whole genome shotgun sequencing project. | biome: fresh water; feature: sink hole; material: water; isolation source: purple microbial (photo- and chemosynthetic) mats found in...
GCCATGATGAGGTGGGACATCTGACGATGGCCTTCAATCGTGTTTTGTCAAAACTGCTTGAAAGTCGTGCTGATCTGGAACGTATGGCGCACCACGACACGTTGACCGGGTTGCCGAACCGTCGGTTATTGGCTGATCGTATGCAACAAGCGCTGAGCCGTGCTCAACGTAGCCAGCGGCCAATGGCTTTGTTATTTATTGACTTGGATGGATTCAAACCGCTGAATGACTAATTAGGACACGCGGCAGGCGATGCGGCCTTAGGCAACGCGCAATAAAAATCCTCCAGTGATCTGCTGGGATCATGGCTTTGACCGCGGATGAGGATCGCGCCACGGAAAGACACGGAAGACTGGCCAGGTTTGGAAAGGTATGGGACTATTTTTTGCGAGTTGCCTTATGTGAAGTGGCTGAGCGCTTGTGCGCCGTGGTACGGCGTGAAGATACCGTCGCGCGGGTCGGCGGGGACGAATTCGTGATCCTGCTATCCGACCTGAATACCGATGCCAGAGCGGCGGTGGAGTTGGTCGCTAATAAATGTCTGGGCGTTTTTCAGCAGCCTTTCGTCATCCATGACCAAGCCTATCGACTGGGAACATCGATTGGGATCGCCATAGGTCATGGCGAGTATTCCCCGGATCAATTGCTGATTGCTGCCGATCAGGCGATGTATCGCGCCAAGGAAGCCGGACGCGGGCAGTTTTTCTGGGCGATGGATCCGTCAGTGTGCCAACCCTCATGGAAATAGTAGTCATCTTTTTTATATGACCAACCCCATCATTCTGGGTGGTCTGATGCTGGCCTTTTATCTGTGTGCGCTCACCGACAGTGCTCCAGCCAACGCTGACGCAGGGGTGCTGTGAAGCCCGTACATCATCACATCAAGGAACAGGTCGAGGTCGCCATTGGGAATGGCGAGCCTTGCGGTCGGTCGCCTCGCCTACATCAAGTCAAGAGCCACGCGAGTACACGGTTTTCGGCGAATGTCCCCAATAGCGGTAGGCGGGGTCTTTCCAGCAGACTTGTCCAATCCGCCCGCTTGCCGGACAATGCGCCCACGCAAAACGATAACTTTAGTACGCTCATTCGCGAGGTAGACAGTGTGAAACGGCAAGTGCGCAAGGCGGTTTTTCCGGTCGCTGGACTAGGAACGCGGTTCCTGCCGGCCACCAAGGCCAGTCCCAAGGAAATGCTCCCCATCGTCGATAAACCGCTGATTCAGTACGCGGTTGAGGAAGCGGTGGCGGCGGGCGTAGACACCCTGGTGTTCATCATTGGCCGCACCAAGAACGCCATTGCTGATCACTTCGACAAGGCTTACGAACTGGAAGTTGAACTGGAAACGCGGGGCAAAACCGACCTGCTCAACATCGTGCGCAACATCGTGCCGAAAGGTGTCGAGTGCGTCTATGTTCGCCAGGCCGAAGCGCTGGGGCTGGGCCATGCGGTGCTGTGCGCCCGGCCGGTGGTGGGCAATGAACCGTTCATGGTCATTCTGGCTGACGATCTGATCGAGAATGACCCGACTGAAGGCGGGACCATGACCCAAATGGTCCGGTATTTCAATAAATACCAGTGCTCCATCCTGGGTGTTGAACGGGTGCCCAAGTCGGAAACCAATAAATACGGCATCGTCCATCCCCTGCCCTTCGCCACCCGACTGAGCAACGTCGATGGCATCGTGGAAAAACCCAAGCCCGAGAATGCCCCCTCTGATCTGGCCGTGGTGGGCCGCTATATTCTCACCTCGCGGATTTTCGATTTGCTGGAACATATCCCGCGTGGCGCGGGTAACGAAATCCAGTTGACCGACGGCATCGCTGCCCTGATCAATGAGGAACAGGTGCTGGCCTACGAATTCTCCGGGCGGCGGCATGATTGCGGCAGCAAACTCGGCTATCTGGTCGCCACCGTCGAATACGGTCTGCGCCATCCGGAACTGGGTGAACAGTTCCGCGCCTATTTGCAATCCTACGGTTGCTCATTTGGTCAAGCTGCCCCGGACACAACCGACCAGGAGTAAACCATCATGTCCCAGGGATTACTGGTTTTAAATGCGGGTTCATCCAGCATCAAATTTTCGGTATTCGCACTGCCCGCCAATGGGGGCGAACTGGAACTGGTCTGTCGCGGCCTGCAGGAAAACATCGGCGAGGATAATCCGCACTTCAAGGCGTTCGATCATGCCGGGCAGGTCTTGGCGGATAGTCGGCTGACCGCCCCGGAGGGTCAGTATCGCAAGCTGGCCCCCGAAATGCGCCGCCGTGCGTCCGACCCGGCTTCCGCACCCACCCCAACGCCCACGTCCACCGCGATTTACGATCATCAGGCGGCGCTGCGCGACCTGCTGACCTGGCTTAAACAGACCCCCGGCCTGCCCGACGTCATCGCGGTCGGCCACCGGGTCGTGCATGGCGGCGAGGAATACAGCGATCCCCAGTTGCTGACTCCGGAAATCGTGACCCGGCTGGCGCATTTCATCCCGCTGGCACCGCTGCATCAGCCGCATAACCTGGCCGGCATCCATGCCTTAACGGCGGTGCGTCCGGATCTACCGCAAGTCGGCTGCTTCGATACCGCCTTCCACTACGTTCAGCCGGAACTGGCCAAGCTGTTCGCCCTGCCGCAGGTCTACCGGAAAGAAGGCGTGCGTCGCTATGGCTTCCACGGTCTGTCCTATGAGTTCATCGCTGACCATCTCGCCGAGGTCATGGGCACGCCGACGACCGGGCGGATAGTGGTCGCGCACTTGGGTAATGGCGCCAGTATGTGCGCCATGCGCGATGGACAGAGCGTCGCCAGCACCATGGGCTTCACTGCCGTAGAAGGTCTGCCGATGGGCACCCGCACCGGTTCGCTCGATCCCGGCGTACTGATTTATCTGATTGAACAGCACGGCATGGGTGCCAAGGATCTGACCAATCTGCTGTACAAACAGTCCGGCCTGCTGGGTCTGTCCGGGATCAGTAACGATATGCGGGAATTACTGGCCAGTCCCGATCCCAACGCTAAGCTGGCGGTTGATTATTTCTGCTACCGCATCGCCCGCGAACTCGGGTCACTGGCGGCCTCGCTGGATGGGCTGGATGCACTGGTGTTCACTGGCGGCATTGGCGAACATGCCGCGGCGGTGCGCGAGCAGGTCTGCGCCCGTTCGGCCTGGCTAGGCATCGACATGGATCTGGCAGCGAACGCCAGCGATGCCCAGCGGATCGACCGGGCGGGCAGTCGCACAGCGGTTTGGGTGTTGCCCACCAATGAAGAACTGGTCATCGCCCGGCATACCCGGCGGTTGGTGTTGCACGGCTAAGGCAACCTGCACTGTGAAATCCTCCCGTGATCAACTTGAAACATCGCTTTGACCGCGTATGAGGATTGAGCCACGGAACAACACGGAAAAAATCTTCCGTGTTGTTCCGTGTTGTTCCGTGGCCAGGTTTGGAAGGGTATGGGAATATTTTTTGCGAGTTACCTAAGGGTCGGAAATCACTATGTGTGGAATCGTCGGCGCGATTGCGGAACGGAATGTCACGCCCATCCTGCTGGAAGGACTGCGGCGGCTGGAATACCGGGGCTATGATTCGGCAGGCGTGGTTACCCTGGACAGCCGGGATGGTCAGTTGCACCGGTTGCGCACGGTGGGCAAGGTGCAGATGCTGGCCGACCGCTTGCAACAAGAACCGGTACGCGGTTCGCTGGGCATTGCCCACACCCGCTGGGCGACGCATGGCGAACCCTGCGAGCGCAATGCCCATCCCCATGTCAGCAACCAGTCGGTCGCGGTAGTGCATAACGGCATCATCGAAAATTACCGGGAACTCAAAGACGAACTCATCGCCGCTGGCTACCACTTTGAATCGGACACCGATACGGAAGTCATTGCCCATTTGATCGACCAGCAGCGGCGGCAGACCGGTGATCTGCTGACTGCTGTCCAGCAGACGGTAATGCGATTGCACGGTGCTTACAGTTTGGGCGTGATCTGCCGTGAAGCACCGGAACGGCTGATTGCGGCACGAGCTGGCAGTCCCCTGGTGCTGGGCATTGGCATTGAGGAGCACTTCATCGCCTCGGACGTCTTTGCCCTGGCTCCGGTCACGCAAACCTTTGTGTTCCTGGACGAAGGCGATATTGCTGACGTGCAGCGCGAAGGTTTCACCCTCTATGACCACACGGGTCAGACGGTAGAACGACCCTTGGCCTACTCCGCCCAGCAGGGCGCGGCCATTGGCAAGGGCGGCTACCGCCATTTCATGCTCAAGGAAATCTTCGAGCAACCGACGGTGGTCGCCGAAACCTTGGCGGGACGTATTCATCAAGGCCGGTTGCTGGATGAGAGCTTTGGACCGGAAGCCGGGTCAGTGCTGGATCGCACGGCAGGCGTCCACATTGTCGCCTGCGGCACCAGCTATCACGCCGGGCTGGTCGCCCGCTACTGGTTGGAACAGTTGGGCGTCCCCTGCATGGTCGAAGTCGCTAGTGAATACCGCTACCGGCTTGGCGTCACGCCACCGGGAACGCTATTCGTCAGCCTTTCCCAGTCCGGGGAAACCGCGGATACCCTGGCGGCGCTGCGGGCGGCTAAAGAACGCGGCTATCTGTCCACCCTGGCGATCTGCAATGTCGCGGAAAGCTCGCTGGTGCGCGAATCGGCCTTGACCTTGTTGACCCGCGCCGGGCGGGAAATCGGCGTCGCTTCCACCAAGGCGTTCACTACCCAACTCGTCGTTTTGCGCTTACTGGCGCTGCGGCTGGGTCGGCGGCACGGTTTGAGCGCTGCCGAAGAAGCGGCTTTCGTGCGTGATCTGGAACGGTTGCCGAAGGTGCTGGAAGAGGCGCTGGTACTGGACAGCGCTATTGAGCGGCTGGCCGAACATTTCGCTGAGAAACATCACGCCCTGTTCCTGGGTCGTGGCCCCCAATATCCCATCGCCATGGAAGGGGCGCTCAAGCTCAAGGAAATCTCGTACATTCACGCCGAAGCCTATCCCGCCGGGGAACTCAAGCACGGCCCGCTGGCGCTGGTGGACAGCGATATGCCGGTGGTTTGCGTGTTGCCGAAGGACGGCTTGCTGGAGAAAGTCCTGTCGAATTTGCAGGAAGTGCGTGCCCGGGGCGGCGTGCTGTTCCTGTTCGCTGACCGGGAAGTCGATACCCCTCTCAGCGGCGTTGACACCCACGTCCTGTCACTGGGTGCGGTGCCGGAATCCATCGCACCCATCGTCTTCACCATTCCGTTGCAACTGCTGGCCTATCATGTCGCCATTCTCAAAGGCACCGACGTCGATCAACCCCGCAATCTGGCCAAATCCGTCACGGTGGAATGATCCAGGCAGTTTTTGCGCCCTTTGCAAAAGGGTCTAAACTATTCGCCAGTCTTTCCAAATCAATGAGCGTGTCAGAATGAACCATAAAAAATACGATGTCATCGTGATTGGAACAGGTCCCGGCGGAGAAGGCGCGGCCATGAAGGCGGCTAAGGACGGCAAGTCCGTCGGGGTGATCGAAAAGCACCATCTGGTTGGCGGCGGCTGCACCCACTGGGGTACCATCCCGTCCAAGGCGTTGCGCCATTCCATCAACCGGATGCTGGAATTCAACACCAGTCCGGCGTTTCGCAACGCACTGGGTCACGCCCTCAAGCTGTCCTATCCCGAACTACTGCGCTCCGCTGAGTCGGTGATTGCCCGGCAAACCGCCATGCGCCGGGATTTCTACGAACGCAACCGGGTGCGGCTCTATCACGGTCAAGCCAAATTTCTGGACGCCCATACCCTGGAAGTCCGATCCGGCAGTGCCGAACCCACCCTCCTGAACGCGGACGCCTTCATCATCGCCAGTGGCTCGCACCCGTTCCGCCCCCAGGATATCGACTTCAATCATCCGCGCATTTTCGACAGCGACACCATTCTGAGCATGTCCACCACACCGCGCTCGATCCTGATCTATGGCGCGGGAGTGATCGGCTGTGAATATGCCAGTATCTTCCGCAACATGGGCTGCAAGGTCGACCTGGTGGACACCCGGGCGCAATTGCTCTCCTTCCTGGATGATGAAATCGCCCACGCGCTCAGCTACCACCTGCGCGACCAGGGCGTGATGATCCGCCATAACGAGGACTACGAAGCCGTTGAAGGTCAGCCGGATGGCATGACCATGTCCTTCAAATCCGGCAAGCGCATCAAGGCCGACGTGCTGCTGTGGGCGAATGGCCGCACCGGGAACACGGCGAACATGGGATTGGAAGACCTGGGCATTACGCCGAATAATCGCGGCCAGATCAAAGTTGATGACAACTACCGGACTGCCCTGCCGCACATCTACGCGGTTGGCGACGTGATTGGCTATCCCAGCCTGGCCAGTGCCGCCTACGATCAAGGCCGGTTCGCGGCGACGCATCTGGTGGAAGGCAGTTGTGACCATCATCTGATCGATTACATCCCGACCGGCATCTACACCTCGCCGGAGATCAGTTCTGTAGGCCGCACCGAGCGTGAACTGACCGAAGCGCGGATCCCCTATGAAGTCGGCCACGCCTATTTCAAGAGCCTGGCGCGCGCCCAGATTACCGGGCGCACGGTAGGTATTCTCAAGCTGCTGTTCCACCGCGACACACTGGAAATTCTGGGTATCCACTGCTTCGGCGACCAGGCGGCGGAAATCGTCCACATTGGCCAGGCCATCATGGCGCAGCCCGGCGAGGCCAATAGCATTCAATATTTCGTCAACACCACGTTCAATTACCCGACCATGGCCGAGGCGTACCGCGTCGCTGCCCTGAATGGTCTCAATCGACTGGCTTGAAGGAGCGTTTTTCATGGATATCACTCCCTATCTCAAACTGATGGTTGATAAAGAAGCGTCTGACCTGTTCTTTCATGTCGGTGCGCCAGTCAATATCAAAATCAGCGGCGTTGTGCGACCCATCGGCAATAAAGTGCTGGGGCCGGGTCAGGTGCGCGAAATCGCTTACTCAGTGATGAAAGATGACCAAATCAAGGAGTTTGAACACGAATGGGAGCTGAACTTCGCCATTCCGTTGCAGGGAGTCGGTCGGTTCCGTTCCAATGTGTTCAAACAGCGCGGCGAAGTGTCGATGGTGATTCGCTACATCAAGGGTGAAATCCCGCAGGTCGAAGAACTGGGTCTGCCCCCGTTATTGCGGCAAATCATCATGGAAAAGCGCGGCATGATTCTGCTGGTGGGCGGCACCGGTTCCGGTAAATCGACCACCTTGGCGGCGATGATCGACCACCGGAATTCCAGTTCGCCCGGCCACATCATCACCATTGAAGACCCGATTGAGTTCACCCACCCGCACAAGAAATCGGTGATCGCCCAGCGCGAGATCGGCATTGACACGCACAGCTATGAATTGGCGCTGCGCAGCGCCATGCGCGAAGCCCCGGATGTCATCCTGGTGGGCGAAATTCGGGAACGCGATGTGATGAAATTCGTGATGACCTTCTCCGAAACCGGCCATCTGGTGCTGTCGACGCTGCACGCCAACAACGCTAATGGCGCTCTGGAGCGTATCGTCAACTTTTTCCCCGAAGACGCCCGACCGCAGTTGCTCATGGACCTGGCGCTGAACCTCAAAGCCATTATCTCGCAACGGCTGATCCGCTCGCTGACTGGCGGGGTGGTGCCGGCGGTGGAAGTGTTGCTGAACACGCCTTACATCGCTGATTTGATTCAAAAGGGCAAAATTGACTACGTCAAAGACGCCATGGAACAGTCCACTGAATCCGGTACGCAGACTTTCGATCAGGCGCTGTTCAAGCTGTACAAGGATGGCAAGATTTCCAAGGACGAGGCCATCAAGAACGCCGATTCCAAGAACAACGTGGCCTTGCAGATCCGCCTGGCGGAAGGCATGGAGTCGGGGGGCAGCAGTAAGAAATCATCGGTGAACCTGGCCGATCTGACGCTACATGACGATGATGACGACAAGGGCGGACGGTTCGGCATTTGAACACTCGACTGGCTCGCCGCATGGCGGATATCGCGCCCTTTTACGTCATGGCGCTGTTGGCTCGGGCGCGGGAACTGGAGGCGGCGGGTCGTTCGATCATCCATTTGGAAATCGGCGAGCCGGATTTTCCCACTGCTGAACCGATTATTGCCGCGGGTTGCCAGGCACTGGCAGCGGGCCGCACCCGTTACACAGCAGCGGCCGGGTTGCCGGAATTGCGTCAGGCGATCAGCGACCATTACCGGCGGCGGTATGGCGTGACGGTTCCCGCCGGGCGCATTATCGTGACGCCGGGCGCGTCCGGGGCGTTGCAATTGGCCACGGGGGTGCTGATTAACCCTGGCGACCGGGTGTTACTGGCGGATCCGGGCTATCCCTGCAACCGGCATTTCGTGCGGTGGGTGGAAGGGGTGGCGGTGGGCATTCCGGTGGGGTCGGAGGCCGGCTATCAACTGACCGCCCCACTGGTGGAACAGTACTGGGATGAACAAACGGTTGCGGTGTTGCTGGCCTCGCCGGCCAATCCCACCGGTACGGTGATTCCGCCAGATGAGCTATCCGCCATTATTACCACCGTGGAAGCGCGGGGCGGACGGGTCATTATGGACGAGATTTACCATGATCTGGTCTATGGGGCGGCGCTGCAAACGGCGCTAGCCTATTCCGACCAAACGTTTGTGGTCAACAGTTTCAGCAAGTACTACGGGATGACCGGCTGGCGACTAGGCTGGCTGGTGGCGCCGGAAGACAGCGTCGGTGCCGCAGAGAAGCTGGCGCAGAATCTGTTTCTGGCGGCCTCGACCCCGGCGCAATATGCCGCGCTGGCCGCGTTCACCCCGGATGCACTGGCGATTTTTGAAGCACGACGGCTGGTGTTTCAGGCGCGACGGGATTTCCTGCTGCCCGCCTTGCGGGACTTGGGCTTCGTGATTCCCGCCACTCCGGATGGGGCGTTCTATCTCTACGCGGATTGCAGCCGCTTCACCGACGACAGCTACGGCTTCGCATGGCGCTTGCTGGAGGAAACGGGTGTCGCCATTACCCCTGGCATCGACTTTGGCCATCATCGACCGAACCTGCATGTCCGCTTCGCCTACACCAACGCCATCTCGCAACTGGCGGAAGGGGTGGAACGGCTCCGGGAAGCGTTGCGGGATTGAAAGCAGCGCTATTCCCAGTGGTTCAACACCCGTTCGGCGGCTTCAACATTCGCCCGCAAGTGTACCGGATTCAGCGTCCCCACGATCACGCTGCTGACGCCGGGTTCCGCGAAAATGAACGCCAACGAAGCCCGCACCGGGTCGGCATCCGCCAGCGTGTCCAGATGCCCGCTGAGTAAACCCTTTTTGATGAAGATGCCCTTACCGGCGAGGTGCGCAGCGCGAATGACCGGTAATTCCTCCCGCTGGGCAAGATTACAGGTCGCCATCACCACATCGCCGCACTCCACCGCCCGCAACCCGCCCGCGACCGTTTTACTGGACATCCCCACGGCGCGAATCAGTCCGGCTTGCTGGAGATTCCACAGGGTCGGCAACACCTCCGCCTGCTCCAGAATGGCCCGATCATCCCCGCTGGAATGAATCAGCACCACATCCAGCGCTTCCACGCCCAGTCGTCGCAAACTGCGCTCAACGCTGGTGCGAGTGGCGGCGGCAGTGAAGTCGAACGACGAAACGCCCGCGTGGAAGGCTTCCCCGACCTTGGTCACGATTACCCAGTCGTGCCGACAGCGCTGTAGCAGTCGACCCAGCCGTTCCTCACTTTCCCCATAGGCCGGTGCGGTGTCGAGCAGGTTAATCCCCAAATCCCAGGCTTGTTCCAGCAGCGCCAGCGCTTCCTGATCAGTGGGCAAATTGAAGGGCTGGGGGTATTTCACGCCCTGGTTACGGCCGAATTTGACCGTCCCCAGTCCCAATGGACTGACCCGCAGGCCGGTCGATCCCAAGGGTCTCAACTCCATGTGAGGTCCTCACGATCCCAGGGGTAAAGGCCGATTTCCGGGCGTGGCCAGTCCCCCAGCAGACTGAAATCCACTGGCTGGGGCTGTATATTCAAGGCGTTACGCAATACCGCTTCAATCTGTTCCGCCAACAACGGCGCCAGCGCGAGCTTGGTCGGCCAGGCGGCAATGACCCGACCCTCGCGAAAGACACTGAAACTGGCGGGTCGGCTGCTGCCGGGTTGATGCGCCTCAGCGCGTTGAATGGTGAACGTGGCAAATTCGACCGGGTTCCAGTCCACCCACGGCAACAGCGCCTGCAATTCGCCACGGGCGACCCGGATTTGCTCATTACGGTCGCGCTGAACGCCCGCTTCCGCCAACCCGCCGCCGAGATACCAAATCAGTCGGCCCTGCGCGTCGTTATGGCTGGTCACGGTCAGGCGCGGGACCTCGCTGGCTCCAATACAATGCGCGTACAACGACCCCGGAAGATTGTTGCCACGCGCCATGACCATGTGCAGAGGGCGTAATTGCTGGGTGACCCACGGCAATCCCGCATTGCCGACGCCCGCCGTGAATACCGTGACTGAAGGCCGAATCACCACCGGCTCCCGGTCAGGATGGCGCAGCGTTAGATGATCGTCCACCGGCAAAAGGGCGGGTCCGTCATGGCGAACGATGGCCTCCCGATAACGCTCAGCCAGCACCGTCAGCACCGAGGCGACATCGATAATCGGCTCATCCAGCCGGTACACCGTGCCCTGGAAATCGGGATGGTGCAGCACCCGCGGATCGTGATCGTCTGCCATGCCTGCCTCCGTCACCTTCTCAACCCGGCCGCGCATCAGCTTACTGGCGAAAAAAGCGGCTAACTGCGAAGTCAGAGTGTGGGTCGCCCAGAGGTATTGATGTTCCGCCAGCAGCGCTGCGCCGCGCAGATCAATATCGGCTTCGCCACGCAGACAACGCCGCCATAACGTTGGCATTCCGGCAACCGCTTCGGCGGTCTGGCCCGCCTGACCGTGCAGACCATACTTGGCTCCACCGTGAATGATGCCCTGGGCGCAAAGCGTTTGACCGGCACCGAGTCGGTCGCTTTCGATCAGCAACGCCCCGTAACCCTGCTCACGCAAACGCGCCAATAGCCACAGACCGGCCATGCCACCGCCGATAATCGCGACATCTACGTTGAAAGCGGAACTCATGACGCTCCCGGTCGGTTCAGAATGCGGGTGATGGTGCTAGTGGTCGAACAGCCTTCGATGTAATCCATCACCACCACTTGACCGCCCGCTTCCCAGACGCAGCGATTGCCGGGGATATTCGCCGGATCGTTGTCGCCGCCTTTGACCAGATAATCCGGCTTGACCGCGCAAATCAACCGTTCCGGGGTGTCTTCATCAAACCGGACGACCCAGTCCACCGAGGATAGCCCAGCCAGCACCCGCATCCGCTGCCAGAGCGCGTGAACCGGCCGGTCAGTACCTTTGAGGCGGCGCACGGAATCGTCATTATTGACCGCAACGATCAGCCGATTGCCCAATCGCCGGGCCTGTTCCAGATACGTCACATGGCCCGCGTGCAGAATGTCGAAACAGCCATTGGTCATCACGATGGTTTCGCCATGTGCCTTAGCGTCCGCCACCGCCCGCAGCAACTGCTCTTCGTCCACCACCCCACGCGGCGGTTCTTCATGTTCATACAGCGCCCGGCGCAATTCGGACACGGTGACGCTGGCGGTACCCAGTTTGCCCACCACAATACTGGCCGCCAGGTTGGCCAACACCGTCGCGGCGGGCAATTCCAGACCCGCCGCCAGACCCGCCGCCAAGGTGGCAATCACCGTATCGCCCGCCCCGGTCACGTCATAGACTTCACGGGCGCGGGCCGCCAGATGCAGCGGTTCGCCTTCGGCGCGTAATAAAGTGACGCCCAGTTCCCCCCGCGTAATCAGCAACGCTTCCAGTTCCAGATTCCGGCGCAGCGCCTGACCCTTGCCCACCAGTTCCGCCTCATCGCGGCAATGACCGACCACTGCTTCGAACTCGGCCAGATTCGGGGTTAGCAGCGTCGCGCCATGATAGCGGCGGAAATCCTGACCCTTGGGATCGATCAGCACCCGCTTACCGGCAGCGCGAGCCAATTGAATATAGGGTTCAATGTCGCGCAAGGCACCCTTCTGGTAGTCAGAAAGAATGACGACATTCACCTCCGGCAGATGTGCCGCGAACCGTTCGCGGAGCATCGCCGGATCGAAGCCCGGAAAGCCGTCTTCAAAATCCAGCCGGAGTAATTGCTGGTTGCGGCTCAACACCCGCAGTTTGGTAATCGTCGCCTGGCCGGGCTGGCGGAGCAGCTCGCACAGGATGCCCAGCCGATGCAGTTTGGTTTCCAGCACGTTCGCCGATTCATCCGCGCCAACCACACCCAACACCCGGACGTGACCGCCCAGAGTGGCAATGTTGACCGCAACGTTGGCCGCGCCGCCGGGCCGCTCCTCGATCTCTTCAACTTTGACGACCGGGACGGGGGCTTCCGGTGATACCCGGAAGGTCGGGCCGTGCCAGTAGCGATCCAGCATGACGTCGCCGACGATGAGGACGCGAGCCTGTTCAAAATGGGGGATTTCGGGTTTCATGCGTTGCCTGGGAAATTCAAAGTGGGCTTTTTAGGTGATTGCTCATAAAAACTATACCGAATTCGATCATCATTCCAGAAATTAGCCACGGAAAAACACGGAAAAACACGGAAAATTTTTTCTTTTTCTGTGTCATTCCGTGTTTTTCCGTGGGTATCCTCTTTTCGGGGAATCACCTTTAGGGGTCAATAGCAGGCGGTGCAACCACCCGGTTGAAATTCCGCCGCGCCTCGGTGATCGCCGCCAGCCGTTTTCGCCGCAAGACCTCCGCCAGCGCCAGCCCGGTTAATCCCTGCGCCACCAGTGGCCGCGCCTGAACCTGCGCTGCGGCGGCATAAACCACACGCATCAGCGTCGCCTGCGGATACTCCCGGTCGTCCAGTCCCAACCGGCCCCGAGCATCCGCCTCACACGCCAGCAGAAACTGCTCGAAGCGTTCGGGCTTGCGCAACGCATCCAGCCCGTGCAGCGTATGGAGCAGCGTTCCGGGACGCAACTCCAGCGCCCGGTGACTGTGCGTATGGTAACGGGCGGTCAAGGCACCCAGTTCCCGGTACGGATTGGGAACCCGCAAGCGCTGGCTGAAGATGCGCACCAGCGCTGCACCGCGTTCCTCATGCCCCCGATGGCGCGGCCATTCCTCCGGCGGCGTCGTTCCCTTGCCGAAATCATGCACCAGGACGGCAAAGCGGGTCACGGCATCGGCCTTCATTCGCACCGCCTGCTCCAGCGCCAGCAGGGTATGGCGGCCCGTGTCAATTTCCGGATGATGGGCAGCGGGTTGCGGGACGCCAAAGAGGCGATCCAGTTCCGGGAAAATCCGTGCCAGCGCCCCACACTCGCGCAGGGTTTCAATAAACTGTCCCGGTTGTGGTTCCCCCAAAGCGCGAACCGTCTCCGCCCAAACCCGTTCCGCGACCAGATGATCGACCTCCCCACTGGCGACCATGTTCCGCATCAACGCCTGGGTCTCCGGGGCCACGCGGAAGCCGAGTGGCGCATAGCGGGCGCTGAAGCGGGCTACCCGCAGAATGCGCACCGGGTCTTCGGCAAAGGCTGGCGAGACATGGCGCAGCCAGCGCTGTTCCAGATCGCGGATGCCCTGATACGGGTCAATCAACCGACCGGTGTTGTTCTGGGCCATCGCGTTAATGGTCAGGTCGCGGCGCAATAAGTCCTCTTCCAGGGTCACGTCCGGCGCAGCGTAGACCTTGAAGCCGTGATAGCCCGGCGCGGTTTTGCGCTCGGTACGGGCGAGGGCGTATTCCTCATGAGTATCCGGGTGCAGAAAGACCGGAAAATCCTTGCCCACCGGCCGGAAGCCCTGCGCCAATAACTGGTCTGGGGTCGCGCCGACCACCACCCAGTCACGTTCGGTCACTGGCCGGGCCAATAAGGCATCGCGCACCGCGCCGCCGACTAAATAAATGTCCATGGGATCTGCGCTCATCGGTCAGGTTTCTCTATCAAACACGATCGCACGGGGTCGCCCGTGTACAATCCCCACCGGTTCATCAACAGTCAACCCCTTGCCAGCGAAACGTCGGTATGTTCTGGAAACTTTTCATCTTCACCGGTCTTGGACTCCTGCTGGCCGGCTGCACCGAACTGGCTTATTACCGGCAAGCCGCGGCGGGTCAGTGGGCGTTATGGCAGGTTCGTCAGCCTGTGCCGGAGGTCCTGGAGAATCCGGCGACTCCGGCCACCTTGCGGCAGCGCCTGGAAACTACTCAAGCGCTTCGAGATTTCGCCAGCGCCGAACTCGATCTACCAAACCACGGCAGCTATCAACATTATGCCGATCTGCAACGGCCCTGGGTGGTGAAAAATGTGTTCGCCGCGCCAGAACTGAGCCTGGAGCCGCGCCAGTGGTGTTTTCTGATCGTCGGCTGTCTGAGCTATCGCGGCTATTTCGACCCGGAAGCCGCGCAAGCATTGGCCGAGACGTTGCGGGCAGATGGCGATGATGTGTATGTCGCCGATATTTCCGCCTACTCCACGCTGGGCTGGTTTGATGATCCGCTGCTCAATACCTTCATTCACTGGCCGGAAGGCCGATTGGCGGAACTGCTGTTCCACGAACTGGCTCATCAGCGGCTCTATGTGGCGAATGACACGGCGTTTAACGAAGCGTATGCGACGGCGGTGGGTCGACTCGGCGCGGAACGCTGGCTGGAACGGCAGGGTACGGTGGATGAACGCGCTGAGTATGCCGCCGATGTCCAGCGGCGCGAGCAATTTTTACAACTGACTGCGGAGACTCGTGAACAGTTGGCGGCGCTTTATGCCGATTCCCGGAGCGTCGCGGAGAAGCGGGCTGGGAAACAACGCATTCTGGCCGAACTGCATGAGCGTTATCAGGCGCTCAAGCACCGCTGGGGCGGCTATGCCGGTTATGATCGCTGGTTCGCGCAGGATTTAAATAACGCCAAACTGGCCGGGGTCAGCACCTATCACCGGCAAGTTCCCGCCTTTCTGGCGCTGTTTGAGCAGGAAGGACGGGATTTTGCCGCGTTCCACCGGGCAGCCGAAGCGATGGGTCAATTGCCGTCGGTGGAACGGGAAGCGCAATTACTGGAGTTCAAGAACCGGTTCGGCACCCGATAAGCCTGAATCCGTTCCTCGTTATCGTTATCGCCACTGTACCGTCTGATCCAACCCCAGCCCCTTCATCAGCGCCGCGCCCAGACTCATTTCCGCGCTGTCCAACACCCGGTCGATCCAAGTGGTGCGTTTGGTATAATCGAGCAAGGTTTTCTCGCCAATCACTTCTTCAGCGACATAGCGGGTACTGCCCAGCGCATCCACCAATCCTAGCCCGACGCTCTGCTCGCCCGTCCACATCAGCCCGCTGAACACCTCGGGATTATCCTTCAACCGTTCCCCCCGGCCCTGCTTGACCGCCGCCATAAACTGCTGATGAATCGCGTCCAGCATCCCTTGGAGATGCTGCACTTCCGCCGGATTCACCGGCTTGAACGGATCGAGGAAATCCTTGTTGCTGCCCGCGGTATACGCCCGCCGCTCCACGCCCAGCTTCGCAATCGCGTCGGTAAAGCCGAAACTGTCCATCCGCACGCCGATAGAACCGACGATGCTGGCCTTGTTGGCGTAGATATTCTGCGCGGCCGCCGCGATGTAGTAACCGCCGGAAGCGCAGACATCACTGGTCACGGCATGAATCGGGATTTTCGGATACTGCTGGCGCAGCTTCTGAATCTCATCGTAAATCTCGCCGGACTGCACCGGACTGCCGCCGGGACTGTTCACTTCCAGCACCACGCCAACGGTATTCTCGTCCTTGAACGCCTTGCGCAACGCCTGAATCACATTCTGGGCGCTGGCCTCGGTGCTGCTGGAAATCAGCCCTTCCACGCGTACCAGCGCGGTGTGCCGCTTGACGGATGCCGTACTTAAACGGTCCGGCCAGGCCAGCGCCAGCAATACAATTAAATAAATCAGAAACAGGAATTTAAAGAAAATCCCCCAGCGGCGCGTCCGCCGTTGTTCAGTCACGGCGGCCAGCGCCAGTTGGGTCAGAATATCTCGCGCCCAACGATCATCACTGGACGGATAGGCATTCGCATTCGGTTCATTCACGGATCACTCTCCATGGTTTCAGAGCCATAAAACTCCCCTCTCCCACCGGGAGAGGGGTGAGGGTGGTTCAAGGGCGACGGCGGGGTGAACTTAACCCATCCAGCACCGCCTTCAGTTCGACATCCAGGGGCGCACTGACTGCAATCTCCCGCCCGCCCAGCGGTAAATTCAGGCTGTGGGCGTGCAGGAACAGGCGACGCAGCCCGTACTGTTCAGCCATCAACCGATTAAACGCCGCATCACCGTATTTATCATCACCGGCCAGCGGATGACCGACGTGGTTAGCGTGAACGCGAATTTGATGGGTGCGACCGGTGACAATCCGCGCCTCCAACAGCGAGGCGACTTTGTACAGGCTCACCGGCTGAAATCGGGTCAGCGATGGCTTACCATCCTCCAGCACTTCGACCATTCGCTCGCCGCCGCGCAACACATTCCGGCGCAAGGGCTGATTGACTTCACGCGGCCCATGGTTCCAGTAACCGCGCACCAGCGCCAGATAGCGCTTCTCCACCTGCCCGGCCTTGAACGCCGCCTGAATCTGCCGCAATGCGACCGGCGTGCGCGCCAGCGCCAGACAGCCACTGGTCTCCCGATCCAGCCGGTGCGCCAGTTCCAGAAAGGTCTCTGCCGGACGCAACGCCCGCAGCGCCTCAATCACGCCATAGTCCAGCCCGCTGCCCTTATGCACCGCTAACCCGGACGGCTTGTTCAACACCAGCACGTCGCGATCCTCATACAGCACCGCCTCGCGCAACAGCTCCGCCAGTCCCGACGACGGTTGAAACGGTCGATCCTCCCGCTCGCCCAGCCGCACCGGCGGAATGCGCAGTCGATCGCCGATGTGCAAGCGCTGATCGGGCTGAACCCGCCCGCCATTCACGCGCACCTGGCCGGTGCGTACAATCCGATAAATCAAGCTCTTGGGCGCGCCTTTCAGTTCACGCAGCAGAAAATTATCAAGACGCTGATCCACATATTCTGGAGTGACGTCCAGATAGCGCACTCCGACAGAAGCTACAGACATTGTTTGAAGCCTATTCCTGGTACTGCTATAGTGATTAATGTTGTCGTCGATAGGCCCCAGGGGCCGGCGAAACTGGAACAATACACGATATCGGTTTTCAGACCTGCGCGCCATTTTGCCCGGCGAGTCGGTATTTTCAAAGGGTTTTCCCGCCGCTCGACCCCTTTCCACCAGAGCGGCGCTTGACCGCGCTCCCA
>JFJP01005785.1_pt1 | contig 17381 bp, 11 predicted proteins | sample 431651 | NCBI WGS metagenome assembly JFJP01 (sample SAMN02602958, study PRJNA72255) | Microbial mat metagenome, whole genome shotgun sequencing project. | biome: fresh water; feature: sink hole; material: water; isolation source: purple microbial (photo- and chemosynthetic) mats found in...
GTCTGGCTGACGAGGTGTTTTTCTTCAAACGCACGGTGCGTGAGTCGGCCTTGCGCCACGACATGTACGCCACCTTCATGGCCAAGCCCATCGCCGGCGAGCCCGGCAGTGCCATGCATGTGCACCAGAGCCTGATTAACAAACTGACCGGTCGCAACATTTTTAGCAACGAGGATGGCAGCCCGTCTGACGACTTTTTGCACTACATCGGCGGTTTGCAACACTACATTCCGGCGGCCATGGTGCTGGTGGCACCCTATGTCAACAGCTACCGCCGCCTGGCCCGCCACACGGCGGCACCGATCAACATCGAGTGGGGTTATGACAACCGCACCGTGGGCATTCGCTCGCCAATATCGAGCCCGCAGGCACGCCGGGTGGAAAACCGTGTCATCGGTGCCGATGCCAACCCCTATGTGGCGTTGGCCATGACGCTGGCCTGCGGCTACCTGGGCCTGAAAAACAAGATCAAACCCAAGCCCGAGATGAAGGGTGATGCCTATTTGTCGCCGTATTCGCTGCCACGCTCATTGGGTGAGGCGCTGGACTGGCTGCGCCGTGAATCCGACTTGCATGAGGTGCTGGGCAAAGAGTTCATCACCGTGTATTCCGAGATCAAAGAGCTTGAATTTGAAGAGTTCATGAAGGTGATCTCGCCTTGGGAACGCGAGCATTTGCTATTACATGTATAGCTGTTAGCGCTTTATTTATAAGGGCTAGAGCCATATTTCTTATTAAAAGGACAGACGATTCATGATCACCAAAGAGATTCAGGCACAGGACAGTGCCCACTTCATCCATCCGTTCACCGACCACGGCGACCTGGCCACACGGGGTGCGCGGGTGATTACCAAGGCTGATGGCATCTACATCTGGGACTCCGAAGGTGAAAAACTGTTCGATGCCATGAGTGGTTTGTGGTGCGTCAACGTGGGTTATGGCCGCAAAGCCCTGGCTGAGGCCGCCTACCAGCAAATGATGACGCTGCCGTTTTACAACAGCTTTTTCCAGACCACCAATGTGCCGGCAGTCAAGCTGGCTACCAAACTGGCGTCGCTCGCGCCCACCGTGGATGGCCGCAGCTTTGAGCATGTTTTTTATTCCAGCAGTGGCTCCGAAAGCAATGACTCCAACGTGCGCATGGTGCGCCGTTACTGGGACTTGCTGGGCCAGCCGCAGCGCAAGGTGATCATCAGCCGCCATAACGCCTACCACGGCAGCACCATGGCGGGGGCCTCATTAGGGGGCATGAGTGGCATGCACGCGCAGGGTGATTTGCCGATTCCCAACATCACGCACATTGAACAACCCTACTTCTTTGAGAACGGCAAACCCGGTGAAACAGCGGACGAGTTTGGCCTGCGGGCCGCGGGCTGGCTGGAAGCCAAAATTCTGGAGTTGGGTGCCGACAAGGTGGCCGCCTTTATTGCCGAACCCATTCAAGGGGCCGGTGGCGTGATCATTCCGCCGGTCACCTACTGGCCTGAAATCCAGCGCATTGTGGATAAATATGGCCTGCTGCTGATCAGTGACGAGGTGATTTGCGCCTTTGGCCGGCTGGGCCACTGGTTTGCCTATGAAAAATTTGGCTACAAACCCGATCTGGTGACTTTTGCCAAGGCGGTGACCAGTGGTTACATCCCGCTGGGTGGCGTGATGGTGGGGGACCGCGTGGCCAAAGTCCTGATTGAAAAGGGCGGAGAGTTCAACCACGGCTACACCTACAGTGGCCACCCGGTGGCCTGCGCCGTGGCACTGGCCAACCTGGAGATCATGGAGACTGAGCAACTGCCGCAGCGGGTGCGTGGCGATATCGGTGCCTATTTCGCCAAGCGTTATGCCGAGCTCAACGATCACCCACTGGTGGGCATGGCCGAGACCTGCGGGTTTGTGGCGGGCTTGGTGCTGGTGAAAAACAAACACAGCAAAGAACGCTTCAGTGAAGAAGACGCGGTCGGTATGGTGTGCCGGCGCCATTGCTTCACCAACGGTCTGATCATGCGCGCTGTGGGTGACCGCATGATCATCGCGCCACCGCTGACCCTGACGCATGCCGAGATCGACGAGTTGATGCGTCTGATCCGCCTGGCACTGGATTTAAGCTTGCAAGAGCTGAAAGCCAAGGGTTTGCTCTGAGTAAATCGGGTCATAATTTTGTGGTCTGGTTTTTGCTAGAGCTTAAACTAGCCGTTCTCAATTCTCACTTTTTGTTTTCTCTCTCTTTGATGGAGTTTGTTTCATGATGAAAAAGTACCTCGCGACTTTTGCGCTGTCGGCGCTGGTTTTGGCTGCGTGCGGCAAAAAAGAGGAGCCGCCGGCCCCTGTGGCCGCCCCCGTACCCGTGGCCAGTGCACCTGCATCAGCCCCGGCACCCGCACCCGCTGAAGAGAAAGTGCTCAACATCTACAACTGGCCCGACTACGTGCCCGCTGGCATGATCGCTGCCTTCGAGAAAGAGACCGGTATCAAGGTCAATTACGATACCTTTGAGACCAATGAAGCCTTGCACGCCAAGCTGGTGGCTGGCAACACGGGTTACGACATCGTGGTGCCGGGCTCGGTGTTTGCCAAGCCGCAAATTGCCGGTGGCATGTTCCAGCCGCTGGACAAGGCCAAGATCAAGAACCTTGCCAACCTGGACGCGCCCATCATGGCCACGCTGGCCAAGAACACTGACCCCGACAACAAACATCTGGTGCCATGGGCCTGGGGCTTTACCACCGTCGGTATCAACAAGACCAAGGTCACCAAGGCGCTGGGCAAGACCCCCATGCCTGAAAACGCCTGGGACCTGGTGTTCAAGCCTGAATACACCAGCAAGCTCAAGTCATGTGGCATTGCCTACCTCGATTCACCAACCGAAATCATCCCGGTGGCGTTGCACTACATCGGCAAGGATGCCTATTCCAACAATGCTGAAGACTACAAGGCCGCCACCGACATGCTGGCCAAGGTGCGCAAGGACGTGCGCATTTTCAGCTCGACCATGATCGACGACATCGCGGGTGGCAAGGCCTGCGTGGTGATTGGTTGGTCGGGCGACATCAACATTGCTGCGGGTCGTGCCAAAGAGAACAAGTCCAAGGACGAGATTGAATCCTTGTTGCCGTCTACCGGCGCGCTGATCTTCTTTGACACCATGGCCATCACCAAAGATGCCAAGCACCCGAACAACGCTTCTCTGTTTATTGACTTCTACCTGCGTGCAGAAAATGCCGCACAGATGACCAACGAAATGAACTACCCCACAGCCAACAAGGCAGCGGTCGAGAAGATCAAACCTGAGATTGCCGGCAACAAGACCATCTTTGTGGAAGCCGACTACTTTGCCAAGATGATTGCGCCCAGCAGCTTCAGCAACGAAGCCCGCGAAGCGATGGCCACGGCCTATAACGCGTTCAAAAAGGGCAAGTAAGCGCTCTAACTGACTGAGCACAAGGCTGTTTGTACACGCTGTACGAACAGCCTTTTTTTATGGTTTTGATTCACTTGGCGCAAGCCTGAGGTGGGCACATGGCTGACAAAGACTCCCGAAAAGACTATCTGGTGACCGAAAAGCTGGTCAAACGCTTTGACGAGGCCGTGGCGGTTGATGAGGTCAATTTGTCCATCAAACAAGGCGAGATTTTCGCGTTGCTGGGCAGTTCGGGTTGTGGCAAATCTACCTTGCTGCGCATGTTGGCGGGGTTCGAGAAGCCCACATCGGGGCGGATTCTGCTCAGCGGGCAGGATGTGGCCGGGCTGGCACCCTACGAGCGGCCGTTCAACATGATGTTTCAGTCATATGCCCTGTTTCCCCACCTGGACCTTTGGGAGAACGTGGCATTTGGGCTCAAGCGTGAGGGCCTGCCGAAGGCCGACATTCAGCAGCGGGTGGGTGAAATGCTTGACCTGGTGCAACTCGGGCCCTACGCCAAACGCAAGCCGCACCAGTTGTCAGGCGGCCAACAGCAACGCGTGGCGCTGGCGCGTAGCCTGGCCAAACGGCCCAAGGTGCTGTTGCTGGACGAGCCGCTGGGTGCGCTGGACAAAAAGCTGCGCGAGCAAACCCAGTTTGAGCTGGTCAACATCATTGAAAAAGTTGGCGTGACCTGCGTGATGGTGACGCACGACCAGGAAGAGGCCATGACCATGGCCGGTCGCATTGCCGTCATGAGCAAGGGGCGAGTGCAGCAGGTGGGCTCGCCACAAGAAATCTACGAATACCCGCGCAACCGCTTTGTGGCCGACTTTATTGGCAGTGTGAACATGCTCGATGGCAAGCTCAGCATCGACGAGCCAGACCACTGTGCGGCGCAAACCGCCATTGGTGAAATCCATGTGGGCCACAGCATCAGCGGCACCCTGGGTATGCCGGTGGCGGTGGCGGTGCGGCCAGAAAAGGTCAGCATTGGCAAGCTGGCACCGCCCGGGCTCAGCCGCAACCTGTTTAATGGCCAGGTCAAGGAGATTGCGTACTTTGGCTCTTACAACACCTACATTGTGGTGACACCACAGGGTAAACGCATGAAGATCACCGAGCCCAATGGCTCGCACCTGAACATGCTCGACATCACCTGGGAAGACCAGGTGTTCTTCTGGTCCCTGCCATGACAACGCCTGGATTCAAACTACCTGGTCGCCGCTTTGTGATCGGTGTGCCTTATGTGTGGCTGCTGGTTTTCTTTCTGATGCCCTTTTTGATTCTGCTGTACATCAGCTTTGTCGATATGGGCAACGACATTTCGCCGTTCAAGCCCATCTGGGATTCCACCACCGGAAAACTACTGGACGATTTTCCGCTCGACCGAGGCGAGTGGCCAACTGTTCCAGACCATCTACATCGAGGCTTATGTGCGCTCAATCGCCTACGCACTGGCGACTGCGGTGCTATGCCTGCTGATTGGTTATCCGTTTTCTTACTTCATTGCCCGCAGCCCGGCCAGTGTGCGCCCTGCCTTGCTGATGATGGTGATGCTGCCGTTCTGGACCTCGTTTTTGCTGCGTGTTTATGCCTGGAAGGGCATTCTGGCGGATCAGGGTGTGATCAACCAGGTGCTGCTGGGCTTAGGGCTCATCGACGAGCCAATTCAGATGCTTTACACCAATGTGTCGATGCTGGTGGGCATGACTTATGTGTACCTGCCCTTCATGGTGTTGCCGCTGTACGCCAATCTGGTCAAGATGGATTTCCGACTGCTCGAAGCCGCATACGATTTGGGCACCACGCCGTTCAAGGCATTCTGGCTGGTGACCGTGCCTTTGTCCAAGGCTGGCATCATCGCCGGGTTCATGCTGGTATTCATCCCGTGTGTCGGTGAGTTTGTGATTCCGTCGCTGCTGGGCGGGCCGGAAAACATCATGATCGGCCGCGTGGTATGGGATGAAATGTTTACCAGCAACAACTGGCCGCGTGCCTCGGCGCTGGCGGTGGTGATGATCGGGCTGATCGTGATTCCACTGGCCATCTATTACCACTACACCGGCGAAGCAGCTGAGCCGCGCCACTAACGATCATGCTCCTTCATTCATCCCAAATAATGAAACCGTTCGCGCTGAGCCTGTCGAAGGGCATTTTTGTCAAAAAGGTGGTTCGACAAGCTCACCACGAACGGTGTTTCACGTTAAAGAGGTCAGCATGAACAACTTTCTGATGCGCTACTTTGGCAAGACCTGGATGGCTGCCACCTTTGTGTTTTTGTACCTGCCGCTGTTTTTCATGATCGTGTTTTCGTTCAACAGCACGCGCCAGGATGCCGAATTCACCGGTTTTTCGCTGCGCTGGTACCAGGCGCTCACGCAGGACACCAAGATCGTCGATGGTTTCTGGCTGTCGCTGCAGGTGGCCACGTTTTCGGGCATTGCTTCTGCGGTGCTGGCCACCTTTGCGGCCTTTGTGCTGGTGCGTTACCGGCGTTTTCATGGGCGTACGCTGTTCTCGGGTATGGTCAATGCGCCGCTAGTGATGCCCGAGGTGGTGATTGGCCTGTCGTTGTTGCTGTTGATGGTCGGCATTCAAAACGCTTTTGGCTGGCCACAACGCGGCATGTTGACGATTGTGCTGGGCCACACCCTGCTGGGCATGGCCTACGGCATGGTGGTGGTGCAAAGCCGCCTGCTGGAGATGAACCGCGCCATTGAAGAAGCCGCCATGGACCTGGGTGCCCGGCCATTTCAGGTGTTTTTTCTGATCACCATGCCCAACATCTTTCAGGCCATTCTGGCCGCCTACTTGCTCGCTTTTACGCTGAGTTTTGACGATGTGGTGATCTCCGAATTTCTGTCCGGCCCCGGTGTCAACACGCTGCCGCAAGTCATCTTTGGCTATGCCCGTCGCGGCATCAACCCAACCATTTACGCCGCCGCCACTTTGCTGATCGTGTCGGTGACTTTCGTGGTGATCGCCTACAGCGTCTGGGTGGCCCGCCAAACCCGCAAGCGTGAACGCGAAATCGCCGCCGCCACCCGTGCTGAAGTGTCGGCATTGCAACCCAAATAATGCGCAGAGGGCAGCCCAGCTAAAAGTGCCGCAGCGCTGTAGCAGATTTGGGGTCGGATCCGAATTCGGCCCAACATGTCTGGCATCGTTGACAGCGCCAAACCGAATTCGGCTCTGACCCCAATTCTGCGGGCCAAAGCCCACCAGCCCTAACCAGACCCAGTCCGACCCGACAAGCATCAACAACACCCAAAACAACCTCCAAGGAAGACACCCATGAGCACCCCCTATGACGGCCGCGCCTTCATCAACGGAGCCCGCACCCCAGCCCAAAGCCAACAAACTTTCGATTGCATCTCCCCGGTGGATGGTCGCCTGCTGACCCAGGTAGCCCGCTGTGCCGAGGCCGACATCGACGCCGCCGTGGCAGCCGCCCGTGCCGCCTTTGAAGACAAGCGCTGGTGCGGTATGTCTCCGGCCGCCCGCAAGCGCGTGATGATCAAGTTTGCCGATCAGTTGCTGTTCCACGCCGATGAACTGGCGCTGATGGAAACACTGGACATGGGCAAACCCATCAAGTACGCACTCGCGGTAGATGTCAACAGCGCCGCCAATTGCATCCGCTGGTATGGCGAGGCGGTGGACAAAATCTATGACGAAATTGCCCCCACCCCCAGCACCGCGCTGGCACTGATCACCCGCGAGCCCATCGGCGTGGTCGGCGTGATCGTGCCGTGGAACTACCCGATGATCATGGCCGCCTGGAAGATTGCCCCAGCGCTGGCCGCTGGCAACTCGGTGGTGCTCAAACCCAGCGAAAAATCTCCCTTGACCGCGTTGCGCCTGGCCGAGTTGGCGATCGCAGCCGGCATTCCCCCTGGTGTGTTCAACGTGGTGCCCGGTTACGGCCCCGAGGCAGGTTCGCCGCTGGCGCTGCACATGGATGTCGATTGCATCGGATTTACCGGTTCCACCCGGGTGGGCAAGCAAATTCATGTGATGGCTGGGCAAAGCAACCTCAAACGTGCCTGGACCGAGCTGGGTGGTAAATCGCCCAACATCGTGTTTGCTGACTGCCCCGATCTGGACAAGGCTGTGGAAGCGGCGGTGGGCAGCATCTTTTTTAACCAGGGCGAAAGCTGCAACGCACCGTCACGGCTGTTTGTCGAGGCCAGCATTCAACAGTCATTTCTGGAAAAAGCCGTTGCGCTGGCCCCAAAGTTTGCGCCTGCCAATCCGCTCAACCCTGACACCATCATGGGGGCCATCGTGGACAAAACCCAACTGGACACCGTACTGCGTTATGTGGAAAGTGGCAAGACCGAGGGGGCTAGTCTGTTGTATGGTGGTGAGCAAGCCTTGAGCGAGACCGGCGGTTGTTATGTGCAACCCACCATCTTTGCCGGGGTTAAGCCCGAGATGAAAATTTGCCGTGAAGAAATCTTTGGCCCGGTGCTGTCGGTGATGGCGTTTACCGACGCAGCCGAGGTGGTGCGCCAGGCCAACGCCAACATCTACGGCCTGCAAGCGGCAGTGTGGACGCGTGACATCAACCGCGCTCTCGGCATCGCCCGTGCGCTTCGAGCGGGTACCGTACACGTCAACCAATACGACGAGGACGACATCACCGTGCCGTTTGGCGGCTTCAAGCAAAGCGGGGTAGGGCGCGACAAATCCTTGCACGCGTTTGAGAAATACACCGAAACCAAGACCACCTGGATTCGCATTGACAGCCCGGTTTGATGTCTTTGTGCTTGAGCTGCCAGCCATGGCGTTGTACCAAGCGGATCGGCTGCGCTCAAGTGCTGAGCGTTTTCCGCCCAAATGCACTGAGGGCGTGACGTGACTGCGCACCTGCGTGGCCCGCAGACTTTTCGCCAGCGTTGGCGCTATTCAGCGCTGTCAGCTGAAATCAGGCTGACCATTTTGCTGTTTGCGTTGTCGTTTTTCATTTCCGGCGTGCCCCGGGTTTACACGCAAACAGCGGCCCACACGCTGTTCATTGAAGCCTTTGGCGCAGCAGCGATGCCGTGGGCCTATCTGGCACAGGCCTTGTGTGTGCCGGTTGCGGGGTATCTGTATCTTTTTGCTGAAAGACGGCTCGGTCTGCGCGCCCTGCTGGTCGGAACCTTGGCCACCCAGGTGCTTGTATTGCTGATGTTCCGTCTCGGACTGGCGGCTGAGATGCCCCTGGTCGTGGCTGCCACCATCGTCTATTTTGAAATCGAGTTCGTGTTGTCATCCCTCTTGTTGTGGGGTTTGGCCAACCAGTTGATGAACCTGCGCCAAGGCAAGCGCATGTTCAGTTTTGTCAGCGCTGGTGAACCTGTGGCCATCATTGTTTGCGGCATGAGCATGCCGCTGCTGCTGCTGGGGATACCGGTGGCAGATCTGTTTTTGTTGTCGGCGCTGGGTGCAGGGGTTGGCATCGGCCTGGTGATTTATATCTTGCGCCATCACCCGGTGCTGGGTGAGCTTGACTCTGACACAGAAGCCGAAGCGTCGGACACGCCGACCCACGAACCCTGGTGGCGCAATCGTTATCTGGTGTTGATGGTGGTGATGGTTGCAGTGGGTCAGATGTGCTACTTTTTGGTCGACAGCGCGTTCTACATGGAGCTTGGCAGGCGCTTTTCGAGTGAGCAGGAGATGGCATCGTTTCTGGGGGTTTACTCGGCCGTGATGGGCACCATCAGTTTGGTCTGCAGTGTGTTGTTGGCCCCCTGGTTGTTGCGCCGATTCGGGGTTCGCGGTGGTCTGCTGACCCTGCCGGGCTTGCTGCTGTTGGGGTCGCTGGCGACCGTGTTGAGCGCCTCTGTGGGTGGGCCAGCAGATTTGCTTTTTTACCTGGTTGTGGGCAACAAGGTGATTGACCAGTCATTTCGCTACACGCTGGACAAAACCACATTTGTCACCTTGTTTCAGCCCCTGCCTTCGGATCAACGCATTCGCGTGCAGGCGGGGCTGGAGAGCATTGTTGAGCCGCTGTCGGGTGGCGTTGCCGGTTTGCTGCTGTTTGCCATGATCAACTGGCTGGGGTTTGCTTCTGCAGGCATTACCGCCATTGTGCTGATGGTGGCTTGCGTCTGGCTTGGTCTGGTCGCCGTGCAATACCGGGGTTACCTTGGCACATTGCGCGTCGCGATTTCCAGCCGCAGGGTCAGTGCCAGTCAGCTCAACATGAGTGATGAGGCTTCGAGAACCTTGCTGCGACAAGGTTTGAGCAGCGAGCGCGCCAGCGAAGTGCTGTACTGCCTTGGCGCACTGGATGGGCAGGAAATGACGCTGACCGGGCAGGAAACCCTGACGCTGCTGCAGCATCGGTCCAGGGAGGTGCGGCTGGACATGGCCCATCGGATTGAGGCTGGCGATGTGCCAATTGCTGTTGAGGTACTGGTTGGCATCGCCGCTGCCGAACTTGACGGTGAGGTGAAGGGGGCCTTGCTGGAAGCACTGGCTGCGCATGCCGACGACAAGGTGCTGGAGTTGACAGCCTATTTGAACGCGGATGACGAACGGGTTCGATTGGGCGCTTGCGCTGGACTGATTCGCCATGGTGGCGTAGAAGGGGTGCTGGCCGTTGGGCCAACACTGCTTGAAGGTTTGCATGCGGCAGACCCGGTACGCCGACGGTTTGTGGCGCAACTGATGGGCCGGGCTTGTTCGAACCATTTTTACCGTCCCTTGCTGATCTTGCTGCGTGACACCGACAGTGGTGTGGTCAGGGAGGCCTTGCGTGCAGCCGGGGGCATTTGTGTTGCCAAGTTGTGGCCCACGATGTTGAGTTGCGTCAGCCAGCCAGCCTTGCAGCGTGCGGCGGTCGGCGCCCTGGCCAACATCGGTGATCCGCTACTGCCCACGCTGGACGAGTGGTATGACCGGCCGGACTCGAGTGTGTCACTGCGATGTACCTTATTGGCTGTCCTTGAACGAATGGCAACTTCGGCTGCTGACCAACGCCTCTTGGGGCGCTTGATGAAGACCGAGCCGCATCCGCATCCTCTCGGCAATGGTGAGCACAAGGTCCTGTTGCGCGCGTTATGGCGCAGGCGCTTGCGCAGCGCTTCGCTACAGGGTTCCCGCTTGCACACACTGGTGCTGAACGAGGTTGACAGTGCCAGGCTTGCGTTGCAGGCCTGGCATTACATTCAGGGGGCGGATAGCGAGTCTTTGGTGCTGGTGGGCCGGGTGGCTCAGGATCAGGTCACACGGTGTATTGAAAATATCTTTGCGCTGTTATCCATCGCATTGATCGACACTGATGTTCATGAAGCCTATGCGAACTACTTGCGCGGCGGACCCGAGCGGCGCGCCTATGCGATTGAAATGCTCGACAGTCAGATTCAATCCGACCTCAAGCAGCATATGTTGCCGCTGGTTGAAGCTGAGAGCATGCAGGAGCGCGCGGCCAAATTGCTCGTTAGCCAAAGCGAGGCCGCACCGGTCGGAGATTTTTTGGGTGAACTCGCTGCCAACGCGCGGGTTGGTGGTCTGCTTCGTGCTTGCTCGGCTTTCGCGGCGGCCGGCCTGGGCGCTGTGATTGCAGGGGTTCGTAAGGCACCCGTCGATGAACCGCTACTCAGGGAAATTTCAGACTGGGCAGACGCGGGCTGCCCAGGATTACAGGAGCGCAACACCATGCTAACCATCGAAAAAATGCTGATCCTGCGCAGCGCTGCTTTGTTCGCCGAGGTGCGCGAAGAGTATGTCGCCAGTGCGGCGCTGGCAGCCACTGAGATCCACCTGGCAGCAGGGCAAGTCTTGTTTGCGCAGGGGGACCCCGGTACCGCCATGTTTGTCGTTGCCTCGGGTCAACTTGAGGTTCAGGTGTCCGGCAAATCCGTGAATCTGATTGGCGAGCGCGAGGTGGTCGGCGAGATGGCTGTGCTTGACCCTGAGCCCCGGTCGGCCACCGTGGTGGCCCTCAAGGACAGCGTTTTGCTTCGGCTGACCAGCGAGAACCTGGATTGGTTGATGGGTGAGGATGTGGAGGTTGCCCGCGGCATCATACAAATCCTGTGTCGGCGTCTGCGATGGCGAGATGCAGATCGCGATGCAAGCCTTGATTCGGCTGCTGATCCCCATGCAGTCTGATTTTGAATGGCGGAACTTCCCTGCCAGAAATGAAGTGGACTATGTCATCGACATTTTTCAATTGGCAGTAACTTGATTTCATAATTTGAAATTTGTTGGACTGAGACCGGTTAAATATTTCTCAAAGTGAAAAACTTGTTTTCATATTGCAATATATAAAACATAACCTGTTGATTTTTATATAAAAAATAAAAGTCTTGTATAAGACATAAGATAAAACCTGAGTCTTATACAAGACTAGAATACATCGCATGGCAAAGGCATCATGATGACGCAAAAGCCCGATGTTTCAACCAACCCAGGAGTGCTTTCATGTCTCAAAACTCAACTCAGCTTACCCGCGAACAGCAAATTGCCGCGCTGGAAAAAGACTGGGCCACCAACCCGCGCTGGAAAGGTGTCAAGCGCGGCTACAGCGCAGCCGATGTGGTGCGTCTGCGGGGCAGCATGCCCATCGAGCAAACGCTGGCCAAGCGTGGCGCTGAAAAGCTGTGGGACCTGGTCAATGGCGGTGCCAAAAAGGGCTACGTCAACGCCTTTGGTGCCATCACCGCCGGTCAAGCCATGCAGCAAGCCAAGGCCGGCCTCGAAGCGGTTTACTTGTCTGGCTGGCAAGTCGCCGCTGACGGCAACACCTCCGAGACCATGTACCCCGACCAGTCGCTGTATGCCTACGACTCGGTGCCCGCCATGGTGCGCCGCATCAATAACACCTTCAAGCGCGCTGACGAAATTCAGTGGTCTCGTGGTGTCAATCCGGGTGATAAAGAGTTCATTGACTACTTCCTGCCGGTTGTGGCCGATGCCGAAGCCGGTTTTGGCGGCGTGCTCAACGCTTTCGAGCTGATGAAAAACATGATTACTGCCGGTGCTGCTGGTGTCCACTTTGAAGACCAGTTGGCCGCTGTCAAGAAGTGTGGTCACATGGGCGGCAAGGTGTTGGTGCCCACCAGCGAAGCGGTTGAAAAGCTGATCTCGGCGCGTTTTGCCGCTGACGTGATGGGTACGCCCACCATTGTGCTGGCCCGCACCGATGCCGAAGCCGCCAACCTGCTGACCAGCAACCACGATGCCAATGATCAGGCTTTCCTGACCGGCGAGCGCACCCCCGAAGGTTTCTACCGCGTCAAGAACGGTCTGGAGCAAGGCATCAGTCGTGGTGTGGCTTACGCCCCCTACGCCGACCTGGTGTGGTGCGAAACCGGTGTGCCAGACATCGGCTTTGCCCGAGAATTTGCCCAGGCCGTGCTGGCCGCTTGCCCCGGCAAGCTGCTGTCATACAACTGCTCACCGTCGTTCAACTGGAAGAAGAACCTCAACGACAGCCAGATCGCCTCTTTCCAGGAAGACCTGTCGGCACTGGGTTACAAATACCAGTTCATCACCTTGGCCGGTATCCATATCAACTGGTACAACACGTTCCAGTTTGCCAAGGCCTACGCCGGTGGCGAAGGCATGAAGCACTACACCCAGATGGTGCAAGAGCCCGAATTCGCAGCGCGCGAACAAGGCTACACCTTTGTGTCGCACCAGCAAGAAGTGGGTGCAGGCTACTTTGACGATGTCACCACGGTGATTCAGGGCGGATCTTCAAGCGTGAAGGCACTGACGGGCTCCACCGAGGAAGAGCAATTCCACTGATCAAGCTGGCCCTTTGGGCTTGAAAAGTACCCGAGGAGGGTAGAAGACTGGCAGCTCGCAGGGGCTGCCAGCTTTTTTTGTGTGGGTTAACCGTCTGCGTTGATTTGCTTGATCAGCGCTTGCAGCACATCATGGGCTTGCACGTTCTCGACCTGGCAGGTTCCTGCGGCATTGTGACCGCCGCCGCCGTACTTCAACATCAATTCGCCCACATTGGTGTTGCTGCTTCGGTCGAGAATGGATTTGCCAGTGGCAAACACCGTGTTTTGTTTTTGCACGCCCCACATCTGGTGAATGGAGATGTTGCACTGCGGATACAGCGCGTAAATCATGAAGCGGTTGGCAGCCCAGATGGTTTCTTCTTCGCGCAGGTCCAGCACCACCAGATTGTTGTGCACCGTGGCGCAGCGGGTAATTTGCTCACGTCCTTTGGTCTCATGGTCGCGATAAAGCTCAATGCGCTCGACCACATCGGGCAATTGAAGTATCTCGTCGATGCCGTGGTGACGGCAGTAGTCAATCAGGTCCATCATCAATTGATAATTGCTGACGCGAAACTGCCTGAACCGCCCCAGACCCGTGCGCGAGTCCATGAGGTAATTCAATAACACCCAATTGGTAGGTGTCAGTATTTCATCACGGCTGAACTGGGCTGAATCGGCCTTGTCCACCGCCAGCATCATTTCGTCGCTGATGTTCGGAAACGCCTTGGCACCGCCGTAGTAGTCATACACCACCCGTGCAGCCGAGGGTGCGTGGGCTGAAATGATGTGGTTGCTGCGCTCGCCGGTGTTGCGCAGGGTCTCAGACTCATGGTGGTCAAACGACAGATAGGCCGCTGCCACATAGGGCAGGTTGGTCGTGATGTCGCGTGGGGTGATGTCGATCTTGCCATCCTGCATGTCCTTTGGATGGACAAATTTGATGTCGTCAATCATGTCCAGATCCTTGAGCAACACCGCGCAGACCAAGCCGTCAAAGTCGCTGCGGGTCACCAAACGGAATTTACTTTGGCTCATGGAAGTCCTTTTCTTGATAAATGGAACGATCGCTGCATTGCCATGCAAACACCGTCCAAATCCTAACGCAAAAAGCAGGGATTCCTTTGCCTTTGAGGCGATTACGGTCAGGTTGCGTTGCATCTGGTTGGGTCAATCGCAAAATCTGGCCAAGTCGATCAAAAGACTGCGGTTAAAATCCGTCAGCCCTGTTTTGAAAAGAACGAGAAAGTAAGGCCGTAACCCGCGTGTCCTATGCGCGATGTGCTCCATTTATCATAGTATTGACGCGGACTGACCCGCGTTTTTTTTTGTCATCCCCAACTTCTTCCAGATCACCATGGTTCAAATTACGCTTCCCGACGGTTCGCAACGTGACTACCCGACTGCGGTAACGGTGGCCGACGTGGCTGCATCGATTGGTGCTGGCCTGGCCAAAGCAGCACTGGCCGGCAAGGTCAATGGCAAACTGGTCGATGCCAGCACCCTGATCGAAGCGGATGCGACCCTTGCCATCGTTACCGCCAAAGATGCAGATGGCCTGGATCTGATCCGCCATTCAACGGCCCACCTGCTGGCCTATGCGGTCAAGGCCTTGTTTGCGCAGGCGCAGGTGACGATTGGTCCAGTGATTGAAAACGGATTTTTTTATGATTTTTCATTTGAACGTCCGTTCACCATGGACGACCTGGCGCTGATTGAAAAACGCATGGCCGAACTGGCCAACCAGGACGAGCCCATCCTGCGCCGTGTCTTGCCGCGTGATGAGGCGGTCGCGTATTTCAAGAGTCTGGGCGAGCATTACAAGGCAGAGATCATCGCCAGCATCCCGGCCAATGAGGACGTGAGCCTGTACCGGGAAGGCAATTTTGAAGACCTGTGCCGCGGCCCGCACGTGCCGAGCACCGGCAAGCTCAAGCATTTCAAACTGATGAAGGTGGCTGGAGCCTATTGGCGTGGTGACCACAGAAATGAAATGCTGCAGCGCATTTATGGCACCGCCTGGGCCAGCAAGGAAGATTTGGCCCAGCATCTGAAGATGCTGGAGGAAGCCGAAAAACGTGATCACCGCAAACTCGGTCGTGAGCTGGATCTATTTCACATTGATGACCATGCACCTGGCCTGGTTTTTTGGCACCCCAAAGGCTGGACCTTGTGGCAGGTGGTTGAGCAGTACATGCGTCAGGTCTATCGCGACAACGGCTACAAAGAGGTCAAGGGTCCGCAAATCATTGACAAGGGCCTGTGGGAAAAAACCGGCCACTGGGACAAGTACCGCGAGAACATGTTTGTCACCGAATCGGAAAAGCGCGAATACGCGCTGAAACCAATGAACTGCCCGGGCCACATCCTGATTTTCAAGCAGGGCATCAAGAGCTACCGCGACCTGCCATTGCGTTATGGTGAATTTGGCCAATGCCACCGCAATGAGCCCTCCGGCGGTCTGCACGGCATCATGCGGGTGCGCGGCTTTACCCAGGACGACGGCCATATTTTCTGCACCGAAGACCAAATTCTTGCGGAATGTGTGAACTACACCACCTTGTTGCAAAAGGTGTACGCTGACTTCGGTTTCAAGAACATCATTTACAAGATCGCCACCCGACCCGACAAACGCATTGGTTCGGATGAGAGCTGGGACAAGGCTGAGCATGCCCTGATGGAAAGTCTGCGCGCATCTGGCTGTGAATTTGAAATTACCCCGGGTGAGGGTGCTTTTTATGGCCCCAAAATTGAATACACGCTGAAGGATGCGATTGGACGTCAGTGGCAATGCGGCACCATCCAGGTCGATTTCTTCATGACCGAGCGACTCGATGCCGAATATGTGGGCGAAGATGGCGCACGCCACCGACCGGTCATGCTGCACCGTGCCATTGTGGGTAGCCTGGAGCGTTTTATTGGCATCATGGTGGAAGAGACCGCTGGCGCACTGCCAACTTGGCTGGCTCCGGTGCAGGTTGTGGTGCTCAACATTACCGATGCACAGGCCCAATATGTCCGAACTGTCGCCAAAACGCTGCAAAATCAAGGGTTTAGGGTTGAGACGGACCTTCGTAACGAGAAAATCACATATAAAATACGCGAGCATTCAATGCAAAAGGTGCCTTATCTGATCGTGGTTGGCGACAAAGAGATGGCTTCTGGTGCTGTTGCTGTGCGTGCCCGAGGTGGTCAAGACCTTGGAGTGATGGCGCTAGAGGATTTTTCACAAAAAATCTTAGCAGACGTTGCTCAAAAATCTAACACTTGAGTTGTTTGTCGTTCAACGACATTCTGGCCGTTTACAGCGCAGTTTTGGCTACTATTGTTGTAGCAATTTTGTGAAGGATTAAGTCATCGCTACCGAATTTCGTGATCGCCGTCAACGTGAAGAGCGCAAACACCGATTGAATCGGGAAATCATGGTGCCAGAGGTTCGCCTCTCTGGTGTAGAAAACGAGCCTTTGGGTGTCGTGAGCCTGATGGAGGCTTTACGCATGGCGGGGGAGTTGGACGTTGATTTGGTGGAGATCGCTGCCACTGCAACACCGCCGGTTTGTCGTCTGATGGATTACGGCAAGTTCAAGTACCAGGAACAAAAAAAAGCGGCTGAGGCCAAGGCCAAGCAGACCGTAATCGACATCAAAGAGATCAAGTTTCGTCCTGGCACCGATGATGGCGACTACAACATCAAGATGCGCAATATTCGGCGTTTTCTGGCTGAGGGTGACAAGTGCAAGATAACCTTGCGCTTTAGGGGGCGTGAGATTACCCATCAGGATTTGGGCATGGCCCTGCTGAATAGGATTCGTGACGAACTGGGCGACACGATTTTGGTTGAACAGTTTCCCAAGCTTGAAGGTCGGCAGATGATCATGATGATCGCGCCAGGGCGAAAAAAACAGCAGGTCGCCAAGGCTGTTGTCGTTGAAATGGCTACAGCGGTCTGATTATTGAGGGGGTGCGGTATCTTGCGATGCACCTGGTGTGGGTTGACGCGCGTTTGCCATGCCACCCAGTGGCATGGCAGACTGGTGACAAGGGTGATGTGTTGGGTCACATCGCTCTGGATGATGGTTTTTTTGATCTGTCACCCGAAAGTGGCAGGTCAAACCTGCCATTCATAAGTGGCTCGGGGCCATCAAGGCTGCAAATAGTTTGCAGACGCCTCACGAGCACAATGAAAAAAAGGAGCATGAAAATGCCCAAAATGAAGACCAAGAGCGCGGCGAAGAAACGCTTCCGCG
>JFJP01034761.1_pt1 | contig 17381 bp, 13 predicted proteins | sample 431651 | NCBI WGS metagenome assembly JFJP01 (sample SAMN02602958, study PRJNA72255) | Microbial mat metagenome, whole genome shotgun sequencing project. | biome: fresh water; feature: sink hole; material: water; isolation source: purple microbial (photo- and chemosynthetic) mats found in...
AATACAGCCACGCCGCCGACGTAGGTTGCCAGGACCTTCGCGCTGCGCAATTCCGTTTCCGGTGCATTCATCAAGTCGCGGTCGAGGATTACAAAATCAGCCCACTTGCCCGCTTCCAGACTGCCACGTGAGTTTTCCTCGAAATTGGCCTTTGCCGCCCAGATGGTCATGGCGCGGAGCGCTTCTTCCCTGGTCAGCGCTTCCTCCGGATGAAAGCCACCGGCAGGCTGGTTGTCCTTGTCCTTGCGCGCAACAGCTGAGTGAAACCCGAAGAGCGGGTTTATTTTCTCTATGGGAAAATCGCTGCCGTTGGGTAGCCACCCATGCTGTACGAGGAGGGATTTGGCACGGTATGCATTGGCGGCGCGGGCACCCAGTCTTTCTTTTACCCAACCCATGTCTGAGGTAGCGTGCGTCGTCTGAATCGAAGGGATTACGCCAAGCTGCCTGAATCGCGGAAGGTCGGCCTCATCGACTATCTGTGCGTGCTCTATGCGCCAGCGGAGATCGTTGCCTGGTGACAGGAACTTTTCATAGACGTCCAATGCCAGGCGTACTCCGGCATCACCGATGCAGTGCATATTAACCTGGTAACCTTTGGCCAAAGCCAGCGCGCACAGCCTGTGGAGCTTTGGAGTGCTGTCAAGCTGGAGGCCGCGATTTCCTGGATCGTCAGAGTAGTCATCGAGGAGCAATGCGCCTCTGGAACCAAGGGCTCCATCGGCAAACACTTTTATGGAGCGTACCGTCAGGCGGTCCGTTTCCAAAGGGCCTCTGGAAATGTACCTGTTTTCATTCTCGTCGGTCGGCATGAGCATCGGGTACACGCGTATGAGCAGCGAACCGTCAGCCTGCGCGTTTTCCATTGCCATGACGGCGTTCAGTTCGGTGCCGGCATCCGAAACCGATGTCAGTCCAACAGCAAAGCATTCCTTCTGGGCCAAGAGGAGCGCTTCTTTCATCGTAGCTGATGAAACAGGTGGTATTGCTTCCTTTGCCTTGCCCAGCGCGTTGTCAAGGATCAAGCCTGTCAGTTTTCCGTTTTTGCGGATGCATTCACCGCCATCGATGTCGCAGTTGCAGTCCAGGCCAGCCAGGTGCAGCGCCAGGGAGTTGGCAACGGCTGCGTGACCGTCAATCCGGGTTATCAATACCGGCGTGTCCGGGAAGACTTTGTCAAGCAACTCGTTCGTGGGCAGCGATGTATCGGCCCAGGTGTTCTGGTCCCAGCCCCTGCCGAGTATCCATTCCGGATTGTTCGCTTTCTTGAATGCTACCAGACGCTCAACTACCTCTTCCCAAGAACGTGCATCGAATAGCTTGGCACGCTGGAGCATGTAGCCGTAATTAAGTATGTGGCTATGCGGGTCTATAAAACCCGGATAGATGCATCGACCACCCGCGTTGATAGTTATGCCCGCTTCGTATTGCGAGCGCAAGGTTGTTTCGGTGCCTGTTGCAATGATTCTACCCTCATGGGTTGCCATCGCATCGGCAATCTTGAAATCACCGTCCACGGTATAAATTTTTGCATTGGTGATGAGTTGATCTACTGGTTGCCTGTACATGGCAACAGTGTGCCGTACTTGTTTTTTTGAGTCAATCTCCCTCAGGATTGCCCGACATCACCATCCGCCGCCAGCGTTTGACGCAGGTTTGATAATCGCATAGAGTTTCCCGGGGAGGACATAGCCATGTTCGTTGTCATTGTTGATATAGATGTCAAGGAAGGGTATGCGGAAAAATTCCTTGAGGCCATTACGTTGCAGGGAAAGACCTCAATGGAAACAGAAGAAGGCTGCATGCGATTTGAAATTCTGCGGACTCCTGGTGAACCAAACCATTTTACGCTGATTGAAGGGTATGTGAACGAAACGGCCCTCAACGAGGAACACCGTAACACTGCCCACTATGCCCGTTATTCAAAGACGACGGAGTCCTGGGTGCAATCAAAAAGCCGCAGGTTCCTGAACAGGGCATGGCCTGAGGATTGATGGAGGATCTTCCAGGTTGATCCGGCTAAAAACCCTATAGAATTTTCTTGAACGCCTTGACCGGCGTTTCATTTTCATGGGCAAGCATTTCGTCTACCACGGTTTTTGCAGCGTGGGGCAATGACAGCGCCAGGGCGTTTGCGCTCATCCGCTTGTGCAGTTCCGGGTTTGAAAGGATCTCGTCTACCTTGAAACCGATGGTGATGGCGTTGTTGGGCATGACGCCAGCGCCATGCTCGAGAATGTGGTAGGTGTTGTAGACTTCCTGCCCGGGTATCGGATCCCAGACCACCATAGGAACTCCGCAAGCCAGGCATTCGCTGGTAGAAAGCCCACCGGGCTTGCCTATGAACACATCGGCCATCTTCAGGTAGTCGTGCATGGTATCGGTATAGCCAATGATGGAATAGGTATTGTGATTTTTGGCATCACCACCATTGGTAAAAGCCTCCAGGTCATCTTTCAGCTTTTTATTCATGCCACAGATGACCACTATCTGGCAACGAGTCTTTATCTGCTCCAGTATCTTGAGTATGTCGCCTGCAGGCATCATGCCAAAAGCTCCGGCTGATAAAAGGACGAGCGGAAGGTTTGGCACAAGTCCGTACTTGGTCCTCAATGTTGACTTGGCTATTTTTGCAGTAAAAGCTTCCAGGACGGGTATCCCTGAAACGACTATCCTGTCCAGAGGAAGGCCGAGCAGGCTCAAGTGCACTTTGTTTTCTTCCTTTGGAACGAAAAAACGGGTAAAGACATCCGAAAGCCACAATGCGTGGACGTAGAAATCGGTTACCACTATTCCCAGGTTAGTCTGGAGCTTGTCTTCCATTATCAGGTTTGAAATGACTTCCGCCGGCATGCCGTGGGTGCAAATGCAGATGTCCGGCTTGTACTCCTGTATCTTACGCACAAGGGGCCTGGAATTGAGCCGATGCATGGCTGACACCACAGGTGGAGTCTGCCAGGGTTTGTCGGTAGCCTCGAACGCCAGTGCCCATAGTTCCGGTGCGGAACGGACAGCATCCAGATAGCCTTTGGAATAGATGCGCCTGAACAGCACGTTGGTATATTCAAGTGTATCAATATGGAGGACTTCCGAGACACGCTTGTCTTTTTTGCACGCCTCCTCTATGGCTTGCGCTGCGCGGACATGACCCGAACCAGTACTTGCCGAGAGTATCAGTATTCTTTTCTGCATGGATTTCCTCGCAGGCATAAGATATTGAGGAGCAGCCCGTATCGTCCACACGCTCCAGACGTTCTTGTGGAAAACTCGCGGGTAGCTATGCGTGGCTCATGATATCCAGGATGGTTCAGGTCTCCCTGGTGACAAGCCGGGGCTCATAAATGGTATGTGCGGGTACTGTTACCGATTTCTTGCCTTCTATCTGTTCGAGGAGTGCCGACGCGCTGTCATAACCAAGCCTGTACTTGGGGACATGGATGGTAGTCAGCCGCGGGATAAAATACTGTGCTGTTTCGATATCATCATGGCCAATCACCGATATATCCCTGGGTACCTTCTTGCCGCTGTCGATGAGCGCGCGGATTGCGCCAAACGCCATCGCATCGTTGTATACAAAAAGACCGTCACAATCAAAACCATCGCGCAGCCATGCCTTCATGGCCTGGAACGCCGCTTCCGTGCTTGCTTCGCACGACCTGATGGCATTCTGCCCCAATGCCGCTTTCAGGGCAGCGGCTTTTCCCAGGAATCCATCCATCCTGTTACGGTTGCAAGAAACTGGCTTGTCAAAGCCCAGATAGGCAAGCTTTCGTCTTCCTTTGCCGACAAGATACTCGGCAGCAATTTCACCCGATTTTCCGGAGTCGGCAATATAATAGCCACCCTTGATGTTGGGCATGTGCCTGACAATTTCTATATGTGGCGACTGGATGGCCCCGTAGTCCAGTGAATTCTGCAAGTCAAGCGCGGGTACGAAAAGAATTCCCGATACTCTGTAGGCTGCCAGAATCCGCAGATTCCTTGCTTCCGTTTCCGGATCCTCATTGGAATCCAGTATGAGCAGTGAATATTCCTTCTCGGAGACACGGTCGTTGATACCCTGCAGTATCCTTGAGAAGAAGATATTGTCGATATGCGTAACGATCACGCCTATCGATCTTGTGCCGCCTGACCTGAGTCCGGATGCCGCAGCATGCCTGATGTAGCCAAGCTCGCCCGCGATTTTCCTGACGCGCAACTTTGTTTCGTCGCTGATGTCGTCCTTGTCATTGAGTGCCCGGCTGACTGTGTTTGCCGATACACCTGCTTTCAGTGCGATATCGCGGATGGTTGTATATTTTTTCAGGGCGCTTGAAGTTCTGGATTTACTCATCAAACCTTGCTTTCCGTTTATTGTGCAGCCTGATACTGTCAAAAGGATAGCATAAAATATTTGTTGACAGAAGTGTATTATGCCCCCATACTCACATTAACGTTAATGCATTAACGTTAATGTGAGTATGGAATGAATGGAGATCAATATGGGCACGGTTGGTATTGGCATAGTCGGGTGCGGGAGAATCTCTGATCTCCATGCTGCGGGGTACCGGGCGGATTCTCGTGCCCGGCTTGTAGCTGTATGCGATGCCGACAGCGTCAAAGCCTCGAGCAAGGCTCGTGAATGGGGCGCTGATTCTTTCTATACCGATTTCAGGTTGCTGCTCGATGACAAGCGCATAGATGCGGTGGAGATCATTACACCGCAGCGTTTCCACGAATCCATGGCACTGGAAGCGCTTGCCGCCGGCAAGCATGTCTGCGTCCAGAAACCGATGACCGTTGACCTGGACAGCGCTGACCGGATGGTCGCGGCAGCCAAAAGCGCAAAACCGCTCGTATTCAAACTGTTTGAAAATTATATTTTCTATCCTCCATTGATGAAGGCAAAAGAAATAATCGATTCTGGAATCATAGGCGATCCAACCAGCATGCGCATTAAATTCATTTCAGGATCAAGCGGTGGTTGGGAGGTCCCCGATGCCGCCTGGAACTGGCGCAAGGCAGAGCACGCGCAGGGCTACGGAATGCAGACCTTCGACCACGGGCACCATATGTGGTCGGTGGCCTGGTACCTGATGGGTGAAATTGAACGAGTCTGCGCCTGGATAGACTCGGTGGATGGATACATCGATTGCCCGGCAGAAATAATGTGGAAGTACGCGGGTACTCCAAAATATGGTTCCTGCGATTACTCGCACTGCACCGACCTGCATATTCCATCAAAGTACTACTCCAACGACGAGTGGTTCGAGGTTACGGGAAGCAAGGGCATCGTGATGGTCAACCGATGTACGGGAAACTTGAACAGCGGCGCGCCGGTACGTGTTTTCAGGAATGACGTATGGACAGACTATCCCAAGGTGGAATCTGACTGGTCAAGCGGATTCAAAGGCGCTACGGCAAATTTCATATCGGCGATCCTTGGCAAGGAGAAACCGATGATGGACGCAGAACGCGGAAGGGAGGTCCTGAGGATGGATCTTGCCATACAGGAATCCGCCCGCACCCGTCAGACCATTGAGCTGGCAGGGTTTCATAAACCCTTTGTGAATAACAAGTAAATACCACAAGGCGGAGTTCCCGGATCATGAATCAGGGATTCCTGCCTCGATCCATGAAAAGGAGGTAAGGTTAATTGCATACAATCGTAATTGGCTGAATGGGACAGGGTCTATGTCAGGAAGAAAACTTATAGGAGGGTTTAAATGTTCAAGCGATCATTCATTATCATGGCACTGAGCATCATCATGGTAGCCGGAACCGCATTTGCCGCTGGAGGCAAGGACGCGCCTGCCGCCGGTTCAAAGCAGGTAGTCATCGGCATCACCATGCAGGGAAACCAGAGCGGCTTCATCCAGTACATCACTTCCGGTATGTGGGAATGGCAGAAGCTCAATGCGCCAAACGTAAAACTTGAAGTTGTGTTCGCAGACGATGACGCAGCCAAGCAGCTGTCGCAGGTTGAGACATTCATAGCCAAGAAGGTCGATGCCATCATCATCAATCCGGTAGATAAAGTTCAGGGCGCTACGGCGGTTGATGCTGCAGCCAATGCCAAGATACCCGTATTTACCGTCAACACGACCACTACGAGCAAGAACGTCACGGCGCACGTCGGTTCCGACGATGTGGAATCCGGCTATCTGCAGATGACCCGTATAATCAAGGTGCTTGGCCCCAAGGCCAGGGTAGCCTATGTCGACGCGGTGCTCGGCCATTCAGCCCAGGTAGGTCGCGCCGAGGGTTACGCCAAAGCGCTTAAGGAAAATCCAGGCGTCACGCTCGTGGTACACGACACGGGCAACTGGTCCGGCGACGAATCGATGAAGCTGGTAGAGAACTGGCTGCAGACCGGCAAGCAGATGGATGCGATACTCTGCATGGCCGACTGCCAGCTGATAGGCGTGGTAACTGCTGTAAAGAACGCCAATCTCGCGGGCAAGATCAAACTGGCCGGTATGGACTGTGATCCCCTCATCATGGATTATATCAAAGAGGGAATCGTCGACAATTCAATCTGGCAGGACGGTGTCGGCCAGGGTGCGAACGTTGTAAGGCTAGCGGTAGATGCAATCAACAAGAAACCGGTTGCCGATTTCCTTCTGCCTTATGAAGTTACCACGCAGGAGAATTTTGCAAAATACGATGCAATGGCCAAGGAACGGAACGCTTTGGCGAAGAAGTATTTCTAGTATCGTTGCGGTATACGACATGCGCGGCAGCCTGCCGCGTATGTCGTATACTGTGTGAAGGCCGTGGGGGAAAGCGTTATGGCAGACAATGAAGTTATCCTGGAGATGCGGCACATAGACATGCGCTTCCAGGGCGTACACGCTCTTGACGATGTGTCCTTGAGCCTGAGGCGGAGTGAAGTGCACGCCGTGGTAGGCGAGAACGGCGCAGGAAAGTCGACCCTCATGAAAGTTCTGGTAGGATTATATAACCCTAATGGCGGCGAGATATGGCTCCATGGAAAACAGGTGCATTTCCGTTCGGTAAGGGATACAAAAGACGCGGGAATAGGCATGATTTTCCAGGAATTCAACCAGGTCAAGCACATGATGGTCATGGAGAACATTTTCCTTGGCCGGGAACCCATGAACAGATTGGGTGCCATTGATTACCGGAAGATGCGGACCGACTCCAAAGCTATTCTTGAAGCCATGGGGCTGGATATCGAGCCTGAAACGCTCGTACGCGACTTGACCGTTGCAAAGCAACAGTTGGTCGAGATTGTAAAAGCTGTATCGCACGACGCAGAAATTATAATCATGGACGAACCCACGTCAGCCTTGAGCGATACTGAAATAAAACACTTGCTTAAAACTGTTTCATCCCTGCGTGATGAAGGAAAATCAATCGTCTTCATCTCGCACAAGATGGAAGAAATATATGGTGTATGCGACCGCGTAACGATACTGAGGGACGGAAGATTCATACACTCCGATCTCGTTGGCAACGTTCCTGAAAAGGATCTCATACGCATGATGGTCGACCGTGATATTTCTGCGATGTTCCCTAAACAGGAAGCAAAAATCGGCGAGGTAGTTCTTGAAGTCCGCGGTCTGAGGAAAAAGGGCAACTTCCAGGACATCAGTTTCATTCTGCACCGTGGTGAGATTCTGGGGCTTTCCGGTTTGATGGGAGCTGGAAGGACCGAGGTCGTGGAAGCGATCGTCGGTGCGCGAAAACTGGATGCTGGAGAAATATTTCTTAACGGAAAGAAAATTGTAAACAGGATGCCTGGTGACGCAATCAGCAAGGGCATCATCATGGTTCCGGAAGACAGGAAAAGGAATGGGGTAGCCTTGAAGCTGAGCATCAAGGACAACATCCTCATGTCGTCATTGCGGAAATGCACCTGTCAGGGTTTTATCATGAAAAAACTCGAGGACAAATACTCGAAAGAATATATGGAAAAGCTGGAAATAAAGGCAGCGACGGACAAGCAGATATGCGCCAACCTGTCCGGAGGCAACCAGCAGAAAGTTGCGATAGCCAGGATCCTCAACGCCGATCCCGATGTAATCATCCTGGACGAGCCAACCCGCGGCATAGATGTCAAGACGAAGGCCGAGATTCACCGGCTGATGTCTGAACTGGCCGTGCAGGGAAAAGCGGTGCTCATGATCAGTTCCGAGATGGCAGAGATACTGGGGATGAGCGACCGCATCATCGTTCTGCACGAGGGCCGCATTACGGGAACTCTTGATAGAAGTGAAGCAAACTATACCCGCATCATGCACTATGCGGTAGGCAAGACAGAATCCGAGGCAGGTTGAAATGGAAATCATGCGCAAGGCACGAATGCAGGTAGGGAAATTCAGCCAGGCACACAGCCTGAACAATTATGGCATCCTGATAGGGTTCATACTTATCGTGGTATTCCTGTCGATTTCCACCCCTTATTTTTTGACGTACGGAAATTTCATAACCATTTTGCGGCAGGTATCGTGCATCGGCATAGCGACAGTTGCCGTTGGCATCCTCATCATCATGAATTGCATCGACCTTTCCATAGGCTCGCTGTTTGCCCTGTGCGGAATAATGGCTGGCCTCATGGTCTCTACGGGCAAGGAAGGTCTTGGCCTGCCGGCGATTGTTGGATACGCGGCGGGCATAGGTACGGGCGTGCTTTTTGGACTTTTCAACGGTGTAACGGTAGCGAAGGGCAAGATACCAGCCTTCATAGTTACCATGGGGTCGATGTCGCTGGCCCGCGGCTTTGCGCTCATTCTGGCTCATGGCATGCCCGTGGGCAGCCTGCCTGATTCGTTTACCTTCCTGGGCACTGCATCGCTTGACTCAGGCAACCTGATTCCCTGGTCGGTACTGATTTTCATAGGAGTTATCGTACTGACCGATGTCATCATGAAAAAACGCAAATTAGGAAGATATATTTACGCGGTAGGAAGCAACGAGGACGCGGCAATCGCTGCGGGCATCAATACCCAGAAAGTAAAAATCCAGGCGTATCTTTTTGAGGGAGGTCTGGTTGGCCTTGCAGCCACCCTGCTGGCATCCAGGCTTAAATCAGCGGCACCTGCCTTGGGGCAGGGTTATGAACTCGATGCCATAGCCGGTGCAATCATAGGTGGAGTCAGCTTTACCGGCGGCCTTGGCACCGTATGGGGCATGGTACTCGGCGCCATGATAATTGGCGTCATAAACAACGGCATGGACCTGCTCGGTGTTGCAGCCTTCTACAAACAGATAGTCAAAGGCGCAATCATCATCGTGGCGGTGCTCCTGGACCGACGGCGTGCCGGACGGGGTTGATGCCTGGTTGCTCTAGTGTCCTGTAATCCGGTTGATCATCAGTGCCTGCGATCCGTCGGGCCTTGATTGCTGCCAGGTTGCTATAAAAGCATCATCCGTAACCAATACGTCTACATACCGGTGGCAGCCGGTACCGTCAGGGCTGATGAATTCGGGAAAGATCGTAGAGATTCTGGTAAAGACTGTCGGGTCGCCACGAGTATAGTAGCCGAGGCCGCCCAGCTCCTCGCAGGAATAGCCGCGGGGACGGCGTTTTGCTTTTGCGTGCTCGTCAAGGTTGCGGAGGCTTTCGCCGCCGTCATAAAAGACAAGACCGGTGCCTTCCGGCGCCATAGTCGCGGGCAGGGGAAGTACGCAGGTGGCGCGGGTGATGGCAACGTCCCATGCCGGACCGCGTGGGTAACAGTCGAAAACCGGTAGTCCCGCCGGCATGCCTTTGTGGTCGAGCCTGATATACCCGCTGCCGCTCGACGACCAGTTGAACGAATGGTGACAAAAAAACAACAGGGTCGATCCGTTAGCGGCCATGCCCAGAAAGGGATCCTTTATCTGGAGCGTCGCCGGATCATGGCTTGCGACAACCGTCCGCGGAGAGGCTTTTGCAAGGCCTTCCACCGTTGTGGCTGCAAGCCGCTCTATTGTCCAAACACCCGTTCCCGGTTTTCTGTACTCAGAGACGACGTCTGGATACTGCACCGCCTTTTCCGAGGACACGAACAGCTCTACGCCTCCAGGAACGAAACGGAGCGCCGATCCTTCTATTGACAGCGCCGGACGCTCCCCCGGAGCAACCGCGGTTTTATCGAGTGACAACATCTTGGTCCATGAGTCACCGTTGTCGCGTGAAGCGAATATGGCAAGTTCCCTACCGCGGTCGCCCAGGTCCAGTCCGGTGCGCGAGTAGCCGGCGCTCCGGTAGCGGCCCGTCAGATAGAGTGTGCCATCGGGCCCGGATGCCATGTTGCCGCCACCGAACCAGAAACCTTGTGCGGCTTGCTCCGGAGCTATTGCCACGCGGGCATGTGATGGGTCAATCAGCTTGTGCGCAAAGGCGCGCAGGCGTGCGACAACGGCATCGTCGAGCTTCTGCATCATGACTTCTCTTCCGTTTCCTGCAGTCCGTATACGCGTACCGTCTCAGCTTTGCTGCCGAGCTTTATTCTGGCGAGCGCCTTGAAGTGTGATTGATGTTCCGGACTGAGCCGTGAGAAGACTTTTTCTGAAATGGCGCAGCTTGTCCTGAGCGTCGCCGATGCCGCTTCAAGGCGCGCAGCGCTGTTTACGGTATTGCCTATTACCGTGAATTCCTTGCGCCTGCCTCCACCAACAATGCCGGTCATGACCTGCCCGTAATGTATGCCCGCCCCAAAATGCGTGGGCGACGGCAATCCTGATTCCAAGAGCTGCAACCGCAACTCCGCGATTGATTCCCTCATCTCCAGTATTGCAGCAACAGCTTTGTCGCATGGATCGGGAGGGGCAGACTTCAATTTTTTGCGGGTTTTCGGTTTTACCAAGCCGAATACGGCCATCATCTCGTCGCCCATGAACTTGTCTATTACGCCACCATGTTTTTCTATTGCCCGTGACCAGTTGCCGAACCATACATTGAGCATTTCAGCAACGGCCTGCGGCTCGTTGACCTCGGTTATTTTGCCAAAGCCACGAAGGTCGGCGAATACGATGCACAGCTCCCGTGACTCTGCCCTGGCCCTTCCAAACTTGATCATGCCATCACGTTTGCCTTCATCGCTATATTGACCGAAAAGATCGTGGAGCCTGTGCTTGAAGCGCGTGACGTCGGTACGTGCCAACCCGATGGCAATGGCAAAGACCCCTAGTACCAGCATGATATAGCCGTATAAAGGGTCGGAAAGAAGCACAGGCAACCATGCGAAAATTCCTGTGATGCTCAATTCGTCGGCACGGACAACCGTTCCGCCGGTACCTGAACTGACCATTTCGTCAATAATGCGGGCAACGTCAAAATAGGTATATGAGAAGAGGAAGGCTGTTGCATTGAAGAGGGTGGATATGAAGTCGAGTACAAAGCCGAGCAGGCGGTTTTTGAAAATTCGTGTAATGGTCTGGAATATTCCTGCGGTAAGGCTGTACACCCAGAAGGCGACGTGCATGGCGTCGAAGAGAAAGCCCGGCCCGGTCCTGCTCGCTATAAGGGTGTATACCGCCGGGGTGATAAGCGAACCAAAAAACCGCGCGAAGGGATTGGCACCGAGTACCGCCAGAAAAATTGTCTGAAGCGCCAGTGCCGCGGCAATCGCCGCGCTGTCGCCCTCAAGAAGGAATTCCGCTCCATACTGGCTGACCATCATGAGCGTATAGAACAGGGCAAACTGACCGGATTGCAGAAGCAGTTCCCTCATGAAGCGACCGGGAATACCATCGGGACGTTTTGGCAGCGTCATATCTACACCTCTTTATACCCAGTATGGCCGAACATCGCCCGATCGTCGAGAGCGAAAATCCAGATCATCAACATCACTGGCCCCTGAACGGCCTCCAGTGCGATGGCGAGATGCCTGTTTTCAGCTTGAACAGGCGCGAGAAATAGTATTCGTCGCTGAACCCCAGCCTGTGGGCAACCTCTTTGACCGCAAGACCTCTCTCCAGCAAATCCTTGGCCCTGTGCAGCTTGATGCTTATGAAATACTGGTACGGCGTCATCGCGGTATAGGCCTTGAAGGTTTCGTTCAGGTGCGAGGTGCTTACACCTATTGATTCGACTATGGAATTGAGGTTCATGTCGCTGTCGATATTGGCTTCCATGAGGAATTTCGTCTTGGCAACGATTTCCTCTGCCTGCGTTGAAACCGTCGACTTGCGATCGCAGGATAATACTTCAGCTATAAGACCAAGGATGAGAGCGCCCGCCTTCAGCTGGTACAAAGGGCCTTGATCGCGTACCAGGTCGAAAATTTGCGTGTAGTGTTCCAGTATCCCCTTGCTCAGGCCGGGTGTGAAAAACGGTCTGGAAGCAGACAGGAATCCATCGCGGCAGATGCTGTCGGCGTGTTCGCCCTTGAAGCCTACCCAGTATTCCGTCCAGCCGGTTTCGAAGTCCGGCCTGTACACATGCCTGACTCCTGGAAATATGAACATGAGCGAACCGGGTAGCACCAGGTACTGTTGATCCATCGTCTCGAAGATGCCCCGGCCACCGGTAACGTAGACAGCCTGGTATTCGTTCAGGGTACGTCCTTGCGCCACCGAAGTGAAATTCTCCGGATGTCCTGCGCGGTTGGGCGGGTAGGGTAGGCCGGGGCCAGTTTCGCTGCGGCCGGCATCGGTGCATACGATGCGCCAGCGTTCGTCCTCGTCACTCCACGCCAGATAGCGGAAAAAGTCGTTGGCATGGCTCTGGGCTCCGGTTGGCATCGGGGCTGAGTATAGGTATGCCTCAAGGCGGTGTCAAGTTTTGGCGTTTATTCCATCCGCGCCGGTAAATAATCCATTCTCAGCCCGCGCTTCTGCCTGTACAATACTTAATGCGTAATCGTAACAACGGAGGAACGTATATGGCGAATAGTGGCGTGGGTTTCAAGGAAGCAGCCGACAGGTACGCGGCGCTTGGTGTGAATGTAGAGGCAGCACTGGCAGCCGTGGACACTCTGCCTGTTTCGTTGCATTGCTGGCAGGGAGACGATGTAGGCGGCTTCGAGAGCGAAGGCGCTTCGCTGTCAGGCGGCGGAATACAGGTTACCGGCAATCAGCCGGGGAAGGCGCGCAACCCTTCAGAGCTCCGCAAGGACATTGAAATGGTTGCCTCTGTCTGCCCAGGTACCAAGCGGCTCTCATTGCACGCCAGTTATGGCGAATTTGGTGGTAAAAAAGTTGACAGGGATGCCGTCGAGCCGGCACATTTTACTGGCTGGATTGACTGGTCAAAGAAGACTGGTATCGCACTCGACTTCAATTCCACGCTGTTCTCGCATCCGCTGGCCAACGATGGATGGACCCTGTCACACCGTGATCAAAAGATACGCTCGTTCTGGGTGGAACACGTGGAGAGATCGCGCCGGGTAGCGGCTGCCATGGGCAAGGCTCAGGGATCGGCCTGTGTGCACAACATCTGGATTCCCGATGGTGCCAAGGACAGCCCTGTTGACAGAAACGGTTACCGCAAACGCCTGCTCGAATCGCTTGACGCAGTTTTTGCAGAGCGCCTGCCGGCAGAGTATATAGAAGACTCGGTTGAAGGAAAGCTTTTTGGGATTGGAAGCGAGGCGTTCGTCGTAGGATCGCACGAGTTCTACCTGGGATTCGCGGCAACTCGTCATGTTTTCCTCACTCTTGACATGGGGCATTACCATCCTACCGAGAGCGTCGCCGACAAGATTAGTTCCGTATTGCCGTTTGTACCTGGCGTACTTCTCCACGTCAGCCGCGGAGTACGGTGGGATTCCGACCACGTGGTTACCTTTACCGACGAGCTTCAGGAACTGTGCCGCGAACTGGTTCGTTCCGGTCAGCTGAGCCGCATCCGCTTTGGACTCGACTACTTTGACGCCTCAATCAACCGTATTGGTGCCTGGGCGCTTGGTTATCGTTCGGCACGAAAAGGTCTGTTGGCAGCTTTCCTTGAACCTCAGGCTGCCTTGATGGCAGCGGACGAGAAAGGTAATGGCTTTGAACGCCTTGCCCTGCTTGAAGAATGCAAGACCATGCCGCTTGGTCTGGTATGGGAAGAATACTGCAGGCGCTCCAGCGTACCGAACGACCGGGAATTTGCTTCCGCGGTTGGCGCTTACGGGCGCGACGTGCTGGCGAAACGGAACTGATGCCATGCACGCAACTCCGATGGACGGGCTTATAGAAATTTCACGGTATTTTGGCCGCGATCCCGCCTGGCTGCTGGCTGGCGGGGGCAACACTTCATTCAAGGATGCCTCGACGATGTGGATAAAGGCGTCGGGTGTTTCGCTGGCAACTATAGAAGCTGGTGGTTTCTGCGCCATGGACCGGGGCAAGCTGGCACAAACATGGCGTACCGCGTATCCCCCGGAATCCAAGGCGCGTGAAGCCGCGATACTGGCCGATTTGATGGCTGCCCGGCTGCCCGGCCAGAACCAGCGTCCTTCAGTGGAGACGTTGCTCCACGACCTCTTTCCGCAGGCATTTGTGGTGCACACGCACCCTGGCGTGATAAACGGCCTGACGTGTAGCAAGGATGGCGAAGCCCTGTTCAACAAGTTGTTCGGCGATGAGGCAGTCTGGGTACCTTGCGTCGATCCTGGCTTGGTACTCGCCCGGGCCGTCAAGACCGTTGTCGACGCGTACCGCGGCAGAATGGGCAATTTTCCATCGTTCATGTTCATGCAGAATCATGGCTTGCTCGTAGCTGCCGATACTCTGGAAGGCATACAGGAGATTTCAGCCAGGGTTATGGCCAGGCTGGAGGCATTGCTCGTTCGGGTTCCCGACAAGAATTCCCGTGCCGTACCTCTCCTGGACCTGGCTGAGTATAGCAGGCGGCTTGCCGCGCTTGCGCCTTCCGGTTCTGTAGTTATATACAGAGCCGAGGCCGAAATGCTGCGCCTGGCTGATTCTACCGATTCGTTCCACCCACTGTCAGCCTCTTTTACCCCCGACCATATCGTATACGCCGGCCATGAATTCCTCCATGTTGCCGCTCCTGATATGCTTGAGACGGCTTGGAAAGCTTATAAAGAGCGGAACCAGGCCGAGCCCAGGATAGTAGTGGTCAGGGGTCTGGGAGCTTTTGCCGTGGCTGCTCGCGCTGCGCTTGCCGAGACCGCCATGCTGTTTTTCCAGGATGCCTGTTCGATAGCCGTATACGCGGAAAGCTTTGGCGGCGTGTCGCACATGGCAGCGGAGCGTGTTGAATTCATCAGGGACTGGGAAGTTGAGCATTATCGGGCAAAGGCAAGCCTGGGAAAGTAATCAAATGACTGGACGGCTACTCATCAGACAAGTATAATTGTGCACGCTTTGGTACTCCGGATTCATCGGTGACTTGGCAGATTATTCAGGGGAGGCGCCGTCATGCAGTCGAACATTAAAACAAGAGCCGATGCGGAGTCCATATTCAAGGCGGCGATTGCCAGGGTGGATCCAGAGGCGATGGTGTTGCAGTCGGTACGGCTTGTAGAAGAACCGACCGGATCGAGGGTAATGGCATCCGACGGTTCCATTGAATACTCATACGAACTTGGAGATTTTGACCGAATCTTTGCCACGGGAATGGGAAAGGCAACCGCCAGAATGGCCAAAGGCCTGGAGCGGGCACTTGGCAAGCACCTGGCCGGTGGAGTCATCGTGGTCAAGGAAGGCCACGTGGAAAAGCTTTCCAGGATACAACTTCTGGAAGGCTCGCACCCCGTCCCCGGCGACAGTTCGGTAGCTGGAGCCACTGCGGTCCTCCATCTTGGCGAAAGCTTGGGTACAAAGCTGACAGCCCGCGACCTGGTTATCGTTTTGGTATCCGGGGGTGGTTCGTCCATTCTCTGCGCGCCTGTCAAAGGGCTGTCCCTCGACGACAAAATCTCGACGACTAAATTGCTCCTTGCATCGGGAGCCACCATCAACGAGATGAACTGCGTACGCAAGCACCTCTCCGCAGTAAAGGGTGGCCGCCTGGCATCGGCCCTGGCCCCCGCCACTGTCCTGACACTCGTCCTTTCCGACGTTGTCGGCGACGATCTGGACGCTATAGCGTCGGGGCCGACCGTACCTGACCCGACCACCTATGCCAACGCCCTGGAAATTGTGACGCGGTATGGCATCGTTGAAAAGTTGTCTGTCAATGTCCGCAAAATACTTGCCGAAGGAATTGCCGGAACCCGGCCAGAAACGCCAAAGCCCGGTGACCCCGTTTTTGCCTCTACAAAAACGCTGCTGATAGGAACGAACAGGCTGGCGGTCAACGCCGCAGAACTTGCTGCAAAACAGCTTGGTTATAATACCCTTGCGCTCACCTCAAGGATGAGCGGAGAAAGCCGGGAGATGGCGCTTCTGTTTATGGGTATGGGCAAGGATGTTGCCGCTGCAGGAATGCCGCTGTCCGCTCCCGCCTGCATCATAGCCGGAGGCGAGACAACAGTTACCCTGAGAGGCTCTGGCAAGGGCGGCCGGAACCAGGAAATGGCGCTGGCTTTTCTGGCATCGCTCCTGCGCTCGCCAAAAGATGGCGAGGGGCTGGTGTTCCTGTCTGGTGGAACCGACGGCAATGACGGACCTACCGATGCGGCCGGAGCCATCGTTGCCCTGGAACTCGGCGTGGCCGCGCGCGCATCGGGCGTCGATCCTGATGCATACCTGGCCAACAACGATTCCTATACCTTCTTTGAGAAGGTTGGCGGATTATTGAAGACAGGGCCGACAAACACCAATGTATGCGACATCCAGGTGCTTCTGGTGCGGAGCTGATCAAAGACCCCGGCCACCCATTTCTGTCAGCAGGTTCCAGTATTTTTTTGGCATGAACGACCTCTGAAGCCTTGGATTGGTACGCCCCTCGACCGCCACTGACTCGAAATATTTTTTCCACAACGCACGCACCGCTCGTTCCTCTTCCGACAGCGACGATTCAAAACCAGGCACGCTGCCTGCGTCTTCCTGCGAACTGACAGTAAAACCGAAGCCTTCTACGAGATTCCATGCTTTGCCGGTTTCGTGCACGATTGCCGAACCTCGCCTGCGGTCGTGGATGGCAAAGCGCATCGTGTTGAAGCGGGCTGAAAAATGGTCGGCTATGAGGAGGAGCACATCGCAGTCAGGTTCTATCGGCGCGTACCAGGAACCGTCTGACAGTTGCGAGAAACGGACAAGCCCGCACATTTTATGGCCCTCCATCCTGGCCCGGTACGAAGCTTTCTCAACGGTCAGCGCATCAGGATCAGCAAGGTCGTCGAGCGCTCCAGCGCCGGTGCGCCTCACTTTCCGCAACATCCTGGAAATAGCTTCGTCAACGTCAGTCGTATCTGAGAGGAAGGCTTCAAGAAAGGTACGCATGCAAGCCGCGCCGTAAGCTCCAGCCATCCGTTTCCACAGGGCGATGGCACGCTCATGATCGCGCGGTACCGTGATCCGGGCTTCAAAAAGGGATTCGGGTATATCCGTCC
>JFJP01058875.1_pt1 | contig 17379 bp, 15 predicted proteins | sample 431651 | NCBI WGS metagenome assembly JFJP01 (sample SAMN02602958, study PRJNA72255) | Microbial mat metagenome, whole genome shotgun sequencing project. | biome: fresh water; feature: sink hole; material: water; isolation source: purple microbial (photo- and chemosynthetic) mats found in...
GATGTGCCAGCATAGCTGACAACCTAACACCGTTTTACTTTTGTATCAAGTTGTTTTTGCTAGGAGCCTTAGCTTAACTTGACGCGTATGCCCGAAGGGGTTTTATATGTCAGCCTGGGGTTGCCCGTCTGCGGGCTACCCTAGGTTACAGTCAAAAACAGAACAACCCTTTCAGGGTTGTCAGCCTCCCCTCATTTCCTAGCAATCCCTTTGGGATAGATAGGGGAAATGTCCAAAAACTACAGTGGAGTGCGTGGATTCAATTCGCGCTTTTGACACTGGCATGATAGACTGAGAGTAGTCAATGAATCGCAGATGCGACCGAACTTCTTGGCGTCTCTTTTTCATCCTATAGATACCTCTATTTTTCCACGGGCTTAGGAGTTCTGAGCCTGTCCGCGGCAGCCAATACCACCCGGTGCTGTTTTCCCCGCATGTGCGAGGATAGTCCTGAAAGAAGCTCTACATGGTGGGGGAAGCAATGGTATTTTTTTTGCTGAGCGCATAGTAGAGCACTGGCACGGCTGTGCGAGAAAGGAGTGTGGAGGCGATCTCCCCCGATATTAGTGCCAGCGCAAGTCCTTGAAAAATCGGGTCGAACAGTATCACGCTCGCGCCTACCACTACGGCAGCCGCCGTGAGCAGCATGGGTCTGAACCGGACTTCGCCCGCGTGTATGACAGCCTCTTCAAGTGGTTTGCCTTCTTTTATTTGTAGTTCGATGAAATCCACGAGGATGATTGCATTGCGCACCACGATCCCGGCTCCGGCGATCATTCCGATCATCGAAGTCGCGGTAAAAAACATCCCGGTCATGGCGTGTGCGGGCAAAATACCCACCAGTGCTAAAGGGATAGGCAGCATGACAACCCACGGCGTTTTGAACGACTGGAACCACCCGACCACCAGCATGAAAATGAGAATCAAGACAGCGGCGAATACTATGCCGAGATCGCGAAACACCTCGTATGTGATGTGCCATTCCCCGTCCCATTTTAGAGCCCATGCATTGGGGGATGATGGCGGTGCTGTGAAGAGTATTTCGAGTGGCTTACCATCTGGTGCTTTGAGCGTGGAGAGTTTTTTCTGGAGTTCCATGATCGCGTAAGTAGGGCTGGCGAGAGAGTCTGTTATGTCTGCCGCTACATAGGCGACGGGCATCAGGTTTTTGTGGTGAATGGGCTGATCGGGCTGAGAGAGTTCGGGGGCGACGAAATCGGAGAGTGGCAGGGGACGCCCGAAACGGGAAAGCAGGTGCAGCCCGAGGGCGGGGGATGAGTCGGCTCTTTTTTCTTTCGGCAGGCGCAGTATTATCTCTACGGGTTCTGGCTCTTGCGGCAGGTGCGCCCAGTCAACCATTTTTCCGCTGGTGGCGAGCGTGAGCGCGTCGGCTATCTGAGCGGGGGCGATGCCGTTGAGTGAGGCTTTGCGGGTGTCCATGCGCAGGCGGTTCAGCGGGTGCGGCGACTCGTGGAAAACGGCCACATCGGTTATCCCTTCGCTTTCGGCAAAAATCTGTTCGACCTGTTTGGCCAGATCGAGCCGGGCCTTTGGGTCTGGGCCGTATATTTCTAGCAGGAGAGTAGAGATGACGGGTGGGCCGGGCGGTATTTCTGCGACTTGCACATGGCCGCCAGCCTTGTGCGCGATATCGTTGAGGCGAGGGCGGAGACCCTCGGCTATTTCGTGGCTGGAGCGGGCACGCTTATTTTTTGGTAGCAGGTTCACCTGTAAATCGGCTTGGTGCGGATGCCTGCGCAAAAAATAGTGGCGCACTAGTCCGTTGAAATTGTAAGGGGCACTCGTGCCGATATGCAGTTGGGCGGTTGTTGTTTCAGGGACATCAAGGACTATGTTGGCCATTTCGGATATTATCCGCCGAGTTGTTTCGAGCGGTGTTCCTTCAGGCATGTCGAGTATGACTTGGAATTCATTCTTATTGTCGAAGGGGAGCATTTTCATTTTTACAGCTTTGAGGGGCACGAGTATGACCGATGCAACGAGTAGCACGCCAAGAACTGAGAGGAAAATGGCGCGGACGCGTGGCTTATGTATCAGCGGGTTCATGTATGCGCGATAAAGGCGGCTTAGCCAGTCTGTCCCAGAGGCATTGTCCCCGTTTTCGGTGTGCTGGCCACCGCTGTTGCGGTTGAGCAGATGGACTGCCGCCCAAGGCGTGACCACAAGCGAAACTATGAGAGAAAAAATCATGGCGGCACTAGCACCTATCGGTATTGGACGCATGTAGGGACCCATTAGTCCGCCGACGAACGCCATCGGCAGAATGGCGGCGATGACAGCCAGAGTGGCGAGAAGCAGCGGGCTGATAATTTCCGAGATGGCTTCGGCACTCACTGTCAGAATATCGCGTCCGCGATTGGCCGCTAGGTGCATGTGGCGCACTATGTTTTCCACGCCCACGATTGGGTCGTCAACGAGTATGCCAATCGTGAAAATAAGCGCGAAAAGCGTGATTCTATTGATCGTGAAACCGAAAAGGTGAAAAGTGAGTAGCGTTAGCGCCAGCGTGGTGGGGATGGCTGTGGCAACTACTGCCGCAGCACGGAAGCCCAGTGCCCATGCCACTAGCACGCTGACGCCCAAAATGGCGAGTGCCATGTGAAAAAGGAGTTCGTTGGATTTTTCCGCTGCGGTGTGTCCGTAGTCACGCGTTATTTCAAAACGGACACTGGGAGGCAGGGATTTGCCATGTTCCGTTCGGGTCAGGGAGAGAATTTTTTCGGAAAGTTCCGTGGCGTTTGTTCCTGCTCGTTTTGAGATGGTAAGTGTTACTGCTTCCATTTCAGCACCGTTTTTTTTGTCTGTGGCGACTTCTCTTGGCGCGGCGTGTTGGGCGAACATGATTGATGCGAACAGATCATCCTCGTCAGAGCCGTCCACGATCTGCGCCACATCTTGCAGCGTGATGACGCGACCGCCACTCACACCCACGGCTAGGCGGGCTATATCGTCGGCGTTCTTGAAATGCGAGTCGGCCTCAATGTCCGTTAGGAGTGGGTTTGTTTCTTGGTGCCCGACCTGTATTCGGATGTTGGCCTGCTGTATGAGTTTGGTTATTTCGTTGGGGGCGAGAGTGTATTGCTTTAGCTTTGTCTCATCGAAAAAAATCTGGAACTGCCGCCTCCGTCCGCCGATCAGATGCGTCTCTGAAACATTAGGTATGGAGCTGATTTTTTGGCGTAAGGTGGATACGGCGTGTCGTAATTCCTGTGGGTTGAGTGCTGTGCTGTAAAATGTGAGAGCGAGGATGGGGACATCGTCAATCGAACGCTGTTTGATCAGCGGTTGGCTTGCACCGGGTGGAAGAAAATCTAGGTTGGAATGAACCTTGGTGTAGAGTTTTATCAGGCTTTTTTCCACATCCTCCCCAACTTTGAATCGGACAACGAAAAACGCTTGGTGCGTGGCGGAGGTTGAATAGACATATTCCACGCCTGGGATTTCCCAGAACTTTCGTTCTCCCAGATCAACGATCTGTTTTTGCACTTCCTCCGCGCTCGCTCCAGGGTAGGAGACGAATACATCGAAAATCGGAACCCGTATTTGCGGTTCTTCTTCGCGCGGGAGTTGTTGTAGAGAGAAAAAACCAGCCAGCAACGCGGCGACGATGAGTAGCGGCGTGATTTTGGATTGCGCGAAAAAGCGTATGGCGGCAACTGCGGCAGATGTTTTGGGTGTGTCGTTATTCATATTTTGTATAATCGGTTGTTAAGCTCTCTAAACGGGAGAAAATGCGTCTTGTCTATCTCACATCAATAGCACATCCACACCTTTGTTTCCACCTTAATGAAGGAATGCGCTGGGAACGCCAGCGTTCCCAGTGAGGAGCCGGCGAGACGCCAGCACTCCCAGTTTTCACCCTTTTTTTATTTGGCCCACTCTACTCGCTAATGATTCGGGTGCAGTCAATCGCGGGTTAAAATTCTGGCGGCTCGAATTATTCTTCAAAAGGAAGATGCTCACCCGTTATTTCAGCCCATGTTTTGAAGTGTGTTTTTACATATTTGGACACCTCGTCCTTGCCGTGGGATTTTATGAGGCTGGCAGCCAGTGCTTTAACTTGCGCAGATGCTCCTAGCGGGATTTTCGTGCTGAAATGGGACCCTATTTTTTTCAGTGCTTTCACGAACCTGTCTCTGGCAATGATGGATGCAGCGGCTACGACCAAGTCGCTTTCGGCCTTGTGCCGCTGTTCTAGGCAGATTGATTTACCCCGTTCTCCTAGGTATCTCCGTATTGTGTGCTCAGTCCTAGCGAACTGGTCGCAGACGGCTCGCTTGCATGAGGGATTTTTTTCCAGTAGGTTTTCGATCACTTTGGCGTGTCCCCAGCCTAAGACCTCGTTGACGGAGCGCATTTTTTTTTGGAGCTTATTATAAGTTTCAGGTGACACAGGAATCACCTCCAGTGCGCAGCCCGTTTTTTCGATGGCCTCGGCCACCTCGCCTATCCGTTTATCTGACGCGAAAGATTTGCTGTCTTTGACGCCGATCTCTTGAAACATCTCCACATGCCTATCGCTGGCATAAACTCCCGCTACGACCAGCGGCCCAAAAAAATCACCCTTGCCGCTTTCGTCCACGCCGATATGCCCTTCGAACATGGTTGGGTTCAGTATTTTCTCGTAACCCAGCTTTGGGGCACCTGTCACTTCTGGCTCAAGGATGAACTCCACGAAATCGCCAGTTCCTTTGCCTTGGACAACGCACTTGCCTGAAATGTATGCCGCCACTTGTGTCTTGCCTTTTGACGCGGCGAAATGCGCGTATGGCAAGTTTTTGAAACTGTAGCCGTGCGTGCCCAAAACGGACTTGAGCTTCTGTATTTGCCCGGCGTTTAACTCAATTGTATAGGAATGCAGTTCAGCCATATATATTTGTTTTGCAGACCCAATAGCAGACTTGCGGCAAAATCCAAGCACGCCATTTGCGGAGCCTTTCGGCGGGTGGCGATTGCTTCACCCGCTCGGATTTCCAATTCGATTAGTTCATCTGCACCCATTGGATTTCAATAGTATTTTTATGCTGGTTTCAAGATTTTGCCTCAGCGATATAGATGGTGCTCCGAGATAAATCGCCACGGATCGGGTTCTCAAAAGCGACTTCCTTAGCAGTCGGATTCTCGAAAACAGATGCTAGTAGCTTCAAGAAATCCGTGTCCGGCGTTTCGTCAGACCACATCGCAAAAATCCCGCCAGGACAAATGTGCTTACAAAGAGCACGCAACCCCTCTTCCGTATAAAAAGCGGCGTGTTGCTCGTGCAATAGATTTTTTGGCGAATGATCTATATCCAATAAAACCGCATGAAATTTTCTGTCCGAGTTGTCAGGATCAAACCCCTCACTCCGCGAACTAGCCATTTCAAAAAAATCTCCCCGAATGAATTTGCAGCGAGGGTTTTCTTCGAGGGATTTGCCGAGCGGAACTATCCCCTTGCGATGCCAGCGGATTACATCTTCTAAAGCATCAACAACTAGGAGAGAACGGACATTGTCGTGTTCAAGAGCGGCTGCGGCAGTGTAACCGAGCCCCAAGCCTCCGATCACAACATCAATAGGCCCGTCTAATTTTTTGATCGCAAGGTGGGCTAGTGCTTCCTCAACCTCATGAAACAAGCTCGACATGAGAAATGCATCTCCGAGTTTTATTTCAAAAACTTCCGTGTTGCCCAACATGAGGATTCTGCGTCTGCGCAGAATCAAGGTGCCCATCGGTGTTTCTCGGTAGTCGAGAATTTGAAAATCTAAGCTCATGGTTGTATGCACGATACTGTCACGAGCGAAGCATGAAAGAACAGAAGAATATTCTGTACATGGCGGATTTTTGCGCGGGAGAGGAAATTCATGGGCGGATAGAGCGGAAGGCGAGTCTGTTGTTAAAGGCATTCATGTAGTCGAAGAAATCGCGTGGAGTTGACTGGTGCTTGTTGTTTCTGTTGTCGTGCTAGAGGAAGAAGATGATGAGCATGCAGCGACGCTTGATGGCCAGCGTTTCGGTTGCGCACGCGATTAGTGTAGTCCGTCAAGCATCCTTCTGTATTTGATCAGAAAAACACCATCAACACCTATTTGGCAATTCCAGTTTTTGCGGGGGCGGTTATGGGCTGACTCAGTAAATCCATGCTGGCGAGCTTTTGCGCCTGCAAGAGTTTTTCTTTGGTGGGCTCTTCAGCGAGGCGGGTTGAAACGGTGTAACGCCGTTCCGTTTGCCCGTTGTCCGTCTCTGTTTCTTTGACAAAAAAATTCCACCTAGGCCAAGAGATGTATTTCGGCGCAGTGTAAAACGAGATACGCGCATCGAAAAACGCGAAGGCAAGCGCGGCGTGGAACATGAGTGCCGCAGAGAAAAAGATAGCGAACCGCCTCCAAGATGCGGTTCGACTTTTGCTGCAACAATTGGTCATGAATCTGTTAGGGGGCGGTTGTGATTGTGTCCCAGTCAATTTTTCTGGTTGCTGCGTAGATGGCGAAGTCACGGCTGTACTTCATCAGCACATAGCGGACGATTACGGAGTCGTCCACATGGCCGAAATTTTTCAATGAGTCTGGGATGATGTCCACGGCTTGGTGCGCGTAGGTCACAGCGAAAAGGGCGCCAGCCAATGCACCGTATGGGAGATGTTTGTACGCGCCCTCGGCCACATCTTCTATGACATCCGCCAAAAACTCCAGTTGATCCACGAGGTGTGGCAGTTTGGGCTCATCTATCTGCGTGAATTCGGCTTTCAGCAGTGGGAGCTGGTGCAGTAGTTTTTCCAGAGTGTGAGGCGTCATGTGTGCGCAGCCGTGTTCGACAAATTCCGCGACATCTGATTTATGTTGGTGGGCATGTTTCATGTGTGCATCCTATACTTTCCAGCGGCAAGATAGCCAGCAATTTGTGAGAGGAAAAGTGCGCACGACAAATTTTTCTGAAAAAAACTTGTCTTTTTAAAAAAATCCGCTTCAAAGGTTGGTTTCTAAAAATTTGGAGAGAAGAAAAAAATGGTTACGAAGGAAAAGAAGACAAAAATATTGGCGGATCACCGATTGAACGAAAAAGACACGGGTTCCTCTGATGTGCAGGTAGCACTTTTGACGGCACGCATCGAAGAGATGACGCGGCACATGAAAACCAACAAGAAGGATTATTCCAGCCGTCGCGGCCTCCTTCAGATGGTCAGCCGCCGCCGCAGTTTGCTTGATTATCTTGCTAGGACGGACAAAGGCCGTTACAGCAAGCTCATCGAGCGGCTCAATTTGAGGAAGTAATATACAATGTTCAAAACAGGTGCGTGTCTATTCAAGTCAGTGTGGCGTGAATGGACAGTTCCTGTTTTGATTAAACAGAAGACCGCCTCCCCCGATAAGAGCACACAAGGGAATTTTTGAAATTCAGAATTCCGTTGTGTCCTCTTTCGTGGTGGGTCGGCAAAAACTAGCCGCACTACACAAGGTAAACTATGTCCATACATTCAGTCTCAGCTCCCATCGGAGCACATGAATTCATCATCGAAACAGGTAAGCTGGCCAACTTGGCAGACGGCGCAGTCACAGTGCGGTATGCAGATACTATCGTGCTCGTTACGGCAGTCTCTGCCACCAAACCCAAAGACGGGCAAGATTTCTTCCCGCTGACGGTTGACTACCGCGAAAAAGCGGCTGCTGTCGGCAAGTTCCCTGGCGGCTACTTCAAGCGCGAAGGTCGCCCCACAGAAAAAGAGATACTGACCTGCCGCATGATTGATCGCCCGCTTCGCCCCCTGTTCCCCAAGGGTTATTATTGCGATACACAAGTCATCGCACTTCTTCTTTCTGCCGATGGCATCAACGATCCAGACATTCTGGCACTCAACGGTGCATCTGCTGCGCTGATGGTGTCAGACATCCCGTTCGCTGGGCCAGTCGGCGCAGTGCGCGTTGGCAGGATAGGCGGACAGTTCATCGTCAACCCCACACACGAGCAAAACCGCGAAAGCGATATGGATATGGTTTATGTAGGGACAGCCACCGACATCCTCATGTTTGAAGGCAGCGCAAAAGAAGTCAGCGAAAGCGATTTTCTTGCGTCCATGAAGTTCGCTCAAGAACAGGTTTCTAAACTCATTGATTTGCAGGTCGAACTCAGGAAACTCGCTGGCAAAGCCAAGCGCGAGCCAGTGCTGTGGCTGGTGAAGGACGATCTTTTGGAGGTCGCTTATGCGGTCGCTGGAGATAGGATTGAGAACGCTCTCTACAAACCCAGCAAGGTCGAACGCCAAAAAGCGGTGGATGCCCTGCGCACGGAAGTCGCTGCTAAAATCAAAGAAAAATATCCTGAAGCCACCCCGTTTGAGGTCTCGCAGGCTTTCGACTACTTGCAAAAGAAGGCTTTCCGCATGAGCATATTCGAGAAAAAACATCGCTGCGATGGACGTTCTTTCAACGACCTGCGCCCGCTTTTCTCAGAAGTCTCCGTCCTCCCGCGTCCGCATGGCTCGGCCATTTTTGCACGCGGCGAAACCAAGGCACTCTGCATAGCCACACTTGGCCCGTTAACGGAAATCCAAGACATGGACGGTTACACTGGCGGAGACATAGAGAAGCGTTTCATACTGCACTACAACTTCCCGCCATTTTCGGTCGGGGAAACAGGCCGCACAGGCTCGCCCGGGCGTCGTGAGATCGGCCACGGAGCATTGGCGGAACGCTCTATCGAACCGATGATGCCGAGCAAAGAAACATTCCCTTACGCAGTTCGTATTTCATCCGAAATCATGGAATCCAACGGTTCTACATCCATGGCCACGGTCTGCGCAGGGTCTCTCTCGCTTATGGACGCTGGTGTGCCTCTCAAAGCACCAGTGGCAGGCATCTCAGTTGGCCTAGTGACGGAATCCAACGATGACGGTTCCCTTAAGAGGTATCAAATCCTCACCGATATCCTTGGCAGCGAAGACCATTTTGGTGACATGGACTGCAAAATTGCGGGAACGCGCAAAGGCATCACTGGGTTCCAACTAGACCTCAAGCTGGCTGGCGTCTCGTTTGCTATCATGGAAGAGTCGGTCGAAAAGGCTCGCATCGCACGGCAGAATATTTTGGACGCGATGGAAGCCACGATGAAAGAGCCGCGTGCAGAGCTTTCACAATATGCTCCGCGCATAGTTTCGCTCAAGATCAACCCCGATAAGATCGGCCTCCTGATCGGACCTGGAGGGAAGAACATCAAAGCTATCACCGCCGAGACTGGCACTGAAATCAACATCGAAGATGATGGCACTGTGAGCATCTACTCCGTCAGCAAAGATGGGCTAGAGCGTGCGCAGGAGTTAATTTCTGGGATGACAGGCGAAATCGAAGTAGGCAAGATATATACTGGCAGGATTGTCACCATCAAAGAATTCGGCGCATTCGTAGAAGTGTTTCCGGGCAAAGACGGGCTCGTTCATGTGAGCGAACTTTCCGATACGCGAGTCAATCGCGTGGAAGATGTAGTGCGCATGGGCGACACGATACAGGTCAAGTGCATCGGTGTGGACGACAAAGGCCGTGTCAAATTGAGCCGCAAGGCCGCACTAAAAGAACAAGAGACGAAAGCCTGATCAGCCATGTTTTCATCGGAGTCAGATATGTGCGACTGCGAATCCAACAAGGAACAACCTAGCAGGATGGACTCCATCCTGCTGGAAAACAGGACGCTGGTTATTTCAGGTGAAATAAACCAGCGTCTGGCCAAAGAGGTTTCCGAGAGGCTGATTGTCATGGATGCCAAGTCTCAGGACAGCATCCGCCTTTTCATCAATTCCCAAGGTGGGCATGTGGAGGCTGGGGACACCATTTTTGACATGATCCGTTTCGTCCGTTCCAAGGTGAACATCATTGGTACTGGTTATGTGGCTAGTGCAGGTGCTTTGATTTACTCCTCAGTGCCGAGGGCGCAGCGTTTCAGCCTCCCGAACACTCGCTACATGCTTCACCAGCCCAGTGGTGGCGTCGGTGGACAAGCCAGCGACATAAGCATTGAGGCGCAGGAAATTTTAAAAATGCGCGACAGGCTCAACCGCATTTTTGCCGATCAGACAGGCCAGCCCATTGAAAAAATAGAGAAGGATACGGATCGCAATTTCTGGATGAGCGCGGAAGAGGCTAAAGACTACGGCCTTGTCGGTAAGATTATCAATTCTGCTGCGGATATTTCCTGACGGTATCGGTGCTGCTATCTGTCCGTAGCCGCAACTGTCCGCAAGATGCCGCTATGTCGCCGCCGCGTCCTTGCCGCATGGTGGCGGGGATGCCTGATTCTTTCAATGTGCGCTGAAACGAGCGCGCCATGTTTTCGCTTGGCGGAGCACCGTGGAAGGATGCAGTGGCGTTAAGCTGGATCAGGTTCACATGGGCATCTATCCCACTGATTTTTTCGGCCAATTTTTCAGCTTGATCAAGGGTGTCGTTTTTACCGGAGACCAGTGTCCACTCGAAAAAAATTCTGCGCCCCGATTTTTTACCGTAAAATCGGCAAGCGTCCAAAAGTTCATCCAAAGGCCACCGCTTCCCCGCTGGCACGAGGCTCTCGCGCACGGCATCACTGGCACCGTGCAAGCTGATGGCGAGGTTGAATGGGCGGTTTTCTTCGGCCATTCGCAATATGCCAGGCACATGGCCGACGGTGCTTACCGTGATGTGCGCCGAGCCGATATTGAGACCGCGTGAATCCGATATGATTTCGAGGGCGTTCATGACGGAGTCGTAATTGTGCAGGGGCTCGCCCATGCCCATCAGAACCACATTACGGAGGCGTCCGAGATCGGTTTTTTGTAAAACGCCCGCGCAGTGAACCACTTGGGCAACGATTTCTCCAGCGCGCAGGTTTCTGGTCAGCCCGCTTTGCCCGCTGGCACAAAACGAGCAGCCCATCGCGCAGCCCACCTGTGTGCTGACGCAGGCCGTTGTGCGTCCAGTGTAGCCCATTAGAACCGTTTCAATCATTTCCCCGTCTTCTAAGCGGAGGAGACTTTTTCTGGTCAGCCCGTCATCCGAAAGAGATGTTGAGACAATCTCAGGAACAAAAGGCTTGTTTTGAGCAAGCCAAACATTGAGCGTCTGCGGTAAGCGTCCGTGTTTGTCGGGGTGCGATTTATCCATCCCTTCGCGTAAAAACATTTTCCAAAGCGTTGCGGCGTGGATCGGGTTTACACCTTCTCCGGCAAGAAATGATTCGAGGCCAGAAAATGTGAGGTCGGTCCATTTTTGATGTTTGTTTTTTATCTGGCTTGGTCGTTGCATGGGGCAGGGATATTTATGGTTAAAAAAAATCCAGAGGGGGAATTTCCCCCTCTGGAAAAGCGGCGTCCTGTTGGGGCGCGTTTATTCTTGGGAGCTAATGCGCATCCCGTAGAATGAACGAGCCACGAAGAATAGACCGATGAGCAGGAAAACCACTGCCATGATGTGGACAAGTCCAGGGTTTGTTTTCTGAGCCGACACTGCTATTTCGGCGGCCAAGATGCCGAAAAGCGTGGTGAACTTGATGATCGGGTTCAGGGCGACCGAGGAGGTGTCCTTGAACGGGTCTCCGACCAAATCGCCGATAACCGTTGCATCGTGCAACTCTGTTCCTTTGGCTTTCAATGTGACTTCCACGACCTTTTTGGCGTTGTCCCAGCAGCCGCCAGCATTGGCCATATAAATCGCTGAGAAAAGCCCGAACATCGCAAGCGATATCAGGTAGGAGACGAAGAACCTTGCATCCACACATGCGAAGCTGATGGTAAGGCAGAATATCACGGCGAAGATATTGATCATGCCATACTGCGCATAGCGCGTGCAGATGGCCACCACGCGGTTGCTGTCTTCTTGCGAAGCTTTGCCGCTATTGGCATCCAGCTTGATGTTGCTCTTGATGTAGGCTACCGCACGGTATGCACCGGTGATAACAGCCTGCATTGAGGCACCGCTAAACCAGTAAACCACGCTGCCGCCGGCGATCATGCCGAGGATGACATAGGGTTCAACGATGGAGAGGGCACTGAGGTCAGTCCACCCGAAGCTCTTTTTGAGCATCAGTATCAGGGAGAAGATCATGGTGGTAGCACCGACAACAGCCGTCCCGATGAGCATCGGTTTGGCCGTGGCCTTGAATGTGTTGCCGCACCCATCGTTCTCTTCCAAGAACTTTTTGCCTATTTCAAAATCGGGTTTGAAACCGAAATCTTTTTGGACTTCTTCAGCGATGCCAGGCATCTGTTCGATGGTGGAAAGCTCGAACACGGATTGCGCGTTGTCAGTTACGGGACCGTAGCTGTCCACCGCTATCGTTACAGGCCCCATGCCTAGCATACCGAAGGCGACTAGTCCGAAAGCGAACACCGCTGGGTATTGCATGATGGCTTCGAGGCCGTGCGTGCTGGTGATATAGGCTGTCCACATGAGGAGCAGGATTGCCATGCCTTTCCAGAACGCCGAGAAGTTTCCTGCGACTATGCCAGAGAGGATGGTCAACCCGGGGCCGCCTTCTTTCGTGGCGTCCACCACCTCGCGGCAGTGTGCGCTGTTCATGCTTGTGAAAAGGCGTGTCAGTTCAGGGATAACAGCTCCCGCGATAGTGCCGCAACTGATAATGATGGAGAGTATCCACCAGAGTTTCCCTATGCCTGCTATGGGGGCCAGCATGGTGTAGGAAAGTGCGAATGTGGCTGCGATGCAGAGGATGGATGTTATCCAAACCAGCGTCGTGAGCGGGTGTTCGAAGTTGAAATTGTGTGATTCCTTCATTGTTGCACGCACGAAAATCTGGTTGACCTTGAACGCGAGCAACGAGACGACGACCATGGCTATGCGCATGGCAAAAATCCAGACGATCAGGTTCCACTGATGCTGCGGTAAGACGGCCAAGCAGATAAAGCTGATGAGCGCCACGCCTGTGACACCGTAGGTTTCGAAGCCGTCGGCTGTCGGTCCAACGCTGTCGCCGGCATTGTCTCCAGCGCAATCGGCTATCACGCCAGGGTTGCGGGCATCGTCCTCTTTAATTTTGAAGACGATCTTCATCATATCACTGCCGACATCGGCTATTTTGGTGAAGATACCGCCGCATATACGCAATACGCTTGCGCCGAGGGACTCGCCAATGGCGAAGCCGATGAAGCAGACGCCTGCGAGGTTCGGTTCTACGAATTTCAAAACAACGATCATCACGATCAGCTCCACAGAGATCAGGAGGACGCCGATGCTCATACCAGAGCGGGAGGGGATTTCATGAAGCGGCAAAGCCAGTCCGCGCAGGGCGGCGAAAGCCATGCGGCTGTTGGCCACATTGTTGACCAAGATACCGAAAAGAGCCACGAGGAACGACCCCGCCATGCCTATGAGCGACCACATGAGGATCAGCGCGACATGCGCCGCAGGCATCTGCTGCAAATAGCCGAAGTAGAAAACCATCGTTGCTCCGATAAGTGCCTGTAGAATAAGCAGGAGCTTGCCTTGCTGGAAAAGATATGTTTGGCATGTGCCGTAAATCAGCGTTGACACATCCAGCATACTCTGGTGGGCAGGGAGGCGGACTAAGGACTTGTACTGCACAAACCCATACGCCATGCCAGCCAGACAGATCACGATGCCACAAGTTAATATGGTTCCGCCGTCCATAGAAATGCCGAGGACATTGTAAACACTAGTGCGGCTTTCGAATGTGGGTAATTGCAGATCCGCTTCGCTGGCCATAGACGGGCTGGCGAAACAGGCAAAGGCCAGCACCCCGACCAAGGGCAGCAGCAACTGCATTATGTTTTTATAACGACTCATTTTCATATGTTTCCTTTATTTTGTTTTTGTTTGTTTTCGAGCAAATTTAAAGCGGTAAAAATTTTGGTGCGGACTATTTCCCCAGCGGCGAGAGCAACGGCCTCCGCAAAAGAGTTGCAGTTTTGAATTTCGTGAAATGAAAAAGCGAACGCATCTGCGTCACTAGGCTGGCCATCGCCAGATTCCATCGGGACATATCGCCCTACAGACCATGTGGATGCGTGATGCCCGAAGCAGTTCATGAAACATTCGCGGATTTCGATTTTTCTGGCTAGGCAGACAGAAAACTCATCCCGATGGACAGACGCATCTTTTTCCAAGCCAGCTAGGCGCAATCCGAAATCAAGTTCGTTCATGTGGTCATCTGTTATCACAACCCGAAATCCCTTCGTAAGGAGCCCCCCGCATCCTTCAACGCTAAGTCTAACCTACCAAAAGAACAAAACGCAAGCACGGCTTTCATGCTTTGAAAAATACCCGAATCATTAGCATCACCATTCTGGAAATACGCTGGGACTGCCAGCGTCCCGCTGGCCTCTTCTGATTAATGGGATTTGCTGTTTAGCGCGATAGGTGCGGTGGCAATGAGTTTTGCCTTTTATGCTCATAAAGGCGGCTGTACCTGAGCAGTGTGGAAAACGCCGTGGCCGCCGCTATATAAAACCCTGGGAAACCATCGCAGAAACCGCGCTTCAAAACATATGCCCTGAAAAAACGCCATGCAGGGCGAAAGAGCGTGTGGGTTAGAGACCATTTTTTCCCCGATGCCAATTCGCGGCGAAGGTGGTTTTCGGCGTAGAGTGGCATTTTGAGAACATGGCTTTTCAGAGTGGGAAATGAGTAGTGAAACAAGTCGCCATCCAGCTTTTTCACTTGGCCGCTGACCACAGCTTCCTCGTGGACATCGCCGCCGCCGTCCACCCACCGTCCAGCCTCCCTGCGAAAAAGGCGCAGTTTCGTGTCAGGATACCAATCGCCGTGCCTGATCCAGCGGCCTAAAAACCAGACGCAGCGCGGGCATGTGGCTCCTTCGTAAAGTTTCGCCTCTGGCGAAGTCAGGAAATCAACAATAGAGCGTTTCAGTTCAGCGGAAATTTCTTCGTCAGCATCAAGGTTGAAAACCCACTGTGCCCGCATTTGTGCGGTGGCGAAATTTTTTTGTTCCCGGTATCCCTCCCACGCATGCCCCACCACCCGCGCCCCGAACGATTCCGCTACGGCGGCTGTCGCGTCGGAGCAATCGTTTATCACCACGACAATCTCTTCCACCCAACCAGCAACGGAAGCCAGCGCACGCGGGAGGCGTTCGGCCTCGTTGCACGCGATTATAGAAATACCGAGAGGCACTTTGACACCATGCTTGGACGGCTGCCCGTTCATGCATCCTCCTTGCGCCGTTTTGCTGCTGCGCCAAAAAGCAGGCCGATGACTAAGCCGATGCCACCGCCAGTTGCGACATCAGAAACATAGTGTCTTTCCAGATAAAGCCTAGACCACGCCACGCCTGCCGCCCCGCATAAAACGACAGCACCTGCCACTGGGCAAGCTGCAACCAGTGCCCCGGCAGAACCGAACGCTGTGGCGGCGTGGCCAGACGGAAAACCGTGGTAAGCATAATCCATTTTGATCCCGTAGAAACCGTCTTTCACATGCGCCGAAGGGCGCGGGCGGCCTAGTGTCAGGCGAAACACATTGGCCGAAATGCCGCCTACGCCAGAGCCTAGCAGGCAAGCCAAAGCCACCACGCGCCAGAATCGGCGTTTTGAAATAAATCCAGCATACCACAGAGACAGTGAAAGAATCAGCGAGCCCGTGTAGAAATCGCCCCAGAACGAAAACCATCTGGCCACGGGGCGCAGCGATTCTGGCTGAGACAAGTTTATGTTTTTTAGGGTTTCTGGATCATGCGGAAAAAGCAGCCAGACACCACCACCTGCCAGTGCGGACACAAAAACTAGGAGCCAAGCTGTGCGTCTGGCTATGCGAAGAGCTTCGCCACACAAAAATAAAATTACGGATTTTTCGGAGCAAAGCTCCACCCATAATTTGCGGAATGAAAAACCGTTCATTTCTAAATGGTTGCTATCGCGTTTTTGCGACGCACAGGTTTAGCGCACTGGCTCAAACGGGCGTTTTCATGGCTTTGAAAAAATTGTTTCCCATGTCCCATATCGGACCCGGGAATTTTTTCAGACCTTTGAGCACATCGTCCAGAGCGTTTACGAAACGGTCTATCTCCTTATCTCCGATGATGAGCGGCGGGAGGAATTTCACTATGTCGCTGTTATGTGCTGCCACCTGCGTCAAGATGCGGTGCTTGGAGATCAGTGGCGTGACGATCAACTGCGGGAAAAGGCTTTTGTCCAGCGAGTGTATTGCCTTCCACCCCATGCGCTGCATGACTGACGGCGGCTCGGCGAACTCCACGGCTCCCATGAGTCCTTTCATTCGCACTTCGGCGAGCGACTCGTGATCTTTTTTGAGCCCTTCCAGTGCGGCTTCCAGTTTAGCTCCAGCCTTGGCCGCGTTTTCAATGAGGTTTTCCTCCTCCAAAACTGTGAGTGCGGCCAGTCCGCACGCTGCGGCGAGGTTGTTGCGCCCGAAAGTCGTGGAATGGACTATGCAGCGATCCATGCGTGAAAAAGTTTTCTGGTAAATGTCACGGCGCGTCACGATAGCACCGCACGGGACATATCCACCGCTCAGCGTCTTGGCCAGCGTGATGATGTCTGGCTCAAGCTTCCAGTGTTCGAATCCAAACCATTTACCTGTGCGACCGAGACCTGTCTGAACCTCATCGCAAATAAACAGCGTCCCGTGTTTGCGGCAGAGAGCCTGCGCAGCATTATAAAAATCGTCTTTGGGAAATTTAACGCTTTTGCCTTGAACTGGCTCTACCATGAAGGCGGCAACATCGTCTTTTTTCAATTCATTTTCCAATGCGGCCAAGTCTCCCATAGCCACTTTGGTTTCTGTGCCTGGCAGGAACGGGCCGAATCCCTCTTGGAAATACGGGTTGCCCGTGACGGAAAGCGAGCCGAACGAAAGGCCGTGATAGGAGTTTTGCAGGGTTATGATGCGTGGGCGACCCGTGGCGGCTCTAGCAAATTTCAGCGCACCTTCAACGGATTCAGTGCCGCTGTTGCAAAGAAAAACGGCGTCTAGGTGGGGAGCACCTTGAGCCGCGAGCCGCTGCACAATTTTTTCCGCAAGCAGTCCGGCCAAAAACGCGCAGTCCATCTGAACCATGTTCGGGAGATCAAGTTCAAGCACATCTTTGATGGCCTGCTTAACCGCAGGGTGGTTACGCCCGATGTTGTAAACTCCGAAGCCCGAGAGAAAATCTAGGTAGTCGTTGCCGTCCCTGTCATAAAGGTAGGAGCCCTGTGCGCGGGCATAGACTTTGTCGAAGCCAACGGTCTGGTGAACTTTTACAAGGGTGCGGTTCAGGTGCTTTGCGTGAAGCTCGTAATTTTCTCCCAGCCGCTGCTGGATCATTTCTTTTATGTTTAAAGGCATGGATGGAGTGTATAATATTTAAAAAAAACAGCAACCACTCTATTTAGCCCATATTTTGACTGTCATCCGTCCCTGATGT
>JFJP01038630.1_pt1 | contig 17376 bp, 17 predicted proteins | sample 431651 | NCBI WGS metagenome assembly JFJP01 (sample SAMN02602958, study PRJNA72255) | Microbial mat metagenome, whole genome shotgun sequencing project. | biome: fresh water; feature: sink hole; material: water; isolation source: purple microbial (photo- and chemosynthetic) mats found in...
TGTGTCCGGTAAAAAACAGATCGCCGCTATGCGGCTTAGAGCCATTTGTTGTATTCGTTTGTCTACAAACAGTTCGCAGCTACGCTGTTTTTTTAGTCGCGTAGCGACGTCCTGTTTGTAGTAAAAATATATACTCGTCAAAAATACCCCCCCCGCGGGGCGAACTGTTATATTACAAGTTTTGTAAGAATTAACAACTTTTTACCGAACAACAATGAAATAAAATAGAGATTGTATTATTTTCGTTTCCTACTAAGGATTTCGCCGCTAAAGCGTCTTATATCATCGGCATTGAATAACCAATAGTCGTTTAATAAAAAAATCAATTCCAGGTATTCTGCCCCAGCTGAGGCATCTTATAATTATGATCTTTCAACCAATTAGCATGTTCCGGATGGTTTTTATTTATAAAGTATTTGGGATCGTGACTATCGCGAATTGACTTCACCCCTGTTCGCTTATATGTTGAAATATATTTTACCTTAAATTCTTCATGTTTCAAATAAGGTTTTGGTTCATTTAGAACTACTTTTCTACCGCTATAAATATCATAGTTTATAAAAATTAATGGCAATATTGAATTCTTGACCCATCGGCTCTTTTCAAGATAAATAAACTTTTGCTTTGATACAGAATAATACGTTTCCAGATCCGGAAGGTAATAATATTCAACATATTCGTAACCTACTGAACCCCATCCGGGTTGGTCGGCAATGTTTACTTTTTGTTTTGTTTGAGCTGAAATCGATCCACACAAAAAAACGCTTAATAATAATGCTTGAAAAAGTTTTAATTTTTTCATTTGTCTAGTTTTGATTATTTATCACTGTTGTCCGGTAAAAAACAGGTCGCCGCTATGCGGCTTAGAGCCATTTGTTGTATTCATTTGTCTACAAACAGTTCGCAGCTACGCTTGTTGTATTCATTTGTCTACAAACAGTTCGCAGCTACGCTGCTTTTTTTAGTTGCGTAGCGACGACCTGTTTGTAGCACAAAATATACTCGTCAAAAATAAGCCCCAGCGGGGCGACCTGTTTGTAATCCGTTATATTACAAGTTTTGTAAGAATTAACAACTTTTTACCGGACAACAATGATTATTTATTTATAATCACATGGAATCCCGAAAGCTATCGAACCCTTTTGTAAAACTCTTACATATTGAGCTTCTAAATATGTAGTAATTATTTTCCGGTAAAGATAGGAGGTGAGATTTTGTAAGTGTTACACAACAAAGGAAAAGAGTTGTATCATTCACACTTTCTCAAGAGGATTGCGGCTTCGTTGTTTAAGTTGTTTGTATTGTGAAGGAGTTAATCCGGTCATCTTTTTAAACTGGTTCGAAAGATGCGCTACACTGCTGTAATGAAGCTTATCGGCAATTTGGGTAATATTAAGTTCGTCATAAATCATTAATTCTTTTACCCGCTCAATTTTATGGGTAAGATAAAAGTGTTCTATTGTTGTACTCTGATTTTCTGAAAAAAGGTTTGCCAAATAGGTGTAATCGTAATTTAGCTTTTCACTTAGGTAATCCGAGAAATTTATTTTCAGCAGTTCTTCGGAATAATGCACTAATTCAATAATAATAATTTTTATTTTCTCAACCAGCATGCTTTTCTTGTCGTCTAATAGCTCAAGCCCTGTTTTTCTCAAACCTGTATTCAGCAATATTAGTTTTTCATCCGATATATTCTCCAAAATTTCAACTTCGCCTAATTCTAAATTAATAAAATGTAATCCAAGTTTTTTAAGCTCCGATTTCACAATCAGTTTACAACGATTACTCACCCTGTTTTTAATAAAAAGCTTCATGACGATTGAATTAGGAAACGCTTTTAAATTTCGAATAATAACAGTTCATTTAAATCTTTTTCCCTTTTTTAAACTCTGAAATATCCAAAACCGATAAAAGGCATTTCCCCTCATCGCCAGTAACTATTCCTTCCATATAAACCTGACATAACGGATTATTATCATAACCAAGCATAACTTCACACCTTTCCTTTGCATTCCCGGAAAAAATTTTGTTAATAAAAACAAGAAACTCAGGAAGAGAATCTTGAGAAACAAAAAGTTTAAAGTTACTGTTTATCAATGCAAATCGCCTGTCTCCAAGCATGTCGGCCCCAGTGAAATTAAGTTCACAAATAGTACCCAAAGAATCCAGGGTAAAATAACCCATTGGCGCAAAATCGTAAAGCATTGTATATTTTTTAAGGGCTGTTTCTGCCGTTTGGTAGGCCAGGCGCAACTCTTCGTTCTGCATTTCCAATTCAATCTGATGTACTTGCAGTTCGTGAAGTAGCCTTTTTATATCCGACTCAACTGTTGGAACTTCCTTCTTAACCAGTTTGGCTTTTAGTTTTTCTTCAGCCTTCTTTCTTAATTTTTCAGAATCCGTAAAACTCATTTCATCTTTATTCATGGCTGTCTCTTTAGTAAAATCAATATTTCAATAAGCTAAAAATTACTTTTATCTTATTTGCCTTAATTATCAACATTTTAAAAACTCATTTTTATCCTCCTGTGAAAGTCAAGTGCTCTTAAAACTTTCTCAATTCAAATATTTTCAGATTCATTGCCGAAAACTTGCTCCAAAGCTTCTAATCCGCATGCTGATTTGCTAATACAAACTATAGGAGTAGTACCTTTATTTACAACTGAAGCCTTTACTTTTGACGTTACTGTCGATTTCAGTTTCTTAGGATTCATGAACAAGGTTATTATTGAAATTTAAATGGGGGTACTCCATTTAATTCTTTTGCATCTCTATACAAAATAACTGAATAAAAATCAATTTCTTACCATAAAACAAGACAATCTTATCACCGAATAATAACAATAAAATTGGTACACTATTTAAAGTCCTTCCAGGTAAAAATGATAGGTAAACTTTTTTGTAAAATAGAAAATGCATTAATAGCATATACTTGAAAATATACCCCATAATAAATACAAACTACAGAATCTAAAAAAACCCATATACCAAATGCAACAATAATTGCATTGCGGGCCCATCGTTCTTTTCTTTGAAACGGGAACCATGCTATAAAAGCCAATAGAATGTAACAGCATGCAATTGTTGCTCCCAAAGGCCCCCATATAAAAGCCCTGAAGGGTTCTAATTCTATGGGCAGGGTTTCTCCCAACCCAAAAATATGGGCAAGAGCTTTGTTATAAGGCAGAAAAAAAACATTGTTACCATATAACGCGAATACAACCCCGAATAAAGCAAACAATAAACTGCTGTAAAATAACCATCGTTGCCAGAAGATAAATGATTTCATGGTGAGCGATTTTAAGTTTGGAGACGGAAGACAGAAGTCGGAAGACCGAAGACGAGAGTTGGAAGTCCGAAGACGGGAGTTGGAAGAAGGTGAAACAAACAATCTTCTTTCTTCGGAGTTCAGCTTGGCTTTTCCACCTCAAATAAGAAACTGGTGCAAATAATCGTTTAAACGAATTGAATCTAGCGAAGCCGAGCGTAAAGCAATGTGCATATCGGGGCGAATAAGATAATAACCTGAATGCTTGATGCCCAATAATTTATAAAATTTTTTATTTTCAGGTGATCGCTTAATTACCTTAGTGGTAAGATTAAATTTTTCGGCAATTTTTTCAATATCAACTGGTAAAGTATCGGAGAGGATAAAAAGATTAAAACTAATAGCACCTAAAATTTTAAAATCATTTGTTTTTATGCCTTTATAAAGAAATTCAACGTAGGGCAAACGGTCGCCAGGTTTGGGAGCTTTATGGGGAAAATTCCCTTCTGACTGCCTGGTTGATAATATGCTGCTTCTGTAATGAATCCCAATTTGCGAAATTGAGATAAAAAAACGCTGACGAACTACATTAAGCTTATTTAACAGCGGGAATATAATCTTCAATAATACCTTGATTCCATAGGGCCGAATAAATTTCGCTGCTGAATTATTATTGGTCAAAAGCTTAAAAAGTGTATCTGCATAGCGTGCAAAACCTTTAGAAATACCTAATCGTTCAAGTGAATATGTATCCAGAAGTGAAGGTTTTGCTTTGTTTTTGATTACATATGCAAGCTTCCATGCAAGATTAAACGCATCCTGCAAACCAGTGTTCATTCCCTGCGAGCCAATGGGTGTATTAACATGTGCTGCATCGCCTGCCAAAAAGCAATTCTGAACACGCATAACCTTCGCATATTTTTGATGAACATGCGTTATTGAGAACCATTCAACGTCTTTAAATTTAATATCAAGCTGCGTCGATAAATGAAAAGCAGTTTCAATTTGATCAAACGTTATATTTCCGAATTTTTCCAAACTTTTCGGCAATGGACTGTCAATCCTCCAGCGTGAATCGGGTAATGAAAAGAATCCTGCAACCGTAGAATTTGAGAAAACGAAGTTAATTTCTCCAGGTATAAAATTGGTTTTTGCCGTACAATCGAGAATAAATATTGGTTTAGGGTAAGAAATCCCTTCAAAGGGAATATGCAGGAAATTTCTAACTGAACTAGCGGCTCCATCGGCAGCTATTAAATATTTTGAGGTGATTGTTTGTGTTGTTCCATCCGGCAAAATTACAACTGAGGATATTGTATCTTTTTCCTGGATAAAACTTTGAAAATGAATACCTCTTTCAACAAAATTATGACTCTCGCCGATAAATTTCAATAACAACTTTTCTGTTTTCGATTGCTCCAGCATGAGCAAAAATGGGAATTGGGAAAGGTTTTTGCCAATATTTTTTATGGCGGTACTTTTAATGGTTTCTCCATCAAAAACAATGTTTATAGCATCTGCAACAATTCCTTGTTTTACAGCATCTTGAGCAATACCCATTTTTTCAACTATTTCAAGACTTCGCGCCTGAAGAATCAAAGCCCCTGAACTTTTTGATAATGACTCGTTTTTATCGATTATACGAAACGAAACCTTATGCATTGCCAGTTGACACGCCATCATTAAACCTGTAGGTCCTGCTCCAACAATAAGGACATCCGTTGTTTTATTGTCCCATTCATACATAATCTCTCGTTTTTACGACAACTAAATATCGAAAGAACCATACTTTTTTAATCGAAAAACTCTCAAAGTTTGCTTTTTTAAGCAGTCCGACCAGTTCTTCGTATTTAAAGCTGCGAAGAACTGAAATGGGTCCATCGTTTTTTGCGAGCACTGAGCCGTTAAATAGCCTTGTAAAAAACCATGCGCTGTAGTAAGAAAGCCAATGCCGTTGCAAATCGTTAATAATAAACCCTTTCTTTACATAGTGCTTGAAATAAGTAAATAACCTTACCAGTTCATCATTGTTTAAATGATGGCAGAACAAGGAACAATGCACTATATCAATATACTTATTTTTCGAAAGGTACTCATGGTAATCGGATGTAACTCCTTTTATTTCCGGATATTCCGCACAATTGATCTTCAGAAAATCAATTGCATCCAAATTCATATCAACGCCAGTTAATGCAACCCTATAATTATTTAACCGGGACCAATCGGCAATAACCTTTAAGGCATCGCCACTTCCGCAACCTAAATCCACTATTTGGTATGTTTTATCGCTATTGGTTATTAATTGCTTCATACCCCTTAAGGTTATGGCGTGCCCTCCGGTACTCCGGTTTAGTATATCGAGTTCACGCAGGTTTTTGTGCAGTAAACCAGAGGGGATATCGGTCTCGTCGAGTAATTCCTTTAAATTACTTCGAAATGTAAATTTATTCGGCATATGTAAATAATGCTGTTTCTATACTTAAGCCAGGACCAAAGCCAATACTGAATATGGTTTCGTGCGGTTTGTGCTCTGCTTGCATAATTTCGTTCAAAACAAACAATATCGTTGGAGAAGACATGTTTCCATAGTTGGCCAATACCTTATAGGAATATTGCATTTCAGACTCCGTTAGGGATAATTGTTTTTTCAGGGTATCCAATATTTTTTTTCCACCTGGATGTATGGCCCATTTACCAACTTGTGAGGGTGTTATATTGAATTTTTTTCCTGCCTTTAAAACAATTTCCTTTGCCTCCTCACCAATAAACTCAGGAACCCTGGAATCTAAAACCATTTCGAAATTTAAAGGAGTAATGTTCCAGGCCATTAAGTCCATCCCGCGATTAAGAAGCAAAGAATAGAATCCGTTAATTATGATTCCTGTTTGGTTTTTGGGTGTTGCAAAAGAATCGGGTACTACAATTACTGCAGCAGCGCCGTCACCAAAAATGGTATTCGCCAATAAGTTATCGCTATCATCCTTAGGTTGAAAATGCAGGGTACATAACTCCACACAAACAACAATTACTTTGGCATTTTGGTCGGTTTTGGCAACCATATCTGCAATTTTTAGCGCCGGAAATGCGGCATTGCATCCCATAAAATTTATTGCTGTATGAAAGATATCGTTGGGTAAATTCAATTGTTGCATAATTTCCGCATCCAACCCGGGAGCATACAACCCTGTGCAGGATACTGTAATTAGATGAGTAGGCACAAATTTAGCCACAGTTGTATTTAGCTTCTTTAATGATGCCAGAATTGCATCAATGGCTAGTTTAGATGCATGCTTTTTAAAAGCTCCTAATCTTTTTTCAACAGTGGGTATTGGTTGTTTTTCGTTGAAAAAATTATCTTCCGACTTTTTATTATCAAAATCCGGAATAACCGAATACCGGGTATCAATACCGCTATGATGGAATAATATATTCAATTTTCGGGTTGCAGTATCGCTGTTATAGGCGGAATGCATAAATTCGACAATGGTGCTTTGCTTTGTACCGTATTTCGGAACAGCCGTTCCTATAGAAATAATTTTACTCATTGCTAAAACCAGTTGTAATGATTATTAAAAACCAATAATAAAAAATATGAATTCATGCAGGTGGATGTCAAAAGATTCATTGCCATCGTATTTTCAAAATCTGCATGTTTAACATCTTTGCGAACTTTATTAAACCAAACCGACAATTTAGCTATAACAGGCAACATGATAAATAAAAACAACACCAATGCTATTTGCTGATGCTTTAAATTGAAATAATAAAATAAGAAGATTGTAGCTACAGAAAACAATGTGGCCGAAAAAACAAAAGTGCCAATGTACCCAAGTTTATAACTGATACTTATTACACCGTCTTTTTTATCGGCTTCGTGCTGATAAATTTGTGTGAGGGGATAAATACTGCCCATAAATAAGCTTGCGACACTCATACAAATGATATTACTGAAGGTAAATATTTCGGTTGAAAAGTTAGTGATTGCAGAAAATGCCATTAAGTATACAAATGCACCCTGAAAAATAAATACGGTTAAGAATCCAATAATCGGATACTTTTTTAGGCGTACATTTCTGTAGCTATATGCCCGCGACATTAGCACAAAAATCAAAACAAACAACGAAAAGTAGATAGAAATAATACAGGCACTTAATACGCCAATAATATCCATTAATAACGTGGCATAAAATAACTTCTTCGAAACCCTAGGAGGATATTTTAACCCACCAATGCTGGTTTCGTCCCGATCCTGATAACTATTATATCCATTGCTTGCGGGAAATATAAAAAGATGCAAAATTACAAAAGCAAGGATTGTAGTCGGCCAATAGATTACCTCTGCCTGACTTAATGCAAACAAAAAAACCGGCATTAAGAAAAACGAAAACGGTAACCGCAGGTGTTTCACTGTGCTCTTATCAAACAAGGAAAAGATGCTAATGCTTTTCATAATCAATCATTAATTTATTTTAAAAATGCTATATCAATGTATTCTAGTAAGGAGGCTTCGACTCCGCTCAGCCTGACGAACTGGTATTATTGTCACACTGAGTCGAAGGGTGCATTAATTTTTCAATTCCTAAATAAAAGACATTAAATGCTATATCCACTTCCTAAAAAAACTCTGTCTAGAGACAATTTCTAATATACCAGTTAACGATTAACAGGCTCGTGTACCATTTCGTTGGTCATGGAAGGAAGATTGGAAAATTTCCATGTTCCTGATGCCGTTATGCCAATCTGACAAACCTTTAAGAAATTCCTCCAAACAGAATTTTGCTGTTAAAACCAACTAAAATAGAGTAGACAGAAATGCCGGTCTTTTGTTTAGTTGGTTTCTATTTTCTATCAGTTTTTTCTGCTGGAACTTTTAATCCAGCCTCCTTTGCTTCGCTTATTCCGATTGCAATCGCTTGTTTTCTACTGGTAACTTTTCCGTTTTTCCCATCCTTGCCCGATTTTAATGTACCATCCTTAAATTCATGCATTACTTCCCCAATTTTTTCTTGCGCTTTTTTTGAATATTTTGCCATGTAATTATTCTTATGTTATAAATACTTCGATATGTATATTTTACTTCTTTTTTCACTCAAACTGATGTGAAATTTATTTAAGGGGTCGGTATACTTTTACTTTCTTTTGCAATTCGCACAATTTTTTTGGCTATGGCCTCCGGAGAAAGAATAAAATCTATAAACCCGCTTGCAATGGCACTTAATGGCATATCAGGTTGAATAGCTGTGTCCGGCTTCTGTGCAAATGTAATGCCACCTACTTCTTTTATGCTTTTCAACGCTTCGGATCCGTCTCCATCATAACCGGAGACAATAACAGCGATAAGTTTACCGTCCCAATGTTGTGATAAGGAACTCAGAAAAACTGTTATTACATCAGGCCACCCCCTGGGTTTTGATATTGGTTTTAGACGGAACTCTTCATTTAGCAAATGTAAATCCTTATTTTCAGGGATTATAAATACATAATTGGGCTTTATGTCTAGTCTTTCTGTAATCAGTTCAACCGGCATCTTTGAAAAACGTGGCAATACCTCATGAAGCATGGTAGCCATTGTTCTTACATGATTAACGATGACAATTGCTACACCCATATCTGCCGGTAAATTTAGCAACAAACGGGTGTAGGCATCAAGTCCTCCGGCAGAACCACCCACACAAACAATAGGAAAGTCTTTTACTGCGATCTTAGATAGTTTTACATCACTCTTATTGGAAGCACCTGTTTTTTTCATCCGAATATTTTAATTGTCATTACATATGCCAATATTAAAGACTACCTGAAAAATTATTATTTACAAATCACACTTTAGCAAACTTAATAAGCTCTTCATTAAACTTTGGTGTTTCCTCTAAAAACAAGCTATGTCCGCTGTTTTCAAAAGCAACAATGCGTGAATTGGCAATTTCGGCATGCATTTGCTCAGCCAGGTCGAAAGAACATATCTTGTCTTTTTTCCCGTGCATTATTAATGTGGAAATGGTAATTTTTGCCATATCGTTTCTCAGGTCGGTATCGCGTAACGCTATTAAGCATTGTGCTGTGGCATGCGACGAAGCGCTGAGCCCAATTCCATTTAACCATTGTACAATCCCTTCGTTCAATGAAGTTTCGGTAGCAGAGAATATCTTTGCGAAATTTGCCAGGAGCTTTGGCCGATCCAGATAATTAAGTTCAATCAATTCATCAACAGCACTCTTTGGAAGATTGTAGGGAAAATCTTTACGCTGGGTCCATATGGGTGCGGCGGCTCCGCACAAAACTATTTTGGAAACATGGGCTCCATTATCGGCAGCGGCATAGTGAATGGCGATAGCCCCGCCCATTGAGAAGCCAACTAAAACAGCATCTTTAATATCCAGATTGCAAATAATATTTTTGATGTCCAAAGCATGTACATCGTAATTATATGCTCCGTATGGTTTATCGGATTTACCAAAACCCCGCAGCGTTATTCCAATTACTCTAAAGCCACTGTTTATAAGATCATTATATTGGTATTCGTACATTTCGTCGCTTAACGGCCAACCGGGAAGCAAAACTATGGGTCTGCCTTCGCCGGCATCGGTAATATGAAGTCGAACATTGGGTTCTACTTCTATATATTCAGCCCTAACTAATCCTGTCACTTTTTCAACAAGTAATTTTTCCATGGTTTTAGTATTATTTAACGTGAATTCGGTATAAGAACAGTTTAATATTGTTAATTTTCATCTGATTATAACCCCAACCCCTTGAAAAGGGGCTATAACTGCTTCTTCGAAGTAACAGTTAGCCCTCCCCCCGATAGCTATCGCGGGTAAGGAGGGTTGGGGAGGTAAAATGCACAATTGAAAAAACGCTGCTGATAATTAATCAAATAGCTTATATGTTACATTGAACTGACGTTATTTATGTTTTCCTTCAGTTTCCAAATTCTTAGCAATTGTTTTTTCTACAATTTTTGGATACTCTTTTGAAATTCGGACAATCTCCTACTCTGTTTTTCTTCGGCATTAATCACAGCATTGCTTGCCGGTTCGTGCGATGCAATAAGCTCATTCAGCTTTAATTGTAAAGAAGCCAAAATAACGGTTAAATGATTTTTGAATAATGAATAAACTCAAAAATGCGATACCAAGAATGATATCTCCAATGATAGTATGAATATCCTGCCTGTAAAATTCCTTTTGGCTTAACCAGAATAAAACAAGGCAAAACGCTATAATAAAAGAGATTGAATTGCCAAGTAAAACAATTGCAATGGAAACTACTCTTTCAAATCCTCTTTCCAATTACTTTTATAACTGCTTCAAATCAGAGTTTTTATTGCAATATTAAAGGAGACAATTAAATTAATTTAACCTGGTGACTGTTTCCAATTCATTCTTTTTTCTAAGAATAGTTTGAGTTTCTTTCATGTCTTCCTCCAACGTAGTATCGATACCAACACTCTCAGAATTTTTTAAGCTAGAAGGAAAAGAGGTTAATTGATATTTCATTATGTCCGCCATCAGGTTACGATCTTCAAATTCATTCTTAAACAGCGAATTGGGCAATAACCTCAGCGTGTGTTTGCTTATCCAATCCGTTATTCGTTTCGAAAGTTTTTTAGTTCTCATTTGATTAATATTTAATAACCACTTTAGAATTCTTCTTTGATTATTGTTACTTTTTTTATATTCAGGTTTGTCAATTGCATCTCAACCGATTCCATCATGGGAGGTGGCCCGCATAAATAAATATTTTTAACAGAGCTGTTTATAAATGGCTCTAGAAATTCTTCCGTAATTTGTCCAAAGGCATATTCATCAGTTTTTTCTTCCGATAATATGTTGATAAAATTTCCTCCCAGTAATTTTTCAAACTCTTTCGCAAATAATATATCATCCTTCGTTTTGTTGGCAAGGATGAGTTTATTGTTCCCTATTTTATTTAGTAACTGGAGATATTTAATTATACTTATAAATGGCGTTACACCGGCTCCTCCTGCAATAAATACTCCTTCGCCTTTATATGCAATTGCACCGAAAACATCGTGAAGAATCAGCTCATCGTCTTTTCCCAACCGTAAAAGCTCGTTGGTAACCCCATTATGCGATGGATATGTTTTTATGATAAAATTGAGATATTCATTATGAGGAAGGCTGGTAAAAGTAAATGGTCTTTTTTCCTTTTTCCATCCATATTTATTTATGGATACATTTGTTGCCTGACCAGGAATAAACTCATAAGCCGGAGGTTTTTCAGTAACAATTTTCAATACATCCTGCGTAATGTATTTAATTGATTTTATTTTCACAATATGTTGGTTTGACGCTCCTAAATTTTTCAGGTTCAATTCCCTCTTTTTATCCTGAATTAATAATTTTTCCATAGGTAGATTTTCAAATTTTGTTTATAAAAAAGGAATTCCTTTAAGACAGGCGCATTTACTTGTGAAGTTATTTCGACTGGTAAGACCCTGTTTGGTTTAATATTTTAAAATTCCAAGGAATTATTTATTGGTTAAATTTAGGTTCATATGCAATAAAATGTGTTACATAACTATTTTTAAAAGTTACATAATTCACACATTTCCAATAGCCTCATATTGTGGTTGCATATCCAATCCGAACCGAAAATTGTTTACCTGTGGAAATAAATAGAAGGTATCTTAAAAGTCAATTTAATCGGTCCGGTCAAAGCTACCTTGCCTGTTGTCAGGATAACCAAAATGAAAAAAGGGCGCAGTATAGTAACTGTGCCCTTTTTATTGACATTTTAAACCGCTCATTGCTTAATCTTTTGCATGAGAATAAAATGTTTGCCAAAAATAATCCTTAATAAGATGTTTTTAGCGCCACTCTCCGGTTTTTAGCTCGTCCTAAAGAAGTATTGTTGTCGGCAATTGGCTTGGTTTCACCAAAACCAACTGCTGTAAGGCGCGATTCCATAATTCCTCTACCCATTAAATATTCTTTTACCGATTCAGTACGTTTTTGCGACAAATTGAGGTTGAATGCATCATCGCCCTGATTATCAGCATGACCTTCGATTAACAAATTCGCGGCTTCGTATTTTTTAAGTATTTCCGTGAGTTCGTCCAATTGTGCTAAAGATGCAACTTTTAGTTTATCGCTGTTCGTTTCAAAGAAAATTTTGCTGGCGATGTTTGTAATTTTCTTAACATCGGCTACTGCCATTTCCGGACAACCTTTGTTTGCAATAGTTCCTTTTACATTCGGACATCTATCTTCTTTATCCGATACGCCATCACCATCCGTATCCGGGCAGCCTTTTAAGGCCAAAACACCAACCATATCTGGGCAACCATCCTCTTCGTTTACAATCCCGTCTTTGTCATTGTCCATTGCGCAACCCAATGCATCAACTTTGTATCCTGCTTTTGTATTTAAACACTTATCGTCTAAATCGGCTACACCATCATTGTCAGTATCAGGGCAACCTTTTAACGTGTTTAGACCGGCCAAATCAGGACAACGATCATTTTTATCCGCTATTCCATCACCATCCATATCCGGGCAACCTTTTAGTGCCAGTAATCCTTTTAAATCAGGGCATTCATCCTCTTTATCCGCAACACCATCATTATCTTTATCAGGGCAACCATTTAACGATTCGACACCTGCAAAATCAGGGCATGCATCTAAATAATCCGCAATACCATCATTATCCTTATCAAGGGGGCATCCATCTTTATTAACAGCTATATTTGCCGGAGTATTAGGGCATTTGTCCTGATAGTCAGATATACCATCCTTATCAGCATCTTTTTTATTACCAAAATTAAAAGTGAGTCCAATAGAATGAAGCAAATACATATCATTTTCGTTTCCTTCAACACCATCTCTGTTATCGGCATTAGTATAAAGAAAGGTCTCCTGTAAATTAAGCATAACAGAAGGTCCCAGTTTTAAATTTATGCCACCGCCGAATGAAGGGGCGATATAATCCACTTTCTTCTCTGTAATGTCCAGGTTCTTATCGAACAGGGCAACTCCACCCCCTACCAACAGATAAGGCCTAATAAACGATTGAGGTCCTAAAATATTGAATCTTAAATTCATGGTAGCCGTAGCAAGGTCCCTTCTGAATATTGCCGGCTTGCGGTGAAAGCCAACCGTTCCTTTGGTAACAAAAAGGTTTACATCGAAATGGCTGGCAATATACCTTGAGACAGAGATACCACCAAAACCATAAAACGCCATATCGGTTTTGTAGAAATCACTTCCCAAGTCACCTTTATACTGTGTTAATCCACCATGTAAACCGATGTTCCATTTTTTATCGATCGTTTGTGCATCCACAACCAATGCCCATAAAAGGCATATACTAAACAATCCTAATTTCTTCATAATTTATTTTTAAGGGTTAATAGGGCAAAGGTCGCTGGCTTTGCATTCCGAAGTGTTACAGAATTTTTTAAAAGATTTATACAATTCACACACTGCTTATTACGAATCTATCCCGAAAAGTCAAAATTGAGTAATTCGCATCTGAATTATTCCTATCCCATCGGAGGAAGCATCTAAAAATCACTCATCATTCTTGACGCCCTTTTTAGAAATTAGGGATACATGGCTTTTCAGAATAGCCTGCTATATTAATTTTTATACCCAATAAGGTTGGTCTTGAACTGAAAGTAAGGTAGGCGGGTTTTATACTAATAATTACGACCTTACCCCAATAATTATATGGTAACCAGCTATTAAAAAACAGCGCAATAGTTTTGAAAGTTACTATTGCGCTGTTTTTAGTTAATTTAAATGCCAATGAATACAAATATGTGCTTTCGTTTAATAAAACTGTTGTATTGGTATTCTACTAAATTCTTTTTTTATCATTATTCACAAAAATCAAATCGCGGTTCAATGGCTTAGCTTTCGCGGTCGAAGAATCTTGCAACATTTTATGCAGATCCTTTTTCTTAATTGTTGAATCTTTAGCCTGAATTACATTTCCCTTGGGTGTATCTTTTTTTTCAACCAAAGTCATTCCACATTTTGAACAACTACCGGTTGTATCCTGAACTATCTCAGCGTGCATAGGGCATGTATACTTAGTTGTTGTTTTTACCGATTTGGTTTGGGGTGTTTGGCCATACACCTGGTTACCTGAAAAACCAATAAACATTAGTCCAGCAACGAGGATACCGGGGAGTAATAATCTTTTTTTCATAAATTTATTTTTTAGGTTTAATACGACAAAGGTCGCTGGCTTTGCAATGACTAGTATTACAGAATAATCTAAAAGATTTACAAAATTCACACACTCCAATTTTGTAACAGAAGGTTAATAAAAAGCTATTTGTACTACAGCCGGTTTAAGATGAAAGCCAGAAGGGTATCTCTCGATTTCTTAACCGGATTCTATGAATTGTCCTTCTTCGCTCTGGCACGAATAAATATTTTGAGGATCTCGTTGAGCAGTAGCGGCACCAAGCCTAGGGAAACAGCAATTATCCAACCGTTAAGGTCGAGCATTTGCAAATGAAATGCCCTTTGCATAAAAGGAATACTAATTACAGCTAATTGAAGCAGTATACCCAATAAAATAGATCCAACCAGGTATTTATTAGAGAAAACCCCTACCTGAAAAATTGATTTGGAACTATGCCGAACAGCCAAGGAGAAGAACAATTGACACAAAACCAACACCATAAAAGCCATTGTCCGGGCATATTCAATGGTTGTCGCAGGAGCCGTATTATCAAACGGTCTGAATCCATGCTCGTAATACCCATACCAGAATGCTGCAATTGTTAAAATACCTATTAAAACACCTCCCATGACAACATGCAGGCCAGCCCCGCCAGCAAAGAAACTTTCTTTGGAATCCCGTGGTTTTTCTTTCATCACATCCGGGCTGCCGGGGTCCATACCTAACGCAATTGCGGGAAAAGAATCGGTGATAAGGTTGATCCACAGAAGTTGGGTAGCAATTAGAGGGGCTTCCAAACCTATAAGCAAGGTTACAAACATAGCAATTACTTCTCCCAGATTACAGGTTAAGAGAAAGATAACCGACTTTTTAATATTACTGTAAATATTACGGCCTTGTTCGATAGCAGATACAATGGTTGCAAAATTATCGTCCATAAGAATCATATCCGAAGCTCCTTTGGCAACATCGGTGCCACTAATTCCCATGGCTACGCCAATATCGGCGGCATGTAGAGAAGGGGCATCGTTCACCCCGTCGCCTGTCATAGATACAATGTTCCCATGCGATTTCAGGGCATGAACAATTTTCACCTTATGCTCTGGCGAAACACGCGCAAATACGCGATAGTTGCTAATTTTATCGGCAAATTCCTTTTCCGAAAGCTCATCTATTTCCGCACCAGTAATGGCCTGATCGATAGTTTCGGCTATTCCCAGTTCAAAAGCAATGGCAAAAGCTGTGTTTTTATGGTCGCCAGTAATCATAACCGAAGTAATTCCAGCATTTTTGGCCAATTCAATCGAACCTTTAACCTCCTTACGGGGAGGATCTATCATTCCAACCAACCCGATAAGTATCAGGTCTTTTTCCATCCCGGAAGCCTCAACAGCAGTATTTACCGGTTTATAGGCCACACCCAGGGTTCGGAGCGCCAGGTTCGACATTTTTTCAGCAGCGGTGAGGTATACTTTTTTATGTTCATCGGTCATCGAAATTATCTTTCCCTTTTCTAAAACATTGGTTGAAATTTCTATCAGGTTGCCGATTGCGCCTTTTGTATAAACAGTATACTTTCCCTCTTCTTCGTTTAGTGTCGACATTAATTTGCGATTCGAATCGAACGAAAATTCCCCGGTACGTTTTGCCCCGGCATTTAATGCGTTTCGATCTATTCCCAGATCGTCCCCCAAAAGCAGCAAAGCAATTTCCGTTGGGTCGCCAGTTCCAGATCCGTTCTCATAGGTGGCATCTGAACATAGCACCACCGCTTTTGCAAGTAATTTTACATCGTCGGTGGCACTGTTTTTCCCTTTCCGTTCCACAGCATTTTCCCCCTCCAGGTTGAAATAAGTGGTAACGGTCATTTTATTTTGTGTTAATGTGCCTGTTTTATCGGAACAAATAATATTGACAGAACCGAGCGTTTCAACGGCTGGTAATTTTTTTATAATGGCATTTTTTTTCGACATACTTGTAACCCCAATCGACAACACTACAGCAACAATGGCGGCTAAACCCTCGGGGATGGCAGCTACAGCAAGGGAAACCGACAAAATAAACATCTCTGCAATATTACGGCCCTGAAGCAAGGCAATAACGAAAATAATAACACAAATTCCGATAGCAAACATTCCCAGTGTTTTCCCAAGCTTATCCAACCGGATTTCCAATGGGGTTTTCGCTTTTTTCTCTATATTAATGAGATTCGCAATTTTACCAACTTCGGTATTCATGCCGGTTTGTGTCACGACACCAACACCACGGCCGCTGGTTACAAGGGTCGACATAAAAGCACTATTCGCCCGGTCTCCTAAGGGTGTTTTAGGATCGTCGATACGGAGCATCGCATCTTTATGAGATGGAACAGATTCGCCAGTTAGCGCCGATTCCTCAATCTGAAGATTAGCTGACTCCATCAAACGAATGTCGGCAGAAATATACCGCCCCGCATCCAGAACTAGAATATCTCCGGGAACAATATCACTGGAATTGATCTCTTTCGTTTCACTATTTCTGCGGACCAACGCCTTTGGAAACGACATCTTTTGAAGGGCATCAATCGCTTTACCTGCTTTAATTTCCTGTATTACGCCAAGAACAGCATTGGTAATTATTACCAGAATAATGATTATGGCATCCACATACTCCCCCATAACAATGGTAATAACCACTGCCGCAAATAAAATATATATTAGCCATTCCTGAAGCTGGGCTACAAACAATTGCAAAATGTTCTTCCTCTTTTTCCCCAGCAGTTTATTAGCGCCATATTTTTCGAGCCTTACTTTTGCCTCATCATCTGATAGACCAGTTGTAGGATCTACAATAATCTCGCTTAAAACATCTTCTATCGATTTCGAAAATTCCATTTTGGGGTGCTGGATAATTGATATTTATAGTACATCTAATATATCAGAATTACAATTACATAAACATTCACCCGAGTC